>Ga0310834_100559_pt1 | contig 38879 bp, 38 predicted proteins | sample SM_ome_2_FD_201314 | JGI IMG/M metagenome (GOLD analysis project Ga0310834, IMG submission 201314) | Sorghum-adapted microbial communities enriched on stacked mutant (SM) sorghum from Joint BioEnergy Institute, Emeryville, California... ...
GGAGAAGGATCTTGGCAGACCTCTTCTACCGAGGGCTCCACGCCGATCTCGAGCACCGTCCGATCTGGATGGCTATGCCCGTGTCGTCGCTACCGCGCCACCATTCCTCGCTGAGATCACCTCACTGGATGACCTGCGCGCCGCCTTGACGTCAACCGCATGAAATCCGCCGCCGAACACGGGCCCGCTGATTTCCAGATCCGGGTAGCCGCGCTCCGACCCGCGCGTCACCTCGGCACCGTCGAGCATCTCGACCCGGGATACCAGGAAGTCGACGATCGACACTTCGAGTACGTTTGCAAGGGCGGCAGGCTCCTTCGGCAAGGGAAGGAGGTGGCCTCCCTCAGCAAGGCGCTGCTCGAGTTCTTCTGGGTCAGCGGCGGTGAGCGGCCACGATGCGGTGCGGCTATCGCTCCGGAAAACTCCCGCCACGTTGAACCGATACTCTGAGCAGACCTCACGCAACCAATCAATGAGATTCAGAGCGTCCATCGGTGAGCTAGCCTGCCAGATTGACCGCAGACGGTCACGTGGTGCCGGCAGCGCCTGCCCTCGCCTACAAGTGCGGCGCGCGGACCTGGTCGCGGACTCAGGTGAGGACCTTGCGGGCGACGGCCACCGCGACGGCCAGGATGCCGAAGCAGGTGGCCGCGCATTCCAGGGCGAACGAGCTCAGCCGGCGAGGCTGGCGCGGCGCGGGCCGGCTCCGGGACGCTTCCGGCTGAGCATACGGATCCTGGCGCCCGTCCAGATCAACGAAGTTCAAGACAGCACGAGCGGCAAATCCGTGCGCGCGAAGTCCTCGCCGAGGCACAGCAAAGGCTCCCCCGCGACCTGGCTCACCGCGTAAGTGAGACAATCGCCGAAGTTCAGCGCGGCCGGATGGCGACCCTTGCCGAACCGCAGGTAGGCGTCCACAGCGACCGGCCAATGCAGATCGGTGAACGGGATCACCCTCATCTCCGCCTCTTGCACGAAGCGGGCAAGCAGGCTCTTGCCGGGAATGCCCAGGCGGGCGCCCAGCACGATTCCCGTCTCCACCAAAGTTGGGGCGCCGATCCCCGCGGTCGAAGCCTCGGCGAGGTGATCCAGCAGCGACTCCCAGCCCGGCTCCCGGAGCAGGATGGCGATAACGGCCGAACTGTCGACAATCACACGCCCTCCGGACCGTATCCCAGGATTTCCTCCCGCTCAGCACGGGTGGGCGCGGTACCCAATTCCGTTTCTGGCACCTGTGGCCAAGCCTCATCGCGCAGGAACCGGCGTAGCCGCGCTCCGCGGTCCTGCTTGCTGCGGGCGGCGGAAAGTCGAGCCATGCGTTCCAGCAGCGCCGTCTTGATCGCCCCGGTCTTGGTCTCCGCGGCCAGCGCGGCGACCTCGGCGGCGAGGCGCTCCGTCTCGGGGTCCTTGATGTTCAACGCCATGGTGTAACGGTACCTCGTCGGGTGTAATGGATCTACGGAACGCAGGCGTCGAATGTCGTACCCGGCGGGCAGTATGGGGTGCGTGGCGGAGGACGTGCTGGCGCGGTTCGGGGCGGCGACCCGGGCCTGGTTCGGCGACGCCTTCGCCCAGCCGACGAAGGCACAGGCGGGCGCCTGGGCGGCGATCGCGGCCGGGCGCAACGCGCTGGTCGTCGCGCCGACCGGCTCAGGCAAGACGCTGGCCGCGTTCCTCTGGTCGCTGGACCGGCTGGCCGCCGAGCCCCGGCCGGCGGATCCGCGACGGCGCTGCCGCGTGGTCTACGTCAGCCCGCTCAAGGCCCTCGCGGTCGATGTGGAGCGCAACCTGCGGGCGCCGCTGACCGGCATCCGGCACGCCGCCGCCCGGCTGGGCACTCCCCCACCGGACATCACGGTGGGCATGCGGACCGGGGACACCCCCGCCGACGAGCGACGGGCCTTCGCGCGCACCCCGCCGGACATTCTGATCACCACTCCCGAGTCGCTGTTCCTGCTGCTCACCTCGGCCGCCAGGGAGTCGCTGCGGGGGGTGGAGACGGTGATCGTCGACGAGGTCCACGCGGTGTGCGCCACCAAGCGTGGCGCCCACCTCGCGCTCTCCCTGGAGCGGCTGGACGCGCTGCTGCCCAGGCCGGCGCAGCGGATCGGCCTCTCCGCGACCGTACGCCCGGTCGACGAGACCGCGCGCTTCCTCGGCGGGTCGCGCCCGGTCGAGGTGGTGCAGCCGCCGACGGCGAAGACGATCGAGGTCTTTGTCCAGGTCCCGGTCGAGGACATGACGCAGCTGGACGAGGTGGGCGAGCCCGAGGAAGGGTCGCGGCGGGCGTCGATCTGGCCGGCCGTCGAGGAGCGGGTGTACGGGTTGATCCGGGCCCACCGCTCGACCATCGTCTTCACCAACTCCCGGCGCAGCGCGGAGCGGCTGTGCGCCCGCCTCAACGAGCTCGCCGCCGACCAGCCGCCGCCGGAGCGCCTCCCGGCGGAGATCATGGCCCAGTCCGGCGCGGCCGCCGGAGCCCCACCGGTGATCGCCCGCGCCCACCACGGCAGCGTCTCCCGGGAGGAGCGCAAGCACATCGAGGAGGCGCTCAAGTCCGGCCGGCTGCCCGCCGTGGTCGCCACCTCCAGCCTGGAGCTGGGCATCGACATGGGCGCGGTGGACCTGGTGGTGCAGGTGGAGGCGCCGCCCAGCGTCGCCGCCGGCCTGCAGCGGGTCGGCCGCGCCGGGCACCAGGTCGGCGCGGTCTCCCGCGGCGTGGTCTTCCCCAAGCACCGGGGCGACCTGGTCTCCTGTGCCGTCGTCGCGGAACGGATGACCGACGGCGCCATCGAGGAGCTGCGCTACCCGCGCAACCCGCTGGACGTGCTAGCCCAGCAGATCGTGGCGATGGTCGCCCTGGACCCGTGGCGGCTGGACGACCTCGCCGCGCTGGTCCGCCGGGCCGCGCCCTTCGCCGAGCTGCCGGACTCGGCGCTGCACGCCGTACTGGACATGCTCGCCGGCCGCTACCCGTCCACCGCCTTCGCCGAGCTGCGCCCGCGGCTGGTCTGGGACCGGGAGGCCGACCTGCTCACCGGCCGCCCGGGCGCGCAGCGCCTCGCAGTCACCAGCGGCGGCACCATCCCCGACCGCGGGCTGTTCGGGGTGTTCCTCGTCGGGGCCGAGCGGGGCGCCCGCGTCGGTGAGCTCGACGAGGAGATGGTGTACGAGTCACGGGTGGGCGACGTCTTCCTGCTCGGCTCCACGTCCTGGCGGATCGAGGACATCACGCCGGACCGGGTGCTGGTGAGCCCGGCGCCCGGGGCCCCGGCGCGGATGCCGTTCTGGAAGGGCGACACCCAGGGGCGGCCGGTGGAGCTGGGCCGGGCCATCGGGAGCCGGATCCGGCAGCTGGCCCGACTCGGGGACGCGCCGGAGGCGCTGGCCAGCCTCCGCGACACCGGGCTGGACGACTGGGCCGCCAGCAACCTGCTCGCCTACCTGCGCGAGCAGCGCGAGGCGACCCGCCACCTGCCGGACGACCGCACGGTCGTGGTCGAGCGCTTCCGCGACGAGCTGGGCGACTGGCGGCTGGCCGTGCACTGCGTCCTCGGCGCCAAGGTGAACGCCCCCTGGGCGCTGGCCATCGGCCGCCGGCTGGCCGAGCGGTACGGGGTGGACGCGCAGGTGATGCCGTCCGACGACGGCATCGTGGTACGCCTGCCGGACACCACCGACGAGCCCCCCGGCGCCGACCTGGTCGCGTTCCAGCCGGACGAGATCTCCTCCCTGGTGGAGGAGTCGGTCGGCACGTCGGCGATGTTCGCCGCCCGGTTCCGGGAGTGCGCCGCCCGCGCGCTGCTGCTGCCGCGCCGCGACCCGCGCCGCCGGCAGCCCCTGTGGCAGCAGCGCCAGCGCGCCGCGCAGCTGCTCGAGGTGGCCCGCGAGTACCCCGACTTCCCGGTGACCCTGGAGGCGGCGCGGGAGTGCCTGCAGGACGTGTTCGACCTGCCGGGGCTGGTCGGGCTGATGCGCGACCTGGCGTCCCGCAAGGTGCGGCTGGCCGAGGTGGAGACGCCGCGCCCGTCCCCGTTCGCCCGGTCGCTGCTGTTCGGCTACGTCGGCGCGTTCCTGTACGAGGGGGATGCGCCACTGGCCGAACGCCGGGCAGCGGCACTCGCCCTGGACGCCACCCTGCTCGGCGAGCTGCTCGGCCGGGTGGACCTGCGCGAGCTGCTCGACCCCGGCGTGGTCGCCGAGACCGAGCGGCGGCTGCGCTGGCTGACCGACCAGCGCCGGCCACGCGACGCCGAGGATGTCGCGGAGCTGCTCCGCCTCCTCGGCGACCTGTCCGAGATGGAGTTTGCCGAGCGGGGTGCCGACCCGGCCTGGGTGGCCGAGCTGGTCGCGTCCCGGCGGGCGATCCAGGTGCGCGTGGCGGGCGAGGAGCGCTGGATCGCCGTGGAGGACGCCGGACGGTACGCCGACGCGCTCGGCGTGGCGCTGCCGGTCGGGGTGCCGGCGGCGTACCTCGCGCCGGTGGCCGACCCGCTCGGCGACCTGGTCGCCCGATACGCCCGCACGCACGGGCCGTTCACCGCGGCGGCGTGCGCCGCCCGGTTCGGGCTCGGGGTCTTCGTGGTGGAGCAGGCGCTGCGCCGGCTGGCCGCGACCGGCCGGGTGGTCGCCGGCGAGTTCACCCCGGAGGGCGGCGCCCAATGGTGCGACGCGGAGATCCTGCGCCTGCTCCGCCGCCGCTCCCTGGCCGCGCTGCGGCGGGAGATCGAGCCGGTGCCGCCGCGTACCCTCGCCACCTTCCTTCCCCGCTGGCAGCAGGTCGGCACCACGGAGGGCCGCGGAGTGGCCGGCGTCGCCGCCGCGGTGGAGCAACTGCAGGGTGTGGCGGTGCCCGCCTCGGCGCTGGAGCGGCTGGTGCTGCCCGCCCGGGTCGCCGACTACACCCCGGCATACCTGGACGAGCTGTGCGCCAGCGGTGAGGTGGTATGGGCCGGCGCTGGATCGATCTCCGGGGGCGACGGCTGGATCCGCCTGGCGTACGCGGACGCGGCGCCCCTGGTCCTCCCCCCGCCGGACGAGTCGCTCGCCCTGACCCCCCTGCATCAGGCGGTGCTCGACGCACTCGGCGACGGGCAGGCGATGTTCTTCCGCCCGCTCGCCGACCGGATCGGCTGCACCGATGACGAGTCCCTGATCTCCGCGATCTGGGACCTGGTCTGGGCCGGCTGGCTGTCCAACGACACCCTCGCTCCACTGCGGACAGTGCTCTCCGGCACGGGAGCACACCGCTCCCGGCCCAGCGCGCCGCGCTCGCGCTACCGGCGCCCCGGGCGGCTGGCGCTGCCGTCCCGCGGCGGGCCACCGACCGTGGCCGGGCGCTGGCACCGGCTGCCCGAGCGGGACACCGACCCGACCCGGCGGGCCACCGCGCTCGCCGACCTGCTGCTGGAACGGCACGGCGTGGTGACCCGCGGCGCGGTCGCGGCCGAGGACGTGCCGGGCGGGTTCGCCGCCGTCTACCCGGTGCTCGCCGCGATGGAGGAGCGCGGCGCGGCACGCCGCGGCTACTTCGTCGAAGGGCTGGGCGCCGCGCAGTTCGCGGTGCCCGGCGCGGTGGACCGGCTGCGCTCGCTCGCCGACCCCGATGCGCGGCGATCCGCCCGGCCCGCGGGCGCGCTGGTGCTGGCCGCCACCGATCCGGCCAACCCGTACGGCGCGGCCCTGCCCTGGCCGGACCGGGTCGTCGACGGCACCGACCAGGGCACGGCGACCGGCCACCGGGCGGGCCGCAAGGCCGGCGCCCTGGTCGTCCTGGTCGCCGGCGAGCTGGCCCTCTACGTCGAGCGTGGCGGGCGCACCTTGCTGTCCTACCTGGATGATCCCGAAGCGCTGGCGGTGGCGGCGAAGGCGCTCGCCGACGCCGTGCACTCCGGCGCGCTCGGCACCATCTCCGTGGAGCGGGCCGACGGTGAGGCGGTGCACGCCTCCCCGCTGCGCGACGCGCTGACCGCGGCCGGGTTCCGGGCCACCCCCCGCGGCCTGCGCCTGCGCGGCTGACTGCCGGAGAGCACGCACGTCCTCGAGCGGGCAGGTTGGCGGGAGCGGCGTGCGGCCCGGGGACACCGGCCGACGGCCGCCCGGCCGGGCCGCTCACGGGTGCAGTCGCAGGCCCTTGAGCACCTTGTCCACCACGGAACGCCGGCCGTGCAGACCGATCCCGGCCAGTGACAGCTTCTCCGACTCGACCGCCCGCACCGCGGCCCGGTTGGCCTCGTCGTCGTAGGTGCTGAACAGCTCGTCCGTGAAGATCACCGCGGGCAGGTCGCGCTCGGCGCACCGGCGCCGTACGGTGGCCATCTGGTCCGCGTCGGCGGCGAAGACCAGCACCGGCAGGCCGAACATGGCCAGGTACCGGCGACCGGAGGCGTCCTCGTACGGCTCGCCGATCACCCCGTCCCGCCCGGCCGCCACCCCCGACGCCAGGTACGCGACGACGTTGAGCTTCTGCCAGGTCGGCAGGTCGTACCGCACGACCATGGCAATCTTGGTCTCATGGGGCATGGAGCAGACGGTAGGAGGCCGGGGCGGGGGCGGTCTTGAACGCTGGTGCGCGGGTGAGCGCCGGTCCTGAGTGGACGCGGTACCGGAGGGTCTCCGACCTCGGCGTGGAGGTGCTGGGCGCCCATTTCGTGCAGCACGTGTACCACCGGCACAGCCACGACTCGTACTCCTTCGGCTACACCGAGGACGGCGCGCAGGCGTTCCGGTGCCGCGGCGGCGCGCACCTGAGCACCACCGGGCTGGCCATGGCGTTCAACCCGGACGATCCGCACGACGGGCACACCGGCACGCCCTCCGGCTTCACGTACCGGATGGTGCACGTCGATCCCGGCCAGGTCCGCGCCGCGCTGGCTGAGGCCGGGTACAAATCCGCGCTGCCACTCTTCACGGATCCCGTGATCAGCGATCCCGAGCTGGTGAATCGGATCCGGCGCGCCACCGACCGGGTGCTCGCGGGCACGGATCCGCTCGCCACCCAGGAGGCCATCGACGCCATGCTGCTCGCGGCGATCCGCCGGCACGCCCGCTCGCGCCCGCCGGTGGCCGGCCGGGCCGGGCTCTCGAACGCGCCGGTCGCCCGGGTGCGCGACCTGCTGCACGACCGGTACCGCGAGGATCTGCGCGCCGAGGACCTGGCCGCGGCCGCCGGGTGCAGCCGGTTCCAGGTGTACCGGGAGTTCCAGGCGCGGTACGGGATGGCGCCCAGCACGTATCTGCGGCAGGTGCGACTGCGCGCGGCCCGGCGGCTGCTCGCGGCGGGCGAGCCGCCGGCGCAGGCGGCGGTGGCGGCCGGCTTCGCCGACCAGGCCCACCTGACCCGCTGGTTCCGCCGCGCATACGGCATAACGCCCGCCGTCTACCAGCGCTCTGTGTGATCCTCCGAGCGGAAGCGGGCCGGATGCGGCAACCTTTACCCGTGCCCGACTTGACCGTACGCCGAGCCACCGCCGAGGACCGCGTGGCGGTGGACGCGATCCATGACACCACCTGGGGCGGTCCGATCGTCGTCGGCCACGGCGTCGCGTACGACCTGCGAACCCTCCCGACACTCGTCGCGGTGGACGCCGCCGGCACGGTGCTCGGGGCGCTCGCGTACCACGTGGGCGGCGACGTGCTGGAGGTGGTGAGCGTCGCGGCGGCCGGCTCGGGCGGCGGCGGCGCGGGCAGCGCCCTGCTGGCCGCGGTCGCCGACGAGGCCCGCGGTCTGGGGCTGCGCCGGGTCTGGCTGATCACCACCAACGACAACCTGCCGGCGCTGAGGTTCTACCAGCGGCGTGGCATGCGGATCACCGCGGTCGCGCCGGGCGCGGTGGACGAGGCCCGGCGGCGCAAGCCGTCCATCCCGGTCATCGGGAACGAAGGCATCGAGCTGCACGACGAGCTCACGCTGGAGCTGCGGCTGGACGGCCTGACCGAGCCGGCCGCGGCCGGCCGGGCCGCCCTGCGCCGGCACGTGCGCGATGGCGTGCTGGACGTCTGGTCGCTGCTCGGCGACCCGGCCGACACCTCCGACGTGCTGCGCGCCGTGGCCGGCGCCGTCCGCGGGATGGTCGACGCGGTCACCGGGGTGGGCGAGGCGGGCCTGGTCCTGGCCGCGCTGGTGGCCCGCGAGCTGTCGGTCCCGTTCGTCGCGCCGGGCACGCCGGTCGACGCGGTGGCCGACCGGCGGCTGCTCAATGTGGACGCCGGTATGGCGCAGCGCCCCGCGACCGAGGGCAGCACCACCACCCTGGTCGCCAACCCGGAAGCGCCGCTGGCGGCGGTGGCCGTCCTGGTCGACCAGTTGCCGGCGGGCGTGCGGGAGTACCTCGACCAGCATCAGGTGTTCGTGACCTGGGTGCTGGGCGGGGACGAGCTAACCGGGTAGTCAACCAGTAACGTGTTGGCATGGCCGGGTACGAATGGATCAGCCTCACCACCGACTACGGTCTGTCTGACGGTTTCGCCGCGGCCTGCCACGGCGTGATCGCCAGGCTCGCCCCGGCGGTACGGGTCATCGACGTGACGCACCTGGTCGCCCCCGGCGACGTGGCCCGCGGCGCCGCCGTGCTCGCGCAGGCGGTGCCGCACCTGCCCCCGGCCGTCCACGTCGCGGTCGTCGACCCCGGCGTGGGTACGGCCCGCCGCGGTGTGGCGGTCCAGACCCCCGGCGGCGTCCTGGTCGGTCCGGACAACGGCCTGCTGCCCTGGGCGGCGGACGCGCTGGGCGGGGTGACCGAGGTGGTCGAGCTGGCCAACCCGGACTGGTTCGCCGCCGAGGTGTCGCACACCTTCCACGGCCGCGACATCTTCGCCCCGGCCGCGGCCCGCATCGCCGCCGGCGCGAGCCTGGCCGAGGCCGGACCGCGCCTGGACCCGTCGACGCTGGTGCGGCTGCCCGATCCGGTGGTGGAGAGCGGCCCCGGCTGGCTGGAGGCGGAGGTCCTCACCGTCGATCGGTTCGGCAACGTCCAGCTCGCCGCGCCCGCGTCCGCCCTCGACGGCCTCGGCAAGGCGCTGACCGTGGGCGGGGTACGGGCGGTGCGCGGCGCCACCTTCGCCGACGCCCCGGCCGGCGGGCTGGTCGTCTTCGCCGACTCCGCCGGACGGGTGGCGATCGCGGTCAACGGCGGCCGCGCCGCCGTGGTGCTCGCGGTCACCCCCGGCGACCTGTTGCGGATCACCGGTTAGCCGCGCGGCCCAGGCCCGCACGCACCCGGCCCGCGGCTACGCGCTCGACGCCCGGCCCGCGGCTACGCGCTCGGCGTCCCGCGGCTACGCGCTCGACGCCCGGCCCGCGGCTACGCGCTCGGCGCCCCGGCCGGCGCGGCCGGTCCCGGGTGCGCCGCCGCCGGCTCCTCGGGCATCAGGATCCACATCACGACGTACGCGACGAGAAGCGTGCCCCCGGAGAAGGCGGCGAGGAGGGCGAAGAGCACCCGCGCGGCGACCGGGTCGATGTTGAGGTAGCTGGCCAGCCCGCCGCAGACGCCGGCGAGCATCTTGTTGTGGCGGGAGCGGTAGAGCCGCCGGTAAGTGGGTGTGTCAGTCATGCCTGCAACGATCCGCGCCGCCGGCTCCGCACGCCTCGGTGACCGCCCGGATCCGCACCCTGAACCCTGCCCCTAAGGCGCGGCACGCCCGCGACGACCGGGTTGGCCGGCCGGGCACCGGCCGGCGGGGGCCAGACGGCGGCTACCGGCCGGGCTCGCCGGCTTCATCGACGAGGACTACCAGCCGGGAGCGACCGGAACTCGACCTGGGCGAGTGTGGCGGGGGGGCAAATCAACCAGCGCGGCGTGCAGGTTTCTCGTCGATGCGCGCCGGTTGGCGGCTGCCCGGGATGGGCACCGCGTGCCCGGCCGAGTTGGCGGTCGCCTGGCGGTCCACCGACCGCCGCCCGGTGCTGCGCACGTTCCTGCGGTGCCTGGCGGCCGCCGCATGACTGCGGTCATCTCCAGTACGCCTGAGCCCTCGCCCCAGCGGGGGTCACAGCGGCGAAGGGTCGTCCCGGAGCCGGCTATAGAGGTAGCCGTCGCGCCACTGGCCGGCGCGGAACTCGGCGGCGCGCACCACGCCCTCGAGCTGGAAGCCGGCCTTCACCAGCGACTTCTGCTCGGCGATGTTCTCCGGGTGGGTGCCGGCCTGGATGCGCTGGGCCGGGGTGTGGCTGAACAGGTAGTCGCAGAGCATCGCCTGCGCCCGCCACCCGATGCCCCGCCCGCGCCACTCGGGCAGCAGGGCGATCCCGATCTCCCAGTACCTGGCCATCCCGGCGGAGAGCAGGCCGCCACCGTACTGGCCGGCCTGGTAACTGACGAAACCGGCGGCGACGTGGTCATCCTCGACCTCGACCACGAGCCGGCCGTCGTCCGGCCCGAGGAAGCCGTCGGTGGCGAATCGCCGCGCCGGCTCCTGGGCGTCGCGGAAGCCGGCCCAGTCGAGCCCGATGAGGGAGGGCTCGGTGAGGAACCGCCGGAACATCTCCAGGTCGTCTTCGACTACCGGACGCAGCCGGATGGATGGTTCAGCCATTTTTCGGACGGTACCTCCCGAAGACGAGCGTCAGGCAGGATGGATGGATGCCCGAGGGCGACACCGTGTGGAACACCGCCCGCGCGCTGCGCGTGCTGGAGGGGCAGGTGCTCACCGGTAGCGACCTGCGCGTGCCGCAGCTGGCGGCCGCCGATCTGACCGGCTGGCGGGTGCTCGAGTCCGCCTGTCGCGGCAAGCACCTGCTGTTGCGCCTCGCCGCCGGGGACTCCGGCCGCCGGATGACGCTCCACTCCCACCTGCGGATGGACGGATCGTGGCGAATCTACCGGCCGGGCCAGGCTTGGCGCGGTGGCCCCGCGCACACCATCCGGGCCGTACTGCGGACCGCCCCGGCCGTCGCGGTCGGCTACCACCTGCACGAGCTGGCGCTGGTCCCGACCGCCGACGAGCAGACCCTGGTCGGGCACCTGGGGCCGGACCTGCTCGGCCCCGACTGGGACCCGGACGAGGCGGCCCGCCGCCTGGCCGCGCACCCGGACACCGCCATCGCGGAGGCCCTGCTCGATCAGTCCAACCTGGCCGGCATAGGCAACCTGTACAAGTCGGAGCTGCTGTTCCTGCGCGGCGTCTCGCCGTGGACGCCGGTCCGCGACGTACCCGACCTGCGCGGCATAACGGCGCTCGCCCACCGCCTGCTCACCGCGAACGCGGGCCGCTGGACGCAGAGTACGACCGGGTCGCTGCGCCGCTTCGAAACCACCTATGTGTACGGTCGGCGGGCTCAGCCCTGCCGGCGCTGCGGCACCTTGATCGAGAAGGCCGAACAGGCCGAGCGGGTCACCTACTGGTGCCCCACCTGCCAACCCGGGCATCTTGTGCCGCCATCGCCTCCGGCTTAGGTTGCGGACAGGTTTCATGGTCTGACCGCAGCCGACGGGAGCCGCCATGCGCCGACCCTGGATCGCCCTGTTCGCGCTCGTTCTGGTGGCGGCGGCGGCGCCGGCCAATGCAGCACAGGCGCACGGCGGACACACCCTGCGCCTGCCCGGGCTGCACGGGCCCGCCTCGATCACCCGGGACGTCGACGGGATCGCGCACATCGCCGCGAGCAACGAGCACGACCTGCTGTTCCTGCAGGGATGGGTGCATGCCAGCGACCGGCTCTTCCAGATGGACGTCGCCCGCCGGCAAGCCTCCGGCACGCTCGCCGAGCTGCTCGGCCAGGCCGCCCTGCCCGGGGACGTGCAGGCCCGGACCATCGGCCTGCGCCGGGCGGCCGAGCGCAGCCTGCCGGTGCAGTCGGCCGAGGCCAAGGCGGCACTGGCCGCGTACGCCGACGGCGTCAACGCCTGGGTGGCCAGGAATCCGCTGCCGGCACAGTACGCGGCGCTGGGGCTGACCCGGTTCGCTCCGTGGACCCCGGTCGACAGCCTGGTCATCGCCAAGGCGATCGCCTTCAACCTCTCGTTCGATCTCGACACCGAGCTGACCGTCGTCGCGCAGACCTACCGGGCGGCCGGTGCCGCAGCCGGATTCGACGGTGACGCCCTGTTCAGCCAGGACCTGTTCCGGACGCAGCCGTTCAGCGACGCCGTCACCGTGCCGCCCACACCCGCCTCCGCGTCCCGCCGGGTCACGGACGCCGGCAAGCGGTCGGTGGGCACCGCGACGCGGGCGCCGACGGCCGGCGTGCCCGAGGCCGCGGTGCAGCTCGCCCGCGACTACCAGGCGCAGATCGAGCGGGTGCCGTTCCTGGCGCGCGCCACCGACCGCAGCTTCACGCTGGGCTCCAACGAGTGGGCGATCAGCGGCCGACACACGGCCACCGGCCGGCCGATCCTGGCCAACGACCCGCACCTGAGCCTGGACACGCCGGCCACGTTCTACCCGATCGCGCTGCGCGGCGGGCGGTTCGACGTCCAGGGCGAGGGGTTCGCCGGTACGCCCTACGTCATCCTCGGCCAGAACCGCCGCATCGCCTGGGGGGCCACCACCAACCCGATGGACGTGACCGACACGTACGTCGAGCAGATCCGGCCGGACGCCTCCTCCCCCAGCGGTCTGTCCACTGTCTACCGCGGCGAACTGGAGCACGTGGTGGCGATACCGGAGACCTTCCGGGTCAACCTGCGGACGCCGGGCCAGCAGGACGCGATCGTGACCGTCCCGCCGGGCAGCGGCGTCCCGGCCGCCACACTCGTCGTGCCGCGGCGCAACAACGGCCCGATCGTCGCGCTGGACCAGGCCGCCGGCATCGCCCTGTCGGTGCAGTACACCGGCTTCTCGCCCACCCGTGAACTGGACACGTTCCGGCTCCTCGACCAGGCCCGTGACCTGGACGACTTCCAGCACGCGCTGAGCTACTTCGACGTGGGATCGCAGAACTGGTCGTACGTCGACGTGGACGGCCACATCGGATACTTCACCAGCGCCGAGATGCCGTTGCGCGAGGACCTCGAGGCGGGCGTGGTGCGCGGCGCCCCGCCGTTCTTCCTGCGGGACGGGACGGGCGGCAACGAGTGGCTGCCCGCCACGCACCACTACCCGGGCCAGGCGCTGCCGTACGAGATCCTGCCGCCATCGGAGATGCCGCACGCGATCGACCCGCCCGCCGGCTTCTTCGTCAACGCCAACAACGACCCGGTCGGGACCACGCTGGACAACGACCCGCTCAACCAGTTCCGCCCGACCGGCGGGATCTACTACCTCAACGTCGGCTACGACGGATTCCGGGCCGGCCGGATAACCGAGATGATCCGCGACGCGCTCGACCGCGGCCGCAAGCTCACCGTCCAGGACGTCAAGAGCCAGCAGTCCGACGTGACGCTGCTGGACGCCGAGTTCTTCGCGCCGTACCTGACCTCGGCGCTGCATCGGGCCGCCCACAGCGACACGCCAGCCCTGCGGGCGCTCGCCGCCGACCCGCGGGTGGTCGAGGCGGTCGGCCGGATCACCCGGTGGGACCGCACGACGCCGACCGGCATCCCGGACGGGTACGACGCGTCCGACCAGGACGGCCACCGGCTCCCGCCGAGCCGCGGCGAGGTCGCCGACAGCGTGGCCGCCACGATCTACGCGGTCTGGCGCGGCCAGTTCGTGAAGAACGTCATCGACGCGCACATCGCGCCCTACAACCTGCCGCAGCCGGGCGGGCCCGAGGCGCTGAAGGCGCTCAAGCATCTCCTGACCGGCTTCGCCGACCGGCACGGCGTCGGTGCGTCCGGCGTGGACTTCTTCGCGGTGCCCGGTGTCGCGGACCCGGCGGACCGGCGGGATCTGCTGATTCTGCGGAGCCTGGCGGACGCCCTCGACCTGCTGGCCGGACCGGCCTTCGACAGTGCCTTCCACGGCTCCACGGACCAGGACGACTACCGCTGGGGGCTGCTGCACCGGATCACCTTCGACGCGGTGCTGGGTGAGCCGTGGACCATCCCGGCCGTCGCGACCGACGGTGGCTTCTCCACAGTGGACGCGGCCAGCCACGACGTCCGGGCCGACGCGGCGAACGAGCTCACCTTCGGCAGCGGGCCGGTGCGCCGTGCCGTGGCTCAGCCGGTGCATCACGTCATACGGTCCGAGTCGGCGCTGCCCGGCGGCACCAGCGAGAACCTCGGCAGCCCGTACTACCGCAACCTGCTGCCGCGCTGGTTGACCAACGAGACCTACCCGGTCCGGCTCGACCGCGGCGACCTGGTCCGGGCAACCGCCTCGGTCACCCGCTACCTGCCTGACAGCCGCCCGCGTTAGCACCTTCCATGAGGTGAGCGGCGCGGCGTCGCCGCTCACCTCATGGGAAGCCGGAAGACCGGAGCCCGGGAGGTCGGCGCCGGGAGGTCGGGCGCCGCGGGTAGGGGTTACCCGCTGGGGTAGGCGGTGCGCAGCTCGGACAGGCCGGCCGCGACGCCCCGCAGCAGGTCGGTCGCCTCGGTGAGCCGGGCCACCGACGGGTGCTCGGCGGCCGGGCGGCCGTCCTCGGCCAGGTAGGCGGCTGCCGCGGCGACCAGCCGCTCGTACGCCTCGACCCCATCGGTGAGCTGCCGCAGCAGCTCGCGGTGGCCGCGGTCGAGGTCGGCCCGGGTGTCCGGCGGCGCCACCCGAAGCGCCCGCTCCACGCTCGCCGTCCGCTCCGCCAGGTCCCGGAGCGCCCGCTCGGCGGCGGCGGCCTCCGCCAGCGCGCCCTCGGCCGGCCCAGCCAGCCGCCCCGCCATGCCGGCCAGCGCCGCGGCGGCCCGGTCCAGCCGGGCCCAGATGCCGGCCACCGCCGTTCCGCGCAGCCTCAGCCGCTCCTGTGCCCGGCGTACCTCGTCCAGGGCGGCCTGACCGGCCGGCAGCCGGGAGAGCACCGCCGCGATCCGCTGCCGGCTGCGCTGCGCGGCGAGGGCCGGGTCCGGCGGCGGAGGAGCCGGCTGCGCCGCCAGCGCCCGCAGGTCGCTCCACCGCCACGCGGCGAGCACCGCGCTCGCCCCGGCCGCCGCCGCCCAGCCCGCGTCGCCGACGCCCAGTCCGTGGTACGGGGTGAGCACCGCGGCCGCCCCGGCGAAGCCACCCGCGAGGACGCTCCACCGGCGGGCACCGCGCCGCAGCCGCCGCAGCCGGGCGAAGTACCGACTCCGTTCGTCCACCCCGCGCCCCACGGGTCAGCTCGCGGCGGTCGAGCCGCCCGAGGGCTGCTGGTCCTTGCTGGCGGCGAGGCTCGCCCGGATCTCGTCCAGCCGGGCCACGCTCGCCTCCTTGCTCATCCCGGCCGGAGTCGGTGCCTCGACCGCCGGGCTCGGCTGCTTTCCGGCCAGCTTCTCGCCGGCCAGGCTGGCGCGGATCTGCTCCAGCCGGTTGACGCCGGCCATGTCCAGCGTGCTCTTCTGCACCTCGAGCATCCGGCCCTCGACCGAGTTGGAGGCCAGCTCGGCGCGGCCCATCGCGTTCGCGTACCGCCGCTCGATCTTCTCCCGCACCTCGTCCAGCGAGGGCGTGTTGCCCGGCGCGGCGAGCGACGACATGGACTCCAGCGAGTGCGCGATGGTCTCCTGCATCTTGGCCTGCTCCAGCTGGCTGAGCAGCTTGGTGCGCTCGGCCAGCTTCTGCTGCAGGATCATCGCGTTGTTCTCCACCGCCTGGCGGGCCTGGGCGGCCGCGCCCAGTGCCTGGTCGTGCAGGCTCTTGAGGTCCTCCATCGACTGCTCGGCGGCGACCAGCTGGGTGGCCAGCGTCTGCGCGGTGGCCTCGTACTGGCTGGCCTTGGTCTCGTCACCCTCGGCCCGGGTCTTGTCCGCGAGGACGAGCGCCTGGCGGGCCATCGACTGCAGCTTCTCCACCTCGGACATCTGCCGGGACAGCTTCAGCTCGAGCTGGCGCTGGTTGCCGATGACGGCGGCGGCCTGCTGCACCAACGCCTGATGCTGACGCTGGGCATCCTCGATGGCCTGCTGGATCTGCACCTTCGGATCGGCGTACTCATCGATCTTGGCGCCGAACAGCGCCATCAGGTATCGCCAGCCCTTGACGAACGGGTTCGCCATGTCAGCAATGTCCCCTCAGTGTCTCGTCGTCTTGTCCGGTCGCCGTCGCCGGTGGAACCGTGGCCGTCGCCGGTGGAACCGGCACCACCTTGTGGGTGACCGCGATGTCTCCATCGTTGCAGCCGGATGCGACCCCGTCACCGTACCTCCGGGGCATCTCAGGGTGGTACCAGGGAAGCCTGCGGGGGCAATCCGGACAAACCGCCCCCGCATCGGTGATCCGACGCGGTCAGACGCAGACGACGTCGCGCTCGCGGTCGTCGGCCTGGCGCGGCCGGGTGGCCCGCAACGTGGTCCGCAGCGGCGTGTCGTGCCGCACACTGACCGTGACCTCGCCGTCTCCGGTGATCCGCCGGACCGGCTCGGTCGGCTTGGGCAGCCGGATCGCGCGCACCGCCACCCGCTCCGGGTGGGTCGGCTCCATCGGCGCCGGCTCGGGCACCGTCCCGGTCGCGATCGTCCCGGCCGGCACCCGCGCGCCGGCGACCCGTGCGGTCGGCACGCGCTCGGCCGGCTGGCTGGGCTCGATCGGCTGGCTGCGCTCGACGGCGTCGGCAGTGGCCGGCTCCTCGGCGCGGCCGGCCCCGGCCGGCGCGCCGCTGTCGGCCGGCCGCTCGGCGTCGGCCGGCTGCTCGGCGTCGGCCCGGCCCATTCCGGCCAGCACGCCCTCCATCTCCTCGGCCATCGCGAGCGTGTCGCTGACCTGGCGCAGCACATCGGAGAGCTGGGCGCCGAGAGCGTCGCAGATGGCGGCCAGCAGCTCGCTGGACGCCTCCTTCTGCCCCCGCTCGATCTCGGACAGGTACCCCAGGCTCACGTTGGCGGCGGTGGAGACCTCGCGCAGGGTCCGGTGCTGCCCCTGCCGGCGGGCGCGCAACGCGTCCCCAATGACTCGGCGTAGCAGGACCATTCGCACCTCCTCCTGCCGCGGCTCCCGATACCGGACCGGCTCCCGCCCACGGTACCCGTCCCGGACCATATCGACATCCTGCGCGATCCGTGCCGGCGCCTTCCCCACGACGCGCCGTCCACCGTTCGCGACCACGGGCAAACGCCCGCCCAGATCGGCGCCGTGCTCCTGGGGCGGCCCGCTCACTCCGTGCCCAGCCGCTCGGCGAGCAGCTCAAGGGCGGCGTTCACCGCACCGGCCCGGATCGCCGGCCGGTCACCGGGCAGGGACAAACGCCGCACTTCGGCCACGCCCGGCCCAGCGACCGCCACGAAGACCAACCCGACCGGCTTGCCGTCCTGCGGGTCGGGGCCGGCGACCCCGGTCGTGGCGAGCGCCCAGTCGGCACCGCACCGGACCCGGCCGCCTTCGGCGAGGGCGAGGGCCACCTCCGGATCCACGGGTCCGCGGGCGGCGAGCAGATCCGGCGGTACGCCCGCGAGCGACGCCTTCAGGTCGGTGGCGTACACCACCAGCCCGCCCCGGAAGACGGCGCTCACCCCGGGGACCTGCACGACGGTGGCGGCGAGCAGTCCACCGGTGAGCGACTCGACCACGGCCAGCGTCTGCCGCCGCTGGACCAGCACCCGGACCAGCGGCCCGACCTCGATCACCGCATCACCTCGCCCGCCGTTACCCACCCCCGCGACCTCGGCACCGCCCGCAGCGGCGGCCCACACCTGCGGCCCCGCTCACGCCGGGACCCGCCGGGCGGCGGCCCACTCCTCGTGCGCGCGGCAGACCCGCTCCCACAGCATCCGGCGTCGCTGCTGCGGCACGTCGTCCAGGGTCAGCCCGAACACGTCGGCGAGCGCGGCGTACCAGGACGACAGGGTGGTCAGCTCCTCCTTCCGGCGGACGGCCACACCGCCCGCCGCCGATCCCTCGAGCCGGGTGAGCACCCGCCCGCGCAGGATGTCCACACCGGACGCGTCGCGCCGCTGCACCGCGAGGGTGCGTACGAACGGCGACTCCGGCGACGTCGACAGCCACGCGTGGGTGGCGGCGAAGTCCTCGGGCCCGGCCGACCCGGGCGCGAAGTCCATCCCGGAGAACGAGCCGGACGGGTCGTGGTCGAAGCGCCAGCCGAACGGCACCACCGCGGACCGGTCCAGCGCGTAGGTGAACGGGCCCTGCCGGAACACGCCGGGCCGCAACGGCAGCGGCTCGTGCAGTGCGTCGCCCAGGCCGACGTCGACGAACCAGACACCGTCCGGACACTCCGGAGTGGTCAGACCGTGCACGGTCAGCGCCAGGTGGTTGCCGCTCGCCCCCGGCGCTGGGTCGTCGGGGGCGTTCTGGACGCCGCCCACGTGCCAGCGGACCCGGTAACCCAGCGCGTCCAGCAGGGCGGCGAACGCCCCGTTGAGGTGGAAGCAGTAGCCGCCGCGGCGGCGGCGCACGATCCGCTCGACCGACTCGTCGGGGTCCACCGTGGTGGGACAGCCCAGCTGGATCTCCAGATTCTCGTACGGCACCCGCTCCACGTGGGCGCGGTGCAGGGCGAACAGCGCCGCCACCGAGGGCGGGCCGGGATCCGGCAGGCCGAGCCTGGCCAGGTAACCGCGAACGTCGCGCATGCCTGGACGGTAGCGGCCGGGTACGACATTCGGCCGGTGGTCCGGCGGAGGCATTCAGCCCGCGGTCCGGCGCAGCCGCAGCGCCCGCAGCACGTAGTCCAGCCCGGTGACGACCGTCACTGCCACCGCCGCCGCCATGATCCAAGTGCCGACCCGGGCGACCGGGCCCGGGAAAGGGCACAGGTACCAGCCGATCGCGACGATCTGCAGCATGGTCTTGGCCTTGCCGCCGCGGCTGGCCGCGATGACTCCGTACCGGATCACCCAGAACCTGATCAACGTGACCCCGAGCTCGCGTGCCAGGATGACCGCGGTCACCCACCAGGACAGCCGGTCGTACCCGGACAGCAGGCCCAGGGCGGTGCCCGTCAACGCCTTGTCCGCGATCGGGTCGGCGACCTTCCCGAACGAGGTGACCAGCCGGTAGTGCCGGGCGATCCAGCCGTCGACGAAGTCGGTCACCGAGGCCACGCTGAAGGCGACCGCGGCGGCGACCCGCCAGCCGGCATGGGTCATGCCGGAGGCCGCCACCAGGATGACGAAGACCGGGATCAGCACCAGCCGGATGGCGGTCAGCAGGTTGGCCGCGTTGACCACCGGCACCCGTCCGGGGTGGACGAGCGGGGCCGGCTCGGTCCGCTCGGTCACCGCCGGGCCGCCAGCGCCGGCCCGCCGGCCGGCGCCCCGCCGATGGCCGCACCCTCACCGGGCCGGGCGGCTGACCCCGCTGGCGCGCCCGGCCTCGCCGGTGACACCAGGGCGACCGGCTCGGCCACCAGGTCCACCCCCTCGGTGCCGGTGACCACCGCCCGGACCAGATCACCCGGACGCAGCCGGCCGAGGTCCACCGAGGAGCCGCCAGTGAGCGTCGTCGAACCGTCCACCTCCGGGGCCTGGTGCGCGGCCCGCCCTTCGACGACCCCGTCGGCGACACTGTCGACCAGGACCTCGACCGTGGAGCCCACCCGCTCCTCCGCCCGCTGCGCGCACAGCTCGTCGGCCAGGGCCGCGATCTTGGAGTACCGGCGGCGGATGGTCGCCGCCGGCACCTTGCCCGGCATCGAGGCCGCCTCGGTGCCCTCCTCGTCGCTGTAGTCGAAGACGCCGATGGCGTCCAGCCGGGCGGCGGAGAGGAACCGGACCAGCTCGCTCACGTCGGCCCGGGTCTCCCCCGGGAACCCGACGATGACGTTGCTGCGCGCGCCGGCCTCCGGCGCGAGCCCGCGTATCGTGGCCAGCAGGTCCAGGAACCGCTCGGTGGATCCGAACCGGCGCATGCGGCGCAGCACCGGTTCGCTGGCGTGCTGGAACGACAGGTCGAAGTACGGGGCGACGCCCGGCGTGGTCGCGATCGCCTCGACCAGCCCCGGCCGCAGCTCGGCGGGCTGCAGGTAGCTGACCCGTATCCGGACGATGCCCGGCGTGGCGGCCAGCTGCGGCAGCAGCTTCTCCAGCAGCCGGGGATCTCCCAGGTCCTTGCCGTACGAGGTGGAGTTCTCGCTCACCAGGACCAGCTCGCGCACCCCGCGGTCGGCGAGCCAGGCCGCCTCGGCCAGCAGCTCCTCCGGCGGACGCGAGACGAAGGCCCCGCGGAACGACGGGATGGCGCAGAAGGCACAGCGTCGGTCGCAGCCGCTGGCGAGCTTGAGCGGGGCGACCGGCCCGGAGTCGAGGCGGTGCCGCAGCACCGTCCTGAGGTGGGCCGGCAGGTGCCCGGGCACGGTGACTGCGGCATCACGGCGGGCGGCCGGGGCCAGCGGCAGGAGCCGCCGCCGGTCCCGGGGCGTGTGCGCGGCGAGCTTCTCGCCGGCGAGCACCGCGGAGAGCCGGGCCGAGATGTCCGGGTAGTCGTCGAAGCCGAGCACCGCGTCGGCCTCCGGCAGGCTGTCGGCCAGCTCCTTGCCGTACCGCTCGGCCAGGCATCCGGTCGCGACCACCTTTGCCCCCGTCTCGGCCGCGGCGAGCAGGGTGTCGATGGAGTCCTGCTTGGCCTTGGTCACGAAGCCGCAGGTGTTGACGACCACCACGTCGGCGCCGGTGGCGTCCGCGCTGACCCGCCAGCCGTCCCGGGTCAGCCGGGCGGCCAGCTCCTCTGAGTCGACCTCGTTACGGGCGCAGCCGAGGGTGATCAGCGCCACGCGGCGACCAGGGGAACTCGCGGAGACCGGCACCCCACAGAGGGTACCGGTCAGCCGGACGGAACCTGGTCAGGTGGCGGATACGGCCGGCGGAGAGTGAAGGCATCCGGCCCCGGACCCTTGCGGATCAACAGCTCGAGGCGGTCGCGCGCCTCGTCGAGCGTGGGCGTCACGCCGGCCGGGATCCACCACAGGACCAGGTGCGCCTCGATGCCGGCGTAGTCGAACCATTCCCGCCGCCGGCGCAGCGAGTTGAGGTGCGGGCCGCGGTAGACGAAATCGCGCAGCGCCTCGACCGACTCCCACACCGACATGTTCACCATCGTCTCCGGCCCGTACGGCCGCAGCGAGGTGGCGTCCTGGCCGTCCTCGTCGCGCAACCGCCAGACGAAGCCCGGCGCCGCGTCGGCCAGCGCGTTGATCACCGGCAGGTCGCGGACGAAGTCCGCCATCTGCGCGGAGTCCAGGGGCGCGAGCGGGCGGGCGACGTTCAGCTGAGCGAGATGCCACATGCCGTGGAGTGTAAGTCAAGAGAAGTTGTTTTTAGAAGTCTATTACCACGCAGCAGCCGGTCGGCCCGCGGTCCATGCGGACCTTGCAGCCGGGGGCCAGCTGGGCGGCCAGCCCCTCCAGCAGCGCCAGGTTCATGCCGCACACCAGCGGGGGGAACTGGTTCGCCAGCTGATGGAACGGGCAGTTGCGCAGGAGTACCGACGCGTCGTGCAGCTCCGGCTCGTACCCCAGCTTCTCCAGGGTCGCCAGCAGCCCACCGCCGGCGGCGCCCACCTGCCGGCCGTGCTCGCGCGCCACGGCGTACAGGGTGGCGTCCGCGCCGGCCCGCTCCACCGCCTCGGCGAGCAGCTCGGCGGCGGCCCGGTACTCCCGCGGCGGCAGGCTGACCTCGTGCTCGACGGCCGAGCGACGGTAGAGCTTGGCCGGCCGGCCGGCGCCCGGCCCGGAGCGCCCCGACCGGCGGGCGTACGACACCTCCAGCAGGCCCGCGTCGACCAGCTTGTCCAGGTGGAAAGCGGCGAGAGTACGCCCGATGCCCAGCGCCTCGGCCACCTCGTCGCGCCCCATCGGCCGGTCGGCGGCGGCCACTGCCTGGTACGCCGAGCGGCGCAGCGGGTCGGCGAGCGCGGAGATCGCGCCGATGTCGTCGGGCACGAACCAAACGGTACTCAGCCGTCGCCGCGCAGGCTTGCCATGACCTCTGCCAGCTCGTCCGGCTTGACCAGCACGTCGCGGGCCTTCGAACCCTCCGAGGGGCCGACGATGCCCCGCGTCTCCATCAGGTCCATCAGCCGGCCCGCCTTGGCGAAGCCGACCCGCAGCTTGCGCTGCAGCATCGAGGTGGACCCGAACTGCGAGGTGACCACCAGCTCGACCGCCTGCAGCAGCAGGTCCAGGTCCTCGCCGATGTCCTCGTCGATCTTCTTCTTCGAGTCCTTCGCCGGCTCGGTGACGTCCGGCCGGTACTCCGGCTCGCGCTGCTTCTTGCAGAACGCGACGACGTCGTTGATCTCCGCCTCGCTGACCCAGGCGCCCTGGATGCGGATCGGCTTCGAGGCGCCCATCGGCAGGTAGAGCGCGTCGCCGCGGCCGATCAGCTTCTCCGCGCCCGGCTGGTCCAGAATGACCCGCGAATCGGCCAGCGACGACGTGGCGAACGCCAGCCGCGACGGCACGTTCGCCTTGATCAGGCCGGTCACCACGTCCACCGACGGGCGCTGGGTGGCCAGCACCAGGTGGATCCCGGCGGCCCGGGCCAGCTGCGTGATGCGGACCACCGCGTCCTCCACGTCCCGCGGCGCCACCATCATCAGGTCGGCCAGCTCGTCCACGATGACCAGCAGGTACGGGTACGGCCGGATGACCCGCTCGCTACCCGGCGGCGGCTTGATCTGCCCGGCCCGTACCTTGCGGTTGAAGTCGTCGATGTGCCGGACACCGGCCGCGGCCAGGTCGTCGTAGCGCATGTCCATCTCGCGCACGACCCAGTCCAGCGCGTCGGCCGCCTTCTTGGGATTGGTCACGATCGGCGTGACCAGGTGCGGCACGCCCTCGTAGCTGCTCAGCTCCACCCGCTTCGGGTCGACCAGCAGCAGCCGCACCTCGTCCGGGGTGGCCCGGGTGAGGATCGACACGAGCAGCGAGTTCAGGCAGGAGCTCTTGCCCGCGCCGGTGGCGCCGGCGATGAGGATGTGCGGCATCTTGGCGAGGTTCGCCACCACGTAGCCGCCCTCGATGTCCTTGCCGAGGCCGACCAGCATCGGGTGGTGGTCGCTGGTGGCCGCCCGCGAGCGCAGCACGTCGCCGAGCGCCACGTCCTCCCGGTCGGTGTTGGGGATCTCCACCCCCACCGCGCTCTTGCCCGGGATCGGGCTCAGGATCCGCACGTCCGGGGACTTCACCGCGTACGCGATGTTGCGGGACAGCTGGGTGATCCGCTCCACCTTGACCCCGTGGCCCAGCTCCACCTCGTACCGGGTGACCGTGGGGCCACGGGTGAAGCCGGTCACGGCGGCGTCCACGTCGAACTGTTCGAAGACCCCCTGCAGCGCGGCGATCACCTCGTCGTTGGCCTTGCTGCGGGTCTTCGCGACGGGGCCCTGACGCAGCAGGTTGGCCGGGGGGAGCTTGTAGCCGCCGGCCAGCCCGGTGATGGCCAGCTGTTCGGCGCGGGTGGGCGCCGGGCTGTGCTCGGGAGGGTCGGGCGGGCGCCGGGCGGCCGGCACCTTGGCCGGCAGCTGGCGCTTGAGCGGCACCCGGTCCCGCCGCGACTCGTCCTGCTCGGACTCGTCCGGCCCGAACGGGTCCTCCAGCGCGAGCACGCCCTGCCGACGCCGGGCCGGGGAGCGCCGCAGCGGCGTCGGGGCCGGCACCGCCTCGTCCTCGTCCTCCTCGTCCTCGTCATCGTCCACAGTCGAGTGGGCCGCCGTGCGGCCCAGCGCGAAATCGCGCAGCTCGGCCAACCGGCGCGGGATCCGGTTGATCGGTGTGGCGGTGACCACCAGCAGTCCGAACAGCAGCAGCAGCACCAGAAGCGGCACCGCCACCCACTGGGTCACCCCGCGCTCCAGCAGCGCGCCGACACCGAACCCGATCAGCCCGCCCGCGTACTCCATCTCGTCCGGGTCCTGCGGGTTCTGCCCCAGGTGCAGCAGGGCCGCGGTGCTGACGATCAGCGCGGTCCACCCCACCACGGCCCGGCCGCCGTGCTGCTCCTCCTCCTTCGGCGCGCGCATCAACCGGATCGCGCCGACCAGCAGCAGCAGCGGCAGCGCCGCGGCGATCGCGCCGAAGAACAGCCGGGCCGTGGTGGCCAGCCACTCCCCCAGCGGGCCGGCCGAGGAGAACCACACCGCCACTCCGAGCAGGATCGCCAGCCCGAGCAGGAGCAGGCCGGCGCCGTCGCGCCGGTGCTCCGGATCCAGGTCGCGGGCGGTCGCCGCCTGCCTGCCGACGGCCCGTACGGCCCACCCCACGCTGTGCGCGAGACCCATCCAGAGCGCGGCGATGCCCCGGCCGACGACCTCGATCGGGGTCAGCGCGCCGGCGCGCCGGCGGCGCCGGGCCGCCGCGGCGCGCCTTCTCGCCGACGACGTGGTCCGCGTGGTGCCGCCGCTGCGGGCCACGCTGAGCACCTCCTCCCGGGCCGTCCGCGTCCGGGCGGCGCCCCGCCGCGCCGGACCGCGGGCGGATGACCTGTACCCGCGCACGGGGTCACGAGCCGCAGCGGAGTCGCCGCGGTTCGTGCTCGATGCGCGCCCCGCCATGGGTCACACCGTAGCGGCGGTGGCAAGGGAAACCCCGGTTTTCCATGCCGTGTCCGTACCTCGATGATCCGATCTACCGCCAGCAGGTACGGCCGGGCCGCGCCCCGGGCGGCCGAGCGGCGGGCGGGTGGGAGACTGACGGTCGAGAAGTCGTGAGGAGACGAACATGTCGCTGTCCGGTGGGGACCCCGCGGGCGAACCGGTGGGCGGTGGCGGGCCGGGCCGGCTGGAGCCGCTGCACCCGCTGACCAACGAGCTGATCACGGCCGTGCTCCGGGACCGTGGCTACAAGTACTTCACGGACAGCGACGGCGACGTGGGCGGGCACTGGGACAACACCCTGATCTACTTCTTCCGCCTCGGCGACCAGGGGGAGATGTTCCAGGTTCGCGCGATGGCCCGGCGCCTGTTCAGCATCGACGATGTGCCCCGGCTGTACGCGTTCTGCAACAGCTGGAACCACGACAAGCTCTGGCCGAAGGCGTACGTGCACGTCGGCGACGACGGCACGGCCGGCATCTACGGCGAGGTGACCACGGACCTGGAGCATGGCGTGACCTTCGCGCAGCTGGACCAGCTCATCGCCTGCGGCATCTCGACCGGCTGCGCGCTGGCCGAGGCGGTCGCCGAACTGCCCTGAACGCCGGTTCCGCGGCCTGCCCGGCGCGCCGGTCGACCGCAGAACGGGCTCATCCGTCCTGCTCCAGGCCGGGCAGGGTGTCCGGGACGTCGTACACGGGCCAGCCGTCCGGGCCGCGCCGCACTGTCGGATGGAGCCGGTGCGGCTGGCGGCGCCCCACATCGAGCAGGTGGACCACACAGGCGCCGCGCATGGTCAGCGCGTCCGCGAGCAGCATGCGGTGGCAGTGCCACCACACCGTCTCGGCGCACATCACGGCGAGGCACTCGTGCCTGCCGCGGTCCATTAGTGCGCTGGCTGCGGCCCGGAACTCCGCTGTGTCCATGTGATCGGCGTACCCGGCGAAGGCCGGCAGCCGTAGCGCCGTGTGCCGGGACGCCGCCGAGCGGGACCGGCGGCCGCCCAGCGCCCGGCCCTGCCACTCGTACCCGATGCCGGCGCCGGCGAGCGAGGCGGCGAGCGCGTCCCGGCCGAACTGCGGGTGCCGCCGCGACCCGGGATACCGCCGGATGTCGACGAGCACCGTCACCGAAGCATCGGCCAGCACCGCGATGAACGCTTCGACAGGTCGGGCTCCGTGGCCGATCGTGTAGACCTGCACAAGTCACACCCTGACATCCGTCAGGGGTCGGGCGTGACGGCGGACCGGGGCCGCCGGGCCAATCCGCGGCGAGCATCGAGGCATGACAGAAACCGTGCTCACCAGGTCCTCCGGCAAACCTGCCGGCGACCGTGCCGCGGTCAGCCTGCGCGGGCTGACCAAGCGGTACGGCCAGGTCACCGCCGTGGACGGCCTGGACCTGACCATCCGCCCGGGCGAGGTGGTCGCCCTGCTCGGCCCGAACGGCGCCGGAAAGTCCACCACGATCGACATGCTGCTCGGGCTGACCCGGCCCGACGCCGGCACCGCCCAACTGTTCGGCTTGCCCCCCGGGGAGGCGATCCGGCGCGGCCACGTCGGCGCGCTGCTGCAGTCCGGCGGCCTGCTGCCCGACCTGACCGTACGCGAGATCGTTCAGCTCGCCAGCGCCCTGCACCGGGGCGGACCGGCCCGCGGGGCCGCCGGGCGGGACAGCCGCCGGACCCGGCCGGTGGATGCGGTGCTCGACCGCGCCGGCCTCACCGACCTGGCCGGCCGCCGGGTCGGCCGGCTCTCCGGGGGGCAGCAGCAGCGGGTGCGCTTCGCGATGGCGCTGGTCGCCGATCCGGACCTGATCGTGCTGGACGAGCCGACCACCGGGCTGGACGTGGAGGCCCGGCGAGCGTTCTGGGCCCAGCTGCGGGAGGAGACGCAGCAGGGGCGCACCGTCCTGTTCGCCACCCACTACCTCGACGAGGCCGACTCGTACGCGGACCGGATCGTGCTGATGCGCGCCGGCCAGGTGGTCGCCGACGGCACTGCCGGGCAGATCAAGGCGGTCGTCTCCGGGCGGACCATCCGGGCCACCCTGCCCGGCGCGGACCTCGCCACCCTTGCCGCCCTGCCCGGCGTGGACCGGGTGGAGGGCCGGGGCGACTCCGTGCTGCTGCACTGCATCGACTCGGACACGGCGCTCCGCGCGCTGATCACCACCACCCCGGCCCGCGACATCGAGGTCGTCGCCCGTGGCCTGGAGGACGCCTTCATCGCCCTGACCATGGAAGGAGCCCAGTCGTGAACCTCACCTACCTGCGCATGGAGATCAGGCGGCTGGTCCGCAACCGGCGACTGCTCGTCTTCAGCATGCTGATGCCGGCGATCCTGATCCTCGTGCTCGGCGACACCTACACCGGCGACATCGACGGGGTCAGCGCCAAGGCGTACCTGATGGTCAGCATGGGTCTGCTCGGGTCGATGTCCGCGGCGATCGGCAGCGGCGGGACGATCGCCGTCGAGCGGGGCCTGGGCTGGAACCGCCAGCTGCGTCTCACCCCGCTCAACCCCGGCAAGTACGTGCTGAGCAAGGTGGTCCTGTCGCTGGTCATGGCGCTGCCACCGCTGGTCATCGCGTACCTGCTCGGCACGCTGGCGCTGGGCGTGCGGCTGCCGGCCGGCACCTGGCTGCTGGTCGGGCTCGGCTCCTGGCTGGGCGCACTGCCGTTCGCGGCGCTCGGCGTGGTACTCGGCTACCTCGCCCGGCCGGACAGCGTCCAACAGGTCTCCGGCCTGCTCTTCATGCTGCTCGCCGCGTTCGGCGGGCTATGGGTCCCGGTCGAGATCATGCCGCACCTGATGCGTTCGATCGCGGAGTTCACCCCGGCCTACTGGGTGGGCCAGGTGGCGCGCGGTCCGCTGTTCCACCACGGCCAGCTGAGCCTGCACGCCTTGGCGATCCTGCTCGCTTGGGCTGCCGGGCTGGGTCTGGTGGCGCTGCGTCGGTTCCAGGCCGACACTGCCCGGGCATGAGCCACGGGAGTGCCCTCGGGGCGGGTTCCGCAGGCGGGCGGGGGAGCCACGGTGGCGGCGCGGCTAGCGTTGCCACCGTGGGCAGCGCGTACCGAGGCTGGGTAGCCGGTGCGGCCGAGGCCGCACCCTCGCCGAAGACCACCGCGCCCGCGAACATGGTGCGCGGGCGGATGAGGTGGGGCTGGGTCTGGTCGACGATCTGGCTCGTCTACCTGGCGCAGCCGATCCAGACCGCCTGGCGCCACGACTCGCCCGGACTGCGTGCCCTGGGCACCGTCGCGGTCGGCCTCTTCGCGATCCTCTTCATCCTCGCGTTCTGGGGGATGCGCCAACTTCGCCGGCACAACCGGTCGATCTCGCTGGCACTCCGGTTGGGTGTACTCGCGGCGCAGGTCACGCTGATGGTCGCGGCCATCCCAGCGGCCGGCGAGGACGCCCTGGCCATGCTGGTCTACATAGCGGTAACCGGGTTCTTCGCGGTGCCGCTGCGGTTCGCGGCGGTCATCTCCGGCAGCGCGATCCTGCTCGCCTTGGTGCTGCCGCACGTTGTGCCCGGCTGGGAGCCGGAGTACAACCTGGTCTTCGGCATCTTCGCCGCCTCGCTGGCGATGTGGGGCATCCTGCAGATCGTCCAGCGCAACCTCCAGCTCGCCGCCGCGCACTCCGAGATCGCCCGGCTGGCCGTGGCCGATGAACGCAACCGGTTCGCCCGCGATCTGCACGACATCCTCGGCCACACGCTCACCGTGATCACGGTGAAGGCGGAGCTGGCCGGCCGGCTGGTGCGGTTGGCACCGGAGCGGGCCGAGGCGGAGATCGCCGAGCTGGAAGGGCTGGCCAGGGAGGCCCTGCGCGGCGTGCGCGACGCGGTCAGCGGCTACCGAGAGGTGGTCCTCGCTGGCGAGCTGGCCAGCGCCCGGACCGTGCTCGCCGCCGCCGGGATCGAGGCGGAGCTGTCCGACCGGGTGGACCAGGTGCCTGCCGACCGGCAGGAGCTGTTCGGCTGGGTGGTCCGCGAGGGCGTGACGAACGTGGTACGGCACAGCACCGCCAAGCGGTGCCGGATCCGGATCACGCCCAACGAGGTCGAGGTGACCGACGACGGCCGGGGACCGGAGAAGGTGCCGGCCGGCGATCTGGCCGGCCACGGCCACGGCCTCGCCGGCCTGCGTGAAAGGGCCGAAGCGGCCGGTGGTTCGCTGAGCGTCGGCCGGTCCCCGGAGGGCGGGTTCGCCCTGCGGGTACGCGTGCCATGATCTGAGGAATGCCCATCCGGTTGCTGCTCGCCGACGACCAGGCACTGGTCCGCGGCGCGCTGGCCGCGCTGCTCAACCTGGAGCCCGACCTGGAGGTGGTGGCCGAGGTGGGGCGCGGTGACGAGGTCGTGCCGCGGGCCCGCGAAACCAGGCCGGACGTGGCCCTGCTGGACGTGGAGATGCCCGGCAAGGACGGCATCGCCGCCACCGCCGAGCTGCGCGCCGCACTCCCCACCTGCCGGGTGCTGATGGTCACCACGTTCGGCCGTCCCGGATACCTGCGCCGGGCGATGGCGGCCGGGGCGAGCGGGTTCGTGGTCAAGGACACCCCGGCCCGGCAGCTCGCCGACGCGGTCCGCCGGGTGCACAACGGGCTGCGCGTGGTGGACCCGGCACTGGCCGCGGAGACGCTGGTCAGCGGGGACAGCCCACTGACGCCGCGGGAGTCCGATGTGCTGCGTGCGGCCCGCACCGGCGGTACCGTCGCGGACATCGCCGCCGCGCTGGGCCTGTCCGAGGGCACCGTCCGCAACCACCTGTCGTCGGCGATCGGGAAGACCGGCGCCCGCACCCGCATCGAGGCGGTCCGGCTCGCCGACGAGCGCGGCTGGTTGTGAAGGGATCAGGCGGCATACAGCACCCGTCGGTAACCCCACAATGCTGCGCCGATCAGCGTCGCGATCCCCACCATGAATGGCCACCAGCGACCGCGCGGACGGACGAAGGCGACAATGGTGATCGCCACATATAGCACGACAACGATAACGGTCCAAAGTATCGCAGTGGGCACCCGATCGGCGGTCCGGCAACCGGCAGGTGCTGGCAGGGTAGCCACGCACAGGTCATGGCGCGGCACGGCCAACCACCAGAAGCCCGCCAGAGCGGCCATGGCAATGATGGTGGCCGCTGCGGCCCCGAACGACGAGCGAGCATGCGACGGCGTTGTCACCTTCACAGGCTGACTCATGGCCGAAACCTATCGGTGGCTACGCTGCCGAAGCTGCCGATGACATCTCCCGTCCTCGCCGACGAATGCGGCTGGTTGTCACAGCTGCCGGGCGGCGTCAGCGCCGGCCGGGCCGGCGGCGCACCGCGCGGACGGCCGCGCAGACTGCGACCGCCTCCAGCGCGGCCAATATCCACAATGGGATGTCCCGGGCCACTACCTCACACCTCTACCACGGTGGGGACGATCATCGGGCGGCGGCGGTAGGTCTCGTTCACCCAGCGGCCGACCGTCCGGCGGACGATCTGTTGCAGCTGGTGCGGGTCGACGACGCCGTCCGCGGCCGCCCGGTCCAGGGCCTCGGTGATCAGCGGCACCACGGGCTCGAAGACCGCCGGATCCTCCGAGAAGCCCTTCTGCGAGACGGTCGGGCCCCCGACCACCTTGCCGGTCACCGAGTCGACCACCACGGTGGCCGCGATGAACCCGCCGTCGCCGAGGATGCGCCGCTCGGTCAGCAGCGACTCGCCCACGTCGCCGACCGCCAGACCGTCCACATAGACGTACCGGGAGCGGACGTGCCCCACCACCCGCGCCCGGCCGTCGACCAGGTCGACCACGTCGCCGTCCTCACAGAGCACGATCCCGTCCGGCGCCACGCCGGACTCCACACCCAGCCGGGCGTGCGCCCGCAGGTGCCGCCACTCCCCGTGCACCGGCATCAGGTTTTTCGGCTTGACCACGTTGAGCAGGTAGAGCAGCTCACCGGCGGGTGAGTGGCCGGAGACGTGCACCCGTGCCACGTCCTTGTGCACCACGAACGCGCCGGCCCGGGAGAGCTGGTTGATCACCCGGTAGACCGAGGTCTCGTTGCCCGGGACGAGGGAGCTGGCCAGCACGACGGTGTCGCCCGGCGCCACAGTGATGTGCCGGTGGTCGCCGGTGGCCATCCGGCCGAGCGCGCTCATCGGCTCCCCCTGGGAGCCGGTGGACATCAAAACGATCCGGTCGGGCGGCAGCGCGGTCGCCTCCTCCAGGCCGACCACCAGGCCGCCGGGGATGCGCAGCAGGCCGAGGTCCCGGGCGATGCCCATGTTGCGCACCATCGACCGGCCGATGAAGGCCACCTTGCGGCCGTGCTCCGCCGCCGCGTCCAGCACCTGCTGCACCCGGTGCACGTGGGAGGCGAACGAGGCGACGATGACCCGGCCGCGGGCCTTGGCGAAGATGGAGTCCAGCACCGGGCCGATCTCGCGTTCGGGCGAGACGAACCCCGGGGTCTCCGCGTTGGTGGAATCGGACAGCAGCAGGTCGACGCCCTCGGCGCCGAGCCGGGCGAAGCCGGCCAGGTCGGTGATCCGTCCGTCCAGCGGCAGCTGGTCCATCTTGAAGTCGCCGGTGTGCAGGACCAGGCCGGCGCCGGTGCGCAGGGCCACCGCGAGCGCGTCCGGGATGGAGTGGTTGACCGCGAAGAACTCGCACTCGAACGGCCCGAGCCGTTCCCGCTGCCCTTCCCGGACGGTCAGGCTGTACGGCTGGATCCGCCGCTCGGCCAGCTTCGCCTCCACCAGAGCCAGGGTGAACTGCGAGCCGACCAGCGGGATGTCCGGCTTGTGGGCGAGCAGGTAGGGCACCGCGCCGATGTGGTCCTCGTGCCCGTGGGTGAGCACGATCGCCTGCACGTCGTCGAGCCGGTCCAGGATCGGGGTGAAGTCGGGCAGGATCAGGTCCACCCCGGGCTGCTCGACGTCGGGGAACAAGACTCCACAGTCGACGATGAGCAGCTTGCCGTCGTACTCGAAGACGGTCATGTTCCGGCCGATGGCGCCCAGCCCGCCCAGCGGGATGACCCGCAGCCCACCGGCGGGCAGCGGCGGCGGGGCGCCCAGCTCGACGTGGCTCAGCGGATGGGTCTCCACCGGTGCGTCCTCGGCGGGCTCGTCCAGCCCGACCTCGCGGGCGGCAACGGATCCGTTGGTGGGGTGGTCGGGGGCGGTCACGCCGGCAGCTCCACCCCCGCCGCCGCACAGTCCGCGCGAAGCCGCTCGATCTCGGCCGCGGTGGCGTCCACCAGCGGCGAGCGGACCGGGCCGGCGGGCAGGCCGAGCAGGTTCAGCGCCGCCTTGGCCAGGATGACGCCCTGGGTGCGGAAGAACCCCTCGTACGCCGGGAGCAGCGCATGGTGCAGCCGGAGCGCCTCGGCCACCTCGCCGCGCTGGAACGCCTCGATCATCGCCTTGGTCTGCGGACCCACCACGTGGGTGGGCACGCCGACCACCCCGACCGCGCCGACCGCGAGCAGCGGCAGGGTCACCTTGTCGTCGCCCGAGTAGTACGCCAGGTCGGTGCGCGCGGTCACCCAGGACGTGGCGGCCAGATCGCCCTTGGCGTCCTTCACCGCGACGATGCGCGGGTGCTCGGCGAGCCGGCACAGTGTCTCGGTGGCGATCGGGGTGCCGGTGCGGCCGGGGATGTCGTAGAGCATCACCGGCAGGTCGGTGGCGTCGGCGACCGCGGTGAAGTGCCGGTGCAGCCCGGCCTGCGGCGGCTTGGTGTAGTACGGCGTGACGACCAGCAGGCCGTGCGCCCCGGCCTTCTCGGCCGCCCGGGCCAGCTCGATGCTGTGGTGGGTGTCGTTGGTGCCGACCCCGGCGATCACCGTGGCCCGGTTGCCGACCGCCTCGACCACGGCGCGCAGCAGCGCCTCCTTCTCCGCGTCCGTGGTGGTCGCCGATTCGCCGGTGGTGCCGCTGATGACCAGGCCGTCGTGCGCCTGGGTGTCCACCAGGTGCGTGGCCAGCCGGGCCGCGCCTTCGGTATCGAGCGAGCCGTCGGCCCGGAACGGGGTCACCATGGCGGTGAGGAGACGCCCGAAGGGTGCGGTGGGGCGTGGCGGAGCCGCGCTCAACGGCGCATCACCGGGTCGCCGCTGGTCGTCTGTCATGGTTTTCAACTTAGCCGAGTCGGTCGTCCGCGTGCTCACGATTGCAGCGCGTACGGACTCGCCGCGATCTCGCTGCCATCGGCGAGCGTGGAGATGGTGAAGTCGCCGAAGACGTTGGGCGCCACCCGCTGCAGCTGGCGCAGGCACTCCACGGCGAGCGCGCGGATCTCCACGTCGGCGTGCTCGGTGGCGCGCATGGCCACGAAGTGTCGCCAGGCCCGGTAGTTGCCGGTCACCACGATGCGCGTCTCGGTGGCGTTGGGCAGCACCGCCCGAGCCGCCTGGCGGGCCTGCTTACGCAGCAGCGTCGGGCTGGGCCGGCCGGCCGGGTCGCCGTCGTACGCCTCGGCGAAGTGCTTCTCCAACCCGGCCAGCAGCTCGGTGTAGGCCTGGACGCTCGCCTCGGTCGCCTCCACGAACTTCTTGTGCAGCTCCGGGTCTGCCGCGATCACCTCCGGCTCCACCATGGCCGCGTCCCGCTCCGGCACGTACCGCTGGGAGAGCTGGGAGTACGAGAAGTGGCGGTGCCGGACCAGCTCGTGGGTGAGCGAGCGGGAGATCCCGGTGATGTAGAAGGTCACCGTGGCGTGCTCAAGCACCGACAGGTGGCCCACCTCCAGGATGTGGCGCAGGTAGCCGGCGTTGGTCGCGGTGGACGGGTTGGGCTTGTGCCAGGACTGGTAGCAGGCCCGGCCGGCGAACTCCGCCAGCGCCTCGCCCCCCTCGGCATCGGTGGACCACGGCACGTCCTCCGGGGTCTCGAAGTGTGTCCAGGCGATCAGCCTGACCTGCGGCGGGACGATCTCCGGCACGGCGGCGCTCCTCTCTCCACGGCTCAACGGCACCTTAGTACCCACCCCGGACAGGATCCGCCGGCATCGCCGATGACATCTCCTCTAGTCACTTATGACATTAGTTCGGCTTGACATGACGTCACTAATGGCGTCACCATGGCGTCATGGAGCTCAGCCCGTACGTAGAAGCCCTCGGCCGCGACCTCGCGGCCGCCGCCGCGGCCGGCGGGCCCGACATCAGCAGGGCGGCCGACCTGCTCGTCGGCGCGCTTGACGCCTCGGCCCGGCTGTGCCTGCTGGAGGCGCTCTCCGACGCTGCGGCGGAGATCACCGCAAAGCTGGAGTCGGCCGCGGTGGAGGTCCGGCTGCGCGGTCGGGAGGCCGATCTCGTGGTCACGCCGATCACCCAGCCCGACGAGGCGGTGTCGCAGCCGGCCCCGCAGCCGGCCGCCGCCGACGGCTCCGGCGACCTGGCCCGCATCACCCTGCGCCTGCCGGAATGGCTCAAGCAGGAGGTGGAGCGGTCCGCGGCCGTCGCCGGCGTCTCGGTCAACGCCTGGCTGGTGAACGCCATCAGCGCCGCCGTGCAGGCGGGGTCGTCCGGCAGAACAGTCCCGACGACCCCGGGCCGGCCTGGCCGCCGGATCACCGGCTTCGCCCAGGCGTGATCCCACCGGGCCACATCACCCGCGGCGGGCCGCCCGCCGAAGCAGTTTCCCGTTCCATGCCAGCTCATCCATCCAGCCCTTGCACACCGACCCTGATCCGCCAAGCCGGAGAGGAGACCGTCATGAAGCACACCGTCGACGTCGAACTGGAGGCCGGCTCCATCCAGGTCATCGCCGAGCAGCGGGATGCCGCGACCGCCACTGTGGAGCCCGCGGACAGCAGCAGCGCCAGCCAGGAGGCCGCCGAGAAGACCCGGGTGGAACAGCGCGGCAACACCTTCTACGTGCACGCCCCGAAGAGCCGGTGGATCCCCGGCCGCACGGCGAAGCTGAACATCGAGATCCGCACCCCGCTCGACAGCGACCTGCGGGTGACCGCCGCGTCCGCGGACCTCGTGTGCCACGGCCAGCTCGCCGGCGTATCGGTCAAGAGCGCCTCCGGGGACGCGATCATCGAGCGGGCGACCGGCGACGTCTCCATCAAGACCGCCAGCGGCCAGGTCGAGGCCGGCCAGGTCGACGGTGACCTACGGGTGGAGACCGCATCCGGCGATGTCAGCACCGGCCACGTCGGCGGCCAGGTGAAGATCAGCGCGGCCAGCGGCGACGTCGAGATCGGGCAGGCCGGATCAAGCGTGAGCGTCAACACCGCCTCGGGCGACGTGTCGGTCGGCGCGCCCCGGCGCGGCGAGGTCCAGGCCAAGACCACCTCCGGCGACGTGGTGCTGCGCGTGCCCGCCGGCACCGCCGTCTGGCTGGACCTGAACACGATCAGCGGCACCACCCGTACCGACCTGGACATGGGCGCCGGTGCCCCGCCGGGCGGGCCCGACCTCACCCTGCGGGTGGCGACGATGAGCGGCGACATCGACGTGCGGCGCGCCGCACACCCGGCCGCCGCGAGTCAGCCCTAGACGTACAGCCAGTTGAACGGCGCCCAGGGCAGGTTGCGGGCCACCGCGAACACGCCCCACGCGGCGAGGAACACGCCAATCATCCGGCCAGTGATCCGCGGCTGGGGCAGGCGCCGGTGGAACACCCGGTCGCTCGCCCACGCGACGTACAGGTAGACCAGGAACGGCAGCGCGAAGACGAACACGGCATGGTGCCGGGCGGCGGCCGGAATGTTGCCGTGCAAGGCGTAGTAGAAGGCCCGGGTGCCGCCGCAACCCGGGCAGTCGAACCCGGTGGTCAGCTTGACCAGGCAGGTCGGAACCGCGTCGGCGTCGGCGTGCGCCGGGTCGGTGTAGAGCACGTAGGCCGCGGCCGCGGCGAAGCACCCGAGCACCGCGGCCGGGGCCAGCCACCCCGGCGCCCGCGCGTACGCACGGGTGAGCATCCGGGTGAACCGGCCGGGCGGCGGCGGCAGGTATGCCACCGGGTAACCCGGAGCGGCCGGATAGCCCTGAGCTGCCGGGTGGCCCGGAGCTGCTGGGTAGCCCGGCACGGCGGCCTGGGCCTGCACATCCGGCTGGGTCATCGACACCTTCACCTCGTCGTCGGGCTCAACTCACCGTACACCGGTCCGCGCAGCGCCTTGCCGAGCGCGGGCGCGAAATCGCCCCGCGCCGGGGCGGCCACGCCGGACAGGCCCAGCCAACCAGCGAGCCGGTGCAGCTCGGCGGCGAGCTCCTCCGCGACCTCCCCCTCGTCCACGCCCGGCTCGATCCACGCCGCCGGCACCCGCAGCACGCCGGCCTTGCGGTCGGCCTTGAGGTCGACCCGGCCGACCAGCCGGTCGCCGAGCAGGAACGGCAGGACGTAATAGCCGTAGACCCGCCGCGGCTCGGGCACGTAGATCTCGATCCGGTAGGCGAAGCCGAACAGCCGCTCGGTGCGCCCGCGCTCCCAGACCAGCGGATCGAACGGGCTGATCAGGGTGCGGGCGCGGACCGAGCGGGGCAGACGCGCGTCCCGGTGCAGGTAGGCGGCCTGTCGCCAGCCCTGTACCGTCACCGGCCGCAGCGTGCCCTCCGCCACCAGGTCGGCGACCGCGGCCCGGGCGGCTTCGACCGGCAGCCGGAAGTAGTCGCGCAGCTCGACCTCCGCGGCCACGCCGAGCGCCCGCGCGGCGATCTCCACCAGGGTCCGGTACGCCTCGGCGGGCTCCGGCGTCGGCGCATTGAGCACCGCCGCGGGCAGCACCCGCTCCGGCAGGTCGTAGACGCGGGCGAAGGATCCGTTGCGCCGCGCGGCGGTCACCTCGCCACACCAGAACAGCCACTCCAGCGCCCGCTTCACCACCGACCAGTTCCAGCCCCACCGGCCGGTCTCACGGGGGGCGTCGTGCTCGATCTCGGCCGCGGTGAGCGGCCCGTTCGCGCGTACCTCGTCCAGCACCCACCGCACCAGCTCGGGCTGTTCCTCGGCGACGCGGCGCATGCCGCCCCAGGCGCTGTCGTGCGCGGCAGCCATCCGCCAGCGCAGCGCGGGATGCAGCTCGACCGGGATCAGCGAGGCCTCGTGCCCCCAGTACTCGAACAGCTCCCGCGGCCGGCGGTACGCGGCCCGGTCCAGCAGGGCCGTCGGGTATGGGCCGAGCCGGCTGTAAAGCGGGAGGTAGTGCGCCCGCACCAGCACGTTGACCGAGTCCATCTGCAGCAGGCCGACGCGGCGGAGCACCCGGCGCAGGTGCCGCAGATCCGGCGTGCCGGCCGGGGCCGGGTCGGCGAAGCCCTGCGCGGCGAGCGCGATCCGTCGGGCCTGGGCGAGGGAGAGCGAGTCAGGTGCGGCCATCGGCCCGGACGGTAACGCACACCTGCGACAACCCGCGCCGCGGCCGCCCGTACGCTGGGATCTCGTGGCTGTCGGGTACGTCCGGCCGGCGCGTCCCGGCGACGCCGGCGAGATCGCGCGGGTGCAGCTCGCGACCTGGCGGATCGCCTACCGGCGGATGCTGCCGCGCAGCGTCCTGGACCAGCTGGACGAGGACTTGCTCGCCCGGCGCTGGCACGAGGCGGTGAGCGACCCGCCGTCGTCCCGGCACCGGGTGCTGGTCGCCGTCGAAAGGGCTGAGGGGGGCGGTTCGTTCCTGGTGGGGTTCACCGCCTCCGGGCCGGCCGACCAGGACGCGCTCGCCCCCGACGAGGAACGCGCACTGGGCCCGGAGGTGGCCGCGATCACCGAGCTGCTGGTCGAGCCTCGCTGGGGCAGGCGCGGGCACGGCAGCCGGCTCCTGGCAGCGAGCGTCGACCTGTGGCGCGAGGACGGCTTCACCAAGGCGGTGGCCTGGGTGTACGAACGCGACGTGGCGACCCGCGGGTTCCTCGCCTCGGCCGGGTGGGAGCCGGACGGCGCCGCCCGCGCGCTGGACGTGGACGATCTGCTCGTCCCCCAGCTGCGCCTCCACGTCGCCCTCACCTGACCTCCACCTTTCCCCGCGATCTTGCAGTTGTGCCCCCCGATAAAAGCGACATATTCGCTTTTATCGGGGGGCACAACTGCAAGATCGCGGGGAAAGGGGCTAGGCGTCCAGGAGAGGGCCGAGGCCGACCGTGAGGCCGGGCCGCTTGAGCACCGAGCGGATCGCGAGCAGGACGCCCGGCATGAAGGAGGCGCGGTCGTACGAGTCGTGCCGGATGGTGAGCGTCTCGCCGACCGTCCCGAAGATCACCTCTTGGTGGGCGACCAGGCCGGTGGCGCGGACCGCGTGCACCCGCACCCCGTCCACCTGCGCCCCGCGGGCGCCCGGCACCTCGTCCTTGGTGGCGTCCGGCATGGGCGCCATCTGGGCGGCGGCGCGCGCCTCGGCGATGATCTGCGCGGTGCGCAGCGCAGTGCCGCTGGGCGCGTCCACCTTCTTCGGGTGGTGCTGCTCGATGATCTCGACCGACTCGAAGAACCGGGCGGCCCGGGCCGCGAACTCCATCATGAGCACGGCACCCACGGCGAAGTTGGGGGCGATGATCACGCCCACCCCCGGCTTGTGGGACAGCCAGGAGCGCACCCGCTCCAGCCGCTGTTCGGTGAACCCGCTGGTGCCGACCACCACGTTGAGCCCCTGCTCGATGCACCAGTGCAGGTTGTCCATGACCACGTCGGGCGAGGTGAAGTCGACCACCACCTCGGCGCCCGCGTCGGTCGCGTTGAACAGCCAGTCACCCTGGTCGATCATCGCGACCAGCTCCATGTCGTCGGCGGCGTCGACCGCCCGGCAGACCTCCACGCCCATCCGGCCGCGCGCGCCCAGCACACCGACCCGGATGGCGTCGCTTCCCTCACTCACTGCTGCTCCCTGCTCCGCTTTCGCGACCGCTGCGGCCAATCTGCGGCTAACCTAATGCACGCGCACCGGGCGGCGCGGACGGCCGGGCGATTCACCAGGCCGAACAGTCGAAGCTTGTCGCTGTCGCTGCCCGCGACTTGGTACGGGGCCTCGCGGTGCGCCGGGGCAGTTCGTCGAGCGCCATCCGGGATCCGCCACAGCGGGCGCCGGCCAGCCCGCTGCCACCGCGGGGCCGGTCCCGGCGGCCGTCACCGCGCGCGACGACGATCAGGCGGCCATCGGTTCGGGCGCCTCGAACGCCGTCATCGACTGAGCCGCCGCCACCGCCTGCCCGGCGTACACCTTGCGGCCGGAGTACGACAGCGGCGACCATCTGCACCCGAACGAGGCCGGCTGCCAGGCGATGGCCGATGCCGTCCCGCTGCAGCTGCTCAGCTAGCTGTAGGGACCAGGACCGTTGTTGACGCGGCTGATCGGGGGGCGGCCGCCGAGGGCGGTGTGGGTGCGGTGGTGATTGTAGATGTGGAGCCAGTCGGGTAGGGCGTTGGCGCGGTCCTGGTT
>Ga0310834_100562_pt1 | contig 38536 bp, 34 predicted proteins | sample SM_ome_2_FD_201314 | JGI IMG/M metagenome (GOLD analysis project Ga0310834, IMG submission 201314) | Sorghum-adapted microbial communities enriched on stacked mutant (SM) sorghum from Joint BioEnergy Institute, Emeryville, California... ...
GCATCGTGCACAAGCGAACCCGCCCGTACCGGCCCCGCACCAACGGGAAGGTGGAACGCTACCAGCGCACCATGCTCCTCGAATGGGCCTACGTCCGCCCCTACCGCAGCGAAACCGCCCGCCGGCGCGCCTTCCACCGATGGCAACACATCTACAATCACCACCGGCCCCACACCGCACTCGGCGGCAAACCACCCATCAGCCGCGTCACCAACCTCCGTGGACACGACATCTAGCGGCCAGGTCACACTCGACCCGGACGGCTCCACGCCTGGGCGAGATAGCGCCCGGTGAGGCTGCCCTGGTGGTGGGCGAGCTCTGCGGGCGTACCGGTGAAGACGACGCGACCCCCATCGTGACCGGCGCCCGGCCCGAGGTCGATCACCCAGTCGGCGACGCTCACCACATCCAGGTCGTGCTCGATCACGATCACAGTGTTGCCGGCCTCGATGAGCCGATCGAACAGGGCGATCAGGTTACGCACGTCGGCCATGTGCAGCCCCGACGTCGGCTCGTCGAAGACGAAGACCTGGCCGTGATCGGTGAGCCGGCTGGCGAGCTTGACGCGTTGTCGCTCGCCACCGGAGAGCTCGGACAGGGACCGGCCGAGCGTGAGGTAGCCGAGGCCAACGTCCAGGAAGGCCTGCAGCCGGGCGGCCACGGTCTCGTCGTGGAACTGGCCGACCGCGTCCTCGATGGTCATCTCGAGCACGTCGGCGATCGTGCGGCCGTGCAGCCGGTACCGCAGCACCTCAGGACGGTATCGACGGCCCTGGCAGGTCTCGCAGGTGACCGTGACCGGGTCCAGGTACGCCATGTCGCTCGTGATCGTGCCGCGGCCCTTGCACCGCGGGCAGGCGCCCTCGGCGTTGAAGCTGAACAAGCCGGGCTTGACCCCGTTGACCCGTGCGAACTCGGCCCGGATGTGGTCCCAGATCCCGGCGTACGTCGCCGGGGTCGACCGAGGATTGATGCCCACCGCGCTCTGGTCGATCACCACCACGCCGGGATGCTGCTGCGGCAGGACCTTCGTGGTCAGCGAACTCTTCCCTGACCCGGCAACACCGGTGACCACCGTGAGCAGGCCGAGCGGGAAGTCGACGTCGATGTCGCGCAGGTTGTGCAGGTTGGCCGAGCGCACCGGAAGAGTCTTCGTGAAGCCGCGCGGGGTCCGGGTCGGGATGGGCTCGCGCAGGTGGCGGCCCGTGACGGTGTCGCTGCGGGCGAGGTCGGCCGGCGTACCCGCGAACGTGACCCGGCCGCCGCGCGTACCCGGGCCAGGGCCGAGGTCGATCACGTGGTCGGCCGCCTCGATGACCGCCCGGTTGTGCTCGACGACCAGCACGATGTTGCCCTTGTCCCGCAGCTGCCGCAGCAGCCGGATGAGCCGCTCCACGTCGGCCGGGTGCAGGCCGACGCTGGGTTCGTCGAAGATGTACATCATGCCGGTCAGGCTGGAGCCGAGGTGCCGCACAAGCTTGAGTCGCTGCCCCTCGCCGCCGGAGAGCGTGAGCGAGGACCGGTCGAGCGACAAGTACCCGAGGCCAACCTCGACCATGCGGCGCAACGCGGCGATGGGCGGCGCGAGGACTGACGCGTCCCCGATGGTCTTCTCCAGCCCGACGAGCGCGTCGATGAGCTCGGTCACCTGCATCGCCGACAGGTCCGCGATGTTGTAGCCGTCGATCCGCGACGCCACGACCGCCGGAGCGTACCGGGTCCCGCCGCACGCCGGGCACGTCTTCATGTCGACCACGCGCTCGACGTAACGGCGGTCCCGGGGCGACAGCGAGTCCAGCCCGGGCTTGATGAAGCGTCGCGTGAACCGATCGACCAGCCCTTCGTAGTCGTTGACCGCGACGTTGCCGAGGTCATCAAGCCGGTCGGTCTGGAAACCCTTGCCGTACAAGAGAAGTTCCCGCTTCTCCGGCGGATAGTCCTTGATGGGCAGATCGGGGTCGAACAGCGGCTCACCCAGGCCCTTGCTCGGCTGTTCCACGTGGAAGTGGGCCGTCGCGTAGCGCTTCCAGTAGTTGGTGCCGACCGCGAAGCTGGGGTGCTGGATGGCGCCCTCGTTCAGCGACTTGGACCAGTCCACCAACCGGTCGATGTCCAGGCTCAGGACCTCGCCCAGCCCTTCGCACTCCGGACACGCACCCTCGGGCGTGTTGAACGAATAGGCGGTCGACTCGCCGGCACTCGGCTGGCCGTAGCGCGAGAACAGCACGCGGAGCATCGGCTGGATCTCGGTGAGCGTGCCGACCGTCGAGCGGGCGTTGCGACCGAGGTTGCGCTGGTCGACCACGATCGCCGGGGCGAGATTCTCCATCCGCTCGAAGTCCGGACGCTCGAACTTGGGCAGGCGGTTCCGGATGAAGAGCGGAAAAACCTCGTTGAGCTGCCGCTGCGACTCCTTGGCGATCGTCTCGAAGACCAGCGAGGACTTGCCCGAGCCCGACACGCCGGTCACCACGGTCAGCCCGGGCGACGGAACGCTCACCGTCACGCCGGTCAGGTTGTTCGTGCGCGCGTCATGGACGACGAATGGCGGCCTGGTGCCCGTCACGAATGCTCCTTCCCCGTCGCGGAGCGCCTCGGGCCTCCGCAAAGCGCGATCCGCAGTCCGACGGCGACCGGTCGGATCACCGCCGCCGTCACGGCGCCGAGCCTGGGATACGGCCATGCCGGCGAGTATCACCGACCGGTACGACACCTTCCGCGAATGTGAGGCTTCACCACCCGCCCGACTCGAAGCGCCTTGACGTCGGGGCATCCGCCGTGGTGCTCACGCCCGTCGGTGACCCACCGCCGAACGGTTGGCCGGTGGTGCTCCACGCCGGGCCGCCGGTGCCCCCTAGGCTGCTGAGATGGCTCTTAGACTGGACAACGTCGGCCTCGTCGTCGAGGACCTCGGCGCGGCGGTCGAGTTCTTCCGCGAACTCGGCCTCGAACTCGAAGGACGGGCCACGGTCGAGGGCGAGTGGGCGGGGCGCGTCACCGGCCTGGGCGACCAACGGGTCGAGGTGGCCATGATGCGTACGCCCGACGGTCACGGCCGGCTCGAACTCTCGCGCTTTCTCGCTCCGCCGGTGGTCGCCGATCACCGCCACGCTCCGGTGAACGCGCTCGGCTACCTCCGGGTGATGTTCGAAGTGGACGACATCGACGACACACTCGCCCGGCTCCGCGAGCACGGCGCGCGGCTCGTCAGCACCGACATCGTCCAGTACGAGGACGCGTACCGGCTCTGCTACATCCGCGGGCCGGAGGGCATTCTCATCGGGCTCGCCCAAAGACTCCGCTGAGCCGGGGAGAAGCCCGGCTCAGGGCCGTGGAACCGACCCGCTCGTTCGTCGATCGAATTCCGGCTCGCCCGGGCGTTACGTTGTCGTATGCCATCGCCGAGGGCGCATCGTTCACCGAGCTTCGCTGAGTGCTTCCGGTTTCCGGTCGCGACGCGCGACGCGCGGCGGGACCTCCTGATCGGCGGCACGCTCCTCCTGCTCACCCTGCCGGGCTGGATCCTCAACATGGGGCACCGCCTGACCGTGGTGTCCCGCGCCTGGCATGACGACCCGCCGTACTTTCGTGGCTTCCGTCCATGGCGGCCGACCTTCCGGCGCGGCCTGCAGGCCCTCGCGGCCATCGTCGTCTATCTCTCGCCGTCCATTGCGGTGGCCGTGCTCGCCTGGCGGTCGTGGCCCGGCCGCGCGACGTGGTTGGCGGCGGAGGCCGCGGGGCTGTTGTTCAGTGTGGGCGTCTTCGCCCTGCCGGGTGGCATGACGCGCAACGCGGTGGCCGGCGATCTCAGCTACCTGGTCCGACCGGACCGGGCCCTCCGGACGGCGCTCGCGGGTGGCCGGGCATATTTGAAGGCTTGGCTCATCGCCGCCAGTGCGGTCGCGCTGTCGTTCCTCGGGCTCGCCGCCGCCGTGGTCGGGTTCCTGTACACGAGCGTCTGGGCGTGGAGCGTCGCGGGCTTCGCGTTCACCTCCGCGCTGCAGGACAAGCGGACTCGGCCTGACCGATGATGGCGTGATCCGGTACTCGCCAGCCCGAGCGGGGCGACCGGCTCGGGCGTGGCGACGAACGGTCAACCGGACGGGGCATTGGGCGACCGTCGGGGACCGGCCTGAGCGGGCGTCAGGCCACGACCGTGAGGCATACGGCGCCCGCCCAGGCGGTCAGGGACGGCGGCAGGCTTCCGCTGTAGTGGATTCCCATCGCCCACGACGCCGTGCTGACCGGGGCAGTCCGGAAGACGAGGTAGTTGTTCGGGTTGATGCTGGCCACCTCGAAGCCACCGCCGAGCGAGACCTCCCACGTGTACCGCGAAGTCGACGTGGCCGAAACCGCCCTCGACGAGGATCTGGGCGACCCACCCGTTGTTTAGCGGGTTGCTGCCGTTCACGGTGTACGCCGACGGATCCGCGGTTCCCCGGACATCAAAGCCACCGCCCGTGGCGACCTCGTCTCTCGCGCACTGCGCGTGGAGGACGCGGTGCATCGGGCCGTCAATGCGCTCCACCACGGTGACGACCCGCCGCTCGTAGAGCATCGCTGGGCCCGCCGTCGCCGGGCTCGCCACGAACACCGGCGTCATAGTGAGGCCGACCAACGTCGCCGCCAGCAGCGGCCGCCACCGTGCCCGCATCCTGCCCTCCCGAGGTCAGCGTGTGGCCGTCGCCGTCAGTGTCCGGTCCCTGCTTCGGAAAATCTTCGCGTGGGGTTCAGCACGCGTGACCGGTCGCGGCACGGGTGGGGTTGGCGTCGGGGGTGGGACCAGAGAGCGCGGCCTGCCGCATCGGCCAAGGGTGGCGGACGGGCCCAACGGTCGGTCGCCGGTCACCCGCTCGTCGCCGAACTCGCATCCCCCAGGAGCCCGGCCACCACGGCGAGGCCCAGGTAGGGCAACGCACCGACCACCAGCCCGAGACCCAGGATTGCACCAGTCCGGGCACGAGGTACCCACCTCACCAGGACCAGGCTCAGCAGCGTCACGGCGCCACCGACCACGACCGACCACACCGCGAGAATCGGTGAGGTCAGCAGGCTGAGCACGGCGACGACGGCGGCGGCGATCAGAGCGCCGCGACCTGGCCGCCATTGACGTGACATCGAGGTACCTCCATCGTCATCACGGGTCAGCATCACGGGTCGGGGGCTACCGGGTCCTGTCCGCGTACTCATGGTGAAGCATGAACTCCGGATGCCGCACCGCGGTGTCGGCCGCCTCACAGGGCTCGGCCCGGGGCCCACCCTTTTTTCCAAGAGGGATCGTGTTTATGGTCGTGTCCATGACGACCGATGGAGCGCACCGCAACCCCGAAGGTCCTGGCACTGAGGGAGCTGTGTCACTGGCAGTGGCGCTGGAGCGCGAGCACCGCGAGATCGACGACGGGCTGGAGACGTTTTCGGCGGGCGGCGAAGGGACCGAGCAGCGTCGCCAGGCATTGGAACGAGCGATCCGCGCGCTGCGCCGGCACATATACCTCGAGGAGGAGTTCCTGTTCCCGCCGCTCCGCGACGCCGGACTGGCCGCCCCCGTCTTCGTCATGCTCCGGGAACATGCCCAGATCTGGTCGACGCTCGACGCGCTCGAGCAGGAGGTGCGCCAGGGTGGCTCGGGGCTGTATCGATGCCGCCAGTTGGTGGTGCAACTGCAGCACCACAACCTGAAGGAGGAGCGGGTCCTCTACCCGCAGGCCGACATCGTGCTGACCGCACCAGCGGCCGAGCGCCTGCGCGCGTTCCTCGAGACCGGCGAGCTACCCCCGGGATGGGTGTGCCAACGGTACAACCCGCGGCCCAGTGACCCGCAGGCTCAGTAACGACCCTGAACGCGGCCAACCGGGCCGGCACGGTCCCGCCGCGCGGGGCCACCCCGGGTCGCGCGCGGCGGGATGCATGGCCACCCGCAGCGGGTCACCTGAGTGGGCTGGGCATCCACACGTACGCCCAGGATCCGCCGACGCGAGACACCCAGTCCTTCGACGGGCGAACGCGGGGCGCTGGATACCTCGCCGGATCCGGCAGGTCCGGGCTGAGCTCGGCGCCGGTGGCCACCAGCTCCTTCTCCAACCACCGAAGTGCCTCCTCACCGACACGGAGCGGTTCCCCGTCGACCAGCAACGCCGGCAGGGCCTTCGTGCTCAGCCGCGTCCACGTGTCGCGCCAGTGCCGCATCCGGCGCCAGGCCTCCGTGGTCACCGGGGCGCCGCTGACGCTGACGGCGTACCCGTAGTCACGCAACGGCGACGAGGTCGATCGTCCCCGCAGGATCGGGCCGGCCAGGAGCTTGCGCAGCACCTCCGGGCTGCCGATGTCCAGGCCGTGCAGCCAGTACGCCACGTAGAGCAGCCGACGAACATCCGCGCCGACACCAGCCCCGTAGCCCTCCGCGTACGCCGACACGGCCGCCTCGGTGCGGCACACCACGGGAGGCACCGTCCACGGCAGCCGCTCACCCGGCAGCAGCAGGCGTTCCACCGCGGCCATGTCACGCTCGATCACGTCACGGGTGGCCGCATCGGCGGGCCGGCCGGTCACCGCGAGCCGGGGATCGGCCTGGACGGCCCGCCAGTCGACGTCGACCCCGGCCGCCGCGAGCGCGTCGACCCGCCGGCTGGCCAGGTAGCACCACGGCGATGTGAAATCCGCGTAGACAACCGCAGGCATGGCTCACCTCGACTCGTCCATCGCCACCCACGGTTATCACGAGTCTATCGTGACAACTCTCGCGGCGTCACTGCCTCGATGAGGCAGTACCTCGTCAGCTTCATCACTAGAGGTTTTCACGAGATCTTCGTCTAAAATGCGGCCATGGCCTACGTCATCAGTGAGCCGTGCGTTGACGTCAAGGACCGGGCCTGTGTCGAGGAGTGCCCGGTGGACTGCATCTACGAGGGCGGTCGCAGCCTGTACATCCATCCGGACGAGTGCGTCGACTGCGGGGCCTGCGAGCCGGTATGCCCGGTCGAGGCGATCTACTACGAGGACGACCTGCCCGAGCCGCTGAAGCCCTACGCGGCCGACAACGCCGCGTTCTTCGCCCAGATCGGCCCCAATGGAATTCCGCTCGGCTCGCCCGGCGGGGCGGCGAAGGTGGGACCGGTCCCGTACGACGCCCCGCTGGTGGCCAGCCTGCCGGTTCGGCCCCGATGACTCGTTCCCTCGCGCCTGACCCGAGTCGGGGCGACGGGGACCGGGCGGCCGCCTTGGCTCGGGGCCTCCAGGAGCTGGCCGGCCGGCGCGGCGCGGACGAGGTGAGCCTCACCTGGCTCGCGGAGCGGCTGCGCGAGTTCGTCGATACGTATCCGGAGTACGAGGTCCCGGTGGACCGGCTCGCCACCTGGCTGGCGCGCCTCCCCGACGACGACTGACCCGTGCCCATTTCCCAAACCGATCGTGCAACGATGAGCGGCATGAGCGTGTCGGAGCTGGTCAGCGGCGACCAGGGCGCGGCGCTGGGCGAGAGCCGGGCCCGGGTGTTGGCGGTGCTGCAGGAGGCCGACGGCCCCCTGGGCGTGGGAGACGTGGCCGCCCGCGTGGGCCTGCACGCGAACACCGTCCGGTTTCATCTCGACGGGCTCGTGGAGAGCGGCCTGGTCGACCGGTCGACGGAGGAGCGAGGGCAACCCGGCCGTCCCCGCGTGCTCTACACGGCCAGGCCCGGCACGGCACCGGTGGGGCGACGTAGCTATCGGTTGTTGGCCGAGATCCTGGCGAGCTACGTCGCCGCCGGGGTACCCCAGCCGGCCCGGGCGGCGACGCGGGCGGGGCAGGCCTGGGGCCGCTTCCTCGCCGACCGCCTGCCCCCGTTCGGCCGGGTCGACGCGGCCGAAGCGACCAAACGGCTGACCGGCACGCTGGCCGAGATCGGTTTTGCGCCCGAGTCGGTCGCCTCCGGACGCCAACGGCGGATCCTGCTGCGCCACTGCCCGTTCCGGGAGGTCGCGGAGGCGCACCGGGACGTCGTGTGCTCCATCCACCTGGGACTCATGCAGGGCCTGCTGGCCAGCATCGAGGCCCCCATCGACGCCGAGCGCCTCGAGCCGTTCGTCCAACCGAACCTGTGCATCGCTCACCTCACCAGCCGCCCCGAGAAGCGCCGCGGGTGAGCGGTGAGCCACCGCCCTGACGCGAGCGACAGCCGCGATGGGCGCGAGGTCCGTTCCCTGGCCTTCGGGATAGCCTTCCTCATACGGAATCCGTTGGGGCCTCCTGGTTCGCTGTATCGGTCAGGGGGAGAAGTTCAATATCGAGCGCAGCGAGTGCCTCGATTTCCACCGGGAAAGCGACGACACGGCCGTGCTCACGGTCGACCAGCCTCGCCAGCTCGACGGGATCAACGGCGGTCGCAAACAGGCCGGCCATGACGCGCGGAGGTGACCGCGGGCAGCCGGTGCCGACCCGCCCGGGTGAGCCGGAATGGTCTCGGGGTCGGCTGCCCGCGGGGCGCGCGCCCGGCTACGGGGCGACGCCGGCGGCCTGCCGGGCGGCGGCGGCTTGGCGCGCGGCGGCGGCTTGGCGCGCGGCGGCGAAGGGCAGCCGGTCGAAGACGAACCGGCTGTACGTGATTTGTCCATTGCGGACGGTCACGTACTCGGCCCCGGGGCCGCTCTCCACCAACGTCGTGCGGGTGTCGTACACGACCACCGCGTGTTCGTCGTCGCCGAAGGCGGCCCACAGCTGGCTGCCGAGCAGCATCTCGACGAAGGGAGCCATGAACGCCCGGTAGGCCTCCGCACCCTCGATCCGCCCCGCGGGTGCGTCGCACACGATGTCGTCGGCGACGTAGGTCATGGCCCGGTCCAGGTCCTTGCTCGTCCACGCCTCGTGGTAGGCGGTGGCCACCTGCAGTGGTGTCATCCCGTACTCCTCCTGAATGGTCGTCTCGTCGGGGTAGACACCGGCCGGGCCGCGAACGGAACGGTCGCGGGGACAGAATGTCAGCCGTGACGGAGCGCACGGACGAGTTCGCCGACCACGTCGAGCCGTACCGGGCCGAGCTGCGCGTGCACTGCTACCGGATGCTCGGCAGCCTGGTCGATGCCGAGGACGTGGTGCAGGAGACCCTGATCGCCGCCTGGCGTGGCCGAGCCGGGTTCGAAGGACGTTCGTCGCTGCGCACGTGGCTGTATCGGATCGCGACCAATCGCTGCCTCAACGCCCGCCGCGACGCCGGCCGTCGCCTGCCCCCGGCCCCGGTCCCGCCGTTCACCCCGCCGGAGCCGACCCGGCACAGCGAGGTGCGCTGGCTGGAGCCGTTCCCGGACACGCTGCTGGAGGACGTGCCCGACCAGGCGCCGGGCCCCGAGGCCCGCTACCAACAGCGAGAGGCGATCGAGCTGGCCTTCGTCGCCGCGCTGCAGCGGCTACCACCCCGGCAGACCGCGGCCCTGGTGCTGTGCGACGTGCTCGGCTACCCGGTGGCCGAGGCCGCCCAGATGCTGGACACCACCCCCACCGCGGTGAAGGGTGCGCTGCAGCGCGCCCGGGCCGCGATCGACCGTGACCGCCCGCGGCCGGGCACCCACACCGCTCCGGGCAGCGCCGAGGACCGCGAGCTGAGCCGTCGCTTCGCCGACGCCTTCATGGCCGGCGACCTGGACACGCTGCTCACCCTGCTCACCGACGACGCCTGGCTGGCGATGCCGCCCGCTCCGCACGAGTATCACGGCAGGCCGGCGATCCGCGAGTTTCTCCGGGTCAGCAACGCCTGGCGGGGCGAACGTCGCCTCGTGCTCGTGCCAACCCGGGCCAACACCCAGCCCGCGTTCGCCTGCTACCTGGCCGAGCCGGGCCAGCCGCACGCGTACGCGGCCGGCCTCATGGTGCTCACCCTGCGCGGGGACCGCATCCGCGGCCTGACGCGATTCCTGCACGACGGTGTGCTGGACCGGTGCGGGGCTCCCCGCGACGTGGGCGAGCCCGCACCCAGCCACCACGACATCCGGCCCGTCCGAGTAACTACCAGTCGACGCTGGCGATGCCGCATCGGCCGGCTACGAGCCGTACGCACGCGGCTGCGGGTACCACACCGCTTCGTGCGCGCCAGAAAAGGGGGCGTGGCAGGCTGTCGAATTGGCGCCGGCCGTTCGTCAGACAGGTGTAGGCACACCTACGACCGATGGGAGATTCCAGTGGCCCAGTACGCGATCATGCTGTTCGCCAAGGCCCCGGCCGACAGCGCCGATCTGACCCCGGAGGAGCGGGCGGCGCATGCGCGCCATGCCGAGGAAGTGCCCGCGCTCGGCGGGCAGATGCTGGCAGCGTTCGCGCTACAGCCGAGCACGACGGCGACGTCGGTTCGCGGCGATGTCGTGACCGACGGTCCGTTCCTCGACGCCAAGGAGGTCATCGCCGGCCTCTACGTCATCGAGGCCCCCGACCTGGACATCGCCCTGGAAGTCGCCCGCCGCAACCCGGCGACCCAGCAGGGAGGCGGAGTCGAGGTACGGCCGGTGGAGGCCAGCTTCATCGCTGCCGCGGCGACGGCGTGACCGACCCGGCCGAGATCGCCGCCGCCGTCGCTGACGCGCACCGTCGCGGCTGGGCCCTGGTGCTCGCCGCGACGGCGCGGGTCGCGCGCGACCTGGACCTCGCAGAGGAGTGTGTCCAGGAGGCGTACGCCGCGGCGCTGGAAACCTGGTCGCGCACCGGCATCCCCCGCGAGCCGGTGGCCTGGCTGACCACCACGGCGAAGCGTCGCGCCCTGGACGTGCTGCGACGGGAGCAGGTGTTCCGGACCAAGCTGCCCCTGCTGCTGGATCCGGACGAGGCGGCGACCGATGAGCTGTCGACGGTGGAGGACGAAGCGGTGGCGGAATCGGAGCCGGTCGAGCCGACCGACGTGGTACCGGACGAGCGCCTGCGGCTGATCTTCCTGTGTTGCCATCCGGCCCTGGCTCAGGAGGCCCAGATGGCCCTTACCCTGCGGCTGGTCTGCGGCGTGCCGACCAGCGAGCTGGCCCGGGCCTTCCTGGTGTCGGAGCCGACGATGGCGGCCCGGCTGACGCGGGCCAAGAAGAAGATCTCGGTGGCCCGGATCCCGTACCGGATACCGTCGGCGGCCGCGTTGCCCGACCGCTTGGCCGGCGTACTCGGCGTCATCCATCTGCTGTTCACCATGGGGCACACCGCTCCGGCGGGCGCTTCGCTGGTGCGGGCCGACCTGATGGACCAGGCGCTGCACCTGGCCCGAATGCTGCGCGAGCTGATGCCCGACGAACCGGAGGTCGGCGGGCTGCTCGCCCTTCTGCTGCTGTCCCACGCCCGGCGGGCCACCCGGGTCGACGATCGCGGCCGGCTGCTGCGCCTGAGCGAGCAGGACCGATCGCAGTGGGATCAGTCGATGATTGCCGAGGCACGTGACCTGATCAATGTTGGCCTCCGGGATGGACGGGCCGGACGCTACCTCCTGCAGGCCGCCATTGCGTCCGTGTATGTTGATGCGCCGACATACGACCAGACGGACTGGACACAGATCCTGGCCCTCTACGACCGGCTCCTTCGGGTGTGGCCGTCGCCGGTCGTGGCGGTGAACCGCACCGTGGCGCTGGCCGAGGTTCAGGGACCCGGGCCGGCGCTGGCCGAGATCGAGGCGCTCGAGCAGGACCACCGGCTCATGGGCTACCAGTACCTGCCGGCCATCAAGGCCGAGCTGCTGACGCGTCTGGGGCGCAGGCACGACGCATCAGCCGCCTACCAGCGGGCGCTTGAGCTGACCACCAACGAGGTGGAGCGCGCCTTCCTCGCCGAGCGGCTCGCCGAGGTCGACCACCCGGAGTCGAGCCGGTGACGACGCCCGGCGCCATGCGCCCGACCGCCGCCGTGCTCCAGGCCGACCTTTGTCGAGGGCGGACCCCGCTCCACCTCAACTCATCGCGGCGAGCTCAGCCGTGTACCGCTCGGTGTCGACGAACATCGGTCGACCTGCGGACGTTTGTCGTCCTCGGCGCACGAACGGCTGAGCCGGCGGATGGGTCCGGCGAATTTCCAGCCCGACGCCCCCGATCATCGAACGGCCGTCGTTACTATCGCCTCGGCGCCGGGTCCTCCCACAGATGGCGTCCGCTCGTGACGGGTGGGGTCGTCCCACTAAGCCGAAACGTCGTCCTACCAACCCAATCGGCGACGCGATCAACCGTGCGCGTCGGTGACACGAGAATGACTGAGGGATGTCCAACGACAGCCTGAGCCAAACGGCAGTCGCCACACTGACGGCCGCCCGTCCGACCGCTCCACCGCCAACCACGACGCCACCGCGCGCCGGCGCTCGCCGAGACCGTTATCTGGATTTCCTACGGTTTCTGGCGATCGCCCGCATCATCGTCTACCACTCGTCCGGCTTCGTGTGGCTGACGTACGTGTTCCCGGCGATCGGCGTGATGTTCGCCCTCGGCGGCTCGCTCATGGCCAACTCACTGGCCAACCCGACCGGTCGACCGGTGCGGAAGAGAGTCCGGCGCCTGCTGCCCGCGCTGTGGGTCTTCGGCGCCGTGGTCGTGCCAGCCATGTTCGTCCAGGCGGTCCGGGAGAACGACATCCGCGACCTGCCCGGATTCGAAGGACTGTTCGCTTGGGTGTTTCCCATCGTCGACCCACCGGGCACCGAATGGGCTGAACCGGCCACCGTCGTTCTCTGGTACCTGGTCACATACCTGTGGCTGGTCATGCTGTCACCGCTGGCGATACGCGCCTACCGCCGCTGGCCCCTGCCCACGGTGCTCACGCCCCTGGCCGCGCTCATCGTCATCGCTCTCGGCGGGCTCACGCTCGACTCCGGCCTCGGCGCCGTGGCGCTGAACCTGGCGACCTACGGCAGCTGCTGGCTCATCGGGTTCGCCCACCGCGACGGCCGGTTAGCCGAGGTGCCACTACCGGTGCTGATCGGCGTCGCCGCAGTCGCCATGATCGCCGGTGGCCTGTGGGCCTTCACCCACCCGACCGAGACCGGTCTGGACCTGAACAACATTCCACTGGCGCAAGGCCTGTACTCGTTAGGCTTCGTGCTCCTGGCGATGCGGGTCCGGCCGAGCCTTGCCTGGTTGCGGCGCGTGGTGGTGCTTGATTGGCTCGTGACGGCCGCAAACGCCCGCGCCGTCACCATCTACCTCTGGCACAACCCGGCCATCAGCATGTCGTACCCGATCGGAGACTGGCTCGACGTCTGGCGCTTGGGCAATCGGGGCGGCGACGTGTTGTGCCTCCTGATTGCGGTTGTCCTCGTCGCGGTGGCCACGGTCGCGCTCGGCTGGATCGAGGACATGGCGGCCGGACGCCGGCCGCGTCTGATCCCGCGCTGAGGCCGATCCGCGCCGCGTGGCAGGCGGCGGCGTGCGGACACCGGTGGGAGTCTTCCACCAGCGCTGTGCTCCGCGCCCCGGTGAGATGGCGACGGGGGCCGGCCGCTGTCCGAGCACGACGAGCAGAAACGGAGCGTCGCCGTCTCACTGCGGGAGGGCCGGGCTCGACTGACCGCCGACATCCGCGGCCTTCGACAGGTGCGCCGCCGCCGCGCCCGTACGGGCAATCTTCTGCCAGCGCAGGGCAACGCCGGCCAATGCGGTCACCACGGACTTCAACAGGGCCAGGTAGAGCAGCTGCCGGTACACGAGCTGCTGCAACGGCAAACTCCACAGTGGACGCATGGATTCCCGGTCAAGCCGGAACGCCACGATGGCGACGATGCACTGCAGGCCGAGCATGCCGAGCCAGGCCAAGGCGGTGGAGAGCTGGCCGCGCACCACCACACCGTAGAAGGTGCAGAAGTCGACGACCGGGGCGAGGATCGGGAGCACCACGCCGAACCCGGCGATCAGGGGCAGTCCGACGAGGCCGAACCGTCCGGACGCCCCGTGGTCGCGCAGCGCGCCTCGGTGGGCCCACAGCGCCTGCATGGTGCCGTAGCTCCAGCGGAAGCGCTGACGCCAGAGCTGACGAAGGGTGCTCGGAGCCTCGGTCCACGCCCGGGCCTTCTCCTCGTACACGACGCGCCAGCCGGCCCTGATGATCGCCATCGTCAGGTCGGTGTCCTCGGCGAGCGTACGGTCGCTGACTCCGCCGACGTCAAGCAAGGCACGGCGCCGAAAAGCGCCGATGGCCCCGGGGATCGTGGGGATGCACTGGAGGATCTCGAAGAACCGCCGGTCGAGGTTGAAGCCGATCACGTACTCGATGTGCTGCCATTTGCCAATGAGTCCGCGCCGGTTGCTGACCTTGACGTTGCCCGCGACGCCACCCACCCGAGGGTCGGCGAAGGGCTGTACGAGCAGCCGTAGGGAGTCCGGCTCGAACACGGTGTCGCCGTCGACCATGACGATGATGTCGTGCGACGCGTGGGCGATGCCGACGTTCAGTGCGTGGGCCTTGCCTCCGTTGGGGATGCGGATGATACGGACGTTGGGCAGGCCGAGGGCGGCGACGATGTCGGCGCTGCCGTCGGTCGACCCGTCATCGACCACGACAACTTCGATCTCCGGGTAGTCGCCGTTCGCGATGGACCGGACGGCCGCCTCGACGTTCTCCCGCTCGTTGTAGATCGGCATCACCACCGAGACCGGCCGGTCAACGGCCGGTCCCCAGGACCATGCCGGGGATCGTCGCTGCCGTACATGCCGGCCGGCCAGCAGGAACAGGCACACAGTGCGCAGGACCAGCAGCACGCCAACCAGCAGGACCGCGATCCGTATCCAGTCGAACACCGAGTCCGCCAAGCGCACGCTCTGCAGGAGGAGAAGCCCGCGCAACTGCTCCGACACCGTCGCGTCGGCCATGACGGGGGACTGGGCCGCCGCCATCAGCGCCTCCGGGTCAAAGGTCGCATCGATGGCGGCTGGGTCGACGCCGGCCAGGGCCTGCGCGGCCCGCAGTCCCTCCGAAGCGGTGAGGAACTGGTACCCGCGCTCCTTGAGGATCGGAATCACTCGATCCAGGGCCTCCACCGTCTTGGCGCGGTCTCCCCCGGCGTCATGCAGGAGGATGATTCCGGACCGATCGTCGCGGGGGATGGAAGCCGCGACGATCGTCTCCACGTCCGGCGCGTCCCAGTCGCGGCTGTCCACGCTGCTGGCGACGACGTAGTAGCCGTGGCGTCCCGCCTCCAGAACCAGCGGCCACGTCTGGTCGTTGAGCGAGTCGACACCGGAGGAGTAAGGAAACCTCAGCAGGGGCGTGGTCACCCCGGCCGCGGCGGCCAACGCCATCTGGGTTTGCGAGAGCTCCAGGGCGCGCATCCACGGTGGTAGCTGCGCCATGTCCGGGTGAGTGAACGTATGGACGCCGATGTCGTGACCCTGCTCGATCATGTCCCCCACGATCGTGGGGTACCGTGCCACCTCGGTGCCGACGACGAAGAACGTCGCCGTCACGCCGTGCTTGGCCAGCACCGCGAGGATCTGCGGTGTCCACTCCGGACTCGGGCCGTCATCGAAGGTGAGCACGACTGTCTTCGGCGGCAGCTCGTACGACGCCACCCGGCCGTGAGTGGCGTCGACATACGGACCACCGGTGAGGATCTCGCTCGGCACCGTCGCGCGATCGCCCGTCGACGCGTCGTTATCGGGCGAGAACTCTGAGTCGACGTACGTCGAAAAGGTCAGGAGAGCGGTGAAGGTGATGAGCAGGAGGGCCACGGGAATCGCCGCCAGCCAGGATCGCGGCAGACAGGGGTTACGTCGCCTCGCTTGCGCGGCCTCTCCCGCCCGATCGCCTGCGGTCCGGCCGCGACGCGCGCCGCGAGCCAATGGTCCTCCTCTCTCCGCTCACGTGACGACGGCCCCCAGTGCGACGTACGCGGTGGTGGCTGGTCCCGGATCCGACAGGTGTTCCGGTGCGTCAAGACCCCCGGATCCTCGACCAGCAGGTCAAGGCGCGGATCATGGCCAACCGACAGACCTGCGGATGGCGGAGCCGCCGCCACGCTGTCGGCCGGCCCGTACCCACCCGGGTCGCGCACGGAAGCATCGTCGGCTGCGAGCTGGCGGCCCACCCGGAAGGAGACCACGGCAAGGACGGCGTGCCATGCTCGGGAGGCGGCGAGTAGGGCGCCGGCAACTATCAAGGTCATGACCGTTCCAGACAGGGCGAGATTGCATGATGGGCGAATCGTCAGGAACCTGGCGCACGTAACATAACAACCCGTACGCGTCAGAAGGCGCGATCAGCGGATCCGGTAACCCGGTCCTGTGGATTTCACCTGATGGGTGCACCGGCCCTGAGATCCACAGTAGACATGGGCTACCCACGATCGACTACAGCTGTGTGATCAAGGTCAACCACTTCGCCACGGCCTCGGGTCAGCCGCCCCGCGGACGGCGTCACGGAACACCGTCCGCGATCACTTCGGCGGGACCTCGATCCGGTCACGCACCCACTGGCGACCGCATCGGGGTTAGACGAACGACAATAATCGATGCATTGTCAGTGGACGTGTGTCCGGCTACCGGTCAGACCCGGCGTCGGGTCGTCGGACGTCCTCGTCGACGGCCTCACGTCCGCCTCGGGCTGAGCGCCCACCACCCCTGGCCCCTCCACGGCTTCAGCGAGCCGCGATGATGGCGCTGGCCTCGGCGGCCAGAGCGTCGAGCTTCGGGTTGAGCTCGGCGAACGTCGTCTCGAATCGGCCGACCGCCTCGACCTGGGCGGCGTAGTGCGCGGCCCAGGCCTCATCGAGGCGACGGGTCTGCTGGTCGCAGCGATACACCGCCACCGCGAGTTCCCGCTCCTCCGGCGACGGAATCCAGTCCTGCGCGACAACCGGAGGACTGACCTGGACCGTTCCAGGGATTCTCTCCGGCTCCCAGTCCTCCTGCGTGGGCTCATAATGTCCGGTCGTCACGAAGTACGGCGCCAGGTTGAGCAGACCAACCCCCGCACGCTCCTCGTCGGTGCCACGGAACCCGAACCCGGCCTGTTCCAGGCAGTCGATCAGCGAGGCTACGCCGGCCCGCAGAACCGGCCGGACCCGCGCCACGATGACGTCGTTGACCTGGCTCCCCAGATTCACGTACGCCTCGTAGGTCGCCCGGGCGTCGTCGCCGAGGCTCGACCACGCCTGCGCCTCGCACTGCTCCAGGGCGGCGTCATAGTCGGGATCGAAGCTGATGATGTACGGCGGCTCGGCCGGCTTATCCCGGTTCATTCCGCGTTCTCGTGCGTCTTCCTCGGACGCGAATCCGAGATAGTTCGACGGATGAAACCGCAGGTAGTTGCCCTGGGGGCGGTATTCCATCATGGTGTTCAGGTTCTGCGGATAGCCCGCCTCGGCCAGGCAGGTGTTGCGGATGAGCAGCTGCGCGTACTCCACCTGGCCCAGCTTTTCGGCCTGGTAGCTGTCCACCGGCTGGGGCCCGCTGGGGTCGGCCAACGTCGGGACACTCTCCGTCGCCGCTGGCGACGGCGTATCGGGCGAGTCGGCCTCGGGTGCGGAGTCACACCCGGCCATGAGCAGGCACGACAGGGCAGCCAGCACGACGCGCGAATACCTCACCGTAAGCCCCCTCATGGATGGATACGTGGGTACGCAGCAAACACACCGGGCCGGACCGTAAACCACGGCCCCGCCCGGCGCAAGGCGACCTCGGTCCGGCTCGGGCCAGACCTCGCGGCCGACCGACGTTCGGCGACGCATCCCTGGAGCCGGCCACTCATCCAGAGAGCCGTGGCCGGCGAAGGCCCGCCATCAGACCAGGCCGGCGTCGTGGACGAGGATGGCGATCTGGACCCGGTTGTTCAGGTCCAGCTTGGTGAGCAGCCGCGACACGTACGTCTTGACGGTAGCGACGCTCATGAACGTCTGCTGCGCGATCTCGGCGTTGGAACAGCCCCGGGCCAGCGCGAGCGCGACCTCACGTTCCCGCTCGGTGAGGGCGTCGAGCCGGCGCCGGGCCTCGGCGCGCCGCCCGTTGGGGTCGTCGGTGGCGGCGGTGACGTGCGCGATCAGCTGCCGGGTCACGCTGGGCGACAGGGTGGCCGGGGCAAGCGCGACCGTCGTGACCCTGGCCCTGGCCGCCGTCGGCACGCTCATCGCGGAATGGGCCGGCGGCGCGGGGGGCTGGTCGCTGCGCTGGTCGTACGTGGGTAACTCCGCGCTGGTCCTGGCCCTGTCCGTGCTCATGGGGATGGCCTTCGGCATGGCCCTGTTGAACAGCGCGCTCGCCATCGTCGTGTACCTGGTGCTGCCGACGTTGTGGACCGTCCTCGGCGCCATCATCCCGGCCCTGGGCCGCGCCGCCGAATGGCTCGACGCCACGGTGACGATGGCGAACATGTTCGGCCCGGAGGTGACGGCCGGCACGTGGGCCCGGCTGGCCGTCTCGGTCGCCGTGTGGGTGGCGCTGCCCCTGGCCATCGGGCTGGTGCGGGTCACTCGCCAGGAGGTGGCCTGACCCATCGCTGACAGCCGCTGGCCGTACGGTTCGGGGCGTACGGCCGGCGGCTGCGCCCGTCAGACGGGGTAGAACCAGCGCTGCGCGTCGGTACCGTTGCAGTCCCATATTTGCAGCCAGGTCCAGTCGGCGGTGGCGCCACCCGGGGAGTCCAGACAACGGCCGGACTGCGGGTTCACCAGTGAGTTGTTCGGCCCGGGTTGCCACTGCTGGCCGCCGACGCCGTTGCAGTCCCACAGCTGGACCTTCGTGCCGTTGGCGGTGCCGTTGCCCACGATGTCCAGGCACTTGCCGAAGGCACGGATCGTGCCATCGGCCGTGATGGACCAGCGCTGGCCGGTGGCGTTGTTGCAGTCCCACAGCTGCACCTTGTTCCCGGCGACGGCGGTATTCGTGTCGACATCGATGCACTTGCCATGCCCCGCTGGGCCCGTGATCTGGCCGACCGGCCCGCCGAGCGTGCCGATGCCGTACCGCACCTCGCACTGGTTGCCGGTACCGAGCCAGGTCCCGGCCAGGTAGAGGAAGGAGGTGCCGTCGGCCCGCGGCACGATGGGCGAGCTGTATCCGGGGCAGGACGGTACGCCGGGAGCGTAACCACCGGTTGGGTCGATGTTCACCGGTGCTTCGATTTCATGCCAGGGGCCGACGCCGAGGTTGGTGTTGGCGAACAGCACCGAGCCGGACTCGGCGTTCACGGTCTTGCTGCCCGTCGGCCCGGCCACCACCCGCTGGCCGGACAGCAGGAGCGTCCCGTTGGGGCCGCCGCCGGGCAACCACGCGACGTACGGGGTGTGCAGCAGCTCCCGGCTGTCGGTGGTCTGCACGAGCGTCCCCAGACTGCCGGGATTCCAGGACAGGCCGTCCGGGCTGGTCTTGACGTAGACCTCACACGCGTGGTCCGGGTCGGTGGCGTCGCGGCACAGCTCGTACGCCATGAGGAAGGTCCCGTTGGGCAGCGGCACGACGATCGACATGCCGGGCCGCGCCAGGGGGTCGGCGAGCGCGACATCCGGGGTGAGCGCCGCGCTCCAGGTGACGCCACCGTCGGTCGAGGTGTAGTGACCGATGATCTGGTTGTTGGTCGGGGTGTTGGCCGGCCGCTCGTCGGAGATGAAGCAGGCCAACGTGTCGTTCGGCGCGAGCAGGAACCAGGGCTCCCAGATGCCGTGCCCCCAGGTGTTGGGCAGGCCGCTGGTCTCGGTGCAGGTGGACAGGTACTGCCAGGTGAAGCCGTGGTCGGTGCTCTTGAAGACCTCGATCTTCTGCGCCGTGTAGTCGCCCGGCACCCAGGCCGTGCCGGCGGCGAGCAGATCGCCCGCCGCGAGTCCGGGCACGCTGCGCGGCACCTCGTAGAGGACCGGGGCTTCGATCGACCAACCGGGAGTGCTGGAGGAGATGGTGGCGATCGGCGACGCGGACCAGGTCTGGCCGCCGTCGGTACTGCGGTAGATCGGCAGCGTCGTCGGCCCACCGTGGTGGCGTCGGGCGAAGGTCGCCAGCATGGTGTTCCCGCCGTTGCCGTCGTGGTCGAGACGAATGACGCGCGGGTAGCTCGCGTCGCCCTGGGGGTAGGTGCCGAGGTTCGGGCTGTAGAGGACGGAGCCGGGTGGGGCGGCGGCACTGGGCGAGGCCGGTACGGTGACGACCCACAGGGCAACCGCCGCGACGAGCACGGCGGCGGCGCCGAGCCCGCGGGCGCGGAACGACCTGGTACGGACGGTTGTGCGGAGGGACGGCATGGGATCACTCCTCACCGGACGGTGATGCGACGTCGAGGCACGATCGGGCGACGGTCCGGTCGGCCACGACAAGCGCCAGGTGCATACGGATGGGAACCGTCGGCGGCTGGAGGCGCAGACGGATGGGGTTGCTGAGCTGGAACGGCTTGACGTCCGCGACCGCGGCCCCCGCCGGTGACCAGCCCTGTTCCGGTGGCGGGGCGAAGGGCGCGGTCCAGGCAACGTACAGTTCGCCGTCGATGGCCTCGTCGCCGTGGTGGGAGACCCGGAGCGTGAGCTCGATCGGGTCGCCCGTGCCGATCAGGTCGGCCCCGGGCCGGTGCGGGCGCACGTCGAGGATCAGCACGGTGTCGGCGTGCACGTCGGCGGGGACGTTCCCGCCGAGGTCCTTGGTTCGGCGGTCGTAGGTGTAGATCCCGACCGTCTCGTGCTCGATGTCGTACAGCTCCGTGTAGATGTAGCCGGCGACGCGCTCGTAGCGGCGCAGCTCCTGGGTCTGCCAGCGCTGATGCCAGCCGCGCTCGACCCCGGTGATGCCGCCGCCGTACTCGCTGTTGAGCCACGGCTGAGCGCGGTCCTCGAAGCCGGGCGAAGCGATGAGCTTGGTGACCGTACGGTCGGGGGCGATGCGGACCGGGAAGCCGACGTCCTCACCGGTGACCAGCCGCCCCAACGTGTCCGCCCAGCTGGTCGCGGACTCGTCGTAGTAGTGCCAGTCGACCAGGTCGGTGTCCACATGGGACCATCCGGAGTTGTCGACCACGGGCCGGGTCGGGTCGAGCTGCTTGACCAGCCGGTAGGCGCGGCGCAGCGCCTCCTGCTTGGCCGGGTCGCCGGGCACGTCCCAGTCGAGCCCCCACTCCTCGTTGTACGCGCCCCAGATCACGATGCTCGGGTGATTGGCGTCGCGCCGCACCATGCCCTCGAGCTCGGCCTCGAAGGCGGCCACGGCCTGGGGGGAGAACCGGCCCGTGGAGGCCGGCTCGGCCCAGACGAGCATCCCCAGGCGGTCCGCGTGGTACAGCCAGCGCGGGTCCTCGGCCTTGAGGTGCTTGCGGACCAGGTTGAATCCGGCCGCGCGAGCCAGCAGCAGGTCGCGCCGGTAGGCGTCGTCGTCCGGGGCCGCGTATCCGCCCTCGGGCCAGAATCCCTGGTCGAGCACGCCCCGCAGGAACACGGGGCGGCCGTTGAGATGGAGCAACCGGTTGTGCCATTCGACCCGACGGAGCCCGGTGTAGCTGGTCACGGTGTCGACGCCGTCGGGGCTGGTCAGGGTGGCCCGGACCGTGTACAGGTGCGGATCCTCGGGTGACCAGAGCCGCGGTTGCGCCACCGGGATGACCGTGACGCCGGACGGGTCGGTGACGGGGTGGTCCACCTCGTCGAGGGTGAGGGTGATCGTCGCGACGTCGGCCGAGGGGCCCGCGACCCCCACCCGCGCCTCGATCCCGTCGAGCGTCGGCGTGGGCCGCAGGGCGAGCTCGGTGAGGTAGGTGGCCGGGCGCGGCTCCAGCCACACCGGCTGCCAGATGCCGCTCGACGGCGTGAACGAGCATCCGTCGTAGTCGTCCGGCACCAGGCTGCGTTGCTTGCCGTGGGCGATGTGGCGCTTGTCCAATGGTGCCTCGACCAGGACCACCAGCGTGCCCGCCCCGGACGCGTCGAGAGCGTCGGTGATGTCGGCCTCGAACGGCAGGTAACCGCCGACATGGTCCGCGACCCGGATGCCGTTGACCCACACCGTGGCGCGATGGTGCACGGCGCCGAAGTGCAGGACGACCCGCTCGCCCTCCCACGTGGAGGGACGGGCGATCCGGCGGCGGTACCAGGCGGCGCTGAGCCAGTGCCGGCCGATCCCGGAGGCCGGGTGCTCCCAGGGGAACGGCACCGTGATGACCTGGGGCAGCGGCTGGTCGTCGGGAAGCGGCCCGTCATGACCGGGGCCGGGCGGGCTGGCTTCGCCGAACTCCCAGAGACCGTTGAGGGTCAGCCACCGGTCGGAGCGGTCGAAGTGCGGCCGAGGGTACTCGGGTCGAGGCGTGGTCACGAAGCTTCTCCCAGGGATCTCGCGGCGCGACGGACGGTCAGCCCTTGAGGCTGCCGGCCATCACGCCCTTGATGAGGTGGCGCTGCAAGAGAACGAAGATGACGAATACCGGAATCGCGGCGACGGTGCTCGCGGCCAGCAGTTGGCCCCAGACGCTCGCCCAGTCGGCGCCCAGCTGGTTGGTCGTGATCCGTTGGGACAAGGTGGAGAGCATCACCTGCAGCGTCTGGTACTCGGGATCGGTGGCGACCACCACGGGCCACACGAAGTCGTTGTAAATGTTGATGAACGTGAGGACGGCTAGTGCCGCGAGCCCGGGCCGGATGACCGGGAGCACGACGTTGTAGAACAGCCGCAGGTCCCCGCAGCCGTCCACGCGACCGGCGTCGAGCAGCTCGTTCGGGATGGCGGCCACGATCTGACGCATCCAGAACACCCCGAAGGCGTCGACGGCTCCGGGCAGGATGAGCGCGGGGAAGCTGTTGACCCAGCCGAGCTCGCTCATCTCCAGCAGCAGGGGCACCAGCAGGACCAGCGTCGGCAGCATGAGCGTGATCAGCACGGTGCCGAACAGCAGCCGTTTGCCCGGGAACTCGTACTTGGCGAAGGCGAAGCCGGCCAGGGGGCAGAAGACCATGGTGAGCATTCCCTTGGCCAGCACCACGATCGCCGTGTTCCGGAAGCCGAGCTCCAGCCGAACGGTCTCCAGCATCGTCCGGAAGTTGTCCAGGGTCATCGTGGTGACCCGGAACCGGAACGGATCGGTGATGATCTCCGCGCCGGGCTTGAACGCCGACAGCAGCATCCAGACCAGCGGGGCGAGGCTCAGCACGGCCATGGCGACCAGCAGGGTGTACCGGCCCACGACCCCGAGTCGGTGCTGGACCTGTCCCCGGTACCGGGTCGACTCGCTCATGCGTCCTCCCGGGAGCGCAGGATCCGGACCGCGGCCAGGGACAACGCGAACACCATGATCACCAGCAGGAAGGAGTTCGCCGAGCCCAGGCCGAGATCGGAGTTGGTGATGTGGTCGTAGAGGTAGAGCCCGGCGGTCCGGGTCGAGTTGAACGGCCCGCCGTCGGTCACCACGTACGGCTCCGCGAAGAGCTGGAACACGGTCAATGTCCCAATGACCACGTAGAAACTGACGGTCCGCATCATGAGCGGAAGGGTGATCCGCCAGAACTGGGTCCAGGCCCCGGCCCCGTCCAGCCGGGCCGCCTCGTACACCTGGCCGGGGATCGACTGCAGCCCGGCCAGCAGCAGGATCACCGCGTACCCGGTCGTGCGCCAGAGCACGAGCAGGGCCAGCGTCGGCTTGGCCAGGGCCGGGTCGGTCAGCCAGCCCACGGGGGGCAGCCCGAGGTCGCGCAGACCCAGGTTCACCGCCCCGAAGTCGCGGTCGAACAGCACGATCCAGACCTGCGCCATCGCCACGAGCGGGGTGACGAAGGGTGCCACGAGCGCCGCGATGAACAGGTTGCGCAGCCTCGCCTTGGCCAGCGCCACCGCGACGGCCAGGGCCACGATGACCTGCCCGGGAATGACGAGCAGCCACAGCACTCCCGAGTTGGCCAGCGATCCCCAGAAGTCCTCGCTGGTCAACAGGTAGATGTAGTTGTCGAAGCCGACCCACTCGAGCACGCCAGCGCCGCGCCAGTTGGTGAAGCTCAGCTGCAGGGCGAAGGCCATGGGGTAGAGCCCGAACCCGAGGAAGATGAGCAAGAACGGGGCGACGAACAGGTACGGCGCGAGCGGCGGGCGGCGCCGGCGCCGGGCGCGGGAAGCCGTACTCCCGCCCCGGGCCGGTTCCGCTTTCCTGGCCGCGCGTGGCGCTGTCAGCAGTGTCACGGCCGGTCGATGAGGTTCTTCTGGATCTGGTCAGCCGAGGTCGCGATGACCTCGTCAGGCGTGAGCTGTCCGGCGAACATCCGCTGCAGGTTCACGCCCAGGTAGTCCACGGCGCGGCCCCACCACACGGGAATCCGGTAGCCACCCGGGACCTCGCGAGCCGCGGCCGTGGCGACCTCCCACAGATCCTGCCCGCCGAGCTCGGCGACCGGCTCGAAGAGAGCGTCGGACTCCAGGGCGGGGAGGTAGGACGGCACGGACGTGTTGATGCCGCCGGGGTAGACGTCGTTCGGGCCGTAGACCGTGCGGTAGCCGTCCGGATGGAAGGTCAGGTACTCGTAGAGCAGCCAGGCCAGCTGCGGGTTGCGGGCCTTGGCGGGAATCACGAAGGACGCGCCGCCCATCACCCCGCTGCGGGCACCGCCCGGGCGCCAGGCCGGCAGGAACGTCGCCCGCCACTTGCCCTTGGTCTCGGTGAGCAGCTGCTGGGGCGCGAACACGAACCACTGCGCCCACGGCACGAAGACCTGCGTGCCGTTGTCGAGCGTGGCGACGTCGGTGGGCTCAAGGTACTTCGCCACCGTGCCCAGCCCGCGCTGGTTGACCTCGTGCAGGAAGTTCAGGGCGTTGCGGTAGGCCGGTGAGTCGAGGGCAAGCCGGCCGTCCGCGTCCACCATGGCCGCGCCCTGCTGGCTGACGAACATGTCCAGCCAGAGCTGGCTGAGGAACTCGTTGGCTTCGAGGTGGATCGGCTTGCTGTCCGGGAAGACCTCCTTGACCTTCTCCGCTGCCTCGATGAGCGCGTCGTAGGTGGTGATGCCGGCCGGGTCGACGCCGGCGGCCTGCAGGATGTCCTCGCGATAGAACAGCAGACCCGGGTCGAGGTCCCAGGGGATCGCCACGACGCGTCCCTCCACTGTGGCGACTCCCAGCTTGTAGGGCGCGATGTCGTTCTTGTAGGGCTCGATCAGCTGGCTCAGGTCGTACAGGTGTGGAGCGATGCCCGGAACGAGGGCATCGTCGTAGAACGCGCCATCCGGCACGTCGGCGCCGGTGATGAGCGTGTTGGGCAGCGTCGCGTTGATGTCGATCGCGATGTGGTTGACCTTGACCTGGGGGTACTTGGCGGTGAAGGAGGCGATCGCCTTGTCGAAGACCCGGTAGAGGTCACCGGAGCGGTTCCAGATGGTGATCTCGCCGGCGGGAGGTCCGGTGAAGCTCGGCGTCCCCAGCGGCTGCGGTGAGCCACTGTTGCTCGGGGCGCAGCCCACCACCGAGGCGAACCCGGAGGCCAGGGCCGCAGCACCCGCGCCCCGCAGCAACGAACGCCGAGTTAATCGGTGATCTTTGATCATCGTCGATCCTCACTAAGCTGACATATGGGGACGTATGCCGTCGTTTCGCGAGGGCGGTGCAACGTTGCAACCATGATGCACGGCAGGTTGCAACGATGCAATAGGTGCGTCATGCTGAGTTAACGTCGAACCGGACTATCTCGGGAGGGATCTTGGCGGTCACCCTGCGTGACGTCGCGGCCGCTGCTGGGGTATCCATCCGGACCGTGTCCAATGTGGTCAACGGGTTCGCCAAGGTCGCGCCCGAGACCCGGGCCCGCGTGGAGAAGGTCATCGCCGAGCTGGACTACCGGCCCAACGCGGTGGCTCGGTCGCTGCGTCAGGGGCGGTCCCACCTCATCGCTCTGGTCCTGCCCGAGCTCGACGTGCCCTACTTCGCTGAGCTGTCCCGCCTCGTCATCGAGGAGGCGGCCGCCCGTGGCTACACCGTTCTGATCGACCAGACCGACGGGGACCCGCGGCGCGAACGCGAAATGATCATGGGCGGCAGCAAGGCATCGGCCCTCTTCGACGGCACGATCTTCAGCCCCATCGCGCTGGGCGGCGCGGACCTGCGTCGACGCCGGTCCAGCAAGCCGATCGTCCTGCTCGGCGAGCGGATCGTCGGCATCGGCGTGGACCACGTGATGATCGACAATGTGGCCGCGGCGCGGGCCGCGACCGAGCACCTGCTCGGCCTCGGGCGTCGACGCGTAGCCGCCATCGGCGACCAGGATGACCCCACCCGCGAGACCGCCCGGCTGCGCACCGAGGGCTACCGACTCGCGCTCACCGAGGCTGGGCTACCGATTGACCCGGACCTCATCTGCCAGACCGAGTACTTCCACCGGGCCGACGGAGCCGCCGCCATGCAGCGGTTGCTCGCCCGGCCGGACCCGCCGGACGCCGTGTTCTGCTACAACGACCTGCTCGCGCTCGGCGCGCTGCGCGTCGCGCACGAGCACGGCTTCCGCGTTCCCGACGACATCGCCGTCGTGGGGTTCGATGACATCGAAGACGGAAGGTATTCAACACCGACGTTGACGACGATCAGTCCGGACAAGGCGCAGATCGCCCGGGTCGCAGTCGAGACGCTCCTGCGCCGGCTCGACGGGGACGACTCTCCGCCCGTCGAGTACACCGCCGACTTCGACCTCGTGCTCCGGGAGAGCACCGCCTCCTCGACCCGTCGACGTCGTTCCCGCAGCGGCCGTCCCTAGGGACGGCGCGGCCGTCCGAACGACGGCCGGGCACCGGCGGTTCCGCGCGGACGCCGTCGAGACGGTCCGGCGCATCCGCCTCCTGCTGGATGGCGGCCTCCCGCTGGCGATCGTGGCCAAGATCATGCCGTGCTTCACCGAGGACGGGGCGGCGCTCGATGCCTGCGTCGCCGATTACCTGCGAGACCACCTGGCGGCCGTCGAGGAACGCATCGAAGAGCTGGACCACCCGCGGGCAACGATCGAACGCCTGCAGCAGCTCGTGACGGCCTGAACGACCGGCACGTCCGGCGGTCGGAGGCCGGCCGGCGTTCGCGGTTTGGCGGCGTTCTCGGTCTGGTGGCGGCGCCGATCGGCCCCGGCCGCCAGGCCCGACGACGTCCGGACGCCGGGGCGTGGCGCGCAGCGGATATCGTCGAAAGCATGCTGCAGGCGACGCGGGCGGGCGCCTTCTCGTCCTCCTATGACATCACCCTCGACGGCCAGCCCCTCACGCGCTGGCACACGTCGATGTGGCGGGTCGGGGGTTCGTTCACCCTCCAAGGCCAGCGGTACGACCTCCGCAGCAACTTCTGGGGCACGTCGTTCACCATGACCGACCAGCGGGGAGCGACCGTGGCGACCGCAGCCAATCCGAGTCGCCGGCAGTGGACCGTCGTGGTCGGGCCCCACCAGTACGAGTTCCGGCGGCGAAGCTGGTGGCGGCAACACCACGATCTGATCCTCAACGGACGGGCGGTCGGCTACGTGCGTCGTCCGAGTGCGTGGCGCAGCACCGCGGTGGCCGACCTGCCGACCATGCCCCTGGCCGCCCAGGTGTTCGCGCTGGTTGTCGCGCTCACCGTGTGGGACAACGCCGCGGCCGGCGCCGCCGCTAGTGCCGCCGCCGCCGGCGGTGCGGCGGCCGCGACGAGCTGAGGCGTCTGACCGGATCCGCGGGCAAACAACCCGGTAAGCATCGGCATCCAGGTTCAGCGGCTCCCGGTCCGGGGACTGTCGCCGGGGGTGACCAGGCCCGCCTCATACGCGAGAACCACCGCCTGCACCCGGTCGCGAAGCTGCAGCTTTGTCAGGATGCGGGTTACGTGGGTCCCAAGCACCATACATCGACGGCAATGACCGAACCCGATCGGTAGGCGCGGAACAAAGCGACATACGCAGTGGTATGCGTACGCCACTGCGCATGTCACCCGACCGGCACCTTCGTCCGCGCTGGTACTCGAATCCTGGGCGAACCTGACGCCCTTCGCCGCAACGTCCGCCAGCATCGCGACGCCTCGTCGTCGGTGCCGCTCGCTTCGGCGTACCGACACGTGCCCGTTTCACCCAGAAATATGCCAGAAACCTGCGCTTGATCTCTGCTGCCCGGTGCAGCCGGGGCCCCTTATTGCAACTGACTTGCAGTTGCATATAGTGGGCAACATGTTCAGACGTACCGGCGTGACCCCGCCGATCACCAGATACGGGCAGGCGGTGCAACACACCCAGTGCCCGCCGACGAGCACCGTCGAGGCCGACCTGGCCTCGCTGACGAACGACATGCATGCCTCGATATACGGGCCCAACCGGTTGGGCTGGCACCCAACCAGGTCGACCTCGGACTGCCGCTCGCCCGCAAGGCCGTCGTCCGCACACCGGGCGACGCGGTACGGGTTGACGACCCGACCGGCGGGACGCCCGACATCACGGGCGTGTTGTCACAGGTGAGGGCGGGTGACCGGTCATGACATCGACATCTATAGGTGTCGGTTTGACTCCGGCGACGGGAACCCGACACGCGCGGGCGTTCGACCGTCGGCTGTTGGCGTTGGCGGTGCGCGAGCGGGGAGCGTTGGTCTCCTCGATAGCGCTGGGCCTGGCGATCGCCGCGGCGAGGGTCGGGACGGGCGCGGCGCTGGCTTTGGGTCTGGGCGCCGTGCTGCGTACCGGGGCGTGGCACACCGCGCTGCCGTGGATCGGCGTTGCGGTCGGCCTGATCCTGCTACGAGCACTCATGACGACGGTGCAGAGTGCGACGCTGGCCGGCGCATCCGTGCGCATCACCACCAGGCTGCGGATGCGGTTGGTCTCGACCATTCTGGCGCTGGGACCACGCTGGCTTAACCGGGAACGCTCCGGCGAGCTGCAGTCGGTGCTTGTCGATGGTGTGGAGCGGCTGGACGCCTATTTCCGGTTGTTCCTGGCCAAGGTCGCCGCCGCGACCATCTCCGCGGTTGCGATCATCAGCACGGTTGTCGTCATCGACCCACCCACCGGGGCCTGCATCGCGGTGCTCGCCGCGGCGGTCATCCTTGCCCCGTCCGCGGAGTACCGGGCCCTGGGGCGTCGAATGCGGTTCTGGTCGAACAGTTACCGGCCCCTGTCGGCCGAGTTCGTCGACAACCTGCAGGGCATGACGACCTTGAAGACGTTCGGCGTTGCGGAGGAGCGTGGGCGCGAGCTGCGCCGTCGCTCGGCGGACATCCGCGACGCGGCCATCCGGCTCGTTACCGTGTCCGGCTATTTCAAAGGGTTGACCACGGTGGCGGCCGCGGCTGGCGTCGCGGCCGGGCTTGCCGTGGGTGGGTTCCGGCTCGCCTCGGGCGAGCTGAGCACCCAGGAGCTGTTGTTGATCCTGCTCCTGGCCGGCGAGTGCTTCCTACCGGCCCGGGAGATCAGTGACGCCATGCACACCGCCGTCTGGGGTATGTCTAAAGTGGAGCGTACCTTCGCCATTCTGCAGACCAAGCCATCCAGCACGAGCGTCGTCGGCCAGCAACCGACCGTGACGGCAGCGCCGACGATCTCGTTCGAGGAGGTGACGTTCAGCTACCGGCCCGGCAGGCCCACGATCGAATCGGTGAGCTTCACCGTCGGCGGCGGCGAGACGGTAGCCATCGTCGGACCGTCCGGGGCGGGGAAGACGACGATCGCGTCACTGCTGCTGCGCTTCTTCGACCCCGACTCCGGCCGTGTCTGCATCGACAGTATTGACATCGCCCGCCTACACCCCGACGTCGTACGAGAGTCGATAGCCCTGGTGTCGCAGGACGCGTTCCTCTTCCACGCCACCATCCGCGACAACTTGAAGATCGTCGCCCCCGACGCCAGCGACTCCCGGCTGTGGCAGGTGCTGGCCGCCGCCGGCGCGGAGGAGTTCGTTCGGAGCCTGCCGGCCGGGTTGGACACCGTCGTCGGAGAGCGCGGCCTGCGCCTGTCCGGCGGGCAGCGCCAACGCATCGCGATCGCCCGCGCCCTGCTCAAGGACGCGCCGATCCTCATCCTCGACGAAGCAACCTCCAATGTGGACGTAGCTACCGAGGAATCGATTCAGGAATCGCTACGGGCCCTGCGACGCGGCCGGACCACGCTGATCATCGCGCACCGCCTGTCCACCGTCCGCGACGCCGACCGCATCCTCGTGCTCGACGACGGCCGCATCGCCGAGCACGGCGAACACGACCAACTCATCCAACAACGCGGCCGTTACGCCGCCCTCGTCGCTGCGCAGGTCACGCCATGACCGTCATCGAAACCGCCACCCCAGCCCGTGGGAACGCAGTCGGGCACCTGGCCCGTAGCCTGCGCCCCATCATCGCACTGCTGCGCCCGTACCGCCGGTGGTTCTACGGCGCGATCACTGTCCATGTGCTCATCCACGTCGCGACCATCGCCGCCGCCGTGGCCGGCTCACTCATCGTCGGGCGAGCCGTGGCCGGAGCACCGGCGGCCCACCTGCAACCGCTGGTCTGGGTCATCGCCGGCCTGCTGATTCCGCTCGGTGTGCTCGGGTTCCTGGACATGTGGGTCACTCACGTCATGGCCTTCCGCATGCTGCACGACCTGCGGATGACGCTCTACCGCCGCTTCCAGGAGCTCGCCCCGGCTTACTTGTTGCATCGGCGCAGCGGCGATGTCGCCCGGGCAAGCATCGCCGACGTGGAGATGCTGGAGCTGTTCGCCTCCCATGTCGCCCCGCCGGCGGTGGCCGCCGTCGTCGTTCCGATCCTGGCTTTGGCCGGCTTGGCCGTGATACACCCGTTGCTCGCCCTCGTGGCACTGCCGTTCGTCCTGCTCGTCGCCTCGGTTCCGTCGTGGCTGCTCGGCCGCGCCCAGCGGCAGGGCCAACAGCTGCGCGAGGAACTTGGCGAACTCGGCGCGGCCGTGGTGGACACCGTGCAGGGCACCCGAGAGATCCTCGCCGCGGGCGCGCAGCAGCGGACCCTGGACCGCATTCAGGCCCAGCATCGCGGCATCCTGAAGGCGAGCATCGCCCACGGCCGCCGCTCCGGCGTCGAACAGGCCGCGACCGACGCGCTGGTCGCTCTCGCGGTGGTCGCGACCTTCGCCGTGGCCGCGGTGCTCGCCGTCAACAACGCCATTCCGAACGCCGCCCTACCGGTCGCGATCGTCCTCGCCACCGGTGCGTTCGCTCCGCTGATCACCCTGTCGGCGACCCTGCGTGAGGTCGGTCAGGTCACCGCCGCCAGTGACCGCATCCACGCTCTCCTGCGCGCCCAGCCGGCCGTCATCGACACCGCAACGACCTCGCCGGCCGTCACCACACCGCGGATAGCGTTTACCAACGTCACTTTCTCATATCGGCCTGACCAACCGCCGGCCCTGCACCGGGTCAGCTTCGACATCGAGCCAGGCAGCACCGTCGCCCTGGTCGGCCACTCTGGTGCGGGCAAGAGCACGTGTGTCAACCTGCTGCTGCGCATGTGGGACACCGATCAGGGCAGCATCCGCGTCGGCGGGCACGACGTACGCGAGTTCGCCCAAGACGACCTGCGTGCTCTCATGGCCGTCGTGCCTCAGGACATACACCTGTTTCACACCACCGTGCGGGAGAACATCCGCCTGGCCCGGCCCGACGCCACCGACATCGACGTCGAGCGGGCCGCCGAGGCGGCCGGTGCCACCAGCTTCATCACCGCGCTCCCCGACGGATGGCAGACCGTGGTCGGCGAACGCGGTGCCGGCCTCTCCGGCGGACAACGCCAACGCATCGCCATCGCCCGCGCGCTCCTGCGTGACGCACCGATCCTGATCCTCGACGAGGCAGTGTCCAACCTGGATGCCGAGGCCGAACGAGACCTGCACACGGTGCTGCGCCGGGTCGCCACCGGCCGGACCACCATCCTGGTCGCCCACCGGCCCTCCACCATGCGCCTGGCCGACCGGCTCATCGTCCTCGAGCACGGACGAGTCGCGCAGATCGGCACCTACGACGAGCTCATCGAGTGCGACGGGGCCTTCCGCCGGCTTCTGCGCCAAAGCCAGAACTCACCAACGGTTGACCAAGCCTGATCTCCGGTCGGCGGGCTCGGCTGGGCAACCGGTAGCCGTTGCCGGATCGGGCCGTGCGTACGTCCGCTCCGCGAGAACCAGGGCTGTGCGGTGGGGTCAGGGCCCGACCAGGCAGACGTCGATGTCTGGGTGGCTCGCGCGGTTCGCGGACCACCAGCCCATGACCCACATCATCGAGACCACGTGCGCAGGCCGCCAGCTCCCTCGGCGCTGACAATTTCGTGTTAGTGGTGATTGACATGAACTAGGCTGACGACTACCGTTGCGGCGATGGAACGCCCTCCGATGCTGAACGTGGGTCGCAGGAGCCCGGGAGCCGGCTGAGATGACCGAGGAGGCGTCGACGCCGTCGCGGCGCTACACGATGCGTGCGAGGGCACGGGCCGTGGAGCGCACGCGCGAGCGGATCATCGAGGCGACCGCGAACGCCGCGGCCACGCGACGCCTCGCGCTGATCACCCTCGAGGACATCGCCGAGTCGGCCGGCGTCAGCGTGCAGACCATCCTGCGTCAGTTCGGTTCCCGGGCCGGGCTCCTCGAAGCCACGACCCGTCACGTGCGCGAGGCCGTCACCAAGGAACGCCGCCCACCGGCGAACGACGTGGGGCAGGCCATCCGGGTCCTGGTCGACCACTATGAGGCGAGAGGGGATGCGGTCCTGCTCCTCCTCTCACAGGAGAACGACGATCCGCACGCCCGTGCGATCGTGACTGTGGGCAAACGAGTCCACCGCGCGTGGGTGGCCGAGGTGTTCGATCAGTTCGTGCACGGCGACGAGCGATCGATCGACCTGCTGGTCGTAGTCACCGACGTCTACACGTGGAAGCTACTGCGGCGCGACCGGCGGCTGTCACGCGCGCAGACCGAGCAGCGGATGAAGGATCTGGTAGCCGCGGTCCTGGCCAGCCTCAACGGGAGTACCGATGTCTGAGATCCTGTTCGTGACGTGGGACGGGGGTGGCAACGTGCCGCCGCTGCTGGGCCTCGCGCGGGAGCTGCACGAGCGGGGCCACGTGGTCCGGGTCGTCGGCCACGCCGCTCAGGCGGACCGCTTCGCGCCGCTCCGGTTCAGCGCACACCACCCGCGTCGAGAGTTCACCGCGACCGGGCCCGTCAATGTCCCGGCGCTGTTGTCGGTGTTCGCCGACCGACGCTACGGCGCCGAAGTGCTGAGGCTGCTGGACACGCGACCGGCCGACGTGGTGGTCGTCGATTGCCTGCTGTTCGGTGTGATGGACGCGCTGCGACAGGCCGAGCGACCGTACGTCGTCCTCGAGCACACCCTGGACAGCTACCTGCGGGTGGCGGCTCGCGGGCCCATGGGGCTCGCGCTTCGCGCCATGCGACTCCCCGCCCTCCGGCTGCTCGACGCGGCGACCGAGCGGCTCGCCGCGACGCTCCCCGAGCTCGACGCCGGCCATGGCCCGTGCACGCACATCGGTCCCGTAGTCACCGGCACCTCGGCGGCACCGACCGAGCCCCGGGTGCTGCTCAGCTTGAGCACCGTCGCCTTCCGTGGCTTGCCCGTGCGATGGCAACGAGCGCTGGACGCGGTCGGAGAACTGGGCGTGCCGGTGATCGCGACCCTCGGTCCCGCCATCGACCCATCCCGTTTGCGCGTGCCGGCCAACGTCGAAGTGCATCGCTGGCTCGCTCACGACGAGGTGCTAACCCGGGTCTCGCTGGTGGTGGGCCATGGTGGTCACGCCACGACCATGGCGGCGCTGGCGCACGACGTCCCGGTGCTCGTCCTACCGGTCGACTCCAAGAGTGACCAGCCCTTGATCGGTCGTCGGATCACCGACGCCGACGCCGGCCTTTCGCTCCCACCGCAAGCGTCGACCAGGCAGATCCGCGCGGCAGTCAAGGAGATGCTCGAAAACAGCACCTACCGCTGTGCCGCGGCCAGGCTCGGGGCCCGCATCCGCGCACTCGACGGGCGCACCCGCGGCGCCGACCAGCTCGAATCACTGGCGAGCACCGGTGGCGTCGGGCCCTGAGCGAACTCGCCGAGGGCGAGGTGGTGAGGAAGACGACAGGACTCCAGCCGCGACCAACCGCGCCCGCTTGCGGGCCGCGTCCGCCCGCAGTCCCGCCTCCCCGCCGCTCGAGCTGTATTCAGTCGTGGCAGAGGGCGGCACTGGCCTCGCTATCGACTACCATGCGTCACTCGATTGAGCACTTCCTCGGGGCGAGCGAGGCGGAGGAGATCCGGCGTCCGCGTCGGACGATCAGCTGATGATGCGCCCCCGCTGACCTTCGCCGGGACCGCCTCGTTCCTGAACGCCACGTCCAGCAATACTGCTGGCCGGAAAACGATCACGGCGGACCGAGCCCGGTGGCCGCCGGGAGGCGCCCCGCTGGTGCCGGTCGGCTCAGCGTCGCTGGACGGCGTAGGCCGCCCGGACCTCGGGTCGGTCGCGGAACGCCTCGAGGAGGGCGGCGATCTGGTGCTGCGGCAGCCGAACCTCCATCTCCACCCGCCGGACCGAGTCCGCGCCGTCTTCCTCGGGGTCCTGCACCCGCAACGACCGCACCGTGGCCCCGCTCTCCTCGATGCGTCGCGCCAACAGGCCCAGGGTGCCCTGGCCCGGTGTGTACTCGAGCACGATGCGGGCGGGTCGGCGAAACAGGCGGCGCGGCAACGCGCGGACGGCCCGCATCACGGTCAGGGCCAGGAGGGCCAGACCCAGCGTCACGAGGGTCGCCACATGGAGCTCGGCCGCGGATGCGGCGCCGAGCGCGGCTGCGACCCAGAGCGTGGCAGCCGTCGTCAGGCCACGAACGGTGAGGCCATCGCGCAGGATGGCGCCGGCGCCGATGAAGCCGATGCCGGACGCGACCTGGGCCGCGACCCGGGTGGGGTCCACAATGGACGAGCCGGCCACGCTCTGGAACCCGTAGGCACCCAACAGCGTGAACAGGCATGCGCCCAGCGAGACCAGCAGATGCGTGCGGAAGCCCGCGGTGTGGCCGCCCAGCTCGCGTTCCGCCCCGAGCACGGCTCCCGCGAGTGCGGCCACGGCCAGGTCTATCGCCATCTGTGCGTCCATCGGACCCTCACCTCGAGTCGTGTCGCGCCATCACCGTCCGAGCACACGATCATGGACCGGAAAAAGATCAGCCTCTGACCGTGCTTGCGCACTGTCAGAGGCCTTGAACTCGCGCGCCCGAAGGGATTCGAACCCCTAACCTTCTGATCCGTAGTCAGATCATTCGATCCCTCGACATCTCGGCACCGCTATCCGACTACACATCAACGAATCCTGACCAATGCCCCAGTTTCGGCCGATCCGAACCCCGTAGGGCTCGAACAAGCGTAGCGCTTCTGGCCGAATGCAGACCAGAGTCGAGGCCAGTACTGAAGAATCCCTGCCAGCTCGCCGTCGCCGGATCACCATCGGAGCACACGGAGATCCACTTCCCGCCCTGGCTTCGATCCTATGTTCACGGTTCGTGACAGGCTGTGCTGATGACTGTCCATAGCGGGAACCCGGCGGCTGGACCACACCACCTTCCCGTACGTCTACCTCGATGCGACCTATCTGCACGTGCGCAACCCGGCTTCCCAGGTCGTGTCGATGGCCGTGGTGGTGGCGACCGGGATCACCGCCGACGGCGGCCGCGAGGTCCTCGGCCTGGACGTGGGTGACAGCGAGGACGAAGTGTTCTGGCGCGGCTTCCTGACCGGGCTCAAGCGCCGGGGCCTGTCGGGGGTGCGGCTGGTCATCTCCGACCAGCACGCCGGTCTCGTCGCCGCCCTCACACGCTGCTTCCAAGGCGCGGCCCATCAGCGGTGTCGGGTGCACTTCGCCCACAACCTGCTCGCCTTGGTGCCCAAGACGCACACCGACATGGCCGCCGCGGTGTTCCGCACGATCTGCGCCCAACCGACCCGAACTCGGTCGCCGCCACCTGGGATGAAGTGCGCAACCAGCTCGCCGGCCGGTTCCCCAAAATCGGCACTCTCATGGACGAGGCGAAAGCCGAGGTGCTGGCGTTCACCGCGTTCCCCCGAGCGCACTGGCCGAAGATCTGGAGCACCAACCCATTGGAGCGGGTCAACAAGGAGATCAAGCGCCGGGCCAGGGTCGTGGGCATCTTCCCCAACGACGCCGCCGTCATCCGGCTCGTCGGAGCCATCCTCGCCGACATGCACGACGAGTGGCAGTCAGGCGACCGCCGCTACCTGTCCGAGGCCTCCATGGCCCAACTCAACCAACCAGCCATACTGACCCCATCGCCGCGATCAGCGGCGCGTAGACACCGAAGATCAGCCCACTGCGCAGCGCCCCGCCTGAGACAGATCCCTTTCCGATCTGCCAAGCGGTGTCGGACTGGCACCATGAGGATCGTTCAGGCCGGTAGGTACGTTTCAGGATCTTGGCGGCACCGGCAGGAAGCGCATCAACATTGGTCGAGCTGTGCCGTCCACGGCGGCTGGTGTCGCGCGGCTGGTGAGCGGCTTGCCGCCGAGCGGGACGGGCTCGGTCCGGTAGAATCGAGCGGCGTAGAAGTGCATCGCACGTCGCCTTGAACGGAGTTGATATTGGCCGGTGGCGCTATGCACCCATTGACGGTCCCGGCAGAGTTCTGGGAACGCGAGGATGTGCTTCGGGCGCTCAAGGCCCGTGACTTCAAGGCTCTGTTTTTGTTGCTACGGCGATGGGTTGGCGCGAGCCAGCTGCGGATCGCGGTTACGACTGGACTGACGCCAGCTCGAGTCGGGTCGGTCATGAGAGGTGATCACGCTGTCGAGAAGTTCGAGTTGATTGAGCGCATAGCCGATGGCTTGGGCATGCCGGATCGCTGTCGGCTGGTGGTGGGGCTGGCGCCTCGCGCTGGCGCTACCCAGGTGGCCGCTGGCGAAAGTGCCGTACTCGGGCCGCCGAAGCGTATCGCTGCCCCGGTCTCGGGCGAGGTCCTGCCGGAGATGTCCGAACCGGTTGAGACGCCTGCATCGATCCTGGCCAGGGTTAAGGGACGCAGTAAGTCACCTGTTGATGACGTGCTGCTCGACGCAATTGACCTGTACATCGATGACGTAGTGGCCCGATACGAGCAGGACGGGCCTCGGGTGCTAGCGCCCGATGTGGTGGATCAGCGACGTTGGATCGAGCCGTTGTTGACGACGTGGGCACGCCCACAGCTACGACACCGGCTGATCGTGGCGGCTGCTCAGCTCTCGGCGCTGCTCAGCTACATGGCGGTTAACTTGGGCCGGTTCGGCACAGCCCGAGCGTATGCCGTCGAGGCGTTTCAACTGGCTGATTATGCCGATGATAACGACTTGCGGGCGTGGATTCGGGGTACCCAGAGCTTCACGGAGTACTACGCGGGCGATTATCGGGCGGCGGCGCGGTACGCGGCCGATGGGCGACGGTACGCCGGTCGCGGTCCACAGGCTGTGCGGCTCGCGGTTAACGGCGAGGCCCGCGCCTACGGCCGGCTCGGGGACCGGAGGGCAGTCGAGGTTGCGGTGGGTGAGGCGTATGACCTGCTGGCCGGCTTCGCGCCCGAGCCGGGGATGAGTTCGTGCATCTCGTTCGGCCTCTACAGCGAAGCCCGCGTCGCTGCGAACGCCGCGACAGCCTACCTTCCGCTCGGCGCAACTGATGAGGTGCTGCGTCACGCTGATCGATGCCGCGATATCGTTGATCAGTCCGCCTCGCGATGGAGCAAGTCGCTGGTCCGCTTGGACATGGCGGATGCCCTTGTGCGTGCACCAGCGCCACGCGCTGACATCGAGCAGGCGATGGAGTTGGCCCGCGAGGCGATGCGGGCTTGCGACGGTCACCGGATCGAGTCGATCGAGCAGCGAACGCGGGGGTTCCTGGGCAGCCTGCAGCGCTGGTCGCGTCACCGGGGCGTGAAGGATTTTGTGGATGAGGCCCGCGCCTGGCTCGATCGGTCCGACGGCGTATGAGCGCGACTGCCCGTCCTAATGATTTCGGGCCCGACTACGCCTACGTCGAAGAGGACTGGCGGAGATACCGCAGCCTCACGATGCTGGACAACCATTGGGACCGCCCAGGCTGGACAAGAGGGCGCCGCTGGTACTACTGGCTGATCACCTTCGACCGTGACCCGCTCGTCCACGCGCTCGCGCTGCGCTGTCAGGACGGCCTGCGTGGCCTGGCCACACTCGACTTCGTACCAGTCGGCAGCCTGCACGTAACGATGCAGCGGGTCCGGGCCAGTGAAGACACCACACCCGGCCAACTGCGCGACGTCGTCGCCGCCGCGCGAAGTGCCCTGACCGGAACGCCGCCGCTTGAGTTGACAGTCGGGCCATTGGCCGGCTCCACGGGGGCCGTTCGCCTCAGCGTCGGACCCCACGGTCCTGTCCGCGCGGTGCGAGAGGCATTACGATCCGCAGTCGCCAGTGTCTACGGCGAGGCATCGATAGGTGGAGACGCGGACTTTGTGCCCCACGTCAGCGTCGCCTACAACAATGCGCCTATCCCGGCGGCACCGGTCATCGACGTAGTCGCGCGTCTTCGTTCAGTCGGAACGGTCGATGTCGTGGTGGGGTCTGTCAAGTGAACGGTGTAAGTGATCTTGGTTAGTTCCTTGCGAGGGAGAGTCGACCCTCGAAGGCGATGTCGAATGCGTTCAATGCCGCTTTCCAACGCATGGTCCAGCGGCCGCGGCCGCG
>Ga0310834_100568_pt1 | contig 38243 bp, 33 predicted proteins | sample SM_ome_2_FD_201314 | JGI IMG/M metagenome (GOLD analysis project Ga0310834, IMG submission 201314) | Sorghum-adapted microbial communities enriched on stacked mutant (SM) sorghum from Joint BioEnergy Institute, Emeryville, California... ...
GCCGCGACCGGCGCCAGCGACCTGGAGGTCGGCGGGCCGAACGGGCAGGAGGCGCTGCGGCGGCTGCAGAACGTGGTCCGGCGGGTCGCCGACCAGTGGCGGCCGGCGACCGCCCAGGAGTCGTTCGAGATCGTCCGGCGCCGGCTCTTCGAGCCGCCGAGCGCCGCGGCGCAGGTGGACATCGCGGCGGTGGCAAAGCAATTCGTCAAGTTCTACGCCGAACACCGGGGCGAGTTTCCGCGCGAGTGTGCGGAGATCGCCTATGAGGCGCGGATGCGGGCCGCGTACCCCATCCACCCGGAGCTCTTCGATCGCCTCTACCAGGACTGGTCCACATTGGAGCGCTTTCAGCGCACGCGTGGGGTACTGCGGCTGATGAGCGCGGTGGTGCACGCGCTGTGGGTACGCCAAGACCCCGGGCCGCTCATCATGGCCGGGTCTGTCCCGCTGGACGTTGCCACAGTGGCCAGCGACCTGACCCAGTACCTCCCGGACGCGTGGAAGCCGATCATTGACGCGGACATCGACGGCGAGGGGTCGACGCCGGTGCGTATCGACGCCGAACGGCCGACTTTCGGCGCGCGGGCACTGACCAGGCGGATCGCCCGTACCATCTTCGTCGGTTCCGCCCCGACACTGCAGACCCCCCACAAAGGAATCGAGCGGCAGCACGTCTGGCTCGGCGTTGCCGTGCCCGGGGACACGGTCGGCAACTTCGGGTCGTCCCTGGAGGTGCTAAGCCAGCGGGCCACCTACCTCTATGTGGACGGCGCTCGGTACTGGTACGACACCCAGGCGTCGGTGACCCGGACGGCGCAGGACTACGCGGATCGGCTGCGCGAGCACCCGGAGGAGGTGTGGGCGCAGGTGGTCAGCCGGCTGGGGAAGGAACGCTCGGCGCGCGGCGACTTCGCCGCGGTCCACGTGTGCCCGGACGACAGCGGGGACGTCCCCGACACCGAGGAGGCGAAGCTGGTCATCCTGCATCCGCAGCACACCTATCTGCGGGGCAGCGATGAGTCGGAGGCCCTGCGGTTCGCCCAGGTCTGCCTCGATACCAGGGGGTCGGCGCAGCGGACCAACCGCAACGCGGTGGTCTTCCTCGCCCCAGACAGCCGGCGGATGGAGGAGCTGGCGGACGCCACCCGCGATTTCCTGGCCTGGCGGTACATCGGCGAGCGGACCAAGGAACTCAACCTCACCGAGCAGCAGAAGGCGATGGCCGAACGCAGACTCCAAGCGGCGAACGAGACGGTGGACCTGCGTATCGCTGCGGCATACATCTGGGCGCTCGTCCCCGACCAGCCCGACCCGGCCCGGCCTTCCGGCATCCAGGTGCTCAAGGCGGAGGGCTCCCAGCCGCGGCTGGCCGACCGGGTGACCGCCAAGCTACGGCAGGGTGGTCTGCTGGCGACGACCTACGGTGCTCGCAACATCCGTATGGACCTGGATGGGCCCCTCAAGTCGGTGTGGAGCAAAGGCCACGTTTCAGTCGGGGACCTGTGGTCGTACTACCGCCGCTACCCCTACCTGACTCGGCTGCGCGACCGGTCTGTGCTGGACGCTGCGGTCCGCGCGGTGCTTGACGAGCTCACCTGGGAGGTGGAGGGCTTCGCGCTGGCGACGGGGTTCGATGAGGCTGCCGGACGGTACGAGGGCCTGACAATCCCGCACCAGGGCAGCTTCGGGCAGATCACCGACTCGACGCTGCTGGTGCTGCCGGCCGTTGCCCGAGCGCAGCAGGAGTCTGAGCGCACCAGTCCCGGTCCCGCAGTTCTGCCTGTCGGAGGCGACCAACCGACGGTGCCGGGCGGCCAGGAGGTTCCCGGTGGGCAGACTGGCGGATCGCGGTCGATTGAGGTGCCGGCACCGCCGCAGAACGTGCGGTTCTTCGGCGTTATGCAGCTCAACCCAGAGCGTTACGGTCGTGACCTGACCCGGGTTGCCCAGGAGATCCTGCAGCATCTGGCCGCGGTCGAGGGAGCAAAGCTCGCCGTCCGCGTGGAGATCACTGCGGAGAAGCCCGACGGGTTCCCTGATGACAAAGTGCGCATCGTGACCGAGAACGCCAGGACGCTCAGGTTCGAGCAGTTCGGCTTCGAGAACAGCTGAGGGAAAGCGCAGTGTCGATCGAGAAGGCGGAATGTGACATCCACACCCTGCTGGCGAAAGTCTCCAGCGGAGAGATCAAGCTACCGGAGATCCAGCGCGCGTACGTCTGGAAGCCCACTCAGGTGGCCAAGCTGATCGAGTCGCTCTACCGCGGATACCCGTCCGGTTCATTGCTGTTCTGGCGTACCTCAGAGACCCCTGAGACGCGAGCGGTTGCCAGTAACGCCCCCACCGGGAAGCCGGCGGTCATGCCGCTGTATCTTCTCGACGGCCAGCAGCGGCTGACATCACTGCACCGCGTGTTCGGCGACCATCCCGAGGCGCAAATCGTCTTCAACGTCGAGACCCAGGCCTTCCAGAACCAGAGCGCGGCCACCAAGAAGGACGTGCGGTGGATCAAGGTCTACGACCTCATTCGATCAGGTGCGAACCTGCTGGCCATCTACTCGAAGATGACCCAGCTCGGCCTGCAACTCTCAGAGGACGAGATCGGGGCACGTCTCCAACGGGTGGCCGCGATCCCGAAGTACAGCTACCACATGGAGATCATCACCGAACTGCCGTACGAGGAGGTCGCGCAGATCTTTGTCCGGGTCAACAGCGGCGGGCGTCCGCTCAAGACGACCGACCTCGCACTTGCCACGCTCTCCGCTAGGTGGCCCGGTGTCGTGGAGAAGCTGGAGAACGAGGCCGCGTACTGGCGGCAGCAGGGGTACGGCGACCTGGATGTCACCTTCCTGACCCGAGCGTTGACCGGCGCGGTGCTCGGTCGGGGTCTGTCGACCTGGTCGCACAGTCGCCTGGTCGCCGCAACCAACGGCGAGCTTGAACACGGCTGGGCCACGGTTCAGCGCGGCCTGCGCGAACTCGTACCGATGCTGAAGAACAACCTCGGCATCACCCACAGCAGCGTGCTCCCATCGATCATGGTCCTGCTACCACTCGTCGTGCTGCTCGGCGAGCGCCCGAAGGAGCCAATCGACACCGAGACGTCGAACGGCATCCTCTACTGGTTTTTGGTCGCCACGATCCGCAACCGGTACAGCAGTTCGACCGACACGTTGCTCGGCCAGGACATCCCGGCGGCGCGTGAGGCTGAGCCGGTGAAGAAGTTGCTCGCCAACCTGGGTCTCGTCGGCGCCAGGGTAGAGGTGCCGGCGCACGCTCTGGTCGGCCGGACGACGAGCAGCCCGTACTTCTTCCTCAGTTTCCTCGTGGCGAAGGAGCGCGGCGCCAAGGACTGGTTCCATGGCGCGGGTATCGACCTCGGCGGGGTAGACGGGCACAAGCTCGAATACCACCACATCCACCCTCGATCCACGCTGGCCGGGCAGTACTCGAAGGCCGAGATCAACGACATCGCCAACCTTGCGTTCATCTCGGAGAGCGCCAACAGGCGGATCAGCAACCAGTCGCCTGCGGACTACTTCCCCACGCTGGACCCAGCTGAGTTGGCGGCGCACCTCGTCCCACTCGACGAAGATCTGCGCACCGCGGCCGCCTATCCCCGTTTCCTCGCCGCCCGCAGGGCACTGCTTGCCGAGGCGATGACCGAGCTGCTCAACCGGTTCCGACCGGGCTGGCTCGACGAGTTGACACCGGAGCCGAGCGACGACCTCGAAGGGTGCTCGCTGGAGTTCGCCCGCTACGAGAGCAGCTGGGACGAGCCGAAGCTGCTCGTCGAGGCGCGCACCCCGGACGCCCGGTGGCAAGCCATCCTTGCTGCGAACGCGTTCGAAGAAGCGATCAGCCAGGCCCAGAGTGGCATCTCAGGCGACCTTGAAGTAGGAGATCAGACGCTGACCGTCCGTAGCGAGAACGACCTCATTGAGGTCGAACTCGGACCGCTCGTCGCGGTGGGATCTGGCGCCGACTGGAAGGCGGTCCTGGAAAGAGAGCGCGCCGACGCCCTGCCCCTCTCCCAGGCCCCAGTCCTACCCGCACCACCCACCTGGGATGGTCCCCGCCGCCGTTTCCCTGTCACATCAAGCGAGTAGTGCGATCAAGCATAAGGGGATCTTGGCTCAGCACCTCAAGCGACTGGAGTGGACGATGCTTGGCTACCGCATGTTCTTTACGGTTGCCGGAAATCGGGCGGATATCGTTCGGCTCGCCTTGGAGCAGCTCCACGCCTGGCTCCGTAGCAAGAACTATGACGCCGATGCCTTGACCCCCCAGAGGTGGACGCAGCTAGCACCAGATGTTGAAGGTCTGCTTCTTGAACACTTCGGCCAAGATGGCTCGCACTCCGTTCGTGCTCGAATTATCGAGACGATAACCGGGAACCGATGGATCAGCGAGTTGACGGTTCATGTGCCGAAGTCAGCAGCGAAACCTTCGTGGGTCTGGCTGGACATCGATGCGCCCGATCCGGATGACGTGCCTACCCGCAAAACGACGTGGACTGGAACTCCTCGTCTCGCCCGGGGGGTTCTTGACGTACTCGATGCCCGGGACGGCGTGGCCCGGCTGGCCTCGGCACCTCAGCCGGTGATGCCGGTGGACCTCGATAACGTCATCGATGCGGTCCGCGACCCGGACCGTCGAGGACTGCTCTTCCTCGCCGGCAGCAATGACGACCTTCCGTTCCCGCCCTGGATAAGGTTGGTGGGAAGGCTACTCAAGGAGACTGTCGGATTGGCCGCCGCTTACGTGCTGGACACCGAAGCGACGGCGCTGCTTCGTAAGGAGCTTGGCCCGATGCACGCCGTCGCGCCAGGCACCATCCGTACGTACCTGCCGGGCGTAGAACCCGGGAGCGAGATCGACGCCATTCGACACCGCGTCCTGACGACGCAGAGAATCCTGCGGGAGGACGAGGGACCATTGGCCCGCCTCCTGGGCTGGAAAGCACGCGAATCCGGCATCGAGCACCCGCTACCACGCATTGCGACCCGCGTCGCGAGCCAGCTCCAACAGATGGAGGACCAGGTTCTTCTGGACCGGTTGATGCCCGCGGCGCATCCGGCGCCGACGCTGCCGCGGCAGTTGCCGGACGCTGAGATCGAGTCCCCCGAGGTGTCTGCGGCGGCACCTGAACCTGAGACGGAGACGCCGGTTCCGGACCGGCTGCCCGAACGTGCGGGTACGAGCGAGCCGTCGGTCGCCGACGGCGTCGAGCACTACCTGGCGCTACGTAGCCTGGTCCAGTCGGTGCTCGGCGCGCAAGATGTCGATACCACTGCGCTGGATGAGATCGCCAGACTCGCTACGTTGGGCCGGCAGGCGGAGAAGGCTCATGCCGACTTGGCGGCCCGCCTCGAGATGCTCAACAGTCGCGTCGCCGAGGCTGACGAGGCGCGTCGTGAGCTGCTCCGACGCTTGGAGGACGAGCAGTTGGAGCACGCGGCTGCCGCTCAACAGCTGGTTAGGGCCGAGGAGCTGGTCCGGAGTCTGCGCGGCCTGCTTGCGAAGGCAGGGCAGGCCGAAGCCGCCTGGACCACGAACCCCACCGAAGACCAGCTGTTCCGGCCAGAGTCGTTCGCGGACCTGCTGCACAACATGTCGAGGCTCTCTTACGTTACCTTCACCGGCGACCGGGAGGTCACCTTCGGCCTTGACGCCCATGACCCGATGGGCACATGGGCGGCGAAGGCCTGGGAAGCGCTGCTGGCGCTCGACGACTATGCCCGGGCGAGCATCGAGGGTCGATGTGACAGAGACGTCGATGGCTACTTGAGACAGACACCAGACGGCTGTCGCGGCTTCTCCGCCAACCGACACGCTCGGGATGAGAGTGAGGATGTGAAGAGCAATCCCCGCTTTCGCGAACGTCGGATGCTGCCCGTACCGCCCGAGGTGGATCCGTCAGGCTTGGTCTTCATGGCGGCCCACTTCAAGATCGCTAAAGCGGGAATGATTAGTCCCCGGTTGCACTACTGGGACGACACACGGCGGACAGGCCTGGTATACGTCGGCTACATAGGCCCACATCTGCCCACCAAGCAGACCAACTGAACCGCTAGGAAGAGTGCCGCTCGGAGCGCTGCGACAGAACCGGTCTGCCGGGAGCAGGGATGCGAGACCGGGTGGTCTCGATCCGTTCGCCCCCATACCATCGGCACCCTCGACCTCTGGGAGACGGCCCTCGAAGGACCTCAGCTGTGGACCAGCGAGGTGGCGGCCTCGACGATCGCTGAAGCGTCGATGCCGGCTGCGTGCAGCTGCTCCTCCGGCTTAGCCGACGCCGGCATCGACCGCACCGCCAGCTTCCGCACCCGCGGCTGCACCGACCCGTCCGCGAACGCCGACAGCACCGCGTCGCCCAGCCCGCCCTCGGGCCAGTGGTCCTCCACCGTCACGATCCGCCCGGTGTCCCGGGCCGCCGTCTGGAGCGTGGCAACGTCCACCGGCTTCACCGAGTACAGGTCGATGACGCGCGCCACAATGTCCCGCGAAGCGAGCTCCTCAGCGGCCTTCAACGCCTCGTGCACGGTGACCCCGGCGCCCACAATGGTCACCCGGTCGGAGGACGAGCTGCGCAGCAGCCGGCTCCCGCCAACGGGGAACACCTCCGCCGGTCCGTAGATCACCGGCGTGTTCCCCCGCGTGGTACGCAGGTACGAAATACCGTCCACATCGGCCATTTCCGCGGTCAGGTGCGCGGCCTGGTTGGCGTCGCACGGATACAGCACCGTGCTGCCGTGCACGGCGCGGAACAGCGCCAGGTCCTCCAGGCCCATCTGGGACGGGCCGTCCTGGCCGATGGCGACGCCGGCGTGGGAGCCGCACAGCCGCAGGTTGGCCCGGCCGATGGCGGCCATGCGCACGAAGTCGTAGGCCCGGCTGAGGAAGGCGGCGAAGGTGGCCGCGTACGGCTTCCAGCCGCGGACCTGCATGGCGATGGCCATCGAGATCATCTGCTGCTCGGAGATGAAGGCCTCGAAAAAGCGTTCGGGGAACTCGTCGGCAAAGAACTCGGTGCGGGTGGAGTCGGACACCTCGCCGTCGAGCGCAACGACGTCGCCGCGGGCGGCGCCGATGGCGGCGAGCGCCTTGCCGAATGCGGTGCGCGTGGCGACCTTGTCGCCGACCTCGAAGCGCGGAATGGTAAGCGTCCCGGACGGGAATGTGTTCGGCGGCGACGAGCTCTCCGGGCCGGAGACTGCCACGGACACGTTACGCACACCGCCGAGCTGCTCGATCGCAGCCTCAGGATGCGACAAGGGCTTGCCGTGCATCCCTTCTTCGTCTTCTACTTCGGACACACCGCGGCCCTTGATGGTACGGGCGATGATGGCCGTGGGCCGGCCGGTGGTGGACAAGGCCTCGGCGTACGCCCGGTCGATGGCCGCGGCATCGTGACCGTCGACCTCGATGGTGTGCCAGCCGAAGGCACTGATCCTCCGGGCGTACGCCTCGGTGTCCCATTGGTGCCGCGTGGGGCCGCGCTGCCCGAGGCGGTTGACGTCGATGATGGCGGTAAGCCGTTCGAGCCGCTCGTAGCCGGCGAGCTCGAAGGCCTCCCAGATGGAGCCCTCGGCGAGCTCGCTGTCGCCGCAGAGCACCCAGACGTGGTACGGCAGGCGGTCCAGCCGGGCGCCGGTCATGGCGAGGCCGGCGCCGATGGGCAGGCCCTGGCCGAGCGAGCCGGTGGCAACCTCCACCCATGGCAGTCGAGGCGTCGGGTGGCCCTCCAACCGGCTGCCGAGCCTGCGGTAGCTCAGCAGCTCCTCGTCGCTGATAGCGCCGGCCGCACGCAGCATCGCGTACAGCAGGGGCGAGGCGTGCCCCTTGGAGAAGATCAGGTGGTCGTTGTTGGGGTTGTGCGGGTTCCGCATGTCGTACCGCAGGTAGCGCGCGAGCAGGACGGCCATGAGGTCGGCGGCGGACAGTGCGGAGGTGGGGTGGCCGGACCCGGCGGCGGCGGAGCAGCGCACCGCGTCCACGCGCAGCTGCTGCCCAAGCTCCTGCATCTGGTCCGGCGGCGCTTGCAGCATGGTGGCCATATGTCTGGCCTACCCGCCGCTTCGAAGCGGGAAACGCCTGCCGCCCGCCCAGACGAGCCAGGCCAGGGGAGATGGATAGCCGGGGCGCCGGAGGGTAACGACCGGGGATGGCGAACGCGATCCGCATCGACGATTCGAGGGAGGCGGTTGTGAGCACACCAGGAGCCAACCCGCCGGTGCAAGCCAGCAACGAGGCGACCACGGAACAGCTCGCGCTGGCCCGGCAGCAGGGTGACGCGTACGGCCGGGCGGTACAGGCGATGGCGGCCGAGGACGGCGCGCGGTCGGTGCACGCCGGCGACTTCCTGCTGGCCTTCGTCAACGAAGAGGCGCAGGGCATGTACGAGATGGAGGACGGGCGGCTTGTCTGGCGGGAGGCCGCGCCAGAGGCGAACGTGCACATGGAGGTGGCGGTCGCCGATGCGGCGGATGGTCGCTTTGTGCCCGGCCTTTCCGTACACGTCGACGTAATACGCGACGGGCAGCGCGTGGTCTCCACCGACCTGCCGTTCCTGTGGCACCCGTTCCTGTACCACTACGGCGGGAACGCCATGGTGCCCGATACCGGTCCCTTCGACGTCCTGGTACGCGTGGCGCCGGCACCGTTCATGCGGCACGACCCGGTGAACGGGCGGCGGTACGCCGCGCCGGTGGTGGCGCGTTTCGACAATGTGACGTTCACCAACGGGCGCAAGACCAGCCCGCAGGCGCAACCGCGCGGCACCGATGCGCCGACGGCGGCGCCCGGGGCGATGCATGAGCGCCCGCGCGACTGGGCGGACGAGGCGGCGGAAGCCCGCACCGCGGACGATCCGCGCATCATCACCCCCCGCGACGCCGCCGGGATCCCGTCGATCGGCGGTCCGGACGCCGACCGCACTTGGAAGGCATGAGCGGAACGCCGGGACGCCGACCGCACCTGGAAGGCATGAGCGAGAACGAAGGAGGCCGGCGATGAGCCAGCCCGAGGAGAGCAGGCCGAAGACGGCCGAGACCGACGATGTCGTACTCCGGCCGGGGGAGGATCCGCTGCGCCGGGTCGAGCAGATCAGGCCGCGGTCGGAGGGGCAGCGCGGTCAGGTCCGGGTCGAGCGTGGCGGGCAGCTGCGGCCGGTGGACACGCAATCGGCCGACGAGTAGTCAGGGCTTGTCGACGCCGGGCAGCCGGGCCCGCAGCTCGTTCGCGGTCAGGTCGGCGGTGAAGACCGGCGTTCCCGGCTGATGCTTCCGCCCGCCGTGCGCCAGGTCGCCCGCGTCGACCGGCTCGAAGCCCAGCTCGTCGACCAGGTCGAGGACGACCAGCTTGGCGGCGCTGTCGTCGCCGGAGACCGGGATGCCGTACCGGGTCATCGCACCGCCCGGCCGGCCGTAGTCGCGGATGTGGTCCCAGCGCATGGCGTTGAAGGCTTTGACCACGTGCGCGCCGGAGAGGTGGGCCTGCAGCATCTCGCTCGAGGTGGTGCTGCCGTTGTCGAGCTGCGGGAAATGCCCGTCCCGCTCCGGCACGTAGTTTGTGGTGTCGATGACCGGCTTGCCGGCGGTGCCTGCGGTCGGCACCTGCGCATAACGGCCGAACGGGACCGAGACGACCAGAACCTCACCGAACTCGGCGGCTTCCTCGGGCGTGGTCGCCTGCGCGCGGCTGCCGAGGTCGGCCATGAGCCACCGCAGCGTCCGTGGCCCGCGCGAGTTGGACACGGCCACCTCGTGCTCGGCCGCGGTGAAGTGTCGGGCGAGCGTGCCGCCGACGCGGCCCGCTCCGATGACCCCGATCCGCATCGGACCTCCCTGCCGCCATCCCGCTGACGAAATTGCCGTACGACGGGACAATGGCCTGATTCATGCCGGTGTGGTGCTCTTCGGCCTGAAGCACACGGCCACTGGTGACGCCGGTAACTGTGGCCAGCGCGCCGCGCCTTTGTCGAGGTGGCGAGCTAACGGCCCTTCTCCGCCTCGGGGTTCTCCGGTCCATACCGCGAGCGCTGCTGGGCGGGCCGGGTGTCCTTCGTGCGCTTCCCCTTGCGCGGCAGCGCGCCCTGCGCCTGCTCCTCGGCATGGTCGGTGACGAGTGGGTCGTGCCCGCTGCGGCGCATCTCCGGCTGCTGGATGTTGGTCATCGCCGTTCCTCTCCAGGCTCCCGCTCGCCCTTCGGGCCGAGCCCGCGGTCGCCGCGCAGCACGCCCGTCTGGCCCCGCTCCTTCTGCAGGATCTCGTTGGCCCGCTCGTCGGCCCGCTTGTCCGCGACGCCCTCGTCGTCGAGCCACCTGCGTAGCCGGGCCCGCTGTATGTCGTACTCGTGGCTGCCTGGTCGTTTGGGCATAGTTTCTTGGTTACCGCCGGGAAGATCGACTAACCGTCGGATCGCAGGCGGCGCGGAGTCCGCGGCGGCGCGGAGTCCGCACGCCATCGACAGCGGTGGCGCGACACGCCTCGGCCGAGGCGGCCGTTGACACCGGCCACCGGCCGCGCCACGACCGGCACCTGGCCCCAGGTGGCTCCGTCCTATCTGCTCACTCGACCGATCGACGGCGCCCGTCCGCGGGGCGCAGGCGCGCGAGCCGGCTGACCGAAGCCGCGGATGTCTTGGTACGTTGGGTCCCGCGATCGACGGACGGTGGGGAGCCGATGGCGGACGAACGGCTGGAAGCCGACAGCGTGTCCAAGCGTTACGGCGACGTTGTCGCGCTCAAGGACATGACTTTCGACGTACGGGCAGGTGAGCTTTTCGGTTTCGTCGGAAGCAACGGCGCAGGAAAGACCACCGCGATGCGCATCATCCTGGGCGTCCTGGAGGCCGACGCGGGCGAGGTCCGGTGGGCCGGCCGGCCGCTGACGCTCCAGACCCGGCGCCAGATCGGCTATATGCCGGAGGAGCGTGGTCTGTACCCGAAGATGAAGGTCGGTGAGCAGCTGACCTACCTGGCCCGACTGCACGGGATGTCGCCTGCGGCCGCTGAACGGTCGGTACGCGCCTGGACCGAACGCCTTGGCGTGGCCGGCCGTCTGGACGACGAGGTGCAGAAGCTCAGCCTCGGCAACCAGCAACGCGTCCAGTTGGCCGCGTCGCTCGTGCACGACCCCAGGATCCTGGTGCTGGACGAGCCGTTCTCCGGGCTGGATCCGGTCGCCGTCGACGTGATGAGCAGGGTACTGCGGGAGAAGGCGGACGAGGGCATCCCGGTGATCTTCTCCAGTCACCAGCTGGACCTCGTCGAACGCCTCTGTGACCGGGTCGGGATCATCCGCAGTGGACAGATGGTGGCCGTCGGCCGGGTCGACGAGCTGAGGGCGGGGGACCTGGTCCGGCTCGCCGTCGTCGCACCCGAGGCGAAGCCGGGTTGGGCCGATCGGCTGCCCGGCGTCCGCTCGGTGTCCTACGACAACGGCACGACCCTGGTGACGCTCGACCGCGGCGCGGACGACCAGGCCGTGCTCCGGGCGGCGCTGCAGACCGGGCCGGTGCACGAGTTCGCCGAGCGCCGGCCGTCGCTGGCTGAGCTCTTCCGCGGGGTGGTGAGCGAGGATGAATGAGTCGACGAGTGCGGCCCAGGCCGTCCGGCTCGTGGTGGGCCGGGAGATCTCCACCCGGCTACGGTCGAAAGCCTTCAAGATAACCACGATCGCCAGCCTGGTGGTGGTGGTCGGGTACGCGGTCGTCTTCAAGGTGGTCGGCGGCGGTTCCGCCGATTCGGTGGGCTTCACGCCCCAGGCCCAGCCACTGGCCGCCCCGCTGGTCTCCGTGGCGCAGGCGGTCGGCGCCGAGGTCAAACCCTCTACAGTAGACCAGGACACCGGGGAGCGGCGGCTGCGCGACGGCAAGCTGGATGCGCTGGTGACCGGCACGCCGGACCGCTTCCAGGTCGTCGTCAAGCAGGACCTCTCCTCCGACCTGCGGGACGCCTTCTCCGTGCTCGCCCGGCAGGTGGCGCTCGACAACGAGGTCTCCCGGCTGGGCGGCGACCCGGCCGCGGTCAGCTCCGCGGTCAATGCCGCCACAGTGGACGTACGGAGCCTGGAGCCGGCCCGCCAGCACCAGGGCGCCCGGATCGCGCTGGCCATCATCGTCGGCATCCTCGTCTACATCGCGATCCTGCTCTACGGCCAGATGGTGGCCCAGGGCGTGGTCGAGGAGAAGGCCAGCCGGATCGTGGAGATCCTGCTCACCACGATCCGGCCATGGCAGCTCATGCTGGGCAAGGTGGTCGGCATCGGCCTGATCGGCCTGCTGCAGCTCGTGCTGACTGCCGTGGCCGGGGTCGTCGCCGGCGTCGCGCTCGACGCGTTCGACTTCCCCACCTCTGTCGCCACCGGGGTGGCCATCTGGGCGGTCGTCTGGTTCCTGCTCGGGTACCTGGCCTACGCGCTGCTGTTCGCGGCACTTGGCGCGCTCGTCTCGCGGCAGGAGGACGTGGGCGGCGTCACCGCGCCGGCGACGATGGCGATCGTCCTGCCCTATGTGCTGGCCATCTCCATCCTGCCGAGCGACCCGGACAACGGGTTCATGGAAGTGCTCTCGCTGATCCCGTTCTTCTCCCCGATGATCATGCCGATGCGGATCGCGCTGGACGTCGCGCCGACCTGGCAAGTGGTCATCACGGTGGTCCTCACCGGGCTGCTCGTCGCGGGACTGGTGTGGTTCGCCGGCCGGGTCTACCGCAACGCCGTGCTGCGGATGGGTAGCCGGGTGAGGCTCACGGAGGCGCTGTCCTCCCGGTGAACCGGTCGAGCCGTACCTCGATTGGGTTTATCCGGGCAGTCCTGAGCTTGGTGCGAACCCGCGGTAGGCGCGCGGACGCCTTGCCATACTGGGCGCAATGAGGGACTGGTTCCATCAGACGATCGTGGAGACAGGGCATGTGCCGCTGTTCTGCTTCTTCGTCGTGGTTGTGATCAGTTTCGGCCTGGTCCGGCTCGCGGTCCGGCTCATCCGGATGCACGCCCGCAGGCGACAGGGCGCGCAGAAGCCGCACGGGCTGCATATCCACCACATGGTGTACGGCGTGGTGTTGATGGTCGGCGCGGGCGTCGCCGGGTACACCGTTCCTGACCGGCTGGTGGCCGCCGAGTCGGCCGCCGCAGCCGTCTTCGGCATCGGCACCGCGTTGGTGCTGGACGAGTTCGCGTTGATCCTGCATTTGCAGGACGTGTACTGGAGCCAGGCAGGGCGGGCCTCCATCGAGGCGGTCTTCGTGGCGCTCGCGGTGACTGCGATGCTGCTGTTCGGGCTGCGGCCGGACCTCGGCCTGGAGCGGGCGCTGCGGCACGGCGTCACGGGCGGCTGGAGTCCGGTCGTCGCAGTAGCCGCCTCGGCGCTCGTCCTGGTGAGCGTGGTGTTCGTGGTGGTGACCCTGCTCAAGGGGAAGATCTGGACCGGGCTGCTCGGGCTGTTCGTACCGGCCGTCGCCGTGCTCGCCGTGGTGGGCGCGGTTCGGCTGGCCCGTCCCCATTCGCCCTGGGCCCGATGGCGGTACCACGGCGCGGCCCAGGAGAAGATGGTGCGAGCGCAGCGCCGCGAGCGCGAGTACCAGCGGATGCCTCTGGTACGCCTTGGGATCCGGCTGCAGAACCTGGTCGGCGGCCGCCCCAACGAGTGAGTTGGCAGAATCACGGTGTGCTGGAAGCGGTTGGGCTCAACGAGCTCGAAGAAGCCCTCTACCTGGCCTTGCTGAAGGCGCGAGGCTCGACCGTGGACGAGCTCGTCCACGAGGTGGGCGCGCAGCCGGGTGACACCCGGGCGGCGGTGGCCAGGTTGAAGGAACTGGGGTTGGTGACGCACCGGCACGGCTCGCCCGAGAAGCTGTCCGCGGTCGCACCCGACGTGGCGGTGGCCGCGCTGGCGGCCCGGCGCCGCCAGGAGCTCGCCGACGCCGAGCGGGCGGCGCTGCACCTGGCCGCCCAGTTCCCTGAGGAGCTGCGGACCCATCCCGACGAGCTGGTGGAGGTGGTGGTCGGGCGGCAAGCCGTCGTCGCCCGGTTCGCCCAGATGGCACAGCGGGTCGAACGCGAGATGCTCGTGCTCGACCGCCCGCCGTACGCCCAGAAAGTCAGCGAGGCGAACGGCCCGGAGATGGACGCGCTCGCCCGCGGCGTATCGGTGCGCGGCATCTACTCTCCGGAGGCCTTCGAGCTGCCCGGCGCGTTCGACCAGGCCCGGCGTGCCGAGCAGGCGGGTGAGCGGGCGCGCGTGCACGCGGATGTGCCGATGAAGCTGGTCGTGGTCGACGCCCGGATGGCGATGATGCCGATGACCGCGAACGGCGACGTCGAGTCCTCGCTGGTGATTCACTCACCGATGGTGGTGGCGGCGCTGGTCCGGCTGTTCGAGCTGCTGTGGCGGCAGGCGTGCCCCCTGCCGCAGTGGCCGGGCGCCGGTGACCACGGCGACGGCATCGACCACGAACTGCTGGCCATGCTGGGCACCGGGATGAAGGACGAGGCCATCGCCCGGGAACTCGGCATCAGCGTGCGTACGTTGGGACGTCGGGTGGCCGCCCTGCTCGAAGCGCTCGGCGCCCGCAACCGGTTCCAGGCCGGGCTGCAGGCAGCCCGGCGGGCCGCTGACCGACAGGCGTCATGACGGGTTTCGGCCACTCGCGCCGATTGTGACTGAGATTCTCTCCTGCGTACGGTCGCCGCGTGCGCATCAGATCCGCCATCGCGACCTTTGCCCTGCTCGTCGGCGTCGTGCCCGCCGTGCCGGCCGCCACCGCATCCGCCGCGCCCCCAACCACACCGGCGGCGGGCTCGGCACCCGCCGCCCCCGTCGACGCCGACGTGGTCACGCTGATCACGGGTGATGTCGTACGCCTGGACACCTTCGCCGGCGGAAGGCAACGCGCCACCGTCGTCCGGGCAGCCGATCCGCAGGGGATCCACATCTTCACTTCCGGCGGCGATGTGTACGTCGAGCCGGCGTCTGCCTCGCCGCTGCTGGCCAGCGGCAAGCTCGACGAGCAACTGTTCAACGTCAGCGCATTGGTGCGGCAGGGCTACGATGACGGCTCGCGTGCCTCGCTGCCGCTCATCGTCAGCTACCGCACGGGTACGACTCTCGCACCGCGGATCGCGCCGGCCGGGTCGCGGACGCAAGCCGTGCTTCCCAGTGCCCGCGCGCTCGCCGTCGCCGCCACCAAGAGCCAGGCCGGCACGGTCTGGGCAAGCCTCGCCGGCAACGGCGACATCGCCAAGGTGTGGCTGGACGCCAAGGTGTACGCGACGCTCGACCAGAGCGTGCCGCAGATCGGCGCGCCGGCTGCGTGGGCGAGCGGTTATGACGGATCCGGTGTGGACATTGCCGTGCTGGACAGCGGCATCGACGCGACACATCCCGACTTCGCTGGAAGGATCAGTGCCGCACAGGACTTCACCGGCAGCGGCGACACCGTCGACCGCGCAGGGCACGGCACCCACGTGGCGTCCATCGCGGCCGGCACGGGCGCCGCCTCGGACGGGCGCTACCGCGGTGTCGCGCCGGCGGCGAACCTGATGATCGGCAAGGTGCTGGGCGACGACGGCTCCGGGCTGGAGTCGTGGGTGATCGCAGGGATGCAGTGGGCCGCCTCGCACGGTGCAGAGGTGGTCAACCTGAGCCTCGGCGGCGCGGTGACCAAGGGCGACGACCCGCTGAGCCAGTCGCTGGACGCGCTGAGCGCGCAGTACAACACCCTGTTCGTCGTGTCCGCCGGCAATCGGTCGCCAGGCGTCCCCGGCACCGCGGATGTCACCAGCCCGGGTGCGGCCAAGTCGGCGCTGACCGTGGGCGCAGTGTCCAAGGCAGACGCGATGTGGGCGGGGTCACGCAACGGGCTGATGGGTGACGCGTACATCAAGCCGGACATTGTCGCGCCGGGAGCCAACATCACCGCGGCGGGTACCGACGGCTTCCTCTACCGCTCGATGACCGGCACCTCGATGGCGGCTCCCCACGTCACCGGATCGGTCGCGCTGCTCGCCCAGCAGCACCCGGACTGGGGGCCCGCGCAGTTCAAGGCGGCGCTCACGTCCACCGCCCAGCCGTTGCCCGACGTGAGCGCCTATGTCGCCGGCGCTGGTCGGGTCGACGTCGGTCGCGCCACCCGCCAACCGGTGTACGTCGACCAGGGCCTGCTCAGCCTGGGGTACTTCGCCCGGCCGTACGACCCGGCTGCGCTGCATCCGACCCGCACACTGACCTACACCAACGAATCGTCAGCTCCGGTTACCCTGCACCTCGCGTCCACACTGGACTCGGTATCCGTGACGCCGGCGGTACTGACCGTGCCGGCGGGCGGGAAGGCACAGGCGTCGGTGTCGGTCGACGCGGAGACACCGCCGGCCGGAGAGTACAGCGGCCGGATCACCGCGACCGGTGACGGCGGCCTCGAAATCGACACCACGTTCGGCTTCTACAAGCAGGACGACACGGTTGACGTGACCTTCCGGGCGCTGGACCGCAACGGCAACCCGGCGACCGCGCGGCTGCGCGTCGCGCCGTACCTGCACAGCGACGGGCGCTACTACCCGAACAACATTTACCTGACGCCTGAGCAGACAGAGTGGACACTGCGCCTGCCCGAGGGTGACTACAACGTCTTCGGGCTGATCGACACGCCGGACGCGTCCGGTCGCTGGTTCCCGCAGTCCAGCGTGGTCGGCAACCCGAAGCTGTCGGTCCACGCGCCCAACTTCACTGTGACGCTGGATGCCCGCACCGCGCGGCCCCTGTCACTGAGTACGCCCAAGAAGTCGACACCGCGCAACCTGACCCTCGCGTGGTCGCGCGGCGACCCCACGAACCCGATCGCCAGCTTGGACGAGTGGTACTGGGATCAGACCGACGGTGAACCGACGCAGGTCTTCCTCGCGCCGACCCAGCGCGTCGACGACGCCCAGTTCTCGGTCACGACGACCTGGGACGCCGGCGTGCCAGTCCTCGAAACGCGGCTCAACGGCGAGCCGCTGGACGCCGTCTTCTCCGGCGGGCCGTTCATCGAGGGCAGGCATCGCTACCCGGTGGTCGACGCCAACACCGATCTCGGCCGGGTCCGAGGGGCGGTTGCGCTGATACAGGAGCGGCCCGGCGTCCCGTACGACGAACAGGTGCAGGCCGCGGCGGACGCAGGCGCCGCCGTCGTGGCGCTCTACTCCGCGCAGCCCGGCGTCTTCTACCCGAGCGCCGGAGGGCCGGTGCCGGTCATCGCACTCTCCCGCGCGGATGGAGAGCGGCTGCTGCGACTTCGGCACGCCCGGCTGGAGCTCATCGGCACGCCGCGCACGCCCTATGCGTACGACGTGACGTTCGTGGAGAAGCAGAGGGTGAGCCACGACGTGGCGTACCGGGTGAAGCCGAGCGACCTCGCTGAGGTCCGCACCCGGGTCCACACGAGCGGCACGGCCGAGGCGGGTTGGATCCTCCATCAGGCCACCTATTCCGGCTGCGACTGCGCGCCCTCGGCGGTGAGCGACTTCGTCCCGTCGACCGGCTACACCCGGACCGAGTACGTCACCGCGGACAACGACATCGTCAACTACACGGCCTGGGAGTTCCTGGCTGGACGGACCGTGGTCTACCCGCGTGGCGGGAGCACGTACCGAGCCGGGCAACGCCTCACCCAGGATTTGCTCCAGGCGCCGTTCTCGCCCGGCGTCGCCAACGGCAGCAACACCCAGATGGTCAGCCGCCGCTTCGGCAACAGCCTGTCGTACGCCATCGCCGGCTTCACCGACTCCGCCGGCAACTGGGCGTCACTGCTGCCTGGGTTCACCGCGAGCAGCTCGCTCTACCTCGGCGACAAGCTGCTCTATTCGTCCCCCTTCAACCTGCGCGGGGTGGCTGACGTGCCCTCCGGTCCCGGCAGCTACCGCCTGGTCACCGACGTGGATCACGACGGTTCGGTCGTCGGCCTGTCGACGCATGCGCACACCGAGTGGACTTTCACCTCGGAGCCTGGTGACGGGGTCGTGCTGCCACTCGTTGACGTCGACTACACCGACCTCACCGACCCGTCCAACGGGCACAGCGTGCTGGACCTGGCGAACACCGCGCCGCGCTCGCGACTCGTGTCGCTGAACCTGACCGCGTCACACCAGATCGGCTCGGTGGCGCCCGCCGTGAACGAGGTGTCGGTGCAGGTGTCCTATGACGACGGTGCGACCTGGCAGCCCGCGTCGTCCCGGTCCACCGGGGACGGGACCTTCCAGGCGACCTATCGTCACCCGGCACAGGCGCAGTATGTCTCGCTGCGGGTGACCGCCGCCGACGCTGCGGGCAACAGCATCCAGCAGACGCTGATCCGGGCGTACCGGCTGAGCTGATCCCCACCCCCCGGCCCACCCAACCGCGCGATCTTGCAGTTGTGCACCCCGATAAAGGCGGTATATCGGTTAATTCGGGGTACACAACTGCAAGATCGCGCGGAAAGGGGGGTGGCGGGGTAGGAAAGCTAGTATGCAGTTCGGGATCTTCTCGGTCGGTGACGTGACGACCGATCCGACCACCGGCCAGACGGTGTCGGAGCACGAGCGGATCAAGTCCATGGTGCGGATAGCGTTGAAGGCCGAGGAGGTCGGGCTGGACGTCTTCGCCACCGGCGAGCACCACAACCCTCCGTTCGTGCCGTCGTCACCCACCACCATGCTCGGGTACCTGGCCGCGCGGACCAGCCGGATCATCCTGTCCACCGCGACCACGCTGATCACCACGAACGACCCGGTCAAGATCGCTGAGGACTACGCCATGCTGCAGCACCTCGCCGATGGCCGGGTCGACCTGATGCTGGGCCGCGGCAACACCGCCCCGGTCTACCCGTGGTTCGGCAAGGACATCCGCGACGGCATCCCGCTGGCCGTGGAGAACTACGCGTTGCTGCACCGGCTCTGGCGGGAGGAGGTCGTCAACTGGGAAGGCCGGTTCCGTACGCCCCTCCAAGGGTTCACCTCGACGCCGCGTCCCCTCGACGGCATCCCGCCGTTCGTCTGGCACGGCTCGATCCGCAGCCCAGAGATCGCCGAGCAGGCGGCGTACTACGGCGACGGCTTCTTCCACAACAACATCTTCTGGCCCATGTCGCACACCAAGCGGATGGTCTGGCTCTACCGGCGCCGGTTCGAGCACTACGGGCACGGGTCCGCCGACCAGGCCATCGTCGGCCTCGGTGGCCAGGTGTTCATGCGCCGGAGGTCGCAGGACGCGGTGCGCGAGTTCCGGCCGTACTTCGACAACGCCCCGGTGTACGGGCACGGCCCGTCGCTGGAGGAGTACATGGCCTCCACGCCGCTCACCGTGGGCAGCCCGCAGCAGGTGATCGACCGTACGCTGACCTTCCGGGAGAGCGTCGGTGACTACCAGCGCCAGCTCTTCCTGATGGACCACGCGGGCCTGCCGCTGAAGACGGTCCTGGAGCAGATCGACATCCTGGGCGAGGAGGTGGTCCCGGTGCTGCGCAAGGAGTTCGCCGCGCGCCGGCCCGCCCACGTCCCGTCCGCGCCGACGCACGCCTCGCTGAAGGCGGCACGGGACGCCGCGGCGGGTGCCACGCGATGAAGGAGCGGACCCTCGCCGTGATCTCCGCGGGGTTGAGCCAGCCGTCCTCCACCCGCCTGCTCGCCGATCAGCTCGCCGCGGCCACCCGCGGCGAGCTGGAGCGGCGCGGGGTGCGCCCGGCCATCGAGCTGGTCGAGCTGCGCGAGTACGCCCATGACGTGGTGAACGCGATGCTCACCGGCTTCCCGTCGGCCGGGTTGGGGCAGGTGTTCGACCTGGTCGCGGGCGCCGACGGCGTGATCGCGGTGACGCCCATCTTCAACGCCTCGTACAGCGGCCTGTTCAAGTCGTTCTTCGACGTGCTGGAGGACAACACGCTGGTGGACAAGCCGGTGCTGGTCGCGGCGAGCGGCGGGACGGCGCGGCACTCGCTGGCGCTGGAGCACGCGCTGCGGCCGATGTTCACTTACCTGCGCGCGGTGGTGGTCCCGACGGCCGTCTTCGCCGCCCCAGAGGACTGGGGGGATGGCTCGGCGCAGGAGGGCCTTGCCCGCCGGGTCGCCCGTGCGGCCGGCGAGCTCGCCACCCTGGTCGCGCAGCGGGAGCCGGCCCGGCCGGCGGATCCGTTCGAGGAGCCGACGCCCTTCGAGCAGCTGCTCGCCGACGGCAGGTCCTAGCCGCGGCGGGGCGGGCGGAGGCCGTCGATGACGATGGAGAGCAGCTTGTCGGCCTGTTCCGGGGCCGACTCGGCCGCCGTCGCGACGCCGTGGACCAGCCGCAGCACGTCGGCCGCCTCGACGTCCGACCGGATGATGCCGGCCTCCTGGGCCGGCGTGAGGAGCGTCCGCACCGCCTCCCGCAGCGTCTCCCGGCAGAAGTCGAGCGGCTCAGAGTCCGCACCCAGCATGGTCTTGACCGCGGAGCCGAGACCGTGCGTGCTCTTGATGTCCCTCACCTGGAGCTGCAGCCAGCGCACGAGCGCCTCTTCCGCCGGCAGCGTCCCGGCCAGTTCCTCCGCTTGCCTGGCCCGCGCCTCCACCTCGCTCCGGTAGGTCTCGGCCAGCAGCGCCTCGCGGGTGGGGAAGTGGCGGTAGAGGGTGCCCGGCCCGACCCCGGCCCGCTTGGCGATGTCGTCCAGCGACGCGTCGACACCGTGCTCGCCGAATGCGTCGCGGGCGGCGGCGAGCAGTCGGTCGTAGTTGCGGCGAGCGTCCGCGCGCATCCGCCGGTGGACGGGTTGAACACTGCTCACCTGTGGCTCCGAGGGGTCGAGAGGGAGTTAACCGGAGAACATCTCCGGATACGCTGGTAAAGCGGAGAGTTACTCCATATGCTAGCGGGTCTAACCGGAGATGGTCTCCGGTACCTGCCAACGGGGAGCTGTCCATGTCCCAACAGACCGACGTCGGCCTGAGCCTGCGCCGGAGCGCGCCGGCGACGCAGCGTGCCGGGCGCGCCCGGCACCGGCCGGGCCTGGCCCTCGCGATCATCGTCACCTGCCAGCTCATGCTCATCCTGGACGCCACCGTGATGAACGTGGCGCTGCCCCGGATCCGGGCTGACCTGCACTTCTCCGCGACCGGCCTGGCCTGGGTGATGAGCTCCTACACGCTGACCTACGGCGGCCTGCTGCTGCTCGGCGGCCGGGCCGGTGACCTGCTCGGTCGGCGCCGGATGTTCGTCGCCGGGATCGCGCTGTTCACCCTCGCCTCGCTCGCCGGCGGGCTGGCCACCTCGGCCAGCTGGCTGCTCGCCGCGCGCGTGCTGCAAGGAATCGGCGCGGCGATCGCCGGGCCGAGCACGATCGCGCTGATCGCTACGACCTTCACCGAGCCCCGGGAGCGGCTGCGCGCGCTCGCCGTGTTCTCCGGGGTGGCCAGCGGAGGATTCGCCATCGGCCTGATCGTGGGCGGCATCCTCACCGAGGTGGCGTCCTGGCGCTGGGTACTGTTCATCAATGTGCCGTTCGGCCTGGCAGCGGCCGTGCTGGCCCCGTGCTTCGTCCGGGAATCAGCGTCCGCCGGCCCGGCGGGCGGCGAGGCGGACAGTAGGGGCCCGGCGGGCGGCGGCGATGCGGCGGGCGGCGGGCCGGCCCGCCTCGACCTGCCCGGGGCGGTCACCGCGACCGCTGGCGTCGCCTCGCTCGTCTACGCCTTCATCGAGGCGGCTACGAGCGGCTGGTCGGGGACGCGCACCCTGGTGGCGCTGGCCGCGGGCGCCGCGCTCCTCGCCGCCTTCCTCGCCGTCGAGGCACGTGCCGGCCGGCCGCTGATGCCGCTGCGGCTGTTCGCCGACCGCAATCGCGCCGCCGGGTACGGGATCTCCTTCCTAGCGCCGGCCGCGCTGATGTCGATGTTCTTCTTCCTCACCCAGTTCCTGCAGGAGGTACGCGGGTTCAGCGCGCTGGGTACCGGCTTCGCCTTCCTGCCGGTGGCGGCCGGCATGTTCACCATGAGCCGGCTGGTGCCGCGCCTGCTGCCCCGCTTCGGCCCCAAGCCGCTGGTGGTGACCGGGTCGCTGGTGGTGATCGGCGCCCTGGCCTGGCTCTCCCAGCTCACCGCGGACAGCGGGTACCTTGCCGCGGTGTTCGGCCCGATGGTGCTGGTGGGGGTCGGCGGCGGCGCCAGCCTCGTCCCGCTCACGCCGGTCATCATGGCCGCAGTCGCCCCGGGGGACGCGGGGGCGGCCAGCGGCGTGCTGCAGACGATGCAGCAGACCGGCGCGTCGCTGGGCCTCGCCGTCCTGGTCACGGTGTTCGGCACGGCGGTGCGCCACGCCGGGCCCGGCGCGGTCCACGAGACCCTGGTGACCGGGATGACCGCCGCGTTCGCCGCGGCCACCGCCTTCGCCGCGGTGGCGGCCGTGGTGGCGCTCGCCTTCCGGGCGGCGCGGCAGCCGTCATGACCGCCGGGACCGGCCAATATCGGACAGTGTCGTTTTCCGGATCGCACTGAACGCTCGTTCGGGGGGTGATGTACCCGGGGGGTGACACGCCGCACTGGTAGGGCCGGCCTCCCGGGTGGGTCCGGGGGAACTCCGCGCGAGGCCGGGCACGGGCGGGAGGGGCGATGCCTTTCCCGCCCGTGTGGCGGCGTGCCCTCGGCGTCTAGGAGGTGCCAGGGCGCGTCCGGGAAGGCGCCACGGCGCATTCGGGAGGTGCTGCGGCGCGTCCGGGAAGGCGCCACGGGCGCATCCGGCCGGTGGTCAGCCGGCGATGCCGCGGCTGGGCGGTTTGAACTTCGCCTCCGGCTGGCCCTTCAGCGCCGCAGCCATGGTTCTCGCCACCGCCATGTTGACCGACGACGAGACCCCCTCGCCCACGGCGTCCTGCGGGCTGTCCGGGTTCGCCGCGGTCGCCGCGGCGGCGATCTGCGGGGTGAACCCGACGAACGTCTCCGTCGCGTTGCCCTCCGAGCTACCGGTCTTGCCGGCCACCGGACGCTTGCCGAAGAGTGCACCGACGGCGGCCGCGGTGCCGCCGTCACACTTGCCGTACGCCGACTGCTGGCCGACCGGGCAGCGGGCCGCGTCGGTCCCCGCCCGGGCGACATCGGCGCTGATCGCCCGGTGGCAGGACGGCTTCGCCGCGTCCAGCGCACGCCCGTCCGCGTCCTTCACCGACAGCACCGGCAGCGGCTGGCAGTAGATGCCGTCCGCGGCCAGCGTGGCGTACGCGTTGGCCAGGTCCAGCGGGGTGGTGTCCGACACCCCGAGGGTGAACGAGCCCCAGATGTTCACCTCCTTGGTGTTGGCCAGCCTGGCGTCCGCGCGGCTGCGGAACTTGATGCCCAGCCGCTTGGCCATCTCCACCGCCTTCTTCGGGCCGACCTGCTGTTCCAGCCAGACGAAGTACGTGTTCACCGACCGCCCGAACCCGGTCCACATGGTCCTCGGACCGTCCATCCAGGACGGGTTCGCGTTCGCCGGGCAGTACCGGCCGCCGCAGCTGGCGTGCCCGCTCGCCGGGAACTTGGAGGCGAACCGGGCCGGGGCGTTGAAGGTCGTGCTCAGCTTGTGGCCGGACTCCAGCGCGGCCAGCATGGTGAACATCTTGAACGTCGACCCGGCCTGGTAACCGTTGACCCCACCGCCGCCACCGACGAGCTGGTTGACCGTGTTCCCCGCACCCGGGGCCAGGCTGTACCGCTTGTTCACCGCCATCGCGAGGACGTGGCCGGTGCCCGGCTGGACCACCGCCAGGGGCAGTGCCCGGGGGCTACCGTAGCCGTAGACGCCCACCGAGCTGCTCTGCGCGACCGCCTGGATCTTCGGGTCCAGCGACGTCACGATGTCGTAGCCGCCCCGCTTCAGCGTGGTCTCCCGCTCGGCCTCGGTCTCGCCGAACTCCGGGTGGGAGTCCCACCACTGGACGAAGTAGTCGCAGAAGAAGCCCCAGTCGTTGTGCTCCTCCGGCACCGAGGTGCAGCCGTTCGGCGACTCGTCCGCCTTGGGCTTCAGCGCCAGCGGCGTCGCCTTGGCGCGCGCCGCCTGTTCCGGGGTGATCACCTTCATCTCGACCATGGAGTCCAGCACGTACCCGCGCCGGTTGAGCGCGGCCGTGCGGTCGCCGCTGATCGGGTTGTCGGTGTCCGGCGACTGCACCAGCCCGGCGATGAGCGCGGCCTCGGGGAGGTTCAGCGCACTGGCCGGCTTGCCGAAGTAGCGCTGGCTGGCCGACTCCACCCCGTACGCACCGGCACCGAAGTACGCGATGTTCAGGTACCGCTCCAGGATCTCCTGTTTGGACATACGCTTCTCCAGCGCCTGGGCGTACCGCATCTCCTGCACCTTGCGGCGTAGTGTGTTGGCGGTGGCGTCGATCCGCTGCTGCGGGGTGAGGTCCTCGTCCCCTTTCAGCACGTTCCGGACGTACTGCATGGTCAATGTGGACGCACCCTGCTCGTTCTGGTTGCCCTTGACGTTGGAGACGAACGCCCGCACCACGCTGCGCAGGTCGACGCCGCCGTGCTGGTAGAACCGGCGGTCCTCGGCCGCCACCATGGCCCTCTGCATCAGCGGGGAAACCTTGGACAGCGGGACGACGTGCCGGTCCTCCTCGTAGAACCGGGTGATCAGCGTCTTCCCGTCCTTGGCGTACAGCCGGGACGCCTGGGCGGGCGGCGGGATCTTCAGCTCGCTCGGCATCCGGTTGTACGCATCGAACACGTACTTGGTGGCGAGCCCGGCCACGGCGGCGGCCGGCAGTGCCGCGGCGGCGAGTACCCAGCCGGCGAGGGCCCCGCAGACCGCCACGATGAAGAACTTCGAACCCGCCGACCGCCGCGGCATCAGCGACCCACCCCCCGTCCGCGCGGCCGTTCGACAGCCGCGCGGGCACTTCTCCGGCGCCAGATCCTGCCGGGTCTTTTAGCGGTGGTGGAAGCGGCTAAACGACCCCCTTAGTGGGATCACGCCAAAGCGCGGCACCGTCCGGCACCGTCTCGGGGTACGACAGGCGAGCCGCGGTTACAGGACGGCGGTGCCGTACATCTCGCCGAGGGGATCGGCGATCAGTTCCAGCCGGGCGCCGTCCGGGTCCCGGAAGTAGATGGACGTGCCGCTCTCCTCCTGGTAGGGCACGCCGGCGGCGGCCAGCTTCTTCTTCAGGTGCTCCCACCGCTGCGGCTCGACCGAGATGGCGACGTGGTGCAGGCCGCCGAGCACCTCCGCGTACGGCCCGAGGTCCAACCCGGGGAAGTCGAAGAAGGCCAGCAGGTTGCCGTTGCCGATATCGAAGAAGAAGTGGTTGGAGCCCCGGTAGTCCCGGTTCTCCATGATCTCGGTGAGCGGGAACTCCAGCACCTCCTGGTAGAAGCGCACGGTGCGCTCCACGTCGCTGCTGAGCAGCGCCGTGTGGTGCAGCCCGCGCCCGCTGCTCGGCGGGCGTCGTTCGCTCAGGTACTTCGCGCGGATGCGCCGCCGCTCCGCGTCGATCCGCTCGTAGTCGATGGCCATGGCCGGAAGCTAGATCCGGAAAAACAGGTTGAGGAAGCGGTCCGCCACGGCCGCGTCGCCGCGCACCGTGCCCGCGTTGCTCCGCCCGAACGCGGTGAGCACGAAGCTGCCCGGGTCGAAGTCGAGAACCACCGGCAGGTCATCCACCTCGCCCGGCGCGTACTGGATGCCGGCCGGTCCGGCGCTGACCCGCCACGTGCCGGCGTTGTGACCGGTGCAGACCCGGATGCCCACCTCGACCGGCTGCGCGTCGGCGGGCGGGTCCGCGGTTGCCTGCCACAGGATGAACATGAACGGCACCAGGAGGTCGGCCGCGTCGCCGTCGAGGGCGTGGGCCCGTCCGGTGCCGTTGCGGATGTCCCACGAGTGCACGCCGTAGTCCATCAGCTGGAACACCGGGTAGAAGTACGCCGGCAAGGGGCCCATGTACTTGTGCGGCACGATCAGCCCGCCCCACTCGTCCGGCCCGAGGGCGCGGCAGATGTCCATCAGCTTGTCGAAGTCGCCGCGCAGCCGGTCCAGGGCGGCCTGCTGGCCGAGCGCCCGGTGCGCCTTGGCGCCTTCGTCGAGCCGCTGCTGCATCACCCGTAGGCCCAACGGGTCGGCGGCGGGCGGCCCGCCGCGGGCCGCGTTGAAGCCGACGAAGTAACTCTCTGTCACGTCGATCAGGTGCCCCACCACGTCCCGTACCTGCCACTGGGGACAGGCGGTCGGCGCGGTCCAGGCGTCGGGCGCGCTGGCCAGGGCGAACAGCCCTTCGGCCTGCTGGTGGACCACGCGGAGCAGATTGTCCTTGGCGTCGAACGACGTCGCGTCCCACGTCGGGCGGGGCTCGACGGCGGGCGGGCGGGCAACGGTCATGGCCGCCTCCTCGCTGAGCGAGTGCTGTTGCCGGACTACCTCGGACGCTAGGAACAGCCACCGCCGCCTGTCAATCATTTGACACGTCAAATATCTGGGCGGCGGCCGCCGCGAGCTAGCCGCGGTGGGTGCAGACCGGCGGAGCGTACTTCACCACCGAGGGGGAGTACGCGATACCGACGCCGAAGCAGAAGTCGGAGCTGGCGGCGAGGCCGTACACGGTGAAGCGGGTGGTGCCCGCGGGCAGCCGCTGGAAGATGTGGCGGGGCCGGCCCGGCCGCCCGGCGGAGAGCACCACCTCGCTGTTGGCGCCCGGAGGGTAGACCCAGGCCAGCGTGAGAGAGGTGCGGCTGTCGGTCAGGGTGACGCCGCTCGGCGGTACCCGGGGGGCGCGGGGCGTGCGCGGCACACCGCCGGACGGCGGGCCGCCAGCACTGGCCCGCGGCGGAGCCGGCGGAGCCGTGGCGCCCGGGGCGCCACTGCCCGCAGTGGGGTGACCCGAACTTGTGCCGCCCGATGCCGGGCTGCCCGGTGCTTCCTGCGAGGCCGCGTGCTTCGCGGCAGCGCTGTCCGGCGGTGCCGTTCCGTCCGTGGACCTCGCCAGGGCGATCAGGCCACGGGTGGCCGCGATGATCACGGTGATGATCAGCAGAGCGAGCGCCGCCACCACGACCAGCCTCGCCCATTGGGCCGGGTCGCGGTGCGGCGCGCGTGGATCGGCCCCGTCCGGGTGGTCCAGGACCGGCGCGACCGCGACCGGCAGCGCCATCGCGTCGGGCAAGGGCTCGGCTTGGGGCACCAGGGCCGGCTCGACTTCGGGCGGCCAGGCCAGCTCGGCTTCGGGGGTCCGGGCCGGCTCGGCCTCGACGGACCGGCCCGGCTCGGCTTCGGGGTGCCCGACCGGCTCGACTCGGGGCGCCGGGCCCGGCTCGGTTTCAGCTGCCCGGGCCGGTTCGGCTGCCCGGGCCGGCTCGGCCGGCAACGCCATCTCCCGCACTGACGCTGGCTCGGGCGGCCGCGCCACCTCGTCCGGCGCCGCCTCCTCCGGCGGCCAGGTCGCCGCCTCGTCGATCCCGTCGGCGTCCAGCGCCAGCGATTCGCTGCAGGTGTGCCGGCGGTCGGGTGGGGTGCGGGACAGGACGCCGATCTGGGCGGCCAGCCGGTGCCCCGGAGGAAGGTATCGGCGGCAGAGCGCACTCGCCCGGGCGAAGCGCTCCCGGGCCTGCTCCGACAGGCCGCAGCTGCGCTCCATCACGCCGAGCCGGGCGAGCATCTTGATCCCCAGCGGGTGCTCCTCGCCGAATGTGTGCCGGTACGCCTGCCAGGTCTGCTCCAGCAGGCGCCGCGCCTCGGCGCAGTCCCCGCGGGCGTGCAAAACCGTGGCCAGGTCGGCCTGTGCGGCCAGCGCCTGCGCGCTGTCTATGTTGGACAGCCGGTGGACCAGTTCGCGGTAGAGGTGGGCGGATCGGGAGTAGGCGCCGGCGCGGTACAGCACGCCCGCGAGCACCGACGCGGCCTGGAGGGTGCGGTCGTCCCCGGGGCCGTAGAGCCGGCGGCAGGCGGTGTGCGCGTATGCGGCCCACCGTCGGGCCGTGCCCGGCTCGCCGAGGGTGACCAGGACCCGGGCGTAGAGCATCGCGGCGGTGGTGAGGGAAGGGTTGGCGCGGCTGGGGTCGGGCTCGACGGTGGCGAGTGCCTCCCGCAACACCGCCCGTGCCGCGACCAGTTCGCCTGTCTCCAGCAGTTGGTGGGCGCGCTCAGTCGTTTGTTCGATGCGTGCCGACACCGCCTCATCGTGCTTGACCGAGCACGAGGCGTACAACTCCTACCGGGCCGCGCTCCCTACCTCCCCCGCGATCTTGCAGTTGTGCCCCCCGAAATATCCGATACGAGGGATATTTCGGGGGGCACAACTGCAAGATCGCGGGGAAAGAAGCGGTGCTGGGGCTCGGCGTACCGGGTCAGGCCGATCACCGCGCCGAGCGTGACCAGGAAGCCGAGCCCGGCCAGCCACTCCCGACCGGGCCAGATCCGGTCGCCGAGCAGCAGCAGCCCGACGATCGCGGCGGGCAGCGCGCCGGCCGCGTCCATCGCCGCCACCGCCGCGGTCGTCGAACCGCGCTGCATCGCCAGCGCGAGCAGCAACTGCCCGATCAGCGAGTGCGCGACCAGCAGGACCAGCAGCGGGTGCGTGAACATCCGCACCGGGGAGTGCACCGCGGCGAGCGTCCGGGCGGCCACCGCGGCCGCGGAGAACGCCAGGCCGGCCAGGCAGCCCAGCACGACCGAGCCCAGCGCGCCGTGCAGCCGCGCCGCGAAGGCGCCCGCCGCGCTGATGGCGCCGAGCGCCGCCATCAGGACGAGCCCGGCGGCGGTGCCGAGCGGGTGCGCCTGCGCCGGGCGGGCCGACTGGACCAGCGCGAGAAGGCCCAGCGCCAGCAGGGCCAGCAGCGCCACCTCGGCCGGCGGGAGCCGCCAGCCCAGCAGGCCCACGCCGAGCATGGCGGTCACCCCGAGCCCGGCGGCGACGCTCGCCTGCACCAGGAACAGCGGCAGGTCGCGGCGGGCCAGGAAGGCCAGCACGAAGCCGAGCAGCTGGCAGCCCAGCCCGACCAGGTAAGTGCGGTTGCCGGCCAGCCGCAACAGCAACCCCGGGTGGAGGGTGTGGTGCGTTGCGGTCCGGGTGGCGGCTACCGACTGCAGCAGGTTCGCCACGCCGTATGCGACCACCATCGTTGCGAGGTACCACCAACCGCTCGAGACCACCTGCGCGAGGATAGGGATCACCGCGGTCGTGAGCAACCGTCACAGCGGTCCGATGCCCGGCGCGGTGAGCCGCTCCAGCAGGTCGCTGTGCAGCTTGCCGTTGGTCGCCACCGCGCTTCCGCCACCCGGGCCGGGCCGCCCGTCCAGGTCGGTGAAGGTGCCGCCGGCCTCGGTCACGATCGGCACCAGCGCGGCCAGGTCCCACAGCGACAGCTCCGGCTCGACCATCGCGTCCACCGCACCCTCGGCCACCAGCATGTAGCCGTAGAAGTCGCCGTACGACCGGTTGCGCCAGGTGCGGCGCATGATGTCGAGCATCGCCGGAAGCCGGCCGTTCTCCTCCCAGCCCCGCAGATCGGAGTAGCAGAACGAGGCGTCGGCCAGGTTGCGGACGCCCGAGACGTGGATGGGGGTCGCGGCGGCGGGATGCCGTCCCGCGTACGCCCCGTGCCCGCGCGCCGCCCACCAGCGGCGGCCGAGGGCCGGTGCCGAGGCCAGCCCCACCACCGGCTCGTCCCCGGCCATCAGCGCGATCAGCGTGCCCCAGATCGGCACCCCGCGGATGAAGTTCTTGGTCCCGTCGATCGGGTCGATCACCCATTGCCGGGTGCCCGGCCCGACGGCCGCCTCGGTCACCCCGTACTCCTCGCCGAGCACGCCGTCGCGCGGGCGGGTCCGGGCCAGCGTGGCGCGCAGCGCCTTTTCCACCGCGGTGTCCGCGTCGGAGACCGGGGTGAGGTCCGGCTTGGACTCCACATGCAGGTCCAGTGACCGGAACCGGCTCATCGAGATGGAGTCGGCGGTGTCGGCCAGCACGTGGGCGAGCGCCAGGTCGTCGGCGTAGCGGGTCATGGCCGAAACCTAGTCGATCCGGCGGTACGGCGCGCGATAGCGTCGGGCGTGTGAGACCGGAGGAGATCTGCGGGCTGCTGGCCGAGCACGACCGGTTGGCCGTGTTCGCCGCGGTGGTCCTGGGTTCCGCGTCGCCGGCCGCCGTCGCCGCCCGTACCGGCCTGTCCGCCCGGGACACCGAGCGTGCGCTGCGCCGGCTGACGCAGGGCGGGCTGGTGCGCACCCTCGACGGCTGGCTGGTCGCGCACGAGGCGGGGTTCAAGGAGGCGGTCCGGGAGTACGCGGCCAAGGCGCCGCGCGCCCCGGACGACCTCGATCCGGACCGGTCGAGGGCGGCCGTGTTGCGCGCCTTCGTCCGCGACGGGCGGCTGGAGCGGATCCCCGCCGCCCGCGGCAAGCGCCGCATCGTCCTGGACCACATCGCGGCGTGCTTCGAGCCCGGCGTGCGCTACCCGGAGCGTGAGGTCGACGCGGTGCTGCGCGCGTGGCACCCCGACCACGCCTCGCTGCGTCGCTACCTGGTCGACGAGGGGCTGATGACCCGCGAGCAGGGCATCTACTGGCGCAGCGGCGGCCCCGTCGAGGTCTAGGCCGACTCCTCGCCGCTGCGGGAGGCCAGCAGGCGGCGGTACGAGGCCAGCCGGCGCGGGTCGGCATGGCCCTGCGCCACCCAGGTGTCCAGCCCGCAGTCCACTTCGGATGCCGTGTGCTCGCAGTTCGGCGGGCACCACGTACTGCCCTCGACCAGGTCCGGGAAGCCGTGCAACAGGCTGTCCGCAGAGACGTGGGCCAGCCCGAAGCTCCGTACGCCGGGAGTGTCCACAATCCACCCCGGGTCCTCCCGGCTGCGCGAGTGGCCTCGCCCGCCGGTTTTGCCGGCCCCCCCTTCTTCGGGCAGGCGCAGCATCACCGCGCTGCTGGAGGTGTGCCGGCCCTTGCCGACCGCGCTCACCGCGCCCACCGCCCGCTCCGCCTCCGGCACCAGCCGGTTGACCAATGTGGACTTGCCCACCCCGGAGTGCCCGACGAGCACCGAGATCCGCCCGGTGAGCGCGCGGCGCAGGTCGTCCAGTGGCGCGTCGGGGCGGCACAGCACGTGCGGCAGGTCCAGCTCGGCGTAGTACTCCAGGATGCTGTCCGGCTCGGCCAGGTCGGCCTTGGTCAGGCAGAGCAGCGGCTCGATCTCCGCGTCGTACGCGGCGACCAGGCACCGGTCGATGAAGCCGGTCCGCGGCGGTGGCTGGGCCAGCGAGCTGACGATGACCAGCTGGTCGGCGTTGGCCACCAGAACCCGCTCCTGCCGCCCCTCGGGTGTGGTCTCGTCGTCCGCACTGCGCCGCAGCACCGAGGTGCGCGGCTCGATGCGGACGATGCGGGCCAGCGCGCCGGGCGCGCCGGACGTGTCGCCGACCAGGGCCACCCGGTCGCCCACCACGACCGAGCGCCGGCCAAGCTCGCGTGCCCGCATCGCGGTGACAACGGTTCCCCCGGCCTGCGCGTCCCGCCCGGTGCGGTCGTCCACCCGGACGGTGTACCGGCCGCGGTCGACCGCGACCACCACGCCGTCCACCGCCTCCGCGTGGCTGGGCCGGATCCGCGTACGGGGGCGCGACGAGCGTCCCGGACGGACCCGCACGTCCTCCTCGTCGTACTCCCGGCGCCTGGCAGCAGTCAGCTGCGCCTCCTACTTCTGCTCCGCCATGGAGCTCCATAGTGCCGGGAACTCGGGCAGCGTCTTGGCCGTACACGCCACATCGGTCAGCTCGACCCCTGGTACAGCGAGGCCGATGACGGCGGCCGCGTGCGCCATCCGGTGGTCGTCGTAGGTTTCGAACACTCCGCCGTGCAGTGGTCGTGGTGCGATCTCCAGACCGTCCTCGGTCTCCCGGACCTCCGCGCCCAGGCCGGACAGTTCCCGCGCCAGCGCCGCCAGGCGGTCGGTCTCGTGCGTCCGGATGTGTGCCACGCCGTACAGCCGGGACGGCGAGTCGGCGAGCGCGGCGAGCGCGGCGAGCACCGGGGTGAGCTCGCTGACCTCCGACAGGTCCGCGTCGAGCCCGTGCACGACGCCGCTTCCGCGCACGGTGAGGCCTTCCGGGCTCAGCGTGCACGTGCCGCCCATCTGGCTGAGCAGCGTGCGCAGGCGGTCGCCCGGCTGGGTGGTCCCGATCGGCCACCCCGGCACCGTCACCGTCCCCCCGGTGACCAGGGCCGCGGCCAGAAACGGCGCGGCGCCGGACAGGTCCGGCTCGATGTCCCAGGCCCGGCCGCGCAGCCGGCCCGGCTCGACCACCCAGACGTCCGGCGTCGAGTCGTCCACCGCCGCGCCGGCCGAACGCAGCATCTGCACCGTCATGCGCAGATGCGGTGCGCTGGGCACCGGGGGCCCGACGTGACGGACCACGACGCCGTGGGTGAAGGCCGGCGCGGCCAGCAGCAGGCCGGAGACGAGCTGGCTGGAGGCGGAGGCGTCGATGGTGACCTCGCCGCCGGCGAGCCCGCCCGCGCCGTGGACGGTCAGGGGCAGCCCTCCGCCGGGCGCGGAGTCGATCCGCACCCCGAGCGTCCGCAGCGCCTCCACCAGCGGGCCCAGCGGGCGCTGGCGGGCTCGGGGGTGGCCGTCGAAGGTGACCGGCCCGTCGGCCAGCGCGGCCACCGGGGGCAGGAAGCGCATCACCGTGCCGGCCAGGCCGACGTCGACGTGCGCCGGCCCGCGCAGCTCCGGCCCGCGGGCGAGCGTGCCGTGCCCGGCCGGCGTCGGCCGGGGCCGCACGACCCACCGGGCGTCATCCACGGTGGATACGTGCTTGCCCATCGCCCGCAGCCCGGCCGCCATCAGCTCGGTGTCCCGGGCCCGGAGCGGGGCGAAGAGAGTGGAGGTGCCGCTCGAGATGGCACTGAGCACCAGCGCGCGGGCGGTCATCGACTTGGACCCAGGCAGGGGTACCGTCGCCGCGACCGGGGCGGTAGCGGTCGGCGCGGCCCACGGGGCCGGCGGTCGGGTGGCGGTCATCTGGGACACGCGTACAGTTTGCCGCCAACGGCGGAGCTGGCGTGATCGGCGATCTGGCCGCTCCCGCCTGCCGGGACAGCTTCCGGGCGGCCGCGCAGGTGGGCTGATCGAGCAACGGTACTTTGGTCGGCATGTGTGGGCGGTACGCGACCTCGCGCAGTTCGGCCGACCTGAGTGAGCTGTTCGACGCGGTGGACGAGACGCAGGACGCGGTTGTCCCGAACTACAACGTGGCGCCCACCGATCGGGCGCCGGTGGTACGCCTGTCCGACCGGGTCGACAAGCCGGTGATCAGCCTTGCCCGCTGGGGGCTGGTGCCGCCGTGGGCGAAGGACCTGCGGGTCGGCTCCCGCATGATCAACGCACGGGCGGAGACCCTCGCCGGCTCCAGCGCCTACGCCCGGCCGTTCGCCCGGCGTCGCTGCCTGGTACCTGCCGACGGGTGGTTCGAGTGGCTGCGCCGGGCCAGTGGGAAGCAGGCGTACTTCATGACCCCGGCGGACGGGTCGACGCTGGCGTTCGCCGGCCTGTGGACCAGCTGGCGCGGCCCAGGTGCGCCCGAGCGGGTGGTCACCTTCAGCATCGTGACCACGGTTGCCGTGGGCGACCTGGCCTTCGTGCACGACCGGATGCCGCTGGTGCTGCCGCCCGCGCGCTGGTCGTCGTGGCTGACCGGCCAGCCCGGCGCCGACCTGCTGGCGCCGACGCCCGAGGAGTTCGCCGCCGGGCTGGAGATCCGCCCGGTGGGGCCGGCCGTCGGGGATGTCCGCAACAACGACCCCTCGCTGCTGGCCCGGGTGGACGCCCTGCCCCTTACCGAGCCGACCGAGCTCAGGCTTTTCTGAGGACCGTTCACGAGTACGCCGGTGCACGTGCCTGATTACCGTACGTAGCGATCTTGTGACCCGGACATGCCGCTCGATCACCTTACGTACCGTTAAGTCAGCGCGAACTGCCGTTGGTATTTGCCCCATATTGGGATGGATGAACGTTGCGGAATTCGCGCAATGTCGATGTAACCCCTTGTCTACCGGTGCCCGGGTGCGATAAAACACACCGCCGGCAGTGGGTGTGACTTCGCGTGCAGAGTCTCGCCCTTCGGCAAGGCCGGCCCACGGGGGAGGTGGGTGGATGACACGGGCGCGGATGCCCCGCCCGCACGAGGTTGCCGCCGCACGACGGGATCCAAGGCTTCTTCGGGCGTTCAGCGAGCGTCGCCGGGATCCCGCCTGGCGCACGCGCGGCGCGTGCCAGACGGTCGACCCGGAGACGTTCTTTCCGGCGCCGAGCGAGCCGGCCGATGCCGCGATCGCGCTCTGCCGCACCTGCGACGTGCAGGGCGCATGCTTGGCGTGGGCGCTGGACGTCGGCGACTGCCACGGCGTATGGGGCGGCACCACACCGCGGGAACGCCGCGCGATGCTGGTCGCTTGGCGCAGCCAGGGGCTCTGGTCGGTGCCCGGGGTCCGCGAGGGCGACCCGGCCGGGGAGGGCTCGCCCCCCGGCGAGGTCGACGACGCGTTGCCCGAGGACATGCTCAGCCTGCGACAGCTGGTATCCGCCAACTCGCCCTGAGCCCGCGGCGCGCGGGTGGCCCACCGCGGTTCGGTGGCTCGGGAAAGCGCGGCCCAGTCGATCGGCCAGCGGTGCAGCGCGGCGGCACAGCCTGGCGGTGCGGCGCGAGTCGGCCGGCAGCGCAGTGCGGCGGCTCGGCCGGCACCGCGGTGCAGCGGCGACCTGGGCCGGCGATCGGCCACGATGGGCGGCATGGATGTGCAGACGCCGCGCGGCCTGGCCAGGGTCGCCCTGTCGGTGCCGGACACGGGCGTGGTGAGCCTGCTCGCCCTCGGCCACGGCGCCGGCGGTGACGTCACCTCAGCCGATCTGGTCGCGGTGCGCGCAGCCGCGCTGGCGGCCGGCGTCGCCGTGGCCCTGGTCACCCAGCCGTACCGGGTTGCCGGGCGGCGGGCACCGGCGCCCGCCCCAGCGCTGGACGAGGCGTGGCGTGCCGCGGTGCGCGCCGCGGCCGAGCGGGTGCCCGAGGTGCCGCTGATTGTCGGCGGCCGGTCCAGCGGGGCCCGGGTGGCCTGCCGCACCGCCCGCGAGCTCGGCGCGGCAGGAGTGGTGGCGCTGGCCTTCCCGCTGCACCCGCCCGGCAAGCCGGAGCGGTCCCGCGCCGGCGAGCTGCCTACCGGGGTGCCGACGCTGGTCGTCAACGGTGACCGGGACCCGTTCGGCGTACCGCCCGGCGGGCCCGGGATCGACGTCCATGTCCTGCCCGGCGAGCGCCACGACCTGCGCGGCGACCCGTCCGCGGTGGCCGGCGCCGTGGTCGCCTGGCTGCGCCGCCACCGGTTCGCCCGCTGACCACGCCGCCCTGGAGCCCGCATTTTCCAGGGAGAGGCAGCCTGGTGGATCTCCTGGATGCGCACTTTCCCGGAAAATGGGGGAGCGGGGGCGGGGCGGGCGGAATGCGGGCACGCCGATGGGGCGTTGGATACCGGTGCAAGATGCAGACCCAGGGAGAGGGGTGGCCGTGCCCAACGGAACCGGTATCGCTTCCCGGCGACCGGAGCCTGACATACCCGACGCCAGACGGCTGCGCGACCTGCTGGCCGGACCGGAGTGGCCGGCGAGCGGGCCGCGAGGGCTGGTAGGAGCAGAACGGCCGGGTGGCGGGCACGCTGTGGCGCCAGGCCGATACGGGTACACGCAATCCCTGGCGAGCACCCCCGACGTATCCTCGGCGGGGCGGTCGCGGCTGAAAGCGCGACCCGATGACGCGCAGTCGAGGGTGGATGTCCGGGTGACCCGAAGCGAGAGGCCAGACGAGCGCCGCGCGCGGTTCGAACGCGATGCGATGCCGTTCGTCGACCAGCTCTACGCCGCCGCGCTGCGCATGACCCGTAACCCGGCGGATGCCGAGGACCTGGTCCAGGAGACCTACCTCAAGGCGTTCGCCGCTTTCCACCAGTTCGAGGAGGGTACGAACCTCAAGGCGTGGTTGTACCGGATCCTCACCAACACGTACATCAACTCGTACCGCAGGCGGCAGCGCCAGCCGGTGCAGGCTCCCACCGAGGAGATCACCGACTGGCAGCTCGCCGAGGCCGAGTCGCACACCTCCAGCGGCCTGAAGTCAGCCGAGACCGAGGCGCTGGAGCGGCTGCCGGACAGCGACATCAAAGACGCGCTGCAGCAGCTTCCGGAGGAGTTCCGGCTGGCGGTCTACCTGGCCGACGTCGAGGGCTTCTCGTACAAGGAGATCGCCGACATCATGGGCACCCCGATCGGGACCGTCATGTCGCGGTTGCACCGCGGCCGGCGCAACCTGCGCCGGATGCTTGAGCGCTACGCCGCGGAGCGCGGGTTCGGCGAGCCCGCGGGCCGTGGCGGCACGCTCAGCGGCGTGGCCAACGCGCAGGACCCGGCCTCGGCCGGCCGGGAGGTTTGAGTCGCATGCGCTACCACAGCAAGGAGGCTGGGGCGTGAGCTGCGGGGACCCACACGAGACCGACTGCCGTGAGGTACTCGCCGAGGTCTACCTCTACCTCGACCTGGAGTGCTCCGACCAGCGGCGCGGCATCATCCGGAAGCACCTCGACGAGTGCTCGCCCTGCCTGCGCGAGTACGGCATCGAGCAGGAGGTGAAGGCGCTGGTCGCGCGCTGCTGCGGCGACGAGACCGCCCCGGAGGAGCTGCGCCGGCGGCTGCGGGCCAAGCTCGCCGAGCTGGTCCTGGAGGCCGACTCGCGGGAGCTGCTCGCCGAGTAGCCGGCCGCGGCCCGGTGGCGGCCGGGACGGTCAGGAGTTCGGCCGGTGGCCGCCGGCACGGTCAGGAGTTCGGCCGGCGGCCGTGGTTGGCCTTGTTCTTCCTGCGGGCCTTCTTCTTGCGGGACCGCTTCGCCATGGCACACTCCACTCCGTAGTGGTTGGGCAGGTTCGCCGAGCGACCATGCTATCGGGCCGCCCAGGCACCTGGACGAGACGAGGAGGACCGGCGGTGGCCGAGGAGATCCGCGCCGAGATGGTGGCGAACGTGTGGAAGGTGGTCGCTTCCCCCGGCGACTCGGTGTCCGAGGGTGACACGCTGGTCATCCTGGAGTCGATGAAGATGGAGATCCCGGTCGTCGCCGAGTCGGACGGCACGGTGGCGCGGCTGGCGGTCAACGAGGGCGACGTGGTCCAGGAGGGCGACCTGATCGCCGTCATCGAGTAGCGCCCTCGGCGCGCTGCTCGGCGGGCGTGGGGTGGCCGGCCAGCTCCAGGGCCAGCTGCATGGCCGCCGAGCGCCGCTGCTCGTCGGTGATCCCGGAATCGCGGAGCAGGAACGGGCCGCCGTGCAGCACGAAGACGGAGAAGGCCGTGCGCAGCTTGCTGACCGGGTCAGCATCCGGCCCGGCCAGCACCTCGACCAGGTCGAGCATCCGCTCGCGCATCTGCTCGCCGATCTCCATGCTCTTCAGCGCGGGCTGGTTCTCCTGGAAGAACCGCATGATCGAGTGCTGCTTGCCGATGTCGATGCTGGCCGCGTAGCGCTGCAGGAACGCGGTGCGGGTCTGGGGGCCCGGCGGCTGCGACTTGACCCACTCGATCAGCTCGGCGAGCTGGCCGACCCGGTCCTCGACGAAGGCGCGGACGATCTCTTCTTTGCTCTTGAAGTGGTAGTACAGCGCCGCCTTGGTCACGCCCAGCCGCTCGGCGATCTCGCGTAGCGACGTCTGTTCGTACCCCTGCTCGGAGAACAGCTCCAGGGCGACCTCCTTGATCCGCTCCCGGGTGTCTCCTGTGCGCTCAGTCACTGTCCCACCTAACTAACTTGACGGCCGGTTAGTGGTCAGCTTACCGTGCGGTTAGTACGAAATCTAGCCGGTCGGCAAGTAAGCCGTCATCAACTGCGAGGAGCATATCTTGTCCGACGTCCAGACCTCGGCATCGCGGAGAGACCTGCGGGTGGTGCTGCCGGGACTCATGCTGGCGATCCTGCTCGCCATGCTCGACAACATGATCGTCGCGACCGCGATGCCGCGGATCGTCGGTGAGCTCGGTGGCTTGTCCCACCTGTCCTGGGTGGTGACCGCGTACACGCTCGGCCTGTCCGTCTCCACTCCGCTGTGGGGCAAGATCAGCGACCTGTACGGCCGGAAGAACATCTTCCTCACCTCGATCGTCATCTTCCTGGCCGGCTCGGCGCTGTCCGGGACGTCGCAGGGGATGGCCGAGCTGATCGGGTTCCGTGCGCTGCAGGGCCTGGGCGCCGGCGGGCTGATGGTCGG
>Ga0310834_100571_pt1 | contig 38135 bp, 27 predicted proteins | sample SM_ome_2_FD_201314 | JGI IMG/M metagenome (GOLD analysis project Ga0310834, IMG submission 201314) | Sorghum-adapted microbial communities enriched on stacked mutant (SM) sorghum from Joint BioEnergy Institute, Emeryville, California... ...
GAGGATCGCCAGGCCCGCCCCGAGGCCGAACATCTGCAGGAAGCTCACGCTGCTCGTCCCGAAGGCGAAGAACGTCACCGCCAGCAGCCCGGCCGCCGTGGAGACGATGCGGCCGCTGCGGGCCAGCCCGTCGGGCACCGCCTGCGCGGTCGGCGCCCCGGCGTCGTGCAGCTCCTTGATCCGGGAGAGCACGAACACCTCGTAGTCCATGGACAGCCCGAAGGCGATGCAGAACAGCAGCACGGTCATCGACACGTCCATGGGCCGCGGGGTGAAGCCGAGCACCGAGGCGAGGTTCCCCTCCTGGAAGATCCAGGTGAGGATGCCGAGCGTGGCGCCGAGGCTGAGCCCGTTCATGACGATCGCCCGGACCGCCTGCACCACGCTGCCGGTGAACAGGAACAGCACCACGAGCGTGGTGAACAGCACCAGACCCACCGCCAGCGGCAACCGGTCGGCGATCGACTGCTTCGTGTCGACCAGGGCCGCGCTGGCCCCGGTGACGAGGAAGCCGGTGTTCTCGGGCCCGGGCAGGCCGCGGATCGTCCGCACCAGGTCCTGGGCCGCGTCCGAGGTGGCGGGCAGGGTCGTGACCACCGTGAACCGCTGTGCCTGGGCGGTGGCGAGCGTGGGGTCGGCCGAGCCCGGGGCGGCGACGCCCTCGACGTACGTGCCGGCGCTGCTGGTCACGTGGGCCACGCCGGGCAGGCGCGACAGCGTCCGGGCGAACTCGGCCACCGCGGCCGGTCCGGCGGGTCCGGTGGTGACGATCTCGACGGGCGTGTCGGCGTTGCCGGCGAACCGGCTGGCCAGCGCGTCGGCGACCTGCCGGCTCGCCGTGGTGTCGCGGAGCACGTCCTGGTCGGGGACGCCGAACCGCACGCCGAGCAGCGGGCTGGCGGCGAGCAGGAGCAGCGCCACCACGGGCAGGCCGATCAGCCCGGGCCGGCGCATCACCCGTCGGGCCAGCCGGCCCCAGAACGGCGACGGCGCGCCCTGGGTCAGCCGCCCGAGCCGGTCCGCGCCGGACGCGCTCGCCCGGCGCCAGCCGAGGCGCACCCGGCCGGCGTTGACGCGGTGGCCGAGCACCGCGAGCAGCGCCGGCAGCAGCACCAGCGCGCCGAGCGCCGCGATCGCCACGACCCCGATGCCGGCGTAGCCGAAGGAGCGCAGGAAGTACTGCGGGAAGACGAGCAGCGCGGCCAGGGCGGTCATGACCGCGGCCGCGGTGTAGATGACCGTACGTCCGGCGGTCGCGACCGTCCGCGCCACCGCCTCGGCCACGGTGTCGCCGGCCGCGAGCTGCTCCCGGAACCGGTTCACCAGGAACAGCGCGTAGTCGATGCCGAGGCCGAGGCCGAGCGCGGTGGTGAGGTTGATCGAGAAGATCGACACCTCGGTGACCGAGCCGAGCACGGCGAGCTCGGCGAAGGTGCCGAGGATCGCCACCCCGCCGACGGCCAGCGGCAGCAGCGCCGAGACCACGCTGCCGAAGGCGACCACGAGCAGCAGCAGGGTCAGCGGCACCGCGATCCCCTCGGCGAGGGCGAGGCTGCGCCCCACCGCGTCGGTGACGTCGTGGTTGACGCCCAGTTGCCCGCCGGCGAGCACGTTCAGGGTGCCGCGCTCCCCCGAGTAGCGCTCGATGATCGCCTCGGCCCGGTCCCGGAGCTCGCTGTCGTCGCCCTCGACGCGGGCGAGCACCAGCGCGTCGGCGCCGCCCTCCGAACGCAGGACCGGGGCCGCGCTGGTGAAGTACGAGACGACCTCGGAGACGTACGGCTCGGCGGCCAGGGCGTCGGTGAGCGCCCGGCCGTCGGCCTGGACGGCGGGATCGTCGACCGTCCCGGCGCGCGGGGTGACCATCAGCACGAGGTTGAGCCGGCCGCCGAACTGGTTCTCGATGAGCTCCTCGGCCCGGCTCGACGGTGAGGCGGGGTCGTCGAACCCGCCGTTGCGGAGCTGGCTGAAGGCGCCCGCGCCGAGCGCCGCGGCCCCGATCATGACCAGCGCGCTCAGCACGAGCAGAAGTCGGGCGCGCCGGGCCACGAACGCGCCGTAGCGGTACAGCATCCATCCCCCATAAGTTAACGGCGTAAACTATGTTGGCGCCGTCAACTTAGGAGGAGATGCTAACGCTGTCAACATTCCTCGCTGAGCCGACGCTGAGTTATGGTCGAAGATCCCAACCAACCGACCCACCCGGATCGCGCGCCACCCGGTCGCGCATCCCCCGCCGCACGGCGTAAGCGATGAAGCGTCCGAGCTACCACCACGGCGACCTGGCCAACGCCCTGACCACGGCCGCGACCCAGCTCGCCCGAGAGGGTGGGCCGGACGCGATCGTGCTCCGGGAGGCGGCCCGCAAGGTCGGCGTCTCGGCCACCGCCGCCTACCGGCACTTCGCCGGGCACGGCGACCTGATGCACGCGGTGAAGCAACGCGCGATCGACCAGCTCGCCGCGGGCCTGCGGGCCGAGCTGGCCGCCGCCGGCGAGGCGTCCGATCCGCGGGCCGACGCGATCCGCCGGCTGCGGGCGCTCGGCCTGGGGTACCTGCGGTTCGCGCTCGCCGAGCCCGGCCTGTTCCGCACCGCCTTCTGCCGACCGCACCCGGGAAAGACGCACGCGCACGACGCCGACATGGCCGTCTCGGTCCCCCACCAGATGCTCGTCGACTGCATCGACCGACTGGTCGAGGTCGGCCTCCTCGCCCCGGAGCGCCGCCCGTGGGCCGAGGTCTTCGCCTGGTCGTCGGTCCACGGCCTGGCCGTGCTCCTGCTCGACGGGCCGCTGCGGCTGTGCTCGCCGATCGAGCGGGACCAGATCATCGAAAGCGTCCTCAACCACGTCGCGGCCGGCCTCACCGGCCGCTGACCCGCCAGACCGGCCGGCCCCCGTCAGCCCGCGTAACGGACCCCGTCAGCTCGTCCGGCGTCGGGTCGCCGTGGCCGACCGCCGAGCCGTCGCGGCCGACGGCCGCGTCGCCGTGGTCGTACGCCGGGCCGACGACGCGGCCTTCTCCTTCGGGGCCTTCTCCTTCGTCGCCTGCTCGGTCGTGGTCGTCCGGGTCGCGCGGCGGCGCCGGCTCGGCGCCGGCCAGGCCTCGGCCAGCAGCCGGCGCGTGTCCTCCAGCAGCTGGGGCAGGGTCTTGGTGCGGCCGATCACCGGCATGAAGTTCGTGTCGCCGGCCCACCGCGGCACGATGTGCTGGTGCAGGTGGGCGGCGATGCCGGCGCCGGCGACCCCGCCCTGGTTCATGCCGAGGTTGAACCCGTCCGGGTTGCTGACCTGGCGGATCACGGTCATGGCGACCTGCGTCATCTGGGCGAGCTCCAGGGTCTCGGCCTCGTCGAGGTCGGGGTAGTCGGCGACGTGCCGGTACGGGTTGATCAGCAGGTGCCCCGGGTTGTAGGGGAACCGGTTGAGCACCACGTAGACCCGCTCGCCCCGGGCCACGACCAGACCGTCCTCATCGGAGAGTGCCGGGGCGCGGCAGAACGGGCAGCCGGTCGGGCTGTCGTACCCGTCCGGCGGGGCCGTGTCGCCGACGATGTAGGCCAGGCGGTGCGGCGTCCACAGCCGCTCGAGCCCGTCCGGTACGCCGACGTCCACTCGCTTCGCCCCGCCCCTGACCACCGACTGCTCCCTCCGTACCCATCCGGTCGGCATTCCATTCGGTCGGCCGGTTCATGCTACCGAGCGGGCCGGCCCGGCGGGTCGTGATCCTCAGGGCCCCTCGACCCCACGGCGCCCGGGACGCCCCAAGCCGACGATGCTCAGGACGCCCCGGCGCCGACGACGCTCAGGCGGCGGAGGGACCCTCGTTCGTGCGGGAGCGGACCACCTCCACGACGTGGGCCACCGCCTCGTCGATGGGCACCCCGTTGCGCTGCGACCCGTCGCGGTAGCGGAACGAGACCGTACCGTCGGCGGCGTCCTGGTCCCCGGCGAGCACCATGAACGGGATCTTCTGCTGCTGCGCGGTGCGGATCTTCTTCTGCATCCGGTCGTCGGAGTCGTCCACCTCGGCCCGGATCCCCTCGGCCCGCAGCTTGTCCACAAAGGACTGCAGGTACGGCACGTGGTCGCTGCGGATCGGGATGCCGACCACCTGTACCGGGGCCAGCCAGGCCGGGAACGCCCCGGCGTAGTGCTCGATGAGCACACCCATGAATCGCTCGATCGATCCGAACTTCGCCGAGTGGATCATCACGGGCCGCTGCCGTGAGCCGTCGGCCGCCTGGTACTCCAGCCCGAACCGGGCCGGCTGGTTGAAGTCGTACTGGATGGTCGACATCTGCCAGGTGCGGCCGATGGCGTCCCGCGCCTGCACGCTGATCTTCGGCCCGTAGAACGCCGCGCCGCCCGGGTCGGGCACGAGCTTGAGCCCGGACTCGAGCGCCACCTCCTCCAGCACCGCGGTGGCCTTGGCCCACTCCTCGTCCGAGCCCACGAACTTCTCGGGCTTGGAATCGTCCCGGGTGGACAGCTCCAGGTAGTAGTCGGTGAGCCCGAAGTCGCGCAGCAGGCTCAGCACGAAGTTGAGCAGGTGCCGGATCTCGTCGGGCGCCTGCTCCGGCGTGCAGTAGGAGTGCGAGTCGTCCTGGGTGAGCCCGCGCACCCGGGTGAGCCCCTGCACCACGCCCGACTTCTCGTACCGGTACACCGTGCCGAACTCGAAGAACCGCAGCGGCAGCTCCCGGTACGACCGCCCGCGCGAGCGGTAGATCAGGTTGTGCATCGGGCAGTTCATCGCCTTGAGGTAGTAGTTCGCGCCCTCCATCTCCATGGGCGGGAACATGGTCTCGGCGTAGTACGGCAGGTGCCCGGAGGTGTGGAACAGCCCCTCCTTGCTGATGTGCGGGGTGCCGACGTACTGGAAGCCCTCCTCGATGTGCCGGCGGCGCACGTAGTCTTCCATCTCTCGCTTGATGACGCCGCCCTTGGGGTGGAAGACCACCAGCCCCGAGCCGATCTCGTCGGGGAAGGAGAACAGGTCCAGCTCGACGCCGAGCCGGCGGTGGTCGCGCCGGGCCGCCTCCTCCAGCAGGTGCAGGTACTCCTTGAGCGCCTCCTTGGTCGGCCAGGCGGTGCCGTAGATGCGCTGCAGCTGCGGGTTCTTCTCCGACCCGCGCCAGTAGGCCGCGGCCGACCGGAGCAGCGAGAACGCGCCGATCAGCTTGGTCGACGGCAGGTGCGGACCCCGGCACAGGTCGCCCCAGACCTTCTTCCCGGTCTTCGGGTCGAGGTTGTCGTAGATCGTCAGCTCGCCGCCGCCGACCTCCATGACCTCGGCCGAATCGACATCGCCCTTGATGTCGACCAGCTCGAGCTTGAACGGCTCGCTCGCCAGCTCGGCCTTGGCCTCCTCCACGCTGGCGAACCGGCGCCGCCGGAACACCTGGCCCGACTTGATGATCTCCTGCATGCGCTTCTCAAGCTTGGCCAGGTCCTCCGGCTGGAACGGCCGGGCCACCTGGAAGTCGTAGTAGAAGCCGTTCTCGATCGGCGGGCCGATGCCCAGCTTCGCCTCGGGGAAGAGGTCCTGCACGGCCTGGGCCAGCACGTGCGCGGTCGAGTGCCGCAGCACCGACAGGCCGTCGGGCGAGTCGATCGCCACCGGCTCGACGTGGGTCTCGACCGCCGGCGTCCAGTCGAGGTCGCGCAGGCGGCCGGTCTCGTCGCGCACGACGACGATCGCCTTGGGGCCGGTCAGGGGCAGTCCGGCCGCCTTCACCGCCTCGGACGCCGTCGTCCCGGCCGGGACGACGACGCGGTCGACCACGGCGGTGGGCTCACGGGATCCAGACACGGTGAACTCCTTCAACAGGTACGGCCGGCACGCGGGCGCGCCGGGAACGGGCACAGGCGATGCTAGTCGCCGGCCCGGGCCCGGCGCGCCCAAGGTGAGCGATACGCCGTCAGCCGCGCTTCCAGAACGGGCGCGAGGCCCCCGTCCCGCCGCCCGGGGCCGGACCGCCACCCGGGGCCGGACCCGCGTCGCCGGCGGGGGCGGTGCCGGCCGCGAGCGCATCGAGCAGGGCCAGCGCCCGGTCCCACAGCTGGGCCAGCGCGGCCCCGGACACCCCGGCCAGCCGGTCCTCGGCGAGCTCCGCAACCAGGGCCCGTACGGCCGTCACCGCCCGGCCCTCGCCGAACGTCGCCACCAGCGCGGCCAGCCGGGTGCCGAGGTCGGCCAGCAGCTCGCGCCGCTCGTACTCGGGCGCCTCCGCCGCCGCCCGCAGCCGCCGGGCCTCCTGCGCGGCGACCTCGCGGACGACCTCCGGCACCCCGTCGGGCGTCCGGCCGGCCCCCAGGGTCAGCTCCGCCTCGATGCCCTCGCCGAGCAGGGGCGCGGCCGGCCCGGTGGACGGCTGACCGGACGGCTTGCGGGTGCGCCGGAAGAGGGGAAGGCCGCGGGGCGCGGCCATCGACCGCGGCATCCCCCCGGCGGCCAGGGGTGGGGCCCCCGGCGGCGCGGGCATGGCGGCCGCGGTCATCACCATCGGCGGCGCGATGGGCGCCTGCCAGCCGGACGGCAGCTCCACCGGCTGCACCATCCGGTGCGGCTGGCCGCCCTCGGTGACCACCCGCTCGTCGACCGCCACCCAGGCGGTGAACCGGCACAGCACGCGGTACCGCAGGGACGTCGCCACGATCGTCGCCGCCAGCTCCTCCCCGCCCCGGCCGTAGGGGTGGCTCGCGTAGCGGTCCTCCAGGTCCCGCAGGTGGGCCCGGGCCCAGACGGCGGTGAGGGCCTCGTCCCGGACGGCCACCCCCGGCACGCGCACCGTCCACGCGTCGCCCGGGCGGGTCCGTCCGGTCACCACCGCCGTCCCGGCCGCCCCGGCGTCGGTGGCCCCGGCGCCGGCCCCGGTGGGGCGCGCCCGGTAGCGGCCGGTCACCACGAGCGGGGCGCCCGGGAACAGGTCGGGCAACGCCACCGTCGTCGCGTCGACGCCCGACGCCCGCCGGGGCGAGACTGTCTCCGGCAGGATCTCCAGCCCCTCGACGGACAGCCGCAGCCCGGTGACCACGGGCGCACCGATGCGTCGATGGATGCGCTCCATCGCCTCGTCGAGGCGATCCTGGCTCTCGACCAGCTCGCACCGGCCCCCGCCGAGGGCGGCGAGCCGGCCGAGGAACCCGGCGTTGACCGCGCGGTCGATGCCGACGGCGTGCACCCGGATCCCCGCCAGCTTCGCGCCCATGTGGGCGAGGATCTGGTCCTCGTTGCCGACCTGCCCGTCGGTGACCAGCACCACCACCCGGTCCCGGGTGTCGTCGCTTCCTGCCCCGGCGCCGAGCAGGCCGAGCGCCTCGGCGAGCGGGGCGAGCAGCTCGGTGCCGCCCCGGGCGTCCATTCTGGACAGAAACTCGACCGCGGCGTAGCGGTTGCGGTCGGTGGCGGGGTGCAGCCCCTGGCTCTGCTCGGCCCGAGGCGCACCATGCGCGTGGCCCGGGCCCAGCCGCGTCGGGTGCTCCACCCGGTCGTCGAAGGCGATCACCGCGAACCGATCGGTCGCCGTCAGCGTGTCGACGATGCGGGCGGCGGCCCGCCGGGCCGCGATCATCTTCCAGCCGCCCATGCTGCCCGAGCGGTCCAGCACGAGCACGACGTCGCGGGGTTTCGGCGGGGCCGCGGACACCGGCGGCAGGATGGTGAGCCGGAACGTCCCGTCCCCGCCGTCCGGAGCGCCCGCGGCGGCGCCGTCGGCCCCGCCCGACTCGGCCCCACCGGCGGGGCCCGGTCCGGCGTCGTCGTCGCGGGCCAGCACGAGCGCCTGGGCCGTGGCGACGGACTCGGCCGCCTCCCGGCCCTCGCTGGGCTGCCCGTAGGCCAGGCGCAGGATGAAGTCGCGGTTGACCCGCTCCCCCGGCTGGATCTCGAGGTGGTTGCCCTCGCGCCGCACGGCGTGCAGGCTCGAGCGAACCGCCTCCAGCGGCAGGCCGGCCGGGTCGGTGTCCACTCCGATCGACAGCCGGACCGGGTTGGGGAAGCCGGGCAGGAGCACCGGCGGGGTGATCCGGGAGGCGTCGGGGACCGCGTCGGTGTCGGGAGCCCACCCGTCACCCACCGCGGACCCGGTCGGGGTGCCGGGGATGTACCGGGGTGCGACGACCAGCGGCAGACGGAACGTCGCCTCACCGTCCTCATAGGAGAGTGGGCCGACCAGGGTGAGGGAGACGCTGACCCGCTCGCCGGGCAGGATGTTGCCGACCCGCATGGTGAACACGTCGGGCCGCTCCTCCTCGGCGATGGCGGCCCGCTGCCCGGCCGCGATCGCCTTGTCGTACTCGGCCCGGGCCTCGGCCCGCTCCTTGAGCTGGGCGGTGACCGTGCGATCGGCCGCGGTCAGTGTCATCGCGGTCACCGCCGCCCGGTCGGGCAGCGGGAAGATGTACGTCGCCTCGAGCGGCTGGTCGTGCGGGTTGTGGAAGCCCTGGACCAGCTCGATCCGGCTCACCAGGCCGGTGATGCGGGCCGTGACGTCGATGCTCTCCAGGGGCAGGTTGCCGCGCTCGGTGTGCAGGGCCCCGAGCCCTCGCTCGGCCTCCTGGTCGGCCTCCAGGGGCTCACGCTCGTCGATCTGTTCCACTCGCAGCGTCGTCATCTCCGGCTCCCTCCGTCGGGGTCGAGCAGGCCCCGGTCGGCCAGCAGGTCGAGCAGCGGCCGGGCGGCCGCCGCGATGTCGGCAAGGTCGTGCGGTGCCGGCTCGGCCGGCAGCAGCAGGGTGAGGCCGCCCAGTCGCACCCCGTACACCCTCGGCACAGTGTCGCGGTCGCCGTCCACCCCCGCCGGCCCCTTGGCCGAAGCCCGGCTCGGCGCGCTGTCCGGGCTCCCCGCGGTGGCCGGGCTCCCCGGGGTGGCCGGCCGCGCGGCCCAGAACCGCTCCGGGCTCGCGCCCCGGGCCGCCTTCCGGCCCTCACCCGGGCCCGCCGGGGTCGGCGGCGCCGCCCCGGTGCCGGCCGGCGGCGACGGCGCGTCCGCGTCGGCGGCGAACCCGACGGGCAGGGCGGCGACGGCGCGCAGCTGCTCGTCGGTGGCGCCGGCCAGCCGCTGCTGGATCTGCGCCAACGGCAGCCCCTGGGCCTGCAGGCGCTTGACCGCCACCAGCTGCAGCAGGTGTCGCTGGCCGTAGCGGGCGATCCGGCCGGGCCCGATGGTCGGCCGGTCGAGCAGGCCGATGGTCGTGTACCAGCGGATCAGGCGCGGGTCAGGTACCTCCGTCACCCGCCCGCTCGGCGCCCGGACACCCCCTTCGGCCAGCGCCCGGGCCGCCCGGTCCGCCAGTTCCGCCAGCGTCCAGTCACCCACACACGCCACAATGACAGTGTTACTTGACACTGTCAAATGGCGGCCGACGAGTCACCCGCCAGAGGTCCCCGTGAGTGCCCGGCCCGGGGCCCTCGACCGGCTCCGTGATCGCCGTGAGGCGACCATCCCCTCGTCCGCGTACCGACACCTCACCGCGATCAGGCGTCACGATCACCGTGCGGCGACCCCGCGCCGCAGGCCGTACGAACGCATCACGGCGATCGTTCCCCACCGTCCGGGTACACCCCGGGTCGTACGCCCGCGGCCGGGAAGATGCGACCCCGCGCCGACGCGCGACATCAGGCGCCTCGCCTAGCGTGGCCGCCATGACCAGCACCGACACAGACATCCCCAGCACCGACGCGCGCGGCGCGAGCGCCGACGCAGGCACCACCGGCGTCGGGGCGCGCATCGCCGGCTCGGGCTCGCACGGAGCGGTCGCGACCGACGGGGGTGGGTCGCCGTCGCTGCCCGGGGAGCACTGGTGGCGGGCACTGCCCGCCTGGGTGCTCCCCGTGCTGATCGCGGCGATCCAGGTCGGCGGATGCGCCCTGGCCGAGCTGCCGCTCGGTACGGGGCTTCCGGTAGTAGCGGGCCCGTGGTTGCCGGAGCTCCTCGGCTTCGCGCTGCTGATACTGGGGTCGGTGGCGTTGCTGGGGCGGCACCGCCGTCCGCTGTTGACGCTCACCGTCGCGTTGGCGGCGACCGACGCCTACCTGATCCTGGGCTACCCCCGCGGTCCGTACTTCCTCGCCGCCGTCGCAGCGCTCGTCGCGGCGGCGAGCCGGGCCCGGCGCGGGGCCGTCTGGAGCCTCGCCATCCTGTCCTTCCTGCCGGTGCTGGTGGCGTTGTGGTTCACCGGGATCTTCTCCGGCGGATACCACCGCAGCATCCTGTACATCAACGACATCCAGGTTCCGGGCACGAGCTACGCCGACACCGCCCTCGTCTTCGCCTGGCTGGCGAGCGGCCTGGCCATCGGTGAGGTCATCCGCGCCCAGCGCGAGCGGCGCGCCGCCAGCGACCGGGCCCGCGCCGAAGCCGAGCGGGCGCGGGCCGAGGCCGAGCGGGCCCAGGCGGAAGCGGACCGCGCCCAGGCGGAGGCCGACCGGGCCCGCGAGGAGCAGACCCGCCGGCTGGCCAGCGACGAACGCCTGCGCATCGCCCAGGAGCTGCACGACGTCATCGGCCACCACCTGTCGCTCATCAACGTCCGGGCCGGGGTGGCGCTGCACCTGTTCGACCGCCAGCCGGGGCAGGCCCGGGAGGCGCTCGAGGCGATCAAGCTGGCCAGCGCCGAGGCGCTGCGCGAGGTGCGCGGCCTGCTCGCGACGCTCACCCCGCGTCCGGCCCCCCGCGCACCCACGCCGGATCTCGCCGCGCTGGAGGCCCTCGTCACCGAGGCCGAGGCGGCCGGCACGCCGGTCCACATTGTCCGGACGGGCACGCCGCGGCCGTTGCCCGGCGAGGTGGAGCGGGCGGCGTACCGGATCGTTCGGGAGGCGCTGACCAACGTCCGCCGCCACGCCGGGCCGGGCGCGCTGGTCACCGTGACCGTCGACTACGCCGTCGACGGGCTGACCGTACGGGTGACCGACACCGGGTCGGGACCGTCCACACCGGACGGCCAGGAACCGGACGGCCCGGAGGCGACCGGCAGCGGCATCACCGGCATGCGCGAGCGGGCGGCGGCGCTGGGCGGCTGGCTCAACGCCGGGCCGGGGCCGGACGGGGTCGGCTTCGTGGTCGAGGCGTTCCTGCCCGCGCCGCGGGACGACCGGGCCGAGGCCGGGGAGGCGCCGTGATACGAGTCCTGCTGGCCGACGACCAGGCGCTGGTGCGGGCGGGCTTCCGGGCGCTGCTCGACGCCGAGCCGGACATCGAGGTCGTCGGGGAGGCCGGCGATGGGGCCGAGGCGGTCCGGCTGGCCCAGGCGACCCGGCCCGACGTGATCCTGATGGACATCCGAATGCCCCATGTGGACGGTCTGGCGGCGACCCGCCGCATCGCCGCCGACGCGAGCCTCGCCGACACGAGGATCCTGATCCTGACCACCTCCGACCTGGACGAGTACGTCTTCGAGGCGCTGCGGGTCGGGGCGAGCGGCTTCCTGCTCAAGGACACCGAGCCGACCGACCTGATCCGGGGCGTCCGGGCCGTGGCCGCGGGCGACGCCCTGCTGTCGCCCCGCGTCACCCGTCGCCTGATCGAGGAGTTCGCCGCCCGGAGGGTGCCGACCCCGCCGCCGTCCCTGGCCGCGCTCACCGAACGGGAACGCGAGGTGCTGGCTCTGGTGGGCGCCGGGCTCGCCAACGACGAGATCGCCGCGCGCCTGGTGGTCAGCCCGGCCACGGTCAAGACGCACGTCAGCCGGGCCATGACCAAGCTGGGCGCCCGCGACCGGGCCCAACTCGTGGTCTACGCCTACGAGGCCGGGCTCGTCCGCCCGTCCTGGACCTGACCGGGCTCGCCCCACGCCGCACACCCGAAGCGGTACGCCCCGGCCGGTAATACGCCTCATACCGAAAAGAAGTACTGGTCGATGTCGGCCTCGGCCCCGGCCGTCGCGAGCCAGACGAGCGCGTCGTGCGTCAGGTGGATGCCCTGCGACTCGTGGTCCTCGTCGCCGGTGACCTCTTGGACGACTTGCAGTGTGACGGTGGCGCTGTGCTTGCAGAGCTCCATGCAGCGGGCCGCGAAGTCGTCACCGAGACCGGTGATCGCGGCCGACAACTCCTGCAGGCCGAAATGGTCGATGCCGGGGGCGGCCAGGTCCAGTGCCCAGGAGTGGCGGTCGTGGACGCTCGGCATGGGGCGAACCGGCGAGCGACGGCGCCAGGTGCGATCCGGGCTCCGGCCGAGCATCTCCGTGATCCGGTCTGGGTCCAGATCGTCGCTCGCGATATTCAGATAGGCACGGATCACGGCAAACGCCCGAAGGTGTGGCGTGGGGACCACTGACCTATGGGACCTGTGGGCTGCATCCTCACGATGCGCGTCATCTCCCGGGAACGACCTTCGCCTTCCGAGAACGATCGTCTCCGTCGGTTCCGCGAACCTCGGCGTCAGGCTCTCCGGATACCAATTCCGGAGCCGCGCCCGGCCGCCGCGGTCCCTCGACGACCGAGGCGCCGACTCGAACTGGTACCTGTACAGACAACAACCGAGGTGCCGAACAGGTCACGGTCGAACATGAACCGCGTACGCATCGCACCCTACCGCACCGCGGTCCCTCGGGCGGCCGATACGACCGAACACCGACATATGGCAGCCCGTGACTCTTGCTCATTCAGGACAAGAACGCGGACGCCGTTACGACCCGTACGCGGCGCGGGTCATGGTCACGAAGGATTCCCCACTCGGATGGCCGTGACCCCCGAATGGTGGTCGCTCGCTGAGTTATGGCGATTCCGTGATCACGACGCTACAAATTCACATGAATTTTCTGAACGTCTATTGACGTCGATCCTCCATCTCCCAGGCGTGGTCGAGGACGTGCCAGGCGATGCGGCGGGCGGCGTACCGGGCCGTCCACTTCTTTCCCGGCGCCACCGGCCCGCCGTCGGAGCGCTCGCCCAGCACCGCGGCGATCGCCAGCCGCTGCGCCTCGATCGCCTCCAGGTCACCGAGCGCCGGGGTGGGAACCTTGATGCCGATGCTGCGAGCGTACGCGTTCTCCGCCTCCAGCACGTGGATGACCATCTTGTCCCGGTCACGCCCGCCCCCGCGCGGACCCTTGCGCAGCTCGGCCGGGCTGGCCGCCACCACCTCGTCGAGGTACTCCCAGGCGGCGGTCAGCAGGGCGGCGTACCGCTTGGCCTGCGGCCCCGTCACCGGCGCCCGGTCGGCCTCGAAGATCACCTCCGGGGCGCCGAACGCCGTCGTCGCCCCGCCGGACAGCCGCTCCTTCTCCCGCAGCGTGAACCGCTCCGGCAACGGGTAGCCGGCCGCCTCGGCGATTGGCCGGTACCGCTCCTCGTAGGCGGCCAACGCCGCGAGCGCGGCGTCGGGGTCGCGGCCCGAGCGGCACCACCCGGGCCAGTCGAGGGCGCTGGCGAAGCACTTCTTCGGGGTGGTCTCGATCCCCACGGCGATGGTCGTCGGTGGCATGCTGCCGATCCTCGCAGCCGAGTCCGACAAGTTCCGCGCATCGAGCGAGCCCGGCGCAACGACCCCCGGGCGAGACCGCCGGGCCCCTAGGCTGGGCACCGATGGAGGTCGCATGAGGAGCCAGGAGCCGCGCGACGAGCCTCCGCCCCGTCCGCCCGCAGAAGAGCCCGAGCGCCCACCGGGACCGGATGCCCAGGGCGAGCCACGGCCACCGGAACCGGACGCCCGGGCCGACCCGGCACCGCCGGTGGGGCCGCCGGTCGACCCGTACGCTCCCTCCGCGCAGGAGCGCCTCGACTCGTCGCCCGAGCACCCGTCCGTGACGTACGAGGGCGTCCCGTACCACCCGGATCCGTTCGACGCGCACCCGTACCTGGCGGAGAGCCCGACGCTGCGGGGTCACCGCACCCCGCAGATGCAGCGCAACGCCGAGTACCACGAGGCGCAGCGCCGGGAGGCGCCACCGTACCGGGCCGACGCGATCGGTCGGTTCAAGTGGGAGGCCCCGGTCCAGACCATGCCGACCGACGTGATCTGGCCGATGGTCTCGCGCGTGAAGCGCCGGCGGCGCAGCGACTGGCCGGTGCTGGTCTTCGCGCTCGTGGTGGCGGCGATCGTCACGATCGGCTGCTGCCTGGGCGGCTTCGCCGCCTTCTCCGCCTGGAACCCCTTCGGCAACTCCTGACCACACCCGGCCCTCGAGCACCGGCACCCCGAGCAACGGGGCATCCCGAGCAACGCCTCCCACCGCCCCGGCCCGGTCACCGCCGAACGCCCGCGACGGCCGGGGTTGCGGTCGCGGCGGCGTGGGTAGTCGGCCATCCAGGCGACCCGTGAGCGCCCCCGGGGAACACCGGGCAGGGCTCGCACAACACCGGGAGGTGGTCGGCCGTGGCTCGTCCCATCGCCGGTCAGGTGGTCGTCCTGACCGGAGCCGGCTCCGGCATCGGCCGGGAGACCGCGCGTGAGTTCGCCCGGCACGGCGCGAACCTGGTGCTGGCGGCGCGCAACGAGCAGGCGTTGACGAGCCTGAGCCACGAGGTCGAGCGCCTCGGCGGCACCGCGCTGGTCGTGCCGACGGATGTCAGCGACTACGCGCAGGTGTCGGAACTGGCGGCGCGGGCGGTGCAGCGGTTCGGCCGCATCGACACCTGGGTCAACAACGCGTCCGTGTCCACCTACGGGACCGTCGAGCAGACGGACGTCGCGGAGATCCGGCGGGTGATCGACGTCAACCTCATGGGCGAGATCCACGGGATGAAGGCGGCCCTGCCCTACCTGCGCCGGTCCGGCGGCACGATCATCAACGTCGCCTCGACGCTCGGCAAGCGGGCGGTGGCCCTGCAGGCCGCGTACTGCGCCGCCAAGCACGGGGTGGTCGCCTTCGGCGAGGCCCTGCGGCAGGAGCTGCGCCACGACGGCATCCCGGTGCACGTCGTCGACGTCCTGCCGAGCTCGATCAACACCCCGCTGTTCGAGCACGCCCGGTCGAAGCTCGACGGGCTGCCGCGGCCCATCCCGCCGGTGTACGAGCCCCGGGTGGTGGCGGAGACGATCGTGAGCGTCGCCCGGCGGCCGGTGCGGCAGGTGTTCGCCGGTGGGGCCGGACGCCTGCTGGAGCTCGGGCAGCGGATCAGCCCGGCGCTGGTCGACTGGTACCTGGCCGGGCCCGGCCGCATCGTGGACACGCAGCGCTCCGACCAACCCGACGACGGCCGGGACAACCTCGACGAACCGAGCCGCGGGCTGGGCGAGTCCACCGGCCGGTTCGGCGATCGCTCGAAATCGACCAGCCTCTACACCCGGTGGCTGGGCCTGCACCCGGCCCGGGGCCGCGGTGCCGCCGCGCTGGCGCTGGTCGCCGCGGTGGTGCTGATCCGGCGGGCGGGCCGGCGGCGACCGCGCGGGCCCGCGGCGCCGCGGTGGGCCGGCCGGCGGTGACGAGCCGGCGAGGCCGCGACGAGCCAGGTGGACCGACATCGATGAACTGGGCGGGCAGGCGGCGATGAGGGTCAGCGACAGCCGGGTGCGACCGGATCTGCTGTACGTCGCCAGCGGCTGGAACGTCCTGGTGACCGACGTGCACGGTCGCATCGCCGGGGCGGATCCGCAGGGGTTCTTCGCGGAGAACACCCGGGTGCTCAGCCTCGAGCGCATCCTCGTGGACGGACGGGAACCGGCCGCGTTCACCACGGCGAGCGTCGGCGCGCACGCGCAGCTCTCCTACGCCGAGATCGGCGACCGCGAGACCCTGCCGTCGCAGGCGAGGTACCTGATGGTGGAGCGGTTCGTGGGCGAGGGCCTGCGCACCCGGCTGACCGTGCTCAGCTACGCCGCCGAGGCCGCCCGGTTGACGATCGGTCTGGAGGTGGCCGCCGACTTCGCCGACAGCGACGAGGCCGAGCGCGGCCAGCGCCAGCAGCACGGCGAGATCACCACCGACTGGGACGGCCGGCGGCAGGAGCTGCGGCTCGACTACCACCACCCGGCGTTGTCCCGCACGGTCGCCATCACGGTGCAGGGCGCCGGGCCGGCCCGCTGGGACGGGCGAGTGATCGAGGTCGAGCTGCCGGTGCCGGCCCGCGGCTCGTCCACTGTGGACGTACTGGTGGAGCCGGTCGTCGACGGCGTCCGCCGGTCCGCGCCGCCGGCGAGCTACGGGGAACCGGACGATGCTGCGGGGCGGGCGCGCCGACGGCTCCGGGCCGAGATGACCGACCTGCGCAGCACCAACCTCGGCGTCGCCGCCACCTGGCGTACGGCGGTCGCCGACCTGGTGCGCCTGCCGCTGGGTGAGCTGCCCGGCCCGACCGCGCCCATGGCCGGGTTGCCGATCTACCAGCAGATCTTCGGCCGGGACACGTTGACGATCTCCTGGCAGGCGCTGCTGGCCGGTCCGACGATGCTGCGGGACAGCCTGGTGCTCAACGCCGAGCACGTGGGCCGGCACATCGACGACTGGCGCGACGAGGAGCCGGGCAAGCTGCTGCACCAGGCCCGGCGGGGGCCGCTGTCCGCGCTGGAGATCGACCCGTTCCTCGGGTACTACGGCGACTGGGCGACCCCGCCGGACTTCCTGGTCTTCCTGGGCCAGTACCTGCTGTGGACCGGCGACCTGTCGACGGTGCGGCGGCTGGTGCCGGTGGCCCGGCTGGTCGCGAGCTGGCTCGAGCGGTACGCCGACCTCGACGGGGACGGCTTTCTGGAGTACCACTGCCGGTCGTGGGCCGGGGTGAAGAACCAGGGCTGGAAAGATTCGGATACCGCGATCGTCGACGAGCACGGCGAGATCGCGCCGGAGCCGGTCGCGCCGAGCGAGCTGCAGGCGTACCACTACGCCGCGCTGCGCCACGGCGCCCTCGCGTTCGCGGCCGCCGGGGACCGCGCCTACGCGGCCGAGCTGGTCGCCCGGGCCGCCCGGCTGCGCCGCCGCTTCCACCCGGCGTACTGGATGCCCGACCAGGGCTGCTACGCCATGGCTCTCGACGGCCGCAAGCGTCAGGTCCGGTCGGTGAACTCGAACGACGGGCACCTCCTGGCGGCCGGGATCGTGCCGCCGCGGGTGGCGCGGGCGGTGGCACGCCGGCTGCTCGCCCCCGACATGTTCAGCGGCTGGGGGATCCGCACCCTGTCGGCCGACCACCCGGCGTACAACCCGTTCAGCTACCACCGGGGCAGCGTCTGGCCGGTGGAGGCGGGCACCATCGCGGTGGGGCTGGCCCGGTACGGCTGCTGGCCGCAGGTGCACCAGCTCGCCGAGGCGACCTTCGCCGCCGCGGCCCTGTTCGAGGGCCATCGGCTGCCCGAGGTGATCAGCGGGCTGCCCCGCGACGGTCGCTATCCGCACCCCGGCGCGTACCCGAACGCGTGCTCGCCGCAGGGCTGGTCGGCCAGCGCGATCGTCGCCGTGGTGCAGGCGCTGCTCGGGCTGCGCCCGGTGGCGCCGCTGCGCACGATCGTCGTCGATCCACACCTGCCCGACTGGCTCCCCGACCTGACCCTCGAGGGTGTCCAGATCGGGCGCGCGGTCTTCGACCTGGACGTCCGCCGGCGGCGCGACGGGCGCACCATCGTCCGCGCCCGCGGCGACCGCATCACCGTGCTCCGCCAGCCGACCGTGCAGAGCCGTCTCGCCGCACGCCACGAGTAGGGAAGCCACCCGGGGCGCGCCAGCCCGCCCTAGCCGCTGCGTCGCCCGGAGACGGCGATGTCGGACGTCGCCGCGTCGGGGCTGATCCGCAGGTCGACCGCGTGCAGTTCCAGGGAGTCACCGCAATCGCGGCCCGACCGCGAGCCGTGATCGACCTCAATGGCCGTGATCGCCGCCGCGGACCCGCGGACCCGAACCGTCGGTCGCGTCTGGCACGGGTTCGCCCCCCACACCACGCGGACGTCCCAACCCTCCGGCGCGGTCACCCGCAGGGCCCCGGCCGCCTCCATCGCCTGAAACTCGTCCGGGGACGCGAGGCCGTCAAGCGCCGGGGCGGGATGGTAGAGCCACGCGGTGACCGCTCCGGACTCATCGATCAGTTGCGCTCCCGACTCAGCAGAGGGCTGCGACCCCGGGGACTCGGCGCCCGGCTCCGCGCACGCCGCCAGGTGGAGCAGCACGCCCACGAGCAGCACGGGAACCGTCAACCGGGGTCTCACGTCGCCTCCGAGGGTAATGGTGTCACGACACCGAACCGCCCCATTCACCGATGGCGTGCCCGACCATAGCGAACCACATCCCGCTCGAGCTGTGGATACCGATCGCCCGTCCTGGTGAGTGGTTCCAGATCGGCGAACCACTGTCTCCGGGCTGGCGCGGCATGTTGTGCCGTGCGCCGTGCAGCCAACAGCCGCAGTCGCTGAGGAAGTACTCACCGAAGGATGTGGTGACGACTCCCATGTACACGGCGTTCGAGGCCCCCATACTGGCCCGGATGGTGTTGTACTGAACGGGCCAGGCCCAGTTCGTCAGGATAATGACGCTATTCGATGCGAGATACACCGAGCTGGATGCCTGGCTGGACGGTAGGAAGACTCGCTTGACGTCCTTGCCCAGCGTCCCATTGGGGCTGATCGGGTAAAGGGTGGCCTGCTGCGAGCCGATGTACAGGCTGCCGTGGTACCACGACGTCGGCGTGCAGTGGCCCGACGTGAGGAAGCTGTTGCTCGACCCGATCTTGAGTCGGAAACCCATGGTGCAGTTGAAGCTGCCCGAGGACCCGCCGATGCGGACGCCGATGCGCAGGGGGGTGTGGCAGTTCGTCCGCGAGGTGCACACATCGCCCTGGTTGGGCTGACCCGCCTCCAGGTAGACCGGGATTCCGCCGACGGCGCGGCTGATTGCGGTGGCGAGGCCACTGGCCTCAGCCAGGCGCTCGGCCGAGACACTGGCCACGATCCCGTTACGCTCATGATCGATGCCCAGGGAGTAGACCTCGACTCCGCCGATGACGTTCCCGCCCGCGCTCGTCAGCTCGCGGATGGCCGCCCTCAGTTGCTCGTCGGAGAACCGGACCTGCTTGACATCGACGTACGTCGCCGCTCGGGGATCCACCGCCCGGAGCTCGCTGGACACGGCCTCCGGGTCGCCGGTCGTCAGGACGACGACGCGCCCACCGGCGGAGTGGTCGATGTAGATCCCGCCGAAGTCACTGCGCGCACGCACGCGCGACTCCAGACTGACGTGGAATGCGTCGTAGATGGCGCCTCGGCGTTCGACCTCGGCCAGCTCAGCCGCGGTCAGCGGAATCCCGGTCTCCGCGGTACCGACGTTGTCCCGGCTACTCATCAGGTTGCGGACGTAGGCCTCGTCGTACCGGAGCCCGAGCGTCCGGCGGGTGTCGATGAAGGACTCGATCACATCGGCTGACCAGGACGCACCCATCGGGGCGGAACTCCCACCGCTCGCCACCCCCGCCGCGGGCGCCACCACCACGGCAGCGACCACGGCCACGATGCTCGCCGACAGCGCTCCACGACGCTTGACATACCGGCGCACGTCCCGTTCCCCCCGTTCCGTAGAAGTCGCAGTCGTGCGGGACACCTGATTCTGGCATGCCAGCATGTCGATGGCAATGACCACCATCATCGTGAATACCGTCATCGGGCCGGTGCGGCCGAATCAAAACCCGCGGCCAGGAGATTCCGAGAGAGATTCGGATAGAGGTCGACGCTCGTGCGGCCGCCCGGTCGCCATCGAGCCGGGTCCATTGTGGACAGGACGAAACCGGGCCGAAAATCCCTGTGCCCGCATTCGGTAAGACAGGAGGCAGGCCGGGCCACGGCCACGGCGTCGGCTCCGGCCCGGCGGGACTCGGCTAGACGAGCGATCCGGCCACCAGCAGGAGGCCGACATCGATCAGGGCCACCAGCAGCACGGCGCGGAAGCCGACGCGCGACCGCGGTCGCCGCCACTGCCAGTACCCACCGACGGCCAGGATGACCACGGCGGCGCTCAGGCCGACGACGCCGGCCACCGGTGGCGGCCCGGTGGGGCCGAAGGTCAGCAGCGCGGTCACGGCCATGACGAGCACGGCGGCGACGGCGGTGCTCGCCCGCCGGCCGAGACGCTGGGGCAGGCCGCGGACGCCCTGGCGGAGGTCGTCGTCGAGGTCGGGCAGCACGTTGGCGAAGTGCGCTCCGGCGCCGAGCGTGGCGCCCGCGGCGACCAGCCACCACGGAGGCGTCGGGGCGTCGGGGCGGCCGAGGACCACGAACGCCGGCAGCGCCCCGAACGAGACGATGTACGGCAGCGGCGAGGCCGGCGTGAACTTGAGCGGCCAGTTGTAGGCCAGCGCCGAGCCGAGGCCGATCGTGGCGACGACCGCGGCGGCGACACCCGAGAGCAGGGCCAGCGGAAGCGTGACCACCGCCGCCGTCGCCGCCGCCCACCCCACGACCCGGCGCGACAGCTCACCGCGGGCGAGCGGCTTGTCCGGACGGCGGGCCGCGGCGTCCCGATCCGCGTCAAGCCAGTCGTTGTGCCAGCCCACCGCGAGCTGGCTGGCCAGGATCGTGGCCGCGACCGCGACCACGCCCGGCCCGTCCCGCCCGGTGGCGAGGGCGAGCGCCGCCGCACCGGCGGTCACGGCCAGGGTCGGCTGCGGGTGGGTCGCCCGGACGAGCGCCCCGGCGGTACGGGTCATGCCCACGCTGCTCAGTGTGCCCGCCGAGCCCCCGTGCGGTCACGACCGAGAACGCCGCTCGAACGGAGCGAGACGATGCCGACACCGGTGGCGGGCCCGGCCCGGACCGGCGAGCCCGTCGGCGTCCGGTCGGCGAGATCACCTGAGCAGATGCGTACCGCCATCCAGGTGTCAGGCATTCATGTGGCAGACATTCAAATGTCGGGATTTTTATGTCGGGTGGGTCCGGGTGACGTCCCCGCGCTTCAGGCGGGTTGGGCCAGGCTGGTCGACTCACCGGACGGGATCAGAGCTTCAAGGCGCGTGCCCGCGACCGGGAACACCCGTGGCAGCCCCACCAACACGTCCCGCACGGGCAGCACCGTGATCATCCGGGACGCCAGGTTCTCCATCAGCGCGTCGAAATCAGCCCTACTGATCTCGGTCGACTCGGACGGGGTGTCGTCGACGATCCGGTGGAAGGCGAGGATCAGCCATCCGCCGAGCTGCTCCAGCCGGTCGAGCATCCCGCCGGCCGCCATCAGGTTGGCCGGGTTCTGCTGCCCGACGGCGCCGCCCCACACCCCCGAGGCGCAGTACAGCCGGGTCAGGATGGGCGGGTTGAGGCTCTCGATCTGCAGGTGGGTGGTCACCCCCGGGTTGGCCAGCGTGGACCGCGCGGCCGTGTAGCCGGCCGTCAGGGTGATGTCCTCGATGGACGCACCGTCGGTGGTTTCGGTGAACTCCCCGTTCGGGTAGGCCATCGTGTAGGCGTCGGCGGGAAAGTGCCGCTCGAGCCACGCGATGTTGGCCCGCATGTCGCCCAGCGCCTGGGCGGCGGTCAAGCCGGTGTACCGGCGCAGGTGCGCGGTGGCCGAGTACGAGTGGCCGCCGATCTCCCACCCGGCCAGGTAGCGCCGCCGAAGGTCCTCGAACGTGACCCGGCCGGACCTCCCCACGAGCTCGACGATCGGGTATTCGGTGCCGCGCAGGCCCAGCGCGCGCATCGTCGGCCACGCCCGGGTGGACACCGACTCGAGCCCGTCGTCGAACGTGACCGAAACGTACGCGCCCGGACGGGTCGGCGGCACCACCGACGCCGAAAGCAGCGTCACCGTCACCGGCTCCCGGGCGGTATCGACCGCCATCAGGCGGGCGTGGGTGAAGCCGGATGTCACCGACGGCACGCCGCTCGGCGAGAGGGTGATGGCGCCGCCCACGGCGTGGATCTCGGCGAGTTGCAGCGTGACGATCGTCGGCTGGTTCGGGCGGAACGCGTTCTGGGTGCTGGTCCGGATCTGGAACAACCACCGGACGTAGTTGCTGAACCCGCCGACCCCGAGGAACAGGCTCAGTCCTTCCAGCTCGTGCGGCTTGTCCACCTCGAGGACGAGGCGCAGCATCTTCGGCCCGGTCAGGTCGATGTCGAGCCCGGTGAAGTCGAGCTTCACCCGGCCGGCCGCCCCGTCCGTGGTCAACCGTCCCGACATCGACATATTTCGCTCGCCGGTGGAGCTGACATCGCTGCGGTGGTAGGCCCGGATCTTCCGCCACCGACCATGAACCCAGCTCTTGAACTCGGTCGTGTGTCGACCCATCACGCACCGCCAATCGGCAACGAAATCACGCCATCGGTAGGAAGTCAGCGAAATCAACAGGCAGGTCTGATTGCCGGGGTATCGGGCATGACCTCGCCGATCGCCCGACCCCCGCGAGGAGTCCGGATGTCTCACTGGCTGTCACGTGACGTAACGACCGTCAGGTCGCCGTGGACGCGCGCTGGGAAGCCGTTCCTCGGGCCAACTCCGGTTCGCCCGACCAGGTGGGCGGGACGGACAGAATGTCCGCGCGTTTCGCTCCCGAACCGTCCCCCGTTACGCGACTACAATCGGCGGCCGGGCGTCCAGCGGCGCCCGCCGTGACAGCGCAAAACAGGCCCTGACCGCCCGGTCACCGTGCCCAACCGGGCGTGATGTCCCTGGGTGTGGCGAATTCGGTTTCGAAACCGGGCACTGGCTCCCGGCCGTTTCCAGGGCGAACCGAGAAACCACCGTGCCCGGGGCCGGTCGTGTTGTCCATCGTGGACGCTGGGCGGACCGGCCAGGCCGCCCGAGCCAGCACCGTCACTGTCGCGATCGGCACCACCACGGACGCGATCCGCACTACCACCGACGGGGTCGGCACCACCACCGACGCGACCGGCCCCGTCGGATCGGCCCGCCCGGCTCAGCCCACCAGCGACGGGCGACCCGCCCCGGCCGCCCGCAGCGGCCCACCCGGGCCCGACCGTCGGCTTGCCGACAGCACCCAGGCGAGGACGAGCAGCAGGCCGCCGAGAAGGGCGGCCGGCCGGGCCAGGACGAACGTGTACCCGACCCAGGGCGGGGCCGCCCCGGCGTCGGAGTCCGCGATGGCGGTGGCGATGAGGTTCAGGGCGCCGGCGGGAGCCGACGCGACCGCGCCCATGGTCGTCGCCACGGCCATGGCCGCGCGCCGGAGCGGGGCCACGCGGCGGGCGCGGGCGATCGCCGCGGCGGCGGCGAGCCAACCGAGCAGGCCGCCGACCGCGGCCCCGAGCCACGCGAACCCGTAGGCGGTCACGGGTGGGGTGGGATGGACGGAGATGATGACGTCGTACCGGCCCAGGTCCGCGCCGGCGCACAGGACCCGGATGCGCAGGCCGTCCCGCTCGGCCACGACCGGCCCGTCGCTTGTGGACGTTGCCCACCCCTGCGCGGCGAGCGACTCGGCCGCCTGCGCGTACACGGCGCCGGGCTCGGACACCGCCGAGGCGTAGCTCAGGTAGACACCCCCTGGCCGCAGCTCCGGGCTGCCCAGCACCAGCATGAGCAGCGAATCGGCGTCGTTCCCCCACGGGCCGAACGCCACATTCCGCTGCGTGACCTGGTCCGGGCGGTCCCGGGGCACCACAGGCTCGGCGAGGCTCATCGCCTGGTCGACCGTCGGCCACGGGGCCACCGTCAGCCGCCACGCCGCCCATCCGGCCGCGGCGGCGAGCGTGGCCGCGGCGACCAGGCTCACCATCCCGGCGAGCAGGACCGCGGCGACGCCCCGCACGCGCAGCCGGCACCGTACGCCGTCGAGCACGAGGGCCAGATCGTCCCGTATGGACGGTGGCCGCGGCCCGCGGGTGGCCAGGTCCACCAGCACGGTCAGTTGGTCGGGGCCGTGCAGGCGCCGGTGCCACCGGGGATAGGCGAGCAGCAGGCGGCGGTACCGGCGGACCAGCGCGCGCTCCCGGTCCGGCGCCCGGTCCTGGGCCCGGGCCTCAGGCGGAGCCGGCGTCTGGTCAGGTGCCGGCGTCTGGTCAGGTGCCGGCGTCTGGTCAGGTGCCGGCGTCTGGTGAGGGTCAGTCACGACGGCGTGCCTCCGATCAGGCCGGGCTCGGCGCGTAGCCGGCCCAGGGGTTGGTCGACAACCGGCGCAAGGCGATCTCGGCGAGTCGATGGCGGTGCTGCGCCTCCTCCCGCAGCGCCTCGGCCCCGGGCGGGGTCAGCCGGTAGTACCGACGCACCCGTCCATCGGCCCATTCGTCGACGTGCGCGACCTCGATGAGCCCGTCCGCGGTCAGCCGGTCGAGCGCCGCGTAGAGCGTGCCGGGACGGACCACGCCCGTCCGACCGACCAGCTCGTCGATGGCCTGCATGATCGCGTAACCGTGCAGCGGCGGGCCGGCCAGCACCGTCAGCACGAGGAAGGTGGGGTCCTGCATCCGAGGCACCCGATGACTATACAGATGATCTGAGTAAGTCGGGAACCCCAGGCACTGGGTCGGGGCGCGATCCCCCGGGACGACCAGGGTTACGGTGAGCCGGTGGAGGAGCCGGGACGGCGGGAACGCCCGGTCACGGCGGACGAGGCGGGACGGCGGGAGCGCCGGGCCGTGGCACGACTGCTGCGCTTCTACCGACCGGGCGCCGGCCGGTGGATTCCGCCCACCGGCGCCGCCTGGCAGCTCGCGCTGGCCATCGAGGCGGTGGTGACCGCCTACGCCCGCACCCGCGATCCCGCCTACGGCGACGCCCTGCGCGCCTGGCTGCGCCGCCACCATGCGCGGCGGTCCCGCTTCTTCGACGACGACGGCTGGTACGTCAACGCCTGGCTGCGCGCGTACGAGGTCACCGGCGACGAGGCCTTCCTGACCGCCGCCCGCGCCGGGTTCGCCGACCTCCTCCCGGGTTGGGACGACACCTGCGGCGGGGGCCTGTGGTGGAACCAGGACCGCCGGTACAAGAACGCCATCACGACCGGGCTCTTCCTGCTGGCCGCGGCCCGCCTCGCCCGGGTCCGGCCGGACGAGGCGGCGTACGCGCAGTGGGCCCAGCGGGCCTGGGAGTGGTTCGACGCGGTCGGGCTCATCAACCGCGACAACCTGGTCAACGACGGGCTGGAGAACTGTCGCAACAACGGCGGCACGACCTGGACCTACAACCAGGGGATCGTGATCAGCGCGCTCGTCGAGCTGTGGCGCCTCACCGGCGCCCGGGCGCATCTCGACCGCGCCCACGCCATCGCCACCGCGGCCACGACGCACCTCGTGCATCCGAACAGCTCGATCCTGCGCGAGCCCTCCGAGCCCGACTGCGACAAGGACCAGGAGATCTTCAAGGGAGTCCTGGCCCAGGGGCTCGGCCGGTTGTGCCGGGCCGACCCGGCGCGCTCGGCCGCCCACCTCGCCGTCCTGACCGCCAACGCGGACGCGGTCTGGCACCTCGCTCGCGACCGCCACGACGGCTTCGGCCTCGCGTGGTCGGGCCCGCCCGGCCGGGTCACGCCCGCCACCCACGCGAGCGCGACGCTTCTGCTGGGCGAGGTGGCCCTCACCCTCGCGACCGGCGCGCCGGCGTGAGCCGAGTCGGATGGGCATCCCACGTCGGCGGCGACCGACGGAGGTGGCGCCGACGTCGCGGCCCCCGGGCGCCGGTCCGGCCCCGATCATGGGGGCCGGACCGTACGATCGACAGCCATGGGCCGCTTCGTGTACTGGATGAACGTCTCGCTGGACCTGTTGATCCAGAGCCCGGGCGGCCCCGACGGCGGCGGCGACTGGGTACGCATCACCGAGCGACTGCACCGCGAGTTCAACGCACGGGCCCGGGCCCTGGCGCTCATGGTCCAGGGCCGCCGGATGTACGAGGTCATGGATCCGTTCTGGCCCAACGCGCGCACGGACGCCTCGCTCCCCGACTACATGCGCGAGTACGGCGAGATATGGACGTCCATGCCGAAGGTGCTCGTCTCCCGGACCCGGACCAGCGCCGACCACAACACCCGCATCCTCGGCGGCGACGACGCGATCGAGCAGCTCGCCGTGATCCGCCAGCAGACCGACGGCGACATCGGCGTGGGCGGGGCCGCGCTCGCCACCCAGCTGCTGCGGGCCGGGCTGCTCGATGAGTTGCTGCTCTTCACGCATCCCGTCGTGCTCGGCGCCGGCCGGCCGCTGTTCGACGATCTCGACGGGCCGCTCCAGCTCGACCTGCTGGAGCAGGCCACGTTCGAGCAGGGCGTGACGCTGCACCGCTACGCGATCCGCGCGGCCCACCCGGGCTGAACGATCACGGATGACGGAATGTCGGTAGTCAGCGACATATGTCGCAACCGGAATGTAAGGTCGTGACGCTTCCGGGCGACGTGGCCTAGCGCAGCCAGCGCAGGGCGGCGTCAGCCATGTCGTCGGGGCGGCTGTTGAAGGCGATGGCCGCCTGGGGAGCGTGCTGGCGGATGAGGTTGACCACCCGCTCGAAGAGCTCGAGCAACGGCTCGTGCGTGCGCAGCCCGCCCCCGACCACCACACAGGCGTAGTCCCGCCGGGTCAGGGCCGCCGTCACCTCGTCCTCGGGGTGCTCGTCGGGCCCGACCAGACACAGGTCGGCCTCGATGCCGTACTCCCCGAACCGGGCCTGCCCGCGCTCGATGGCCGCGACGACCGGTTCCGGGTCCCAGCCGGGAACCCGGACGGGATCGAGACCGATCACCAGAACTGGCCCCCGTGCCATGCACCCTCCCGAGCTGCGCCGACTGGTCCGTCCGACCGTACGCGTACCGGCAGTACCCGTGCCGACCGTACCCGCACCGACCGTACCCGCACCGACCGTACCCGCACTGTCCGTCCCGCACCGACCGTACGCTCACCGACCGTACGCCCATCTCCACCGGGCCCGCACACCCGGGCAGCGCACCCGCGGAAGCCGGCCCCCGGAGCCGCCGCTGGCCGCGCACGTTGTCCGCCGGCGCACGTTGTCACCGGCGCGCGGTAGGTTCGCCGGAACCTGAGGAACGGACACGGAGGGCGCCATGGGCCACGACACTGCTAGGACGTTCGTCGACCGGGACCTGATGGGCGCCCGGTTCATCCGATCGACGCTGGCCGGTGCGGTCATGCGTGGCGTGGACGTCCGCGGGCTCGACATCGATTCGCCCTGGCTGACCGACGGCCCGCTGCTGGTCAACGGGGTCGACGTCGTGCCGCTCGTCGAGGCCGAGCTGAACCGACGCTTTCCGGGGCGGGACCTGAGGCAGGCCACCGACCCCGACGGCCTGCGCGCGGCCTGGGCGGCGGTCGAGCAGGCCTGGGCGGCCGCAGTCGACCGGGTCACCGCCCTGCCCGAGGGGGCCGCCGACGTCTCGGTCGACGGCGAATGGTCCTTCACGCAGACGCTGCGCCACCTGGTCTTCGCCACCGACGCGTGGCTGGGGAAGGCGATTCTCCGCCGGCCGCAGCCGTTCCATCCGCTCGGCGTGCCGCACGCGGAGTACGAGACGGACGGCTTCGATATGTCGATCTTTACCACAGACACGCCCGGCTTCGCCGAGGTGCTTGCCGTGCGGGCCGAGCGGCAGGCCATGGTGCGCGACTTCCTCGCCACCGTCACGCCCGAGCTGCTCGCCGAGCCGCGCCCGGGCGCGTGGTCACTTGCGGACGACGAGTCGGTCCTGGGCTGCCTGCACGTGATCCTGCACGAGGAGTGGGAGCACCTCCGCTTCGCGCTGCGCGACCTCGAGACGCAGCACCAGGACGCCCAGACCCGGTACCAAGACGCCCAGACGCGGTAACAGGACGTCCAGACGCCGCCGTCACCGGTCACGCGGGGGCCAGCGTGGTGAGCTCGTGCAGGGCGTGCCGCGGACCGGTGAGGCTCGTCCGAGCCCACTGCCGGACCTGCTCCTGCTGGGTGAAGAGCACCACCTGGTGGCGCTCGGCGACGCTGAGCAGGGTGTCGAGCAGGCGCCGGGTCCGGTCCTGGTCGGCGTGGACGGTGACGTCATCGAGCAACAGCGGGCAGCTCTCCCCCGGCCGCACCAGGCGCTCGGCCAGCGCCACCCGCACCAGCAGGTAGACCTGCTCGACCGTGCCGACCGACAGGTGCTCGACGTCCCGCAACGGCCCGCCCGCGCCCCGGACCTGCACGGCGAGCGTGCTGGTGTCGACGACCGCCTCGGTGTAGCGGCCCGCGGTCACCGCGGCCAGGTCCCGGCCGACCGCGGCGGCCAGCTGCGGGGCGATGTCGCGGTGCACGCGCTCCTGGGCCCGGGCGAGGAAGGCCCGGGTGCGCGTCAGCACCTCGTCGAGGGCCTCCAGCCGCCGGCACTCCGCCTCGGCGGCGGCCAACCGCTCCTCCGCCTCGGCCACCGAGGGGAGGTCCTGCCGGCGGGTGGCGAGCGCCTGCTCGGCCAGCGTCGCCCGCCGGTCGGCCTCCTGGTACTGCCGCCGCAGCGCCTCCAGGTCATCCACCGCGGCGTCATAGTCCACAGTGGATGGTCTGCCGCTGCCCGGCGCCGGACCGCCGGCCTGGCCGCCCGCGGCCTCCCACGCCGCCCGCTCGGCCTCGCGCACCGCCTGGTCGGCCTCCCGGTCCGCCGCCTCGGCCCGGGCCTGGGCGCGGTCCGCCGCCGCCTCCAGCTCCGCGACCGAGGCGCCGTCGAGCAGCGCCTCGAGGCGGGCCCGATGAGCCGCCGACCGCTCGCGCGCCGCCTGCCGGTCCCGCTCCGCCGCCAGCCAGGCCTCCAGGTCCCGTACGGCGTCGGCCGCCGACGCGCCGGAGAGCCCCAGCTCCCCGGCCAGGGTCAGCACGCGGCGCTCGGCCAGGCCCAGCCGCTCCTCCCACTCGCGCCGCCGCTGCCGGGCGACGAGGGCCGTATCGTCCACAGTGGTGGGTGTCGGCGGCGCCGGCGCGGGAGCCGCCGGCTGGGTCGGGAGGGCCGGCGCGAGCGGGCTGGCCGGTTGCGGGCCGGTCGTGACCGACGACCCGGTCGTCGGGCCCGCCGACGCGGTGGTGGCGGTGACCGGCTCCCGGAGCGCCGGGCCCGACCCCGCGCCCCTCGTGACCGCCGACGGCGACCAGCGGGCGGCCGACCGCTGGACCGTGGTGAGGGCCGACTCGCGACCGCGGTAGTAGAGCGCGGCCGCGCCGGCCACCAGGCCGACGAGCCCGGCGGCGGCTCCGACGAGCGTCGCCCGGGCGCCGACCAGCACGGCGGCGAGCACCAGGAGCACCCCCGCCGCGACGAACAGGGGCACCGACCGCCGACGCCCCGGGGCCGGACCGACCGGGGCGGGCCCGGTGGACTCCGGCTCCGCGACCGCGGGGTCCGGCGCCAGCGCCTCGGCCCTGGCGCCGGCCGGCGAAAGCGGGGGCTCGACCGCGGGAACCGCCGGCGAACCCGGCGCCGCGACCGCGGGCCTGCCCGCGGACGCCGCGACATCGACATCGCTCGACGAGACCGCCGTCGTGGCTACCGGCGGTGGCGCGGGCGGGGCGACGGCGACCGTGGCCCGCCAGGCCTCGACCGCCGCCGCCACCTCGGTCGCCGCCGTGGGCGCCGGGCGGGATCCCGAGGCCGGCGACGCGACGAGCGCCTCCTCGCGCTCGATCAGGTCGGTGAGCTCGTGGGCCTGCGTGGCCCGGGCGCGCAGCCGCTGCGCCTCGGCTCGGGCGAGCGCCGCCTCCCGCCGGCGCAGTCGGGCCAGGGCCGCCTGGGCCGCGGCCCGCAGCCGCCGGGCCTCGACCTCCTTCTCCTCCAGCTCCGCCTGGCCGGCGCGCGCCGCCCGCAGGGCCGTCTCCGCGTCGGCCCGGCGCCGCTGCGCGACCGGCAGCGGCCGGGTCCGGCTGCGCTCGGTGCCCACGTGCTCCCGGTGAAAGCTGTCAATGCGCTCCAGGGCGGCCGCCACGGTCTCGTCCGCCAGCGCGGTGGAGGCGGCCCGCTCGACGTACCCCCGCACCCCGGCCGCATCGTCGGCGGCGAGCACCAGGTGCGTCTGCCGCACGCAGGCGGTGGCGACGAACGCCCGCCGGTCCAGGCCGAGCCACCGGGTCGCGTCGGGCACCTCGCCCCGCCCCGGACCGGTGATCTCGCCGGAGTAGTCGGCGACGCGGTCGAGATCCTTGGCGTACCCGTACCGGGCGTCGAGGTCGTGCCACAGCTCGACCCGGCGGCCGTCGGCCAGCACGACCTCGGCGCTGACCCGCCACGGCGACCCCGACCAGGGTCGACGACGCTCGATCCCCGGCTCGTCCCGGGCCCGGCTCGGCCACCGCCCGCACAGGGCGGCCAGCAGCGCCGCGTGCCAGGTGGACTTGCCCGACTCGTTCGGCCCGTAGACGACGGTGAGGCCGTCGGCCAGCGGCAGGGTCTGCTCCCGCAGGTGCCCGAAGGCGTGGGCCGTCACCCGGCGAATGCGCATCAGGCCACCGCCCGGTCCAGGTCACCGACCTCGACCGCCAGGTCCTCGCGGCCGTCGAAGGCGCGCAGCCCGGTCAGCAGGATCGCCCGCCGCATCTGGTCGGAGAGCGACGGGTCGGCCTCCACGTCCCGGACGAACTGCCCGCGGACGGTCGGCTCGGCCCGCAGCGCCGCCAGGTCGTAGCCGTACGTCACCCCGTCCGCGCGGACCACCCACGCCGCCACGTCCGGCGGCCGGCGCAGGCGGCCGGGATCGACGAGCACCTCCGGCGCGACCTCGCCGCGCAGCGTCACCCGCACGATGCCGCTGACCCCGGCGAGGGCGGCGTCGACCCGGTCCTGCACCGCCTCGGCGTGCTCGACCCCGTCCAGGTCGACCGTCACGTCGTGCAGCTGGGTCACCGCGACCCGGTGGCGCTCGCGCTGGACCGAGCCGGAGCCGTCCACCGTGACGAGCACGGCCCCCCGCTCACCGATCTCGCCGAAGGTGAGCGGCTCGGGGTTGCCCGGGTACGTGTGGTCGGGCGCGTCGCGCGGCGTATGGAAATGGCCGAGCAGGGCGTGGTGCAGGCCGGCCGCGCCGATCTGCTCGGCCCGGAACGGCGCGTGCCGCCGCGGGGCCTCGCCCCCCGCCTGGTCGGCGCCCGTCCGGTGGTCACCGGTCGGTTCCCCGCCCGGCCGGTCCCCACCGGTCCCCTCGCCGCGCTCCGGCCGGGGCCCGAAGGCGCCCAGCTCCGACCCGTGGAACAGGGCCAGGTGCACGCCGCCCCGATCCACGCGGAAGCCGTCGAGGAAGTTCGGCGCGTTCGTCGGGGAGTGGTGGGCGGCGCCCCACAGGGTCAGCCCGTCGGCCAGGCTCACCGGGGTGAGCCGGGGCTCGGTGAAGATGTGGACGTTGGGCGGCCACCGGGTGCTGGCGTAGAGGCTGCCGGGGCCGAGCCAGTCGTGGTTGCCGGGCGCCACGAACACCGGTATCGGGTCCAGGCCGGCGAACACGTCGCGCAGGAACGTGCCGGTGTCGGGCCGGTACCGGTCGTGCTCGTACAGGTCTCCCCCGCAGCAGACCGCGTCCACGGAGAGCTGCACCGCGAGCTCCGCGATCCGGTGCAGGCAGCGGCGCAGCGCGTCCCGCCGCTGGCGCCCGACCTCGGGCGGGGCCCACGCGAACCCCCGCTCGAGGTGCAGGTCCGAGAACAACAGCAGCCGCACGCGCCTCACTGTGGCACGTCCGTCCGACAAGTCCCGCCCACGACACGGGGCCCTACCGGAACGGTCGAATCACGCAGCCCCGTGATCACCCCGAGGCGGATCGGCCCCTCGGCCCCGTCCGTCCCGGCCGTACATGGTCACCCGGCGACGGTCGCATTCCCGACGGTTCGGACCCCCGTTGAGGGCCGTGCCGACACCGTCGCCGCGATCAGGGTCACACCCGTCGACGGCCGTCCGACAACCCCCGGCCGACCGGCCGACCGGGATCGGCCTATCGGCTGATGACGATACCTAGCTGTAACCACGGCACACCGCCCCTGTAGTGGGCAAGGGCGGACAGAGATGAGATCCTCGCGGGGTGACCAGCATCCACGCCACCGCCGCTTCGGGAAGCGACTCCGGTGGCGTGCTCCTGCTCTGGTCCATCGTCGCGCTGGTCCTCCTGGTCGGTGGCGGCCTGTTCGTCTACGGCATGGTGATCAACCTGCGAGGTGCCCGAAACCGGCGGGGCGGCCGCGACCGACGCGGTCGGGGCGGAGCACGTCCGCGCCGCCGCCCGCCCGACGACGACCGGCGACCGCTGCCGGCGCGCCAGATGCCCCTCCCCAGCGGCCCCATGGTCGGTGGCCAGCCAGTGCTGGGCCGCCCCAACCTGGGCCCGGACCGCTACCCCGACCACCCGGGGTACGGCGGCTACCCGGAGCCCCGACCGCTGGCGTTACCCGGCGGGCGCCCCGTGCCACGCGGCCGGCACCCGGAGCCGCCGCCGGTGCCGTCACCGATCGCGCTGCCCAGCGGGCCCGTGGCCGGCTACACCGACGTCACCGCGATCTACGGCATGCCCGGCCGGCCGGTCTCGGCCACCCCGGCGTCCTCCGCGCCCGCTCCCACACCGCCGGCCCCGGCCGCCCCCACCCCCGCCGCGTCGGCGCCCGGCTCCGTGACGCCGTCGGCGCCCCCGGGCTACGGGCGCACCACCGATGAGTACGGGCCCGACCAGGCCGACCCGGAACTTCCCGGTCGGCCCGAGCCCCTGCCCCGGCGCGAGCCCGGCCGGTCCGGCCGCCCGGGCGACGAACCGTACGGCGCCGACCGCCGCGACGAGCCGTACGCCGCCGACCGGCCCGGCTCGGACCGCTCCCGCGCCTGGCCGGACCGTCCGGACGACCGGGACTACCCGCGTCGCGACGAGCGGCGCCCCGAGGACGAGCGCCGGCCCGGTGGGCCGCCGCGTGACCGGGGAGGGCGGTCCGACTGGGCCTACGAGCGCTCGGGCGCGTACCGCCGCAGCGACCCGGACGACCCCGACGCCCTCTACGACCCGCTGCCGGGCATCGACACGGACCCGCGCCGCGGCGAGCCCCGGTACGAGCGCCGCCCCGAGGACGCCCGCGAGCGCTCCCGCTATGACGACCGCGAGCGCTCCCGCTATGACGACCGCGAGCGCCCGCGCTACGACGACGGGCGCCCGCCGCGCGACCATCGGGACGAGCCGCGGCGGGAGGCGCCGTCCCGGTACGAGGCGCTCGTCAGCCCGCCCCGGCCGGAGCCCGGGCCGCCACCGCCGGCCCCGGCGCCAGCCGCCCCGGCGCCAGCGCAGCGCCGCCCGGAACCCCCCGCGCCCGCGGAGGTGGCGGCCGGGCCGCAGCCGCTGCGCTCGGCCCCGGCGACCTTCACCCCGGCCGTGGGTGCCCAACCGCCCGCACCGCCTCCCCCGCCCGCACCGCCTCCCCCGCCCGCACCGCCTCCCTCGCCCGTGGCGCCTCCGGCACCTCAACCCGCGGTGTCCGAGCCGTCGGCGCCGCAGCCGGTCGTACCCCAGCCGGCGGTACCCCAGCCGGTCGTACCCCAGCCGGTGGCGTCCCACTCGGTTGCGCCCCAGTCGGTTGCCCCGCAACCGGCGGCCCCCGAGCCGCCGGTACCCCAACCAGCGGCGCCCCTCCCGGCAGCGCCCGTCCCAGCGGCGCCCCAACCCGCGCCGCCGGCGTCACCGTCGGCGCCGCCGCCGGCCGGCCCACCGGCACCGTCCACAGCGGACAGCTCACCGGCGCCCGCCGCCGGGACGACGGCCCCAACACCGTCCACAGTGGTCGACGGCCCGCTGGAGCCGACCAGCCGGCTGCCCTACCCGTCCGGGTCCGGCTTCGGGGCCACGGCCGCCCCCGCGACCCCGCCGGTCGCCGCCGCCCCGACCGTGCCCGCCCAGCCCACGGCGTCCCCGATGCCGGCCACCCCGGCGACGCCGCCGGCGCCGGCCCCGTCGCCTTCACCGGCCCCATCGCTTCCGTCGCCCCCACCACCCCCACCAGCCCCGCCGGAGCCACCGCCCCCGCCGCCACGGTCACCGCAGTGCGCCGCGCTGTGGGCGGAGGCCGACTACCTGGAGCAACGGGCGGCCGAGGCGCGGGCGGCGGCCGAGAGCGCGCTCCAGGCCGCCCAGGCCGCCGAGGCCGAGCACGCCGCGGCCGTCCGGGCGGCCCAGGAGGCCAAGGAGAAGCACGAAGCGGTCGTCCGGGAGGCGGCCGAGGTCCAGGCCCAGCTGGCCCGCCTGGAGAAGCTCGGCCCGCAGCTCGTCGTCGACGAGCGGGTGCAGCAGGAGACCTCGCACGCGGCGTTCGCCGCGTTCCGCCGCGGGGACATCACCGCCGAGCAGCTCCGCGAGGTGTTCAAGCGGGCCGAGGGCTGGACCCCCGAGCACGACCGGCTCACCAAGCGCAACACCGAGCTGCGCGCCGAGGAGGCGGTCACCGCCCGCGCCCGCATCGAGGCCGAGAAGGCCGAGCCGATCGCCGCCGAGCGGGCCCGGGCCGCCCGAGCCACCGCCACCACCCTGGAGGCGGCCGCCCGCGACGCCGAGGCCCTGGCCCGGATGCGCCGCACCGCCGCCGAGGAGTGCGAACAGCGCCACCGCCGCTTCTGACCGCGGCCGGCGCCGCTTATGACCCCGGTCGGCGCCGCTTATGACCCGGTCGGGGCCGCTTCTGACCCCGGCCGGCCAGCGGGTGCCGCGCCGCCTCAGCGGGCGCGCGCCGATGCGCGGCGGCGCTGGGCCGACGGCTGGCGGGCCCGGGTCTCGCGCCGGTTGGCCTTCTGGATGGCGTTGACCAGGTCCTGTTTGGACATTCGCGACGTCCCCGGGATCTGCAGCCGCCGGGCCACGTCGAGCAGGTGGTTACGGCTGGCGTTGACGTCGATGCCCTCGGCGGTCGGCGGGGCCTGTTCGCCGGGTCGCCCCATCGCGGCGCGGGGATCGCTGGGTCCCTTGCGTTCCTTGGGCTCCCAGTGGTCGCCGACCTTCTCGAAGCTGTGCTTGAGCGCCGCGAAGGCGGTCTGGTGGGCCCGCCGCCCCTCGCCGTACGTCTGCACCGCCGAGTCGTGCGTCTTGATCCAGGTGTCCTGGGCCTTCTGCGGCGAGCGACGCAGCGTGCTGGGTAGTTCCTCCCGACCAGGCATGGGCCTCACCCCCTCATCCCCGCCTACCCACCCCACCGCAGGGCGAAACCGCCGGGGTCAAGCCACCGCGCGGCCATCGACGCACCGGCCCTCCACCCGCGCCGTCAGCTGCGCCGCAGGGGTGCCCGGCCGGGCGGCTGGTGCGGGGCCGGCCCGACCGGCGGTGGGGGCGGGATCGGCCGGGTGACCGGCTGGTCGACGCGGACCACCACCACCTCGCCGTGGTGGGTCAACTCCAGCTGCGCGTCGTCGCCCCCGTCACGCAGGGTGTAGGTCGCCTCGTCCTGCGACACGGTCACCCGCAGGCGCAGCCCGCGCCAGTGGATCGAGAACTCCAGCCGTTCGATGCGCGCGGGCAGGCGCGGCGCGAAGGCCAGCCGGCCGTCGTGGTCGCGCAGGCCGCCGAACCCGGCGACCAGCGCGAGCCAGGTACCCGCGGCGGCTGCGATGTGGACACCCTCCCGGGTGTTGCGGTGCACGTCGCGCAGGTCGACCAGCGCCGTCTCGGCGAGGTAGTCGTGGGCCAGCTCGAGGTGGCCGACCTCGGCCGCCACCACTGCCTGGGTCGCGGCCGACAGCGAGGAGTCGCGGACCGTCCGGGCCTCGTAGTAGGCGAAGTTGCGTGCCTTCTGCTCCGCGGTGAACGCGTCGCCGCGCCAGTGCATGGCCAGCACGAGGTCGGCCTGCTTGACGACCTGGGTCCGGTAGAGCTGGAAGTACGGCACGTGCAGCAGGAGCGGGTAGTCCTCCGGGTCCATGCTCGCGAAGTCGAACTCCTGGTACCGGGTGAACGACTCGTGCTGCGGATGGACGCCGAGCTCCTCGTCGAACGGGATGTGCATGGTGGTGGCGGCGTCCCGCCACGCCGCGGCCTCCTCCTCGTCGACGCCGAGGCGGGCCATGACCTCCGGGTAGCGCGGCGCGAGCGACGCCGCCGCGGCGAGGTTCCGGGCGGCCATGAGGTTGGTGTAGACGTTGTCGTCGCCGAGCGCCGAGTACTCGTCCGGCCCGGTGACCCCGTCGAGGTGGAACCGGCCGTGCCGGTCGTGGTGGCCGAGCGAGCGCCACAGCCGCGCCGTCTCCACCAGCAGCTCGACCCCGGCCTCGCGCATGAACGCCTCGTCGCCGGTGGCGTGGTAGTACCGCAGCGTGGCGTCGGCCACCGCCACCGACACGTGGAACGCGGCGGTGCTCGCCGGCCAGTACCCCGAGCATTCATGGCCGCGGATGGTCCGCCAGGGGAAGGCCGCGCCCCGTAACCCGAGCACCTGGGCCCGCTCGCGCGCCAGGTCCAATGTGGCGTGTCGCCAGCGCAGCACCTCCCCCGCCGCGGCCGGCAGCGTGTAGGTGAGCACGGGCAGGGCGAACATCTCGCTGTCCCAGAACGTGTGCCCGTCGTACCCGGTGCCGGTCAGGCCCTTCGCGGCGATCGGCCGGCGCTCGGCCCGGGCCCCACTCTGCAGCACGTGGAACAGCGCGAACCGGGCCGCCTGCTGCAGCTCGGGATCGCCGTCGATGCGGACGTCGGCGCTGTCCCAGAACCGGTCGAGGAACTCCCGTTGCGCCGCGACCAGGCCGTCCCAGCCGGTGAACCGGGCCGCGGCGAGGGCCGCGTGCACCTGGTCGCGCAGCGCCGGCCGGGAGCGCTGGGAGGACCAGCCGTACCCGAGGAACTTCACCACCCGCAGGACCTGGCCGGGCCGCATCTCGCAGGCGATCGTCGTCCGGGCCCAGTCCGGGTGCGACTCGGTGGTCACGGCGATGCGCTCGGGCGACTCGATGATGTGGTCCATGCCGGCCGCGACCCGCAGGCCGCTGCGCCGGGTCACGTGCACCAGCAGCGCCGCGTGGACGGAGTGGTGATGCTCCTCCGCCTGCAGCGGCGAGGCCAGCACGGCGGCGACCCGGGGATCGTCCCCCATGGACGGTAGGTCCTCGTTCGCGACGAGCTCGGACTGCAGGATGAGCCGGGCGGGCTCGTCGATCGGCTCGACCTCGTACCGGATGGCGGCGATCGACCGCTGGGTGAACGAGACCAGCCGGACCGTCCGGATGCGCACCCGCTGGCCCGCCGGCGAGACCCAGTCGACCGAGCGGGACAGCGTGCCGCCGCGCAGGTCGAGCACCCGCTCGTGCGCGAGCAGCTCGCCGTAGCGCAGATCGAACGGCTCGTCGTCGACCAGCAGCCGGATGACCTTCCCGTTGGTGATGTTGACGATCGTCTGCCCGGACTCCGGGTAGCCGTAGCCCGCCTCGGCGTACGGCAACGGCCGCAGCTCGTAGAACGAGTTCAGGTACGTTCCGGGCAGCGCGTACGGCTCGCCCTCGTCGAGGTTGCCGCGCAGGCCGAGGTGGCCGTTGGCGAGGGCGAAGACCGCCTCGGTGTGCCCCAGGCGGTCCAGCCCCAGCGACGGCTCACGCACGCACCAGGGCTCGACCGGGAAGTACGGTTCCGGGCTCATGACGGCTCCCCGGCGTCGAGCAGCTCGGCGAGATCACTGACCACAATGGACGCTCCGTTGCGCAGCAGCTCCTCGGCGTGTCCCACCCGGTCGACCCCCACCACGAACCCGAAACCACCGTCCCGACCGGCCTGGACGCCGGCGATCGAGTCCTCGTAGACACACGCCTGGGCCGGGGGCACGCCCAGGTCGGCCGCGGCGGCCAGAAAGGTGTCGGGAGCGGGTTTCCCCCGCAGGTGGCGCTCGGCCGCCACGACACCGTCCACGCGCACCTCGAACAGGTCGGCCAGGCCGGCCGACCGGATGACCTCGCCCGCGTTGGCGCTCGCGGTGACCACCGCCCGCCGCAGTCCGGCGTCCCGGGCCGCGGTCAGGTAGCGCACCGAGCCCGGGTACGGCCGCACACCCTGCTCCCGGATGATCCGGCGCAGGATCTCGTTCTTGCGGTTGCCCAGGCCGGCCACGGTCTCCCGCTCCGGCGGGTCGTCAACCGACCCCTCGGGCAGCGTGATGTCCCGCGAGGCGAGGAAGGTTCGCACGCCGTCGAGCCGGGGTCGCCCGTCCACATAGGACGTGTAGTCCGTCACCGGATCGAACGGGGGCAGCGGCCGCCCCGACCGCTGGGACCACTGGCGCAGGAAGTCGTCGAACATCTCCTGCCACGCAGCCGCGTGCAGCCGCGCGGTGCTCGTGAGCACCCCGTCGAGGTCGAACAGTCCGGCGACGACGCCGGCCGGCAGTCCGAGCACAGGCCCAATCT
>Ga0310834_100574_pt1 | contig 37887 bp, 37 predicted proteins | sample SM_ome_2_FD_201314 | JGI IMG/M metagenome (GOLD analysis project Ga0310834, IMG submission 201314) | Sorghum-adapted microbial communities enriched on stacked mutant (SM) sorghum from Joint BioEnergy Institute, Emeryville, California... ...
TCGAGGTCCGGCGCGCGCTCGAAGTGCACATCGCCGGGCTCGCCGCCCGCAACGTGAACCGGTCGACCGCCACCGCGATGCAGGACGCCCTGGCCGCCATGCAGCGCTCCGTCGACGACCCCGAGGCGTTCAACGCCGCCGACGTCCGGTTCCACGAGGCCCTCGCCGCCGCCAGCGGCAACCAGATCCTGACCTTCCTCATCGAGGCGATGCAGCAACCGCTGCGGACCAGCCGGCTGCAGAGCCGGCGCGGCCACATCGCGCGCGGCCGGCCGCTGACCGACGTCATCGACGAGCACGCCCGCATCTACGACCGCGTCATGGCCGGCGACGCGGCCGGCGCCGAGGCCGCGATGCGCGAGCATCTCGCCCAGACAGAACGTTCCCTGTACGCGGCACTGGACCTGCCGCTCGGCGCAACCGAGAGGACCCCATGAAACAGGCCCGCATCATCCTGGACCCCCGCAGCGTCGTCGCCCCGGTGCGCCGGCGCACCTTTGGCTCCTTCGTCGAGCACCTCGGCCGCTGTGTCTACACAGGAATCTTCGAGCCCGGTCACCCGGCCGCCGACGAGGACGGCTTCCGCACCGACGTGCTCAACCTCGTCCGCGAGCTGGGCGTCTCCACCATCCGCTACCCCGGCGGGAACTTCGTCTCCTCGTACCGCTGGGAGGACGGCGTGGGCCCCGTCGCGGAGCGACCCACCCGCCTGGACCTCGCCTGGCACAGCCTGGAGACCAACGCCTTCGGCGTCGACGAGTTCATGCGCTGGGTCGCCAAGGCCGGCGTCGAGCCCATCATGGCGATCAACCTCGGCACCCGCGGCATCGAGGCCGCACTCGACCTGCTGGAGTACACCAACCACCCGTCCGGCACCCGGCTGTCCGACTGGCGCCGCGCCAACGGCTCCGACCAGCCGTACCGCATCCGCATGTGGTGCCTGGGCAACGAAATGGACGGCCCCTGGCAGATCGGCCAGAAGACCGCCACCGAGTACGGCCGCATCGCCGCCCAGACCGCCAGCGCCATGCGCCGTATCGACCCGGACCTGCAGCTGATCGCCTGCGGCTCCTCGCACTCGGCGATGCCCACCTTCGGCGACTGGGAACGCGAGGTGCTGACCCAGGCGTACGACCAGGTCGACATGATCTCCCTGCACGCGTACTACCAGCAACACGGCGACGACCTGCCGAGCTTCCTCGCGTCCGCCGAGAACATGGACCACTTCATCGACTCGGTGGTGGCGATCGCCGACTCCGTACGCGCGGTCCGCCGGGCCGACAAGAAGATCATGGTCGCCTTCGACGAGTGGAACGTCTGGTACCAGGACGCCGCGCCGTCGGTGCTCCCCTCCGGCGACGACTGGCCGGTCGCGCCCAGGCTGCTGGAGGACCGCTACAACGTCGCGGACGCGGTCGTCGTCGGCAACCTCCTGATCAGCCTGCTGCGGCACAGCGACCGGGTCGCGGCGGCATGCCAGGCCCAGCTGGTCAACGTGATCGCGCCGATCATGACGGAGCCGGGCGGCGAAGCGTGGCGGCAGACCATCTTCCAACCCTTCGCCCGTACCGCCGCCAACGCGCGAGGTGTCGTGCTGGACTCGCGTGCGACCGGCGACACCGTGACCACCTCCCGGTACGGGGACGTGACCGCCGTCGACTCCGTGGCCACCTGGGACGCCTCGTCCCGCTCCGCCGCCGTGTTCCTGGTGAACCGGTCCACCTCGGACGACGCCGAGGTGTCCATCGAGGCCGGCGCGCTCGGCGTGGACACCGTCGCCGAATGCGTGACGATCAGCGGCCCCGACCCATACGCGAAGAACGCGCTCGGCGAGCCCGACCGCGCCGAGCCCCAACCCAACAAGCAGGTGGAACTCACTGGGGGGACAGTGGCCGTAACGCTTTCCCCAATCTCCTGGACGATGCTGCGTCTGGGCGCGGCGGCATAGCACGGCGCGGTTCACGGTCGGCCGCTCCCGAAACTGCCTGCTCCGAGGTCGGCACGACGATGGTCGGAGGGTAGATAAGCCGAAGGTTTTCCTTGACGGGTAGCGCCGAGCCGCATAGAGTCACGCCGCAGCATCATTCACCCGCTGGGTTCGCAACGAGGGTCGATACGGCGATGGCCGCTGCATCCGGTGCGCCTCGCGTCTCATTGCCCCTCTAAAGGGTTGGCCGTGCTCCGTGCCGAAATTTGGGCGGAGCCGAAAAGGAGAGGAGATCTGGGTTGGCTGGCCGTGCGGCGATCCCATTGGACCAAGAGGTTCGCATCGTAATGACCGTGCTCGCCGGAAACGTGTCGGTCGCTGAGGTGGCTCGGCGTAACAAAGTCAGCCCAAACTCGGTCGCCCGCTGGAAACGGCAGTTCCTCGAAGGGGGCAGGGTAGGGCTGGCTGAGGGTGGCCGAACGAGTGACAGTCGGCGGGAGCGTATTGCGCTGGCCGAGATCGAGAAGTTCAAGGCCCCGTTGGGTGAAGCCCATGTCGAGTTACGGGTGTGGCAACGCTCCGCAGAGTACCGGCTGACCCCGTGGAAAAGGTCGAGGTGATTCGGAGGCGGCGAGACGCCGACTCGAGTTCGGCCGGCACCTGTCGGCCCAATGCACCGTCCGACGTGCTCGCCGCGGCGCAGTGGCGTGCAGTAGTCAACTGGATACCGCTTCGGCCATCGACGATGGACAACCGGACGGCGGGGACCTCGTCAGCCAGACCCGTCACCGACAGCGGCCGGGCGTCCACCTCCCCGCGTTCGCCCGGCATATAACTCTCCCGCGCCAAACTGGCCCACATCCGCACCCTGAAGAAGGCGCCGGGACACCAACGGCGTGCTAGAACGCGTCCTCCGGGTCGCTGAAGCACGAACAGCTCTACCGCGAGGAGATCACCGACCGCCGATGCTCGCCGCTGGCGGCGAGCATCGGCGGCAGCTGCCCAACCCCGTACGCCTAGGTTTCTAGATGATCGAAGACTGCCAATAACTTGGCGCAGGACAGGCGCCATGGCATGACCATGTGGCGGAAACATTCCTGTCAGATACGCGACGGAGGAAATATGGCCACTCGTCTACCCTCTGCCGCAGCCCAGCTTCCGACGTTGATTGGGTGATACGAATGCGACTCAGGATCGACGTTGCCACGCGCGCGTCGGAGATCCCCTGGAACATGGTGCTGGCCCCTGGTCGCGGGGTGGCCTACCAGCTCCTCGCCGCAGCTGAGCCCAGCTTGGGGGAACGACTGCACAACGGTGGTTGGGGGCCGCATCGCATGGTGCCCTTCGGCTACGCCGCTCCGGTCTTCCCCGGCGCGAAGCGCCAGCGCGGGCGTTACGTAGCAGGCGGGCGCGGCATGATCGAGTTCGGCAGCCCTGTGCCGGAGATCGTCGAGGCGTGGGCCCGGGCCATCAGCAAGCGCGAGCTGATCGACTGGGGCGGGGTCGCCATGCGGATCACGAATGTTGCCGCGGTGGAGCCGCCCGACTTCAGCCTCGGCCGGGCTCGGATGCGGACTGCCACTCCAGTTGTCATGAAGCGCACCGTCGCCGGCGCAACGCAGGGATTGTGGCTGCTGCCGACCGAGCCGGAGTTCCCGACATACTTCCAGGGGAACCTGAACCGGAAGCTGGAGACGCTCGGCATTTCAGGACGAGTAGCGGTGGAAAAGTTCACCTGGGTCGGGCCGAAGCGTTCCTTCGCGGTCGGCAATGGGGCAAAGCCCGGTGCACCGATCGAGGCAGAGCTAAGCGGCGACCCTGAGGCGCTCCAGGCCATCTGGAGCTGGGGGCTCGGCCAGGCAAATTCGGCTGGCTTCGGCTGGGTCCTGGCGTGACCCGGACCACCATAGTCCCGCCGACGGCTCAACGGGCGGATGGCGACGGTGTGGTGCTGACGCCGCACCCTTTACAACGGATCGGTGCCTACGCGCTCGCCTCCCTTGCGAAGGTCGGATCACCGGCCGAGATCTCAGGCGACAGCCTCACGGCAGTGGCCCGCAAAATGGCAGACGACGCCGCGGAGGCCGCCGGCACGGACAGCAAGCAACCGGAGGGCTTCTGGTTGAAGTGCAGCTTCTCCTTCTTCCCGAATGCCCCCATGAACCATCCGGGCAACGCGAAGAAGAGCCGAGCCGATGTGGTCGCAGCCGTGCGACGGTGGCGGGAGAAGCCGGATCAGGAGCAGGCGCCAGGCGTGCCTTGCGTCCTGTGCGGGCGGCCGGCGGCGAGGTACTACGGCAAGGTCGATGTGCCGCTGGCGGAGAGCGACATCTACCGCAACACCACACCGCGCGGGCACGAGGGTGTCGCGCTCTGTTGGCCCTGCGTGTGCTGCTTCCATGCGCTGCCGTACGGATGCCTGTTGACCGGTGGTCCGGCGGTCGCGATACACAGCTGGGACGAGAACTTTCTCGGGTGGAGCGTCGACCAACGCGTAGAGCGCAACCGGCAGGAGATTCTCATCGGCCGCGGAATCCCTCGTCAACCGCCGTCGCGCGAGGTGCTGGCGCTGCAGCTACTTCGGGAGTACGCCGACGAGCTCACCTCGGGCATTGAGCTGCTGGTGTTCAGCAACAACAACCGCGGCCAGGCACTTGACATTCACAGCATGGATCAACCTCTTGCGGAGTGGCTGCGTACGACCATCCGCGGGACCGACCAGCGAGTTGGGTTCGCGGCGTTGCTGCGAACCCACCAGACCAAGGACAGGTCAGGCATTGTTTCTCTGGCCCGCAGCGCTTTCCGCGACCCCGGGCGCGTGGTAAGTCCCAGCGGCCGGTATCTCGCGGAGTGGGCAGTCCATGGCGTGCTTCCTTCCACTACTCCGCAGTTGAGCACGCTCTGCTACTCCTACGTCGACAAGGTAATGAGTATGGATCAAGGGACACTCGCCGAAATACGTGCGACCGCCGGCAGGGTCGGCCTGCTACTGAGCCAGCAGACCGCTGGACAGTTCAACAAGTTTTACGCCGACTACAAGCAACCTGGTCGGTTGCGTGCGTGGCTACGCCGTCAAGCCATCGACTGGGCGCTGAGGCCGCCCAAGGGTGAGACTGGGCCGCTGTTGACCACGCGGGGGTACGAGTTGCTGTTCGACCCCACGATGGACAGTCGGGCGTGGTTTCACCGTGAGATCTTTCTGATAGCGGTGTTGGAAAAGCTCCACGAACTCGGCTGGCATCCCAACGACGCGGATCAGGCGGCTAAGGACCTGGCAGAGTCCGATGAGGATGTTGCGGAGCAAACGGAGCTTCTAGACGGTGAGGGGGCGTAATGACATACCTGGTTGGGAAGATCGCACTCGAGGTCGTTGCCGGCGCGCCTAACAACGGCTTGGGGGAAGATAACCTCGCCAAGACCAAATCCATGCGGGTTGGCGGCAAGATCTACCCGTACGTCTCGGCGCAGGCGTTCCGCAGGTGGCTGCGCGACTCACTGCCAGCGGATGAGCCGCGGTCCGGGGTTACGCGATCGGGCAGCGGAAAGAAGCAGCAGGCGTACACCGAAGGCCGGCCGGACCGCTACCTCGACGATGACCTCTTCGGCTACATGGTGGCGGTCAAGGACGCAAAAGGCACGTGCCAGCGGGACACCGTCCTGGCGACCGGGACGCTCGTGTCGGTAACGTCCCATCAAAATCTGTGTCAAGACTTCGGGACGATGAGCCGGGGGTTTGCCGCTGGGGAGAACCCGGTCATCCACGCACACGAGTTCTACACCGCCGAACTGGCCGCGGACATCCTGCTCGACCTCCCGCGGGTGGGAGTCTTCGAGGTTGACGGATCAGGGCTAAAGGTGGCGTTGACCGCCCAGGCCGCTGCTGAGGCTCGGCAGAACGGCGCCGTGGACACCACGCTGCGGGACGTCGCTGCAGTCGCGTTGCCGATCGCCGAGCGCAGGCGGCGGGTGGCCGTCCTGCTCCGGACGCTCGCCGCGCTACGCGGTGGTGCCAAACAGTCGTTGCACTACGGCGACCGTACGCCAGCGCTGGTGTTGCTGGCTCCGATCAAGGGCGGCGTAAACCCGTTCACTCGAATTTTCGCCGCCCAGGATGGCCGCGCCGTCTTCCGCGTCGACGTTCTGCGTGAGGAGCTTGGAGCATGGTCGGACGAGCTGGTGGGGCCGGTGCAGCTTGGTTGGGCGCCGGGTTTCCTGGGCGACCAGCGAGAGCGTGCGGCGAACGAACTTGCCGACTTGGTGGACGCGGGCAAGATCGTGATCGACCACCCGCGCGTGATGCTCCAGCGGCTCGCCGCGAGTATTGAGCAGGGCGAGCGCGACGAGTGGTTCCAGGACGAGAAGCGCTGATGCCGCCGGAGGTCAACGCGCTTGAGGTGACTGTCACAGCGCCGGTCGCCTCCTTCCGCAATCCGCTGTATGCCGGCGTGCAGGTGGGGCTGCCATGTCCCCCGCCGGCGACAGTCGGCGGCATGCTCGCCGCCGCGGCCGGTGGGTGGGGCGCAGTCGATCCAGGGCTGCGCTTCGCTATGGCGTTCCGCGCAGAGGGTGGCGGCGAGGACCTGGAAACGTACCACCCACTGGAGGCGAGCGGGCGCAAGGCAGATCCGACGCCACGGCTCCGCAATTTCCTTGCCGGCATCACCCTGACTGTATGGCTGGTCGATGACGTTGAGAGATGGCAGCGAATGCTGCGACGCCCAGTCTGGCCCCTGCGTCTCGGACGTAGCCAAGACCTAGTCGACGTCCGCGCCCGGACGGTCACCTTGTACGCCCAGCCCGGTAGTCAGGGCACAGCGATCGTTCCCGGGGAGCTAACCCGCGTCGGACTCCAGCTACGCCTCCCCACCGCGGTCTCTCTGGATCGATCACGTACCCGCTGGGACGACTATCGCTACGATCCGCACGGCACGCCTCAGCAGATTGACTCGCAGTTCAGCGATCGCGCGCGGCAGGCCGTCGTCCTCCTCCCTCCGACGCACCCGGTACATGCGGGCGCTTCACTCACCGCATGACGGTCATGGACGAACTAGAGCACGTACTCGCCAAGAGTGCGCAGCATGGCCGGCCGGCCGAGCAGTTGACCGTCCATTTGCAGGCGACGCGCGCTGGAGCCACGGTGCTGCGCCACCGGGTAGGTCGTATCGCGCTGGTTGAAAAGGTTCTCGGGAACCTGTTCTGGGAAGTCGCGGAACTGGCCGCACTCGCCCATGACGCTGGGAAGGTGGCCGACGGCTTCCAGGACATGATAAAGGGAGTCAGATCCGCCTGGGGCCAGCGCCACGAGGTGCTCTCCCTCGGCTTCGTTCCGCGGCTTGTGTCGGATGAAGAGCTGCGGCTATGGCTGGCTGCCGCGATCGTGACCCACCATCGCCCGCTCGATGGCGATATCGGCTCAAGGCGGCTTCCGATCAAAAGTCAGTACGGCTCATGCGAGCTCGACGACTTTCGGGTGCAGCTCGGTCCGGTGAACAAGGCGGACGTGGCTGCGCTCCAATCGTGGCTTGCGGCTGTCGGAGGTCGCATTCTTCCTGGAGAGCGTCCTGACGGCAGCGGCCTGGACGATGCTGTCGGACATGCCCACCAGCTATTGCAGGCGGCATTTGCGCGATGGACGCGCCAAGGGTGCAATGCCGAGGAAGGCCTCACAGCCGTACTGCTACAGGGTGCTGTCACTCTCGCTGACCACCTGTCCTCGGCACATGGAGCGCTGCGGCTGGACCAGCCGCTTGACGCTACCTTCCCGCAACGTCTGCACGCTGACTTCGCCAGGCGCTCACGTACGCTGCACCCGCACCAGCGGCAGGCAGCCGAAACCAGTGGGCACCTCCTGCTTCGAGCGCCGACCGGCAGCGGGAAAACCGAAGCAGGACTGCTCTGGGCGGCGCGACAAGTGGGCGAGATGCACGTCGATTGCGCTGGTGTTCCGCGGGTGTTCATCACTCTGCCGTACCTCGCCTCCATCAACGCGATGGCCGGCCGCTTGGGCGCGATCCTCGGTGACAACAGCGTTGTCGGCGTGGCCCACTCGCGGGCGGCGTCCTACTATCTGTCGACGGCAATAGCCGAAGCCGACGGCACGGACGCGTCGGACAAGGCACGCGCCGCCCGCAAGGCGGTCGCCCGGCACCAGGCGACCCGACTGTTTCGCGAGAGCATCCGCGTCGGCACGCCGTACCAGCTATTGCGCGGCACCCTTGCTGGACCAGCACACTCGGGCATCTTGTTGGACTCTGCCAACTCCGTCTTCGTCCTCGACGAACTGCACGCATACGAACCGAAGCCACTCGGGTTCATCTTGGCCGCAGCCAGAATGTGGGAACGACTCGGCGGGCGTGTCGCGGTGCTCTCAGCGACCCTGCCGCGCGCGCTCTGCGACATCTTCCGTGAGACGCTCCGTGACGTGGTGCATACGGTGGTCGCGCCTGCGGGCCGTATCAAACCGCGCCACCGACTCAAGGTCCGGCCGTACCGGCTACTCGACGACGAGGCGGTACGCGAGGCGCGGCAGCGCTTGGCCGCAGGCCAGTCCGTTCTCGTCGTGGCGAACAATGTCGCACAGGCTCAGGAGATCTTCGACCTGCTCGGCCCGGAAGTCCGTGAGCGCTACGGTGACCGCGACGCAGCGATTCTGCTGCACTCGCGGTTCCGCCGGGACCACCGGACGCATATCGAGGAGAGGGTCCTTGCCCGGTACGGCACGGACTGCCCGTCGCGCTTGCCTGGTTTAGTCGTCGCCACGCAGGTGGTCGAAGTATCACTTGATGTCGACTTCGATGCTCTACTGACCTCGGGCGCACCCCTCGAAGCCCTGTTGCAGAGGTTTGGCAGGGTCAACCGGCTCGGGCGCAGGCAGGTCGGAGACGTCGTGGTGCATGAACCCGATTACCGCCCGCGGAAGGGGGGCAGGGGCGAGGAGTTCGCCGACGGCATCTATCCAAGCGACTCCGTTAAGCCGGCGATGGCGATTCTCAACCGCAACGACGGGCGGCTGGTGGACGAGGAGGACGCTACAGGCTGGCTCGACGAGGTCTACGCCAGCGAATGGGGGCAGCGGTGGTACGCGGATGTCGCCCGCAACCGCGACGCGTTCGACGAGCTGTTCCTCACCTTCAGGTATCCCTTCCGAGACCGGACCGCACTGGCGGCTCGGTTCGACGAGATGTTTGACGGCACGGAAGCGGTCCTCTTGGCAGACATACCGGAGTACGAAGCAGCTTTGATGTCGGCGACGACCCCTGCGGACGGACGGTTGCTCGCGGCTGATCTCCTAATCCCTCTTCCTGCCTGGGCGGTCCGGCTGTCTACCTACGACCGCACACTGGGCGTCTGCGTCGTCGACGGCGAATACGACGAGGAGCGCGGCCTGACCGCGGTGCGCGGGGTTGGCGCCCAGCAGTACCGAGCTGGCGAGGTGATTTGATGCGGGCCGAGGACATCGGCGGTGTGCACGTCAAGTACCTATACCATTGCCCGCGCCAACTTTGGCTCTATGCACGAGGCATCCGGCCTGAACACCTGAACGCTGCCGTGCAGCTCGGCGAGGCCATCCACGACACATCGTACCGGCGGGGCTCACCAGTGGACCTCGGAGCGGCCCGGCTTGACCACGTCGACGGTCAACACTGGGTGCACGAGGTTAAGTCGTCCTCTCGCCCCAGCCTTGCTGACGAGGCGCAGGCGATCCACTACTGCTTCCGGTTGAACGAAGTCGGCGTGCCGGCCAAAGGCGCCGTGCTGCACTACCCGAAGGTCCGACGCACCAAGAAGATCGTCTTCGGACCGGTGGAGGAGGCACGTGCCCGCGATGACATCGGCAACGCGCTTGCGGTCGCTGGCGCGGCGCACTCCCCACCGCGCCTGACCCGGACCGCTTGCCGCGGCTGCAGCTTCGTTGACTACTGCTGGAGCGACTGATGCCGGCCGCAAGCCGCACCTACTGGCTCACCACGGCCTGCCGTATCCGCCGCCAGGATCAGTCGCTCGTCATCGTCCGCGAGTCGGGGGACAAGGTCTTCATCCCGGTGACCGACGTCCGGGATATCGTCGCCTTGTCACCGGTCGACATCAACACCTCGGTGATCGCGCTGCTCAACCAGCATCGCATCAACGTGCACTTTCTGGGCCACTACGGTGACTACGCGGGATCGCTGCTCACCAGCGAGACGAGCACATCGGGCGAGACAGTGATCGCGCAGGCCCGACTCGCCGGGGACACTGCCGCCAGCCTCGAAATCGCCCGAAGCCTGGTCCTGGCAACTGCATTCAACGTGCGCCGTGTCGTTGATCGCGAGCTGCTACAAGCGCCATTCGCCACACTGAAAGAGTCGGTCCGGAGCGCCGAGACGGCGGCCCAGCTCATGGGAGCGGAGGGGACGTTCCGCCGTTCGGCGTGGCAAGTGCTCGACACCCGGCTACCGGACTGGCTCAGGCTCGACGGGCGCCAACGCCGGCCGCCTCGAAACGCGGGAAACGCCTTCATTTCGTATGTCAATGGGATTGTCTATGCCCGAGTTCTAACCGCGGTCCGGCTGACGCCGCTGCACACTGGGATCGCGTTCCTACACAGCACGATGGAGCGGCAGCGGCATTCGCTTGTCCTGGACTTGGCCGAACTGTTCAAGCCTTTGTTCGCCGAGCGCCTGCTGCTACGTATGGCTGGCCGAGACCAGCTCAAACCGCACCACTTTGATAGCGACGTCAATCACGCGATGCTCAGCGAAGCCGGCAGGCGCTTGGTCGTGCAGACAGTCCGCGACGAGCTCGCGACCACGATCCAACACCGCGCGCTAGGCCGCCGGGTCACCTACGACGAGCTTCTCTACCTAGAAGCGCTGCGGCTCGCCAGACACTGCCTCGAAGGCGACGAGTACAAACCGTTCCGGATATGGTGGTGAGCGCAGTGTACGTGATCGTTGTCTACGACACCGCTGTCAAGCGGAACCCGATGATCCTGCGGACCTGCCGGCAGTACCTCCACCATGTGCAGCGTAGCGTCTTCGAAGGCGAACTCAGCGACGCCCAGGTACGGCGCTTCCGAACAGCAGTTGAAGCAGTCATCGATCCCGGGTATGACAACGTCCTGGTTTATACGTTTCCGCCAGGCACGACGGCCCAGCGACAGGAGTGGGGACGCCCTCAACCTGCGCCGACGGACATCTTGTAGGTGATCTTGATAGGGGCATGGTTGCAGCGACACACCGGAGTAGCCTGCAGGACCGGAGGTCTGCTGCAAAATATAGGACGATCTACCCTTCTACACCCCTTCTGACCTGCGACTTAAGGTTTGGGTCGTCATCGCCCCTACGAGGGTTCGCAACCGCTTGCCGAGTCTGGCGGTGAGCCGACCGCCACACAGTCGTCATCGCCCCTACGAGGGTTCGCAACGGTGACTGGCGCCAGCCGGGCACGAACGCCCGCATGGTCGTCATCGCCCCTACGAGGGTTCGCAACAAGCCGGCGGGGTCGCCCAGCACTGCGCCCACGCGGAGTCGTCATCGCCCCTACGAGGGTTCGCAACCTGATGGTTGGCTCGGCACGGCCATCGACGCGCCGAGGTCGTCATCGCCCCTACGAGGGTTCGCAACCTGTATGCCAAAGGGGTGAACCCCCTGGTTCTCGCCGGTCGTCATCGCCCCTACGAGGGTTCGCAACCGATTCGTGTGACGCGCCTGCGGTCGAGGCCGCGCTGTCGTCATCGCCCCTACGAGGGTTCGCAACCTGCGGCCGAGGCCGAGCGGGAACAGCTGCGCCAGGGTCGTCATCGCCCCTACGAGGGTTCGCAACGTGGACTCGACCAGGACGATGTCGTGTCCGTGGGACTGGTCGTCATCGCCCCTACGAGGGTTCGCAACGCGTAGCCGGGCCACACCCCGGCGGCGGTGCAGGTCGTCATCGCCCCTACGAGGGTTCGCAACAGGGCGTCTCGGACGACGTGCACATGGGCGATCGCCTGTCGTCATCGCCCCTACGAGGGTTCGCAACATGAAGTCCGGAACAAGCTAAGGGATCTCGGCAAGGTCGTCGTCATCGCCCCTACGAGGGTTCGCAACTACTTCCGGAAGACCACCCGCTGGACTCCGGGGAGGTTGATGTCGTCATCGCCCCTACGAGGGTTCGCAACATCCGGACCGGCAGACCGAGCAGCTTCCCGGCGTCAGACGTCGTCATCGCCCCTACGAGGGTTCGCAACACATCGGCACCGGCCGCGCCAAGACCCGCATCCCCGAGTCGTCATCGCCCCTACGAGGGTTCGCAACGCGCCGGCCGGCGTGGCGAGCCAGCCGGACAGGCGGTCGTCATCGCCCCTACGAGGGTTCGCAACAGATCTCCCGGCTGGACCGGGCCGACGTGGGCCCGGGTCGTCATCGCCCCTACGAGGGTTCGCAACGCTCGGTGTGGCGCCGCTGGTCCTTATCTGCGGTCGCGGGTCGTCATCGCCCCTACGAGGGTTCGCAACGCGTGGCCGCCCACCTGGGCGTGGCCGCCCACCCGGGCGTCGTCATCGCCCCTACGAGGGTTCGCAACATGGGCTCGCCGCGGTGCTGGTCTGCCCACCATTCGGGTCGTCATCGCCCCTACGAGGGTTCGCAACTTCCGCCGGCCCGGCCCACCACCACAGCCTCCCCGGTGGAGTCGTCATCGCCCCTACGAGGGTTCGCAACTAGGCGACCACGTCCACGCCGGCTTGGCTGAGCAGCCGTCGTCATCGCCCCTACGAGGGTTCGCAACGCCTGCTGCTGCTGGCCGCTGGCATCGGCGCCATCAGGGTCGTCATCGCCCCTACGAGGGTTCGCAACGCGCAGTAGCGGATGGTGGGTTTGGGTGCCCACCGGGTCGTCATCGCCCCTACGAGGGTTCGCAACTGGGCGCGTTTGGCGCAGCAGCGGCCATGCATACGCGCGTCGTCATCGCCCCTACGAGGGTTCGCAACATGTACAGGACTCCGATGGCCAGCACGGTCTTCATGGTCGTCATCGCCCCTACGAGGGTTCGCAACTTGCGGCGCCCTATCCGGTGCGCACCCAAGACAACCAGGTCGTCATCGCCCCTACGAGGGTTCGCAACTCGCTGGCGTCCGGCGGCATAGGCGCGAAGGACTCGCCGGTCGTCATCGCCCCTACGAGGGTTCGCAACAGCCGATCCAGGCCGGTCGGCTGTGCCCCATGCTCGTCGTCATCGCCCCTACGAGGGTTCGCAACCAGCTTTTCAAGCTTGTCCATGTCAGTGCCCCAAATGTCGTCATCGCCCCTACGAGGGTTCGCAACCCCTCGTACCGGTCGGTGTCGTACACCGCCACCTCGGGTCGTCATCGCCCCTACGAGGGTTCGCAACATCTCGGTGGCGTAGCGGCCCACACCAGCCGGCGCGTCCTGTCGTCATCGCCCCTACGAGGGTTCGCAACCGCTCGGCGAGCTGCTGCATCAGCCAGTCGACGCGTCGTCATCGCCCCTACGAGGGTTCGCAACCTGGTCGACGCGCGCGATCAGCGCAGGCAATGTGCCCAGTCGTCATCGCCCCTACGAGGGTTCGCAACGTGGCCTGCCGCACCATGTCGCCACGTTCGAAGGTGAGTCGTCATCGCCCCTACGAGGGTTCGCAACCTGATCTTCAGGAGGGCGGCGACCTCGGGGACGCGGTGTCGTCATCGCCCCTACGAGGGTTCGCAACAGGAGAACCCGGCACCCGCCAAGCCGAAGAAGTGGTCGTCATCGCCCCTACGAGGGTTCGCAACGCGCCCTGGTCGACGAGGCCGAGGTGGGCGGCGACGGGTCGTCATCGCCCCTACGAGGGTTCGCAACCAGAGGTGCAGGCGGCCGACGCGGACGGCGTAGGAGTGGTCGTCATCGCCCCTACGAGGGTTCGCAACCGGACTACGTCTACGACCCGGCGCCGATGTAGGGGGGTCGTCATCGCCCCTACGAGGGTTCGCAACATGTGGCCCTGGTAGCCGACGATGCCGAGGATTTCGGAGGTCGTAATCGCCCCTACGAGGGTTCGCAACACCAGCGAAAGCATCCGGTCGTGGTTGCCGTTGGTCTGCGTCGTCATCGCCCCTACGAGGGTTCGCAACCCGCGTTGGCGGACCAGATCGACCAGGACCGCACCGAGTCGTCATCGCCCCTACGAGGGTTCGCAACGTGGATGCCTGATTCGCGGGCGAGGCGGGCCACGGACCAGGTCGTCATCGCCCCTACGAGGGTTCGCAACTAGAAGACGACGACGCGGCCGTAGCGGTGGAAGGGCACCGTCGTCATCGCCCCTACGAGGGTTCGCAACCTGTGCGTGACCCTGGCACCGTCACCTGGTCTTCCGGTCGTCGTCATCGCCCCTACGAGGGTTCGCAACATGGAATGGGACAGTGCAACCGGCGAGCTGACTGGCGTGTCGTCATCGCCCCTACGAGGGTTCGCAACGTGGATGCCTGATTCGCGGGCGAGGCGGGCCACGGACCAGGTCGTCATCGCCCCTACGAGGGTTCGCAACGCCTGCTCGGCCGCGTCGGCGAAGAACGCCTCGAGCCGGCGTCGTCATCGCCCCTACGAGGGTTCGCAACGTCTTGGTCGCGATGAGCACGATGACACCGATCAGGTCGTCATCGCCCCTACGAGGGTTCGCAACCGATCGAGTCGGGGTCTGGCGCGAACACGGGCCTGCGGCAGTCGTCATCGCCCCTACGAGGGTTCGCAACCCTTGCCCCTCTCCGCGTAGGTCATTTGCGGCCACATGTCGTCATCGCCCCTACGAGGGTTCGCAACAAGTTCGTGGAGCGCGTGTGGAAGCCGGCCGTCCAGGCGTCGTCATCGCCCCTACGAGGGTTCGCAACGTGTCCATGTCCAGGGTGATGAGCGTGCCGGGGGTGAGTCGTCATCGCCCCTACGAGGGTTCGCAACTACACCAGGCCGAGCGTGCCGACCTTCCCCTCGATGTCGTCATCGCCCCTACGAGGGTTCGCAACATCTCGCCAAACACCGATGACGTGTCCGGTGCCTTCGGTCGTCATCGCCCCTACGAGGGTTCGCAACGTCAGGTCCACCAGGTCCCCGTCGTCGTTGACGGTCGTCGTCATCGCCCCTACGAGGGTTCGCAACTCCTCCGGCTCGCGGGTCACGTCATCCTGATCAGGTTCCAGTCGTCATCGCCCCTACGAGGGTTCGCAACTACACCAGGCCGAGCGTGCCGACCTTCCCCTCGATGTCGTCATCGCCCCTACGAGGGTTCGCAACAAAGTCTGCCCGACGTGCCAGGCTGGTAGAGCCGCCTGGTGGTCATCGCCCCTACGAGGGTTCGCAACGCCAGCGCAGCGAGTTGGGCGAGCAGCTTGTCGCGGGTCGTCATCGCCCCTACGAGGGTTCGCAACGTCGCCACACCGCCATCATGTCCCTCCCCGGGCAGGTCGTCATCGCCCCTACGAGGGTTCGCAACGTGATGCCGAGTTCGCGGCGCAGGTCCGGCACGGACGCGGTCGTCATCGCCCCTACGAGGGTTCGCAACATGAGGTCGAGACCACGACCCCCTCGGGTGGTTGCTAGTCGTCATCGCCCCTACGAGGGTTCGCAACATGACCAGCCCGGCCTCGGCCTTCGTCAGCTCTTGTCGTCATCGCCCCTACGAGGGTTCGCAACTTTCGACCCTCCTCCTTCGCTGCCTGCCTGATCTGGTCGTCATCGCCCCTACGAGGGTTCGCAACATCATCAGCGGTGTGCGGCCGACGATCCCGTGTGCGTGCGGTCGTCATCGCCCCTACGAGGGTTCGCAACTCGCGGCGGGCCACCGCCGCCGCCCACTCGGCACCGAGTCGTCATCGCCCCTACGAGGGTTCGCAACAGGTCACCGAGCAGGAGCGCGCCATGTGGGAAGGTCGTCATCGCCCCTACGAGGGTTCGCAACACGAGTCGCGCACGTACTACTGGAACGTGGAGCCCGGTCGTCATCGGCCCTACGAGGGTTCGCAACACATTCCGTTGAGCTACCGTCCACAAGGGACGATCGCAGGTCGTCATCGCCCCTACGAGGGTTCGCAACAGGTCGAGGCCGAGGACGCGGGCGACTCTGGCGACGAGTCGTCATCGCCGGCGGTGCCCCGCGGAGTGGTGGGCTTTGAGGGTTGATCCTCGGTGCCTACGCGCCGCTGTCGATCGCGGCGATGGTGTCAGTATGGCTGGTCGGCTTGGGTTGGGCCATGGAGCCCTCGGATAGGTAGCGGCGTTCGCCTGACTGCCACTCGTCGTGTATGTCGGTCAGGATGGCGCCGACGAGGCGGATGACGGCGGCGTCGTTGGGGAAGATGCCCACGACCCGGGCCCGTCGCTTGATCTCCTTGTTGACTCGCTCCAATGGGTTGGTGCTGCAGACCTTGGGCCAGTGGGCGCGGGGAAACGCGGTGAACGCGAGCACGTCAGCCTTCGCGGCGTCCATCAGCGTGCCGATCTTCGGGAATCGGCCGGCGAGCTGGTTACGGACCTCGTCCCGGGTCGCGGTGACCGCTTTGGGGTCTGGTTGGCGAAGATCGTGCGGAACACGGCGGCGACCATGTCGGTGTGCGTCTTGGGTACCAGGGCGAGCAGGTTGCGGGCGAAGTGCACCCGACAGCGCTGATGCCCGGTGCCTTGGAAGGCCCGCTTGAGGGCCGCTACGAGGCCGGCGTGCTGGTCGGAGATGACCAGCCGTACCCCGGTCAGGCCGCGGCGCTTGAGGGTGGTCAGGAAGCCGCGCCAGAACACCTCGTCCTCGCTGTCGCCCACGTCCAGGCCCAGCACCTCGCGGCCGCCGTCGGCGGTGATCCCGGTGGCGACGACGACCGCCATGGCCACGACCTGGGAAGCGGGGTTGCGCACGTGCAGGTAGGTCGCGTCGAGGTAGACGTAGGGGAAGGTGGTGTGGTCCAGCCGTCGGGTGCGGAAGGCGGTGACGACCTCGTCCAGGCCGGCGCAGATGCGTGATACCTCGGACTTGAGATGCCCGAGTCGATGCCCAGCGCGGCGACCAGGTCGTCGACCGAGCGGGTGGACACGCCGGCCACGTAGGCTTCCATGACCACCGCGTACAGCGCCTGGTCGATGCGTCGGCGCGGCTGGAGGATGAGTGGGAAGAACGAGCCCTTGCGTAGCTTGGGGATGCGCAGGTCGATGTCGCCGACCTTTGTGGACAGGGTGCGCGGCCGGGAACCGTTGCGCTCGTTGACGCGCGTGTCGGTGCGCTCGTACCGGGCCGCGCCGATCACCTCGGCGGCTTCGGCCTCGATGAGCTCCTGCAGCACTGTACGCACCGACTCGCGAATCAGGTCGACCGCGTCGCCGGTGCGTAGCACCTCCAACAGATCGGATACGGCAGACTGGGGCAAGGCCATCGGTAGAGTTCCCTTCGGTGAGTGCTTGGCCGTACACACCGAAGATCTCGCCGATGGCCGCTCACCTCACGCAGCCGCGCCGGTCACCCCAAAACCCCACCACTCGGCGGGACGCTCACCCGGGCAATTGCGGCTTGCGTCGTCATCGCCCCTACGCGGGTTCGCAACACCCGTCGGCGGACCCAGAGACCAAGGCCGCGTACCGGTCGTCATCGCCCCTACGAGGGTTCGCAACGGGCGGTGGCGAACTGGATGCGGAACAGGAGTCGGCAACACTACGAGGGTTCGCAACTGTTCGGCAGCGCTGGCCCGTTCCTCGGCAGCCGCGACCCAGTCGTCATCGCCCTACAAGGGATCGCAACAGCAAGTGCACGAGGATACAGAAGGTGCCGTCGGCGATGTCCTCCTCGACACGCCGACGGGAGGTGGTCGCCTCCGTCCACCTTCGATAGTGTGTTCGAAGACAGCTCCACAAAGGCGGCCCCCGGCGGCGTTGCAGCGCCAACCGAGGGCCTTGATCCCCAACCTTCCGGAGAAAGGTGAGGACCCAATGCCAAAGGATGGCACAGCTCGCGCTGCAGATCGAAGCCACCCGTCCTGGTGCGACCCGGGCGAGTGCACCGCCGTCCGCGACCACCCGTACGGCGCGCACCAGTCCGCCTCGCAGGTCATCGCGCCTGAGGCGCCGTCCGGCACCGCCATCGAACTCCACTTGACGTCCCTGTTCAGGGGTGTCGAGCCGAGCCCGCTGCTCCTCGTCGAGTTCGCCGATCGCGCGGACGAACCTGTGCCGTATCTGCTCACCCTGCCCCAGGCCCGCCGGCTGCGCGACACCCTCGCCGACCTGCTCACCGCCGCCGGGCAAGGCCAGGCCGATGCCGTGCCTGCGGCGGCCACCTACGCGCCCGCGATTTAGACGGCAGGTAGGCGGCGGCCGCGCCGACGTACGGACGTCTGATGTGAATGGACGCGGGCCGCAAGCGGCGAAGCGACAAGGAGCGGGGCGGGTTTGGGGGCGGGGTGACTTGCGGAGGGATCAAGCCTGACCGCCCGGAGCAAGTCGCCCCGCCCCCAAACCCGACGGACGCCGGCCGGCTGACGCCTCCGTCAGCCAGGGATGCGCAGCACGACACCGGCACCACGCGGCAACCACCACCGCGCGAAACCGGCAACCGGGGAACACCGGTAATCCGGGTAAGTCGGGAAAATACATCTCTTGCCTGGAATATCCTGCCAGACTCATACGGGTGAAGGGTGGGAGCGGCCAGCTGTCGGGACCCGGGCTGGAACCGGCCGCGCCTGGGACCCGGGTTACCTGGCTGGAGCTCTTCTTCGACCTGGTCTTCGTCTTCGCGTTCCTGAACGTGAGCCTGACGGCGTCCGGGGACGGGCCTGCCGCCCTGCTGCGCGGCCTGCTGATCCTGGCCCTGCTGTGGTTCGCCTGGACCACCTTCGCCTCGTTGGGCAACATCGTCCGCGCCGACCGCGGCATCATGCCGGCGTTCGGCTTCGCCAGCGTCGCGGTGATCTTCGTGGCCGGGCTGGCCATCCCGAGCGCCTTCACCCAGCAGCCGCAACGCCACCTCGCCGACTTCGTCTTCGCCGGGTGCTACCTGGCCGTACGCGGGCTGCAGGTGCTGGGCATCTGGTACGCCACGCGGTACTACCCGCACCTGCGGCCGCGCTGGCTGGTGCTGTCGGTGCCGCCGCTGATCAGCTCGGCACTGCTGCTGGGCGCGGCGTTCGTGCCGAGTTTGGGCCTTTACCAGAACCACATCTTCGCCACCCAGGCCGTCTTGTGGGGGCTGTCGATTGCCGTGGCCTACGGGGTGAGCGCGGTGGTCGGCAACCGGGGGCTGCCCATTGTCTCGGCCCGCCACTGGGCCGACCGCTACGCCCAGGTGATCCTCATCGCGCTCGGCGAGTCGTTCATCTCGCTCGGCGTCGGGCCGCGCCTGCCGACCGGACTCCGGCTGAACTTGCCGGTGATCTATGGGGCGGCGCTCGGCATCGTGGTGATCGCCTGCCTGGCGTGGGCGTACTTCGACATGCGGTCCATCGCGGGCGAGCACGCGCTGCACCGCGTGGACAGCGCGGCCCAGATCGCCCTGGCCCGGGACGCCTACACCTTCCTACACCTGCCGATGATCGTGGGGATCATCGCGTTCGCCCTCGGCCTCAAGGAGGTGGTGGCGGCCATCGCAAACCAGCCGCTCGCCTTCGGACTTCCGGCGCCCGCCACCGACGTCTACCTGCTGTACGGCGGCGCGTGGGTCTACATGGCGGCCCTGCTGGGGTTCCAGCTTCGCACCGAACGCTGGGCAGACTGGTTCCAGGTCGGCTCGCGGGCGCTGGTGCCGGCCCTGATCCCGCTGGCGACGCGTCTCCCGAGGATCGGCGCGCTGGCCCTGCTGGCGGTGGGTCTCGGCGTCCTGCTCGTGATCAACCATGTTTGCCTGCGGGACCGGCGGGGGCGGCTGCGGGCTACGGCGCTGGAGCAGGAGCGCGCCCTGGAGGCCACGGAGACCTGGTGGCGGTATGGCGAGGAGGAGGCGCCGTCGCGCGACGAACTGCGCCGGCGGGCGACGCCGCGCCCTGGCCCGTAAGCCGTGCGCGACGGCCGGGCGTGCGCGGTGGCCGCGCGTGTGTGGCGGCCGGGCGTCAGGCCGCGGCCTTGACCTGTTTGACCAGGTCCTGGTCGAGCGAGACGTGGACGAGGCCGGCGGACAGCCGCGCCAGGTCGGCGTCGGGCACCAGCTTCGCCAGCCGGTCCGGGTCCGCGGGCAGGCCGAGCCGCTGCGCGCCGCGGAGGGTTCTCTTGTCCAGGTACGGGCGCAGCCACGGCCAGACCGCCTGCGCCTCGCGGCAGAAGATGTCGGCGCCGACCGGCCCGATCCGCGGCACCCGCTGCAGCAGCTGGCGCAGCTTCGCGGCGTCGTTGCCGGCGGCCTCGCGCATCCGGCGCAGGTCGCCGCGGTACTCGTCGAGGACGAGCTCGGCGCCCTCCCCCAGCGCCGTCGACGTGCTCTCGTCGTAGCGGACGTAGTGTGCCCGGCCCAGGGCGTTCACCCGCTGCTGCCAGCTGGCCGCGCGCATCCGCTCCGGGGTGGTGTACCCGGCGGCGAACAGCTCCCGGGCGGCGGCGATAGCGACAGACGCCCGGATCCGGGTCGACAGCAGGACGGTCAGCACCAGCAGCTGGTAGAGCGGCCCGGGCCGGTCGGCGAGCTTGATGCCCGCTTCGGCGGCGTACGTCCGGCCGCACACCTGGAGCAGCGACCGTACCAGCTTGTCCATGGGGGGTGGCGTACCCTCCCGCGGCTCGGGGTAATCCGGTACTCTCGCCCGCTGTCGGCCCTGTCCGGCAACCGCGAACGGTCCGAATCCGGGATGAACCGATCCGGTGGCCGGCGCCGTAATGCACAGCAAGAGCACAGCGACAAACAGCAGACGCGAGCACGGTCGGAGGGTTGATGGCAGACCACGAGGTGCAGGAGACCCCGGTCGAGCCCGCGGAACATCCGCACTCGCTGGGCGGGGCCGCCGCCAGAGCGGTCCAGCACATCATCGTGGAGCTGCCGCCCCTACGCCCGACGCTTCTCGGCGCGGCCCGCCTGCTCGCCGAGACGGTGCTCATCCCGACCGCGCTGCTGGCCATCCTGCTGCACGTCAGCGGGCTGGTGGTGGCCTTCGCGGCGGCGCTCGGCTGGGTCTACCTGACCGTCGCGGTCCGTTGGTTCGCCGGCCGCCGGATGCCCGGCACGCTGATGCTCTGCGCCACCATGCTGACCGGCCGGGCGTGCCTGGCGCTGTGGCTGTCCAGTGCCGTGGTGTACCTGCTGCAGCCGGTGCTCGGCTCGATCTTCATGGCCGCGCTCTTCATGGGCAGCGCGATCCTCGGCCGCCCGCTGACCCTGCGGCTGGCCCGGGACTTCGTACACCTGCCCAAGCACGTGCTGGACCGGCACCGGGTGCAGAAGATGTTCCGGGACGTGGCGATCCTGTGGGGCCTGTCCCGGGTCGTGGACGCGGCGATGAACTACGGCCTGCTGCGCATCGGCCTGGACACCGGGCTGCTGGCGCGGGGCGTGATCAGCCCGGTCCTCACCGTGCTGACGGTGGCGGCCTGCGCGTACTGGGGCAGGCGCTGCCTGCACCTGGACGGCATCCGGCTGCGCCGGCACCGTGTCGCACCTGCCGGGTAACCTGCCCGCGTGACCTCCCGCACGCTCGTCCTGGTGACGATGTGTGTCGGCTACTTCCTGGTCCTGCTCGACGTCACCATCGTCAACGTCGCGCTGCCGCACATCGGCACCGACCTCGACGCCGGCGTCAGCGGATTGCAGTGGGTCGTCGACGCGTACGCCGTCGTGCTGGCAAGCCTGATGCTCAGCGGCGGCACGGTGGGCGACCGGTACGGGCACAAACGCGTGGTCCAGACTGGCCTGGCCCTGTTCGGGGCCGGTTCACTGGGCTGCGCACTCGCGACCGGTCCTGAGGTGTTGATCGCGGCGCGGGCGGTGCAGGGCGCGGGCGCGGCGCTCCTGCTGCCCGGCACGCTGGCCATCATCACCCGGGCCTTCCCCGGGCGGGCCGAGCAGGCGCGCGCCATCGGCATCTGGGCCGGAGTCGGCAGCATGGCGCTCCCGGCCGGGCCGGTCCTCGGTGGTGCGCTGGTCGACGGCCCAGGGTGGCGCTGGGTGTTCCTGATCAACGTTCCGATCGTGCTCGCCGCCGGCGTGGTCTCGGCCCGGGTGGTGCGGGAGAGCACCGAGCCCGGCGCGCGGCGGCTGGATCCGGTTGGCATGGCTCTGGGCGCGGCGCTGCTCGCCGCGGTCACGTTTGCCTTCGTGGCGGGATCGGCCGCCGCGGGCGTACTCGCGGTGGTTCTCCTCGCCGCCTTCCTGCTCGTCGAACGCCGGCAGCCGGATCCGATGCTGCCGCTTGGCCTGTTCCGCCGGTCGGGGTTCTCGGCGGCCAACGCGGCGGCAGGAGCGATGAACCTCGGTTCGCTCGGCCTCCTCTTCGTGCTCACCCTCTATCTGCAACGGGTGCAGGACCGCTCGGCGCTCGTCGCCGGCCTGGCGCTGGTGCCGCTGTTCGCGCCGCTGAGCCTGCTCGCCCCGGTCGCCGGCCGGCTGACCGCCCGTACCGGGCCCCGGTCGCCGATGGTGGCGGGGTTGCTCATCGCGGCGGCGGGAGCGGCCCTGCTCGTGCCGCTACACGCCGGCTCGGCGTACCTCGTGCTGGTCCCTGGCCTGCTGCTGTGGGGCATCGGGCTGGGCGTGCTCACACCGGCCGTGGTGGCCGCCGCGATGCGCGCGGTCCCCGCGGACCGCGCCGGGCTCGCCTCGGCCACCAACAACACGGCCCGGCAGGCGGGCGGCGCGATCGGGATCGCCGCGTACGGCGCGTTGGCCGGCGACCCTGGCCGCCACCGCTTCATCACCGGCATGCACTGGGACGCCGCCGTCACCGCGGCCCTGTTCCTCGTGGCCGCGGTGGGCACCCTCGTAGCCATCCGGGACTAGCGGCTAGCGTGTTCGCATGCCTATCGACGTCGGCGCGGTCCGCGCCAGCTACCCGGCGCTCTCCGACGGTTACGCCTACCTGGACGGGGCGGCCGGCACCCAGGTGCCGGAACCGGTCATCCAGGCCATCTCCGCCGCGTACCGGGCAGGGCTCGGCAACTCCGGCGGCGCGTTCCCGGCCAGCCGGCGCTCCGACGCGATCGTCGACGAGTTCCGGGCGGCCGTGGCCGACCTGGTCGGCGGGGATGCGGCCGGGGTGATCGCCGGCCCCAACATGACCACCCTGACCTACCGGCTCGCCGGGGCGCTCAGCGCGACCTGGGGCCCGGGCGACGAAGTCGTGGTGTCCAGGTTGGACCACGACGCGAACGTACGGCCGTGGGTGCAGGCGGCCGCCCGGGCGGGCGCCACGGTCCGCTGGGCCGAGGTGGACACCGCCACCGGCGAGCTGCCGGTCGAGCAGTACGACGGGCTGCTGAGCGAGCGCACCCGGCTGGTGGCGGTCACCGCGGCGAGCAACGTGCTGGGCACCCGGCCGGACGTGGCGGCGATCGCGGCCAAGGCTCACGACGCCGGCGCGCTCACCTATGTGGACGGTGTGCATGCCACCGCACACGGGCCGGTGGACATGCGCGCGCTCGGCGCGGACTTCTACGCCACCAGCGCGTACAAGTGGTCGGGCCCGCACGTCGGCGTGGTGGTGGCCGACCCGGCCCTGCTGGAGACCCTGCGGCCGGACAAGCTGGCTCCCGCCCCCGACGAGGTGCCCGCCCGGTTCGAAACCGGCACCCCGGCCTTCGCCGACCTGGCCGGGGTGGTCGCCGCGGTCGAGCACCTGGCCGGGCTGGACCGCACGGCGACCGGCACCCGGCGGCAGCGGCTGCTCACCTCGATGGCCGCGGCCGAGGCACATGAGTCGCAGCTGTTCGAGGTGATGCTAAGCGGCCTGGAGTCGATGCCGCACGTGACGACATACGGCAAGCCGACCCGGCGCACCGCCACCGCGTACTTCACCGTGGCCGGGCACACGCCGCGCCAGGTCGCCGAGCACCTCGCCGGCCGCGGGGTGAACGTGTGGAACGGCCACAACTACGCGTGGGAGGTGACCGGGGCGCTGGGCATCCGCGACCGCGGCAGCGCGGTGCGGGCCGGCCTGGTGCACTACAACGACCGCTCGGACGTCGACCGCCTGCTGGCCGGTGTCGCCGAGCTGGAGGGTCGCTGACCGCCGGCTTCGGCCACCGCGACGAGCTGCGCGGCGAATCCGGCGACGAGCAGGGCGCCGCCGAGGACCAGCAGGCGCCCGGCCGGGCCCAAGCCCGGTGGCGTGGCCGCGGCGCTCCACCCGCCCGTCGCGGCGAACCCCAGCGCCCGCACGATCGACGGTAGACCGGCCCGCTCGTTCCCGCCAACGCAACCGCAGCTGATTCGCCCCCGCTTTGCCAGTAGGACCGCCAGGTACACCGCGAAGGCGACGTACAGGGCGGCGGTTCCGGCAGCGACGGCGGGCCTGAGCATGCGAAGGCGGTCACCGGCGAGGAACACCACCGGGCCGGCGATGCCAACGGTCAGCTGGGCCGCCTCCACGACGATTCCGAGAGCCGTGTGCAGGCGGGTCGGCAGCAGGGCGTGGGTGGCGATCGTGGCGCGCAGCGGTTCCCGCATGACCATGCGCCGAACGGCAGACACCAGCAGGAGCAGTTGACCGGCGAGACAGACCATCCAGAGCGCGGTCACCACCATGGCGAGCCCCAACGGTGCAGCGCCAGCGCGAGCGCGGCGAACAGGAAACCGCTGGCACACACGACGCCAATGGTGCGCAGCGTCGCCAACAGCCGCCGGTCCCAGGCACGCGGATCGGGCTGGCGCGCGCGCAGCAGCGGCATCAGGGCTCGGCCGAGCCCGAAGCCGAGGCCGGCGCCGATGCCGGGAGCGACGCCGCCGACGAGCACCACCGTCAGCAGCAGAACGTGCGGGAGCGCGGTTGGCATGAACGTACGTACGCCGGTACCCATCTCGAAGCCGAACTGCAACGGACCGGCCACATTGGACCGCGGAATCACGGACTGCGGCACGGCACGCCGGTTCTGGGGAAGGGACAGCGGCCGCCCGGCCAGTTCGAACGCGAGCACAGCACCGGCCAGCACGGCGAAGGCCCCCCACCGTAGCGGCGATGGGGCCACCGCGAGGATTCCACCGACGACCCCGGCGACCAGCCCGCTAACCAGCGCCCCGGTGAACAGGCCGGTGATGAAGTACCGCTGCTGCCCTCGCCAGACCGACGAAGTGACCAGATCGGCCGAGTTGAAGCTTCAAACGGAGCCGGAGATGGAGTAGCCGGCCGTCGCCCCCAACAGCGTCCAGGCGACCGCCGGTACAGCCGGGCCGAGGACCGGTGCAGTCGCCAGTACCGCCGCACCGGCGGCAAGTAGCGCCGCGGCGGGCGCTACCGGATGGGTGGTCCGCTGTGACAGCACGCCGGTCACAATTGCCACGCGCAGATGAAGAAGCCCTGTCCGCCGCACCAGTACTGCATGCCGTCCGCGCAGCGGTAGGTCCGATGGTTGTCAGAACGCGTCCACCGCCAAGCGTTGCGGTTGTTGCACGCGACGATCGCACCGCTGACGAAGCAGGTGCCGGAGTACTGCAGGAACCAGCCGTCGGAGCCGCAGTAGCCGGAGCCGTACGGGCCACCGGTGCAGGTGATGGAATCGCTGTACGAGTAGATGGTGCAGTCGAGGTACTCGGTACCGACTCGTGCCTGGGCTGCCTTGCCCCGCGCTGGCGGCAGCCAGGACAGGACATTGAGCGCGAGGCCGCCGCCCAGCGCACCGGCGGTCTTGAGTAGCGTCCGGCGATGCGTACGGATGGTGGCCTGCAGTCGCCGCTCCGACTTCCCGCGGTCCGGTTCAGCCGGCAGGGGCGAGCCGTCGGCGGCGACGTCGGGGTGCGTGATACTTGGTACCTGGTCCCAGTAGTCGATCGTGGCGGTCATGCTGAACGTGCCCTTCCTGCTGCGGAACTATCGAGCGGCGGCGCGGCGCCGACAAAGCGGTGCAGGTCGAGTTGGGACCCGACCACACGCCGCCACTGCTCGGTACCGTCCGAGTCGTACTTGATCAGCATCGGCGTCACGCCGACGCCGACGGTGCCCAACAGCACTGGGTCGAGAAGGACCCGTACGGCGGCGTTGGAGAACCAGTCGCGGCATACCGCGTCCTTGGTCAGCACAACCAAGTGGCCGGTGTCCATTCCCGGACTGCTGTCCGCGCCAGCGCTTAAACGGGAGTAGTCCTCTGCCCGTTCACGGCAGGCGGGGCAGGCGGCGTCGACGACGAGCACGTACGTCGGCCGGCCATCGCCCGCGGCGAACTGGGCAACGGTCATCGCCTCCGCACCGCCAAACGCCGCCGGGCCGGCCGACCGCAGCTCCATCAACGCCTGCTGCAGGTCGCGCACCATCTTCAGCAGCGCCGAGTTGGCGAACAGGAGCAGTACCACCCCGAGCAGCGCTAGCACGGCGATGGAGTTAAAGACGCTTGTCATAGGCTGACCCCGATTCCAACCTGATCAAGACAGGGTGAACTCGATCGACTCCACAACTGGCGCCAGATCCTTGCCGGTCGGCTCGAACGGCACGAAGAACGCCGCGGTCGACGTGTTGGCCAAAACAGCCCGGCGGCGCAGCAAAGTGCCGTCCGCCGCTAGATCGTCGTCGCGCCAGAGCCGACCTCCCCGCACGGCCTTGCCGCCGGAAAGCGGAATCTGCTCGGTCGCCGAGGCTAGTGGCTTGACCGTGACGCTGGCGACCTCAGGAATGAAGTTGCCGGCGAGCACGTAGTCGACCTCGACGCCGGAGCCGCGCAGTGGCCGCACCGTCATGCCTTCGCGCGAATCCTGGATGTCCAACCCGGCGACCATGCTGGGCAGGGTCTCCAACGGCACCTCGGTGCCGTGCACGAACGTGGACAGCTCATGGAAGTCGCCTTGCCACACGAGAGTGGTGCCGCCGTGCGCTGTGTCCTCTATAGACAGCAGCCGGGTGCGGCCGCGGCTGGCCTCCCGGACCGTGGTCTTGGCGGCGTCCGGGCTGTGCGCCAGAACCGCCTCCTGCCCTCCGCGGGCGCCGCAGTGCAGGCGGAAGCGGTTGCTGGCGCTGGTAACCCACATCATGAACAGCCATGGGCCTACGAGGCCTCGCGGGTTTCCGGTAACTGTCAGGATGCGACCGTCTGGTGTCATTGTCGGCATGCGAATCCCCCGGGGTGCGGGCACGGAGCCAACTCGTGCCTGTCCATACTTGTTTGCAGAGGCAGGAGGTCGACCGGCGCCGTTGATTGACAGCAGGCTATGCTGTCCGACGACGCCGGCGAAGGGTTGGGTGCCCGGTGCTACGCAATCTGCCGCGTCCGGCAAAGCGCCGCATAGCGTCCGGGTCCGGAGAAATGAAGGCCAAGCCCGCCGAGGAAGGTAACCGATGACATCTCCGGACGATGGCGGAATACGCGTCGTCGGTGACGGACCACCACCCGGTCCGCTCCCCGGACGCCCGCGTGGCCGGCGGTGGATCCCGCTGCTCGCGGCCGGGGGCGCGGTGGCGCTGGCGATTGCCGCGCTGGTTGCCCACCCTGCTGAGCCGGACTCGTCCGGTGACGCGGCGCCAGCCACCCCGCCGGTAACCGCGGTTGCCTCGCTGCCGACGGTGACCATCGACCTGCCCCGCCGGTTGGACCTCGATACGGCCGCCGCGACCCCGCTGAGCACCCGGACGGTGCGCCGGGCACGCGCGCTGGCCCAGCCGCGGGCCGACGAGGCGAGCGTGAACGCGCCGGTGCTCGTGCTCGCCGAGGACTCGAGCTGGCGCCGCCTCGACGTTGGAGACCTGCGGGCCACCACCGACGCCTCGGGCAACCCGCAGCCCGTCCTGGACACCACGTCGCTCGCCGGCGACGGCCGGCGGGCCGCGTTCGCCCAGCGCGACGAGGTGGTCGTGGTGGACCTGACCACAGCGGGCGTACGACGTATCCGGGTACCGGGCTTCAACGAAGATGTGGCCTGGCTCGGTGGCCGGCTCCTGGTCACGCAGGAAGCCGCGACCTATCTGGTGGACGGGGCGGGCGCACCGGCGAAGGTTCCGTACCCCGGTCGCGATGTGCTCCTGCCCACCGGCTCCCAGGCCGGCGTCCAGGTGGTCCAGTTGTCGATCGGCGGCGACGGCCACGCTCGGCTGCGGCACTGGCGGGGCAACACCGGGGACGACGAGCGGGTGGTGTCGGGCGTGGCCGATTTGGTCTCGTGGAGCGGTCCCGGCTGGCAGCAGGGCCAGACGGCGGCGCGCACGGTGTGGATTTCGTCCGGCCCGGCCAGTGCGCCGTCGGGGCCGCCCGCGGCGCGCGTCCTGCTCGTCGACACCGCCACCGGTGCTGGACGGATCGCCGCGGATCTCGGCGACCCGGCACGCGCAGGCGCTTCCGTGCTGGGCTGGCACGACGCCACGAGCCTGCTGCTCAACGCGGGCGGGCAGATCCTGGTGTACGAGGTGCAGACCGGAACCGCCGCGGTCGCCGCCACCGTTGGCGGCGGGCCGGCGGTACTCGCCCTGGCCGGCGGCCGCTGACCAACCGGCGCCGCGCTTCACCCGCCCTGCGCCGCCTTTCACCCGCCCTGCGCCGCGCTTCACCCGCCCGGTACCGCGTTTCACCCGCCGGGCGCAGGAAACCAGAGGAGGCATGTGCGCCGATCAGTCTGAGCCGATTGCCCAGGTGTTCCGCGGGATGACCGTGGTGGACAACGCCGGGGCCGAAGTCGGCAAGGTGGAGCTGGTGAAGATGGGCGACCCGGAGGCGATCACGACGCAGGGGCAGCGGGTCGGCGAGAACGAAGGCGTGGTGCGGGCGCTCGCCGAGTCGATCTTCGGCTCGGAGCCGGACGTGCCCGGGCCGCTGGCCGGCCGGCTGCTGCGCCTCGGCTATATCAAAGTGGACGGAAAGCACCTGCTCGAGGCGGACCGGTACGTGGCCAGCGACCAGATCGCCGGGGTCGACCAGGAGATCGTGCGGCTGAACGTGCCGAAGGACGAGCTGGCGCGGGAGATGGCCTGACCGCAGGGGCGGTGCTCAAGCGCCCAGTGCGACGCGCGTGGTCACACCGCGCCGTAGCCGCCGTCAACGGTCAGCTCGGCTCCGGTCACGAGATCGGCCGCAGGCGAGGCGAGGTAGCGGATGGCGGCCGATACGTCGCTCGGCTGGCCGAACCGTCCGGCCGGGATCTTCGCCAGCATCGGTTCGGCTTTCGCCGCGTCGCCCCAGACCGACAGCCCCATCGGCGTCAGGATCACGGTCGGGCAGATGGTGTTGACCTGGATGCCGTGGGGCGCCAGCTCCAGTGCCATGACCTTGGTCGCCAGCACCAGGCCCGCTTTCGCGGCGCCGTACGCCAGGTGGCCGGCGATCGCGTGTTGCGCGGCGGCGGAGGCGATGTTGATGATCTTTCCGCCCCGCCCGGCGTCGACCATCGCGCGCGCCACCCGCGCCGCAAGGAGCAGCGGTGCCCGTAGGTTCACCGCATATGCCTCGTCGAGTACGTCGACGCTGGTATCAAGCACCGACTCGACCGGTGCCACACCCGCGTTGTTGACCAGGATGTCGAGTCCGCCGTAGACCGCCAGCGCTTCCTCTGCCAGCCGCTCCACGTCCGCCGCGCGGGCCAGCTCGGCGGTGACCGGGGTCGCTCGCCGGCCGAGCTCGCGTACCTCGGCCGCGACTTCGGCGAGCGCGGCCGTGTCGCGGCCGGCGAGTACAAGGTCGGCCCCGGCATCGGCGAGGGTCAGCGCGGCATGGTGCCCGATTCCCCGCGAGGCGCCGGTGACGAGCGCGCGGCGGCCGTCGAGCCGAAACGAAGGGGCCTCAAACGGAGGCGTCATCCCGACCACTCCCCTCGGCAACATCAGTCTCAATCGCAAGGTCGATAACGTCCGCCCTCAGGCGGGTGAGCATCTGCGACGCGGTGGCTTGGTCGGTCACCAGGATCGAGTACAACTTGGCACGGGCAGCGGCGATCAGCGCGCCGACCTTGGCCTCGCCGGCGGCGAGCGCGATCGAGGCCGGCATCGCCCGCAACTGCTCGCGGGAGACCGACAGCAGCCGCTCCTCGCCCGGAAACGACACGGGATCGCCGCGTTCGTCGAAGAAGCGGGACGAGATGTCGCCGACCGAGTCAGGAAGCAGCCGCCAGTCGGACGGTAGGAACGTGGGGATGGAATCGCGCAGTCGCAGCGGCGCGCCCACGCCCATGACGGCTGCCGTCGCCTCGTCCCACAGCCGCAGTACCTCGTTGGTGCTGCTGTCACGCAGCAACGTGGCGTGCAGCTCGGGCGAGGGCAGGGCTGGGGCGTACAGCAGTCGTGGGTGGCCGCCGACCGCCTCGGCCACCTGGCGGGTGATCTCGTTGGTTTGGAACCAGGGCGCGACCTCGTCGAGGCCGCCGATGGTAGGCGCGAGCACCACGCCGGGTAGCGAGGGCAGCTTGGTTTGCGCGGCCTGCCACACGGTCCGGCCGGACGAGATCAACAGTACGTCACCGGAGCGCAGGCCCAGGCGGGCGAGCACCGCACCGAGCGCGGTGGCGAGGATCGTCCCGGGCGGCGCGCCCGGGGCTACAGCGGGACCGAGCTGGACCTCGCGTAGCCCGAGCTCGGCGGCCAGCTCGCTGGCCAGCTCGCCGGCCGGGACCGGCGGCACCACCTCGATGCGGACGATGCCGCGGCGGCGTGCCTCGGCGAGCAGCCGGCTCACCCTCGGGCGGCTCGTGCCGAGCTGCTGGGCGACCTGCTCCTGCGACAGGTTCTGCACGTAGTAGAGCTGCGCGGCGGCGTACAGCTCGTGGAGCGCGAACCGACCGCCGTCGGCGTCGTCCCGGGGTTGTCGGGCTCGGTCGGACATGAGTACTCCTCGCAGATGCGCTCACCTGCGCTGCGACTGCACTACGACGTGCCCCTCACAGCTTAGCGAACATCGGTTCTGGACATGTGCTCAGTGGGCGAATATGATCTCGTTCACGGTGATCTTGTAACCAACTGGCGGTTCGGCCAGGAAGGGAGCAGGAAGTCGTTGACCACACGCGGGATGCGCGCCGTGACATGTTACGGGCCGAAGGACTACCGGCTGGAGACGCAGGCCGTGCCCACGCCCGGGCCGGGTGAGGCGCTGGTGAAGGTCGAGGCGGTCGGCATCTGCGCCAGCGACGTGAAGTGCTACAGCGGCGCGCCGCTGTTCTGGGGCGACGAGTACCGCGAAGGCTACTGCCAGCCGCCGGTCACCCCCGGCCACGAGTTCGTCGGCCGGGTTGTGGCGCTGGACGACGCGGCGCGCCAGCGGTGGGGCGTTGACGTCGGCGACCGGGTCGTGTCGGAACAGATTGTGCCCTGCTGGCAGTGCCGGTACTGCCGCCGCGGCAGCTACTGGATGTGCCAGCCACACGACATCTACGGCTTCCGCCGCAAAACGCCCGGCGCGATGGCGGAGTACATGATCTTCCCCGCGCAGGCGGTGGTCCACAAGATCTCATCGGACCTGCCCGCCGCGTACGCCGCGTTCGCCGAGCCTCTCGCGTGTTCGCTGAATGCCGTGGAGCGCGGCGGCATCGGCTTCGAGGACGTGGTGGTGGTCGCCGGGGTGGGCCCCATCGGCCTGGGCATGGTCGCCGGTGCCCGCCGCAAGAACCCGCGGCTGCTGGTCGCCGTCGACTTCGACCCGCACCGCCTGGATATTGCCCGCGCCTGCGGCGCCGACCTGACCATCAACCCCGGTGAGGTCGACGCAATAGCGGAGATACACAAGCTCACCGATGGCTACGGCTGTGACGTGTACCTGGACGCCACCGGCCACCCCAAGTCCGTCGTGCAGGGGCTACACATGCTCCGGAAGATGGGCACCTTCGTCGAGTACAGCGTCTTCCGCGACCCGGTGACGGTGGACTGGACGATCATCGGCGACACCAAGGCACTCGACGTCCGTGGTGCGCATCTCGGTGGGTACTGCTGGCCCGCGGCGATCCGGCTCATCGAGTCGGGTGAGCTGCCGATGGCGAGCATTGTTACCCACCAGCTACCGCTCGACCGCTTCGGCGATGGCTTCGATTTGGTTTCCAGCGGCCGAGAGTCGATCAAAGTCGTCCTCATTCCGTGATCAGACCGCGACGGCTGGCCGGCCTCTCCCGCGGCAACACTGCGGCGACAGCCGGACGAGTACGCTCGGCCGCTTCCGCAAGAAGGGGAGTGAAGTACTGATGAGACACCGACCACCGCGATCATTCGCCGGAATCGCATCGTTGGCGTTGTTGGCCACACTGCTGTCCGGATGCGGCTTGGGCGGCGAAGAGCCGAGCCCGGCCGGCGACGACGGCCAGGCGGCGGCCACGCCTGCCGCGGATCCGAATTGGACGCTGGAAAAGGCGGCCGAGCCGTACCGGGGCACCACCATCAGGGCCGTCTTCCTCGACCGCCCCGGTTACCGGGCCGCTGCGAAGATGCTGCCGGAGTTCGAGCGGCGCACCGGGATCAAGGTGGAGTACGACACCATCCCGTACGAGAACAGCCACGAGAAGCAGGTTCTGGACTTCACCAGCGGTCATCCGAACTACGACATCGTCCTTACCGACGTGGTGTGGATCGGGGAGTTCGCCGCGTCCGGCTGGGTGGCGCCGTTGGACAAGTTCTGGCGCGACCCGAAGCTCGCGGACCCGAAGCTGAACCTGGACGGCTTCTTCCCCATCCTGCTCGACTCATTCGGCACCTGGAACAAGCGGGTCTACGGGCTTCCGTTCGACAACTACTCCGGGCTGTTGTTCTACAACGACTGCATGTTGCGGCAGGCCGGCTTCTCCGGCCCGCCGAAGACTTGGCAGGAGCTGTACGAGAAGTACGGCCCAGCGCTGACCAAGAATGGCAAGTACGCGTTCGCATTGCAGTCGCGGCGCGGTGAGACACAGTCGGCGGACTCCTTCATGCGGATGGTCTGGCAGGCTGGTGGCTCCCTCATCGACCCCAAGACCTTCGAGCCGAAACTGTCATCCCCGGAGGCGCTGAACGGACTGAAGTTCCGGCAGGACCTGATGAAGTACATGCCTCCGGACATCGTGGAATGGGACCACGACGAGACGGTCCAGGGACTGGCTCAGGGCCGGGTCGCGATGATCACTGAGTGGAGCGCCAACTACGCCACCCTCGCCAATCCACAGACCTCAAAGATCGTGAATTGCCTGAAGGTAGGCGTCGAGCCGGCGGGTGCCACCGGCAAGCCCGCGCCCGCGCTGGGCGGATTCTCGCTCGGAGTCAACGCGAAGGTCGACGAGAAACGGCAGAAGGCCGCCTACCTGTTCATCCAGTGGATCACCTCGGAGGAGCAGGCCAAGAACTACATCATCAACGGCGGCGTCTCCGGCCGCAAGGCGGTGTACGACGACCCGCAGCTACAGAAGCAGTACCCCTACTTCGCGCCGCTGGTGGAATCGTGGGAGAAGTACGGCAACCCGGTGTTCCGGCCCCGGTTCCCCGAGTGGCCGGCGATCTCCGAGACCATCGCGCAGATCGGTAGCGAGATGCAGCTCGGCCGGGTGTCGGTAGAGGACGGCGCGAAACGCATCGATGACAAGGTGCGAGAGGTACTCAAGCCCTACTACGAGAACTCCAAGCCGAAGCTGCAATGAGCGCCTACGACCAGGCCGGGCTAGCCCGCGCAGCCGTGTCCGAGGTGGGGGCGGCACTCGCCGCCCTCGCCCCGGACACCGTCGAGCAGGTCTGTGACGAGCTTCTCGCCGCGCGGCGGATCGCTTGCTACGGGGTGGGCCGGGAGGGCCTTGCCATCCGGGCCCTGGCGATGCGCTTGTTCCACTGTGGGCTGGATGTGCACGTGGTCGGCGACATGACCGTGCCACCGCTGCACCGAGGGGACCTGCTGGTCGTCTCGGCTGGGCCGGGTGCGTTCGCCACGGTGCTCGCCCTGCAGGGGGTGGCGCGCGCGGCCGGCGCACGGGTGCTGTGCTTCACTGCGCAGCCGGATTCACAGTCGGCCCGCGCCGCCGACCGGGTGGCGGTGATCCCCGCCCAGACGATGGCCGACGATCGCGAGGCGGCGACGGTACTGCCGATGGGAAGCTGTTACGAGTCCGCGCTGCTGCTGCTTGGCGACCTCGTGGCGCTACGGGTACGCGACCGTACCAACCAGTCCTCAGTAGACCTGCGCAACCGGCACACCAACCTGGAGTAGCGACCATGACCTGGCACACAGCGGAGAAGACGGTTGACGCGGGCCGGGGCACCGCGGTCGCCGCCACCGCCGCCGGACACCGCCGGCTGCGGCCGAGGCGCCGGCTGCGGCCGGCGTACCGGCTCCCGGCGCTACTGATGCTCGCGCCGGCGGTGATCGCCCTGCTCGCGGTCGGCATCTACCCCACGCTCTTCGCGCTCAACATGAGCGTCCACTCAGTACAGCTCACCAAGCCGTACCTCGGCACTCCCTTCGTCGGCCTGGACAACTACGCGACGGTGCTGCACGACTCGCTGTTCTGGGGCGCGCTCGGCCGGACCGCGGTCTTCTTCCTCGTCACCGTCCCGGTGGAGCTGGTCGCCGGTGTGGCGCTGGCGCTCCTGCTCGACGGAACCCGCTGGCGGCGCCTCGCCGCTGTCGTGCGGATCCTGGTGGTGCTGCCCCTCGCGGTCACGCCGACCGTGGTCGGCCTGGTCGGGCGGTTGCTGTTCAACCGCGACTTCGGCGTGGTGAACTGGCTGCTCGGGCTGGTCGGGCTGGGTCCGGTGTCGTGGCTCGGCGAGCCGACGCCGGCGATGATGTCCATCGCGCTCACCGACATCTGGCAGTGGACACCATTCTTCACCGTCGTCGCTCTCGGCGGTCTGACCATGGTGCCGAAGGAGGCGACGGAGGCGGTCCGGCTCGAGTCGAGCAGCCGGTGGGCGATGCTGCGCCATGCCCAACTGCCGTACCTGCTGCCCGGCGTCGCCGCGGTCCTCATCATTCGCACCATCGACGTGGTGAAGCTGTTCGACATGGTCTTCACCCTGACCCGAGGCGGGCCTGGGGTGTCGACCGAGCTGATCAGCCTGTACGTGCAGCGTATCGGCTTCCGGGTCTTCGATATGGGCGTGGCCAGTGCCCAGGCGGTGATCTTGCTGGTGCTGTCCATCCTCATCGCCCAGCTCTACGTGCGGTTCGTGTACCGGGAGGTGGAAGCATGACGCTCGCCGACGCCGCCCAGCGGGTCACCCGGGCCGAACGGCGAACCCCGGCCAGGTCGGCCCGGCGCCGCCGCCTCAGCGGTGGCGCGCTGCTAGAGCTGGTCGCACTGCTCGCCGTGGCGGTAGCGCTGCTCGCGCCGGTGGTGTGGATGGTTATCACGTCGTTCAAGACCACCAACGACACATTCGCCGTGCCGCCGAAGGTGTTCTTCACGCCAACCCTCGAGCATTACCAGGCGATCATCCGGGACGGCACCGTGCCGAGGGCGCTGCTCAACAGCGTCATCGTGGCGGTGGCCTCGACACTGCTCGCGATCGGGCTCGGCGTGCCGGCGGCGTACGCGCTGGCCCGTTTCGACTTCCGCGGCAAACGCGACCTGTGGTTCTGGTTCATCTCCAACCGCTTCCTGCTGCCGATCGCGGTGGCCCTGCCGTTCTACCTGCTCGGCCGCAACCTGGGGATGCTCGACACCCACCTCGCGCTGGTGCTGGTGTACCTGACTTTCAACGTGCCGCTGGTGGTCTGGCTGTGTGTGGACCAGTTCCGCGGCATCACACGCGACATCGAAGAGGCCGCCTATGTCGATGGCCTCGGCGTCTACGCGGCATTCCGGCGGATAGCGCTGCCGCTGGCCGCGCCCGGCATCGTCGTCGCGGCGATTCTGTGTTTCATCTTCAGCTGGAACGAGTTCCTGTTCGCCCTTGTGCTGACCCGGGACAGCGCGAAGACCGCGCCCGTTGAAGCGGCCAACTTCATGACCGGCTTCGGGGTGCGCTGGGGCCCGATGATGGCCACCGGCACGCTCATCGTGCTGCCCATCATCATCTTCGCCGGTGTGCTGTCCAAACGTCTCGTCAAGGGGCTCACCATGGGCGCCGGGAAGTAGCCACCCCGGCTACACCCCCAGCGGCCACGTCTCCGGCTCGGCCGCCGCGACCCCGCGCATGCGCAGCGGGCGTACGCCCCGGGTCTGGTCGAGCCACACGAACGCGTCGTACCGGTCGCCCAGCCTGGTCGGCACGTAGTTGCCCCAGCGCTCCCCTTCCGGGTGGTAGACGACGCCGATCGCGCGGTGCGCGAGCTCGTCGGTGAGCAGGTCCGAGGTCTGCCCGCCCGGCCCCTGGTCCGGGAACACGAACAGCGCCCGCTCCGGCGCGGTGTCGTGCAGGATGTCCTCCAGCGAGCCGTTGCGCGCCGGTGGTACCGGCATCACCTGCATCGGGGCGCCCCACGCCTCGCCGGCCACCACGGTCCCGCGATGGCAGCCGAAGCCGACCAGCACCACGCCCTCGTGGCCGTACCGGTCCCGCGCCAACTGTCCGATGTTGACCTCGCCGGCGTCGGCCATGTCGGTGCCCCGCGCGTCGCCGACGTGCGTGTTGTGCGCCCACACCACGGCCTTGGCACCCGGACCGTAGTAGGCCAGCAGCCGGTCCAGGGTCTGCGCCATGTGCTGGTCCCGCACGTTCCAGGACTCGACGCCGCCGCGCACCATCGCCCGGTAGTAGCGGTCCGCGCCGGCGACCACCTCGGCGTTCTGCCAGGCGCTGAGCTCGTCGTCGTGGCCCGGCCGTTCACCCTCGCTGATCGCCCGTTCGCGCATCCGGGCAAGCAGGTCGATGACCTCGTCTTCGCAGCCTTCCGGTATCAGCCGCGTGGCCATGGCGTACCGCTGCGGATCCTCGCCGTACGGCTCGAAGCAGCGGTAGGCGGCCAGCGCCTGCTCGACCGCCTCCGGGTCGTGCTCGCGCAGGTGGAGCAGGATCGCGCGCAGCGACTCCCACAGCGAGTAGACGTCCAGCCCGTGGAAGCCGACCCGGGCGCCCGGGTCCCGGTCGGCGTTGAACCGCCGCAGCCAGCGGCTGAAGTCGACGACCTCCTCGTTCGCCCACATCCAGGTCGGCCAGCGTTCGAAGGTGGCCAGCGCCGCGCGCGGGTCCTCCGGCGCCCCTTCCCGGCCGCGCACGCTGTGGTCCACCCGTTCGCAGTCGGGCCAGTCGCCCTCCACGGCGACGAACGCAAAGCCGAGCTCGCTGATCAGCCGCTGGGTCAGGCTCGCCCGCCACTGGTAGAACTCGTGCGTGCCGTGGCTCGCCTCGCCCAGCATCACCACCTGCGCCTGCCCGATCCGGTCCAGCAGCGCGTCGAAGTCCCCGGCGTCCGTCAGCGGCGCCGCCATGCCAGCAACGTCGTGGGTGTAGCGGTCCCAAACGGCCATGCCGTGGCCCGTACCCCCCGGGTCCGGCGGTCATGCGCGCCCGCCGGGGCCGCCCCTTCGTGCGCGGCGGCGGTCCGGCACCCCTCAGCCGCCCGGTTGGCAACGCCCAACCGGCGGCTACCCGTCCCGGCCGGCTGAAGCCACCGGCCACGGCGGCGCCCTCAGCCGTTGTCCCGCAGGAGGGTGCGGAGTGTCCTGAGGGCGTGGAACGTCTGGCTCGTGACGGTCCCGGGCGAGCACCGCAGCACGACCGCCGTCTGCTCCACACTGAGATCGGTCCAGAAACGCAAAAGGATGACCTGGCGCTGCCGATGGCCGAGCCGGTTGAGCGCCGAGATGAGAATGACCCGGTCATCCACCGGACCAAGATCCGCCCGCGCGTGCTCGGGTGGTTCCGCCCGCACGATCTCATTCTTCCAGGCCAGTCGTCTCCGTTCGCTGACAAAAGTCCGCACCAGCGTCTGGCGACTGAGGTGATCTCAGCGAGGAATGGTGGCGCGGTAGCGACGACACGGGCATAGCCATCCAGATCGGACGGTGCTCGAGATCGGCGTGGAGCCCTCGGTAGAAGAGGTCTGCCAAGATCCTTCTCC
>Ga0310834_100576_pt1 | contig 37841 bp, 30 predicted proteins | sample SM_ome_2_FD_201314 | JGI IMG/M metagenome (GOLD analysis project Ga0310834, IMG submission 201314) | Sorghum-adapted microbial communities enriched on stacked mutant (SM) sorghum from Joint BioEnergy Institute, Emeryville, California... ...
CGCTGACCGTAGCCGAGGAAGCGCTAAACCTCTACCGGCAGCTGGCCGCACGCAACCGCGACGCCTACCTACCCGACCTCGCGGGCTCGCTGAGCAACTACGCCAGCCGGCTGGCCGAGACCGGCCGGCGCGACCAAGCGCTGACCGTAGCCGAGGAAGCGCTAAACCTCTACCGGCAGCTGGCCGCACGCAACCGCGACGCCTACCTACCCGACCTCGCGGGCTCGCTGAGCAACTACGCCAGCCGGCTGGCCGAGACCGGCCAGCGCGACCAAGCGCTGACCGTAGCCGAGGAAGCGCTAAACCTCTACCGGCAGCTGGCCGCACGCAACCGCGACGCCTACCTACCCGACCTGGCCATGGCGGTAAACAACTACGCCATCCGACTCGCCGAGACCGGCCAGCACGACCAAGCGCTGACCGCAGCCGAGGAAGCGGTCACCCTGCGCAGAGAACTCGCCGCGCTCAACCGCGACGCTCACCTACCCGACCTCGCCGGCTCGCTGAACAACTACGCCAACCATCTGGCCCACGCCGGCCGGCACGCCGACGCCCTGACCGCAGTCGAAGAGGCGGTCACGCTGCGCAGAGAACTCGCCGCGCTCAACCGCGACGCCTACCTACCCGCCCTCGCCGGCTCGCTGAACAACTACGCCAACCATCTGGCCCAAGCCGGCCGGCACGCCGACGCCCTGACCGCAGTCGAAGAGGCGGTCACGCTGCGCAGAGAACTCGCCGCGCTCAACCGCGACACCTACTTACCCGACCTCGCAGCGTCACTGTGGATGTATGCCCATGTGTGCCAGGTATCGGACACCGAGAACGCCCAGGCTATCGCATCCGCTCGGGAGGCGGAGTCGATCCTCGCCGAACTGGCGGCCGTTGAGCCAGCCGCCTTCCACGGCAGGCTTCGGGCCGTTGAAGATCTGCTGCACAAACTGGGCGACGGTACGAAACAACAGTGAGCGGCGTCCAAGCACTGATCATCATGACCGCGCCGGTCGTGATGATCGTGTGCCGCTACTCCATCTTGCTGCTGCGGGTAGGACCTATTCGATCAGATGCGATGTCGCGCCGCGGCGGGTACACAGAGATGATGTCGCCATAGGTCCAAAGTAGATGGCCGGCCATTGCCCGCCCAGCGTTGGATCGGTTCGATGGTCACGGCCTACGGCCTCGGGAGAGCGAGCTGGTGGAGCTCGAGCCCTTGCTGCGAGTGCCGTTGGCTGGGGCGTTGGGGTGGAGTGTGGTCGGCGGTGTCGGCGCTGCGCGTCGGCGGATGACAGTCCAGCGGCCCTAACCAGCGGCGGCGAGGACCGCCCGCGCCGCTGGAGATACGGCCGGCGCCGAAGGCGCCCAGTGAGGACGTACCGCGACCGCGCCGGCGGCGGGCACAGGCGACGGCGGCCAGGCGCTTGTCCCGTTCGGCGGGCATCGCCTCGTGGCCGCCAATAGATTCCTCAGCCGGCGGTGGGGTCAAGGGTCGGCGGCAGCCGATCGCGTCAGCGACGCCCGCCAGGGCGCCCTTGACGCCAGCGCCGGCGGGAATACGATCCGGCCGGCCCGGAGGCGATGAGCCGCGCCCTCGCGGTTCAGGCGGCACCCGGACCTGCAGGCAGGGCCATGTCGCCGTGTGGCGCGTTGCCCTTCCCGACCGTCGTGGTCGCCACCCCGGCAGCGCCCTTCCACGACCGCTTCCACGCGCCGGTCGGGCCGCTCTTCCATGGTCCTTCCCAGGCGGACCGCGTCCTTCCTAACGGGTCCTTCCATCAGCCCAGGCGGACAAACGTGGGCACGTCCGGCGTCCTTCCACGGTCGGGGCTTCCTGACCGAACACCGCTGCCGTCGCTACGACACGGCATTGGGGGCAATGGGTGGCGCCGCGGGCGGCCAGCGCGTTCGCGCAGGTCACGGTACATGTTGCATCGACGGAAGTGAGGTTTGGAAGGGAACCTGCCGCGGCGGGCCGCCGGTGAGTTGGCGCGGCTTACCGCTTCCAGCCAGCGTCCGGCAAGGCCCGGCCGCCCCTTCCACGCTCTTGCCGAACCGACGCTTGGAAGGGCGCCATGTTCTTCCAAAGCCGCCCCCGCAGAAGAAGGCTGCGTCCTTCCAGAGCCGAGCCTGGAAGAACGCCACGCTCTTCCAACTGCGACGTCAGCAAAGGGACGTCACGTCCTTCCGGACCGACGTTGGAAGAGCGACGTTGGAAGAGCACATCGGCCTTCCCACATCTTCCGAACCACTGGTGTCTTTCGCGACGGCCCTCCCGACCCTTCCCGCGCGGCCACGCTGCGGCAGGCATTGCGTTCGTGCCAGGACGGGCCGACGTCCCCTCACCGGCAGAGGCGGGCAGCCCGTACCGACCAGATACGTGTACGTCAAAGGCTGCGTAACAGGGTGCGCAACACCTCCTCGCCACGCCGACCACCGGCGGCGCGCACCACCTCGATCAGCGTCACGACCTCCTGGAGGCGGTGCGCGCGGTGGTGTAGGTCCGTGTGGCCGCTCGGGGTGACCGTGACGCGGCGGGTGAAGGACCAGCGCCCGCAACCGGCGGCGGCGCGCAACCCGGCTGGGCGCTGGTCGTACGGCTCGCGCCGAAGGCGCGCTGCGAAGCGGGGCCTGACTCGACCCGCGGCGACCAGGATGGCCGAGGACGGCGAAGGACCGGCGTTCTTCACCCACCGCCGCTCGGAACGTTGGTTAGGGGCGTCGGCCGACAGGGCCGTCAAGCCCCGCGGTGTCGGCGGGAGCTGGGTGAGGCGGCCGCGGTCGACGCACGGCGGGCTGGGGTGAGCGGTCATGGGCGGCAGGTTCAGCGCCGTTGCGCATTCCGGTGTGGATGTTGCGCAGCGTGTGGGCAACGGGCCGGGTAACGCGGACGCGCCAGCCTGATCGGTATCAGTCGCCGAGAGGATGATGGGAATGACGAACGCCGTTGCCGTGGCCGGGTCGTGGGACACGCTGGCGGACAATCCTGATCGCTACCGGTCAGGAACACCTATGAGCGTGGTCGACGGGCCGGGCGACGTAGACGACACATGCGAGATTGGCAGGTCGACGCGTCCGGCCGGGTTTGGAGGTGGGCTGCCGGTGCCGGCCCTGACCGCGCCGGTTGCGCAGCCCACGACCTACTACACGGTGACCACGGTCGACGCGCGCGGTCGTCTGGCGGATGCGTCGCCGCTGCGGGTTCTCGGCTGGGCCCCCGGCCGGCGCCTCAAGGTCACGATGTTGCCGGGGGCGTTGATCGCCATCGCCGGACCCGACGGCACCTTATCCGTGACCCGGCAGGGGCGTCTGCGGCTGCCGGCCGACCTGCGGCACGCGTTGCGCGTGGCCGGAGGCGACCGGGTGCTCGTGGCCGCGGATTCCGACCGTGGCGTGTTGGCCGTCTACACGATGGCGACGGTGGACGCCATGGTGTCCCGGTATCACACCGCGTCCGGCGGGGCGTCGGCGTGACCAGCGGGCCAGAGCCGGGTGAGCTGGCGGCGGCCCGGTTGCTGCTGATCCGGCTGGGCATCACCCCGGAACAGTTGCTCGCCGCGCCGGTCGCGCCGAAACGGATGCCGACGCTGGACGAGTACATCGAGCGGGTCGCCGGGGCGGTGGGTGACGGCGCCCGCCGGGCGTATGGCAGCTACTGGAACCGCGTCCGGCAGGTCTGGGGAACCCGGCGGCTGGACGAACCGACGCCGCTGGAGATCAAGCAGTTCGCGGAACGGTGCAAGGCCGAGACCGTGCCGCGCCGCAACAGCCGCGGCGGGCGATCGGCGGCCGAGCACGCGATCGCCGCCCTCCGCTGCGTCTACCGGCACGCGGTGGCCGACGGCCTGATCAGCGAGGCCGACAACCCGGCCTCGCGGGTGCCCAAGCCACGCCGCCTGGCCAGCGCCCGCCGCGCGCTCACCAGCGACCAACTCGCCCAGATCATCGACGTCGCCGGCCGCACCGGGAACGATCCCGACCTCGACAGCCTGCTGCTGCGCCTGCACATCGAGACGGCCTGCCGACGCGGCGGCGCCCTGGCCCTGCGACTGCGCGACCTTGACCCTGACCAATGCCTGATCCGGCTCCACGAGAAGGGCGAGACCGTACGGTGGCAGCCCGTCTCACCCACGTTGATGCACCATCTGGTCGCCCACGCCGACCAGCGGGGCGCCACCGGCCCGTCCGACCAGGTGCTGCGGTACCGCCACGGCGCCCCGATCACCGCCCGCCGCTACGACCACCTCTGGCAGCGCATCGGCCGGCACCTGCCCTGGGTCGCCCGCCAACAGGTCAGCACCCACTGGCTACGCCACACCACCCTGACCTGGGTCGAGCGCACCTTCGGCTACGCCGTCGCCCGCAGCTACGCCGGCCACCACGGCAAGAACGACGCCGGCACCACAACCACGTATGTCCGGGCCAGCCTCGAGGAGGTCGCGACCGCTCTGGCTGCCCTTACCGGCGAGCCACATCCCCTCGCCACACAGACCGGTGAGCGCGTCGGCTTGCTGACAGGCTCCAAGCGACCTAGCCTGCGCACATGAACACGTGCACTGCGCACGGATGCAACATCTTGGTGTCGAAGGGGGGACTTGAACCCCCACGCCCTTGCGGGCACTAGCACCTCAAGCTAGCGCGTCTGCCATTCCGCCACTTCGACGTGATGCCCGATCATAGACGCCCGGAGTCGACGTCCGATGGTCGGTCGCGGTCCATCACTGTACACGCCCCACCCCGACCGCTTCCACCGGGATACCCCTCGCGTCGAGGCGTGTCGTCACTGTTCGTCCGCTTTATACGAGTTTATCCGGCGGTGCCCGCTGCGCCGCTAGGGCGTTCCGGCCTCAGCCCAGCGGCCTCACCCACCGCATGCCACCCCGCCGGGCCGTCACCTCCCCCACGACTACGCCGGTCCGATCAGGACCACGCGTCCGGGTGTGCCGGCTTCGACCCGCACCGCTGGCCGGGGGCGCCTCGCGCCACGCCGAGCCGCGCCAGTACGGGAAGCGGGCCGCCCAGTCACCTCAGCCCGGAGACCGCCGACACCCCGCGGGGGTAAACGCCTAGCCGGCTAGCCACAACGACACACCCCCAGCGGCGGGGCAGGGATGGATCCATACCCGGGGTCGCCGCCCCGTACCAACGCCGGGCCAGCCGGCCCGACACCACCCGGGCCGGCCGCCCACGGCCGGACACCACCCGGCTGCCCCATGACGGCACCCCGGGCCCTCGCGCCGAGGCACCAAACGAAGGCCCCCGGGGCACCACGGCCCCGGGGGTACCGACGAAGCGGGCGGGAGGCCCGTCAGCTGGCCTGAGCGCGGGGCAGGCCGATCGCGTCGGCGAGCTCCGCGAGGGCGGCGATGTGGCCGTCCACTGCCACCGCACCACCCGGCTCCAGGCCCATGGTGTCGATCGACAGGTGGGTGGCGCCGGACTCCCGCCACAGCCGCACCGCCTCGGCCGTGGCGTCGACGCCCCGGTTCAGGCGAGTCCGGCCGTGCATGCCCAGCGTCGACGGGTCGCGCCCGGCCGCTCGCGCCGCCGTCCGTACGACCTTGGCCGCCTCCTCGAGCTCCGGGCCGGGCTGCATCTGCGGGAACCAGCCGTCGCCGAGCTGCCCCGCGCGCTTGTAGGCGGGCAGGCTCTCGGCCCCGAACCAGATCGGAATCGGACGCTGCACCGGCAGCGGCGCCAGGCCCGCCCCGTTCACCGTCTCGTACTCACCGTGGAACGTGACCGACCGCTGCGTCCACAGCTGGCGCAGCAACTGCACCTGCTCGCCGATGCGCCGGCCCCGGTTGGTGAAGTCCTTGCCGAGCGCCTCGTACTCCACGTGGTTCCAGCCGAGGCCCACGCCGAGCCGGAACCGCCCCTGGGTCAGGATGTCGACCTGGGCGGCCTGCTTGGCCACCAGCGCGGTCTGCCGCTGCGGCAGGATGATGATGCCGGCGACGAGTTCCAGCGACGTGAAGCCAGCGAGATATCCAAACAGGACGAACGGCTCATGGAAGGTGGAGTCGACGTCGTACGGCTTGTTCCATCCCTTGTGGACCTCCGGGTCCGCGCCGAGCACGTGGTCGAAGGCGAGGATGTGTCGGTAACCCAGCTCCTCGACCGCGGCCGCGTACGCTCGCACCGCCGCCGGGTCGGCCCCCATCTCCGTCTGCGGGAAGACCACACCAATCTCCACCCGCCCACTCTAGCCACGGGTTCCGGGTGGCACGGGCGAGTTAACCGAAGCATACGCCTGCGTTCATCGATCGGCGGTTCACCCACCGGCGAGCATCCAGTGCTTGCCGACGACCCAGCCCAGGAACTGCCGGGGCGTCGGCCTGGCCGTGCCCCCTCCGCCGGCGGCCGCGCTGGTCCCGCGAGCGACCGTGGCCCCGCCGACGACCGTGGCAGCCCGGCCCACGGAGGCGCCGCCCACCAGGCTGGCACCCCCGACGACCGAGCCGTCGGCCCCGAACGAGCCACCCGCGACCACGTGGGCGAGCCCGGCGAGGGCCGGCGCCAGGCACCTCCCCACGTGCGGGGGTCGGCCCGCCGTCTCCTGCTCCGCCCAGGCGACGAACCCGGGCTGCTCCGCCTCGCCCGCCATGGACAGGTAGAAGAGCATCTGCCGCCAGGCGTACGCGGCGTTCTTGATCGTCGACAGCGGCCGCGGGTTGCCGTCGACCTGCTCGACGAGGCGGAGCGCGGCGCGCAGGCTGGCCCGGGCGAGGCTCCCCCAGCCGCCGTCGGGCACCACCCCCAGCGGACCGGCCACCACCGCGAGGTTGTGCGTGGTCAGGATCTGCGCCTGCTCGATCACCATGCCGTTCGCCGCTACCGACCATCCCCGCTCCGGGACGCCCGCCCGCTGCCGGCACAGCTCGTCGAACTCGGCCGACGTCTTCACGCCCCAGCGCTCGCGCGAAGCGTCCGGCAGGCTCAGGATGGCGTCGGCGTCGATGCCGTAGTACCGCTGGTAGAGCGAGCCGCGCAGCAGCTGCGCGGCCACCTTGGCGGCGGCGAGGAACTTCGCGGAGAACGCGCCCATGAAGATGTCGGCCGCGAGCTCCTCGACCCAGGGCAGGTCAAGGCCCGCCTGGCGGGCCAGCGCCGCCAGCTCCCGCACCAGCGGGTTGGGCATGACGGTGGCCGGGAACGACTGCAGGGCGAGCCGGGCCACCTGGGTCAGTGTCGCCGCCGCGCCCGACCGGACGGCCCCGCCTGCGCGGCAGTAGGGCGCGACCGCGACCACCCAGGGCAGCTCGTCGATGCGGACCCGGTGCTCGAGGTGCAGCAGCAACAGCGACCGCCGGGCGCGGAACGCCCGGTAGTGCTGCGCCATCAGCGTGCGCAGCGCCGGATCCTCGTAGGCGGCCGCCGTGGCGACCGCGGCCAGGCCGGGAACCAGGCGCGCGAACACCTCGGCCGACGGCACCAGGCCCGCGGCAACCAGCTCCTCGATGGTGCCGGCCAGGGCCAGCCGGGCGACGCGGCGCACCGGCTCGGGGATGGTCCACCCGGTCGGCACGCCGTGCGTCCGCGCCTCCTCCGGGGTCACCGGCGCCGCGATGCCGACGTCACCGCAGTCGGCCGGCCGCGCGGCCAGCCGGGCGGCCACGACGCCGGCGAGCTGGGCGTGGGTCGGCAGGTTGCCCTGCCGCTGCTGGGCGCGCCGCAGCGCCGCGTGGGCCTCGCTGCCGGGCGCGCCGCGCCGCGCCACCATGGCGTCGACGGCGTGCTGCAGCAGCCCGCGCTGCCGCGGGGACAGGCCGGCGCTCTCCTCCTGAGCTACACGCTGTCCGCGCCGTCATGTCGTACGAATGACCGTTGTCGTCCGACTGATGTCGTACGAATGCCCCTCGGTGTCGTACGACTACTGGCGCTGGGCGGATGGTACCGGGGCCGGTCAAGGGCGCGCCTCCCGATAACGGCTTGGCCCGGCACGGAATCATGGATACATGGCACAACTATCGATACCAAGACCACCCCGGCAGCCCCGCCTGGGCGTCGACATTGGACGGGTCATCATCGACGGGGCCGCCCATCCCGATGGCGGCGACACCGCGTTCTTCGAGGGCGACGAGGCGACGATGCTCGCCACGCCCGAGGTGCCCGACGCGGTGGCCTCGATCGCCCGGCTGACGCAGGCGTTCGAGGGCCGGGTATGGCTGGTCTCCAAGTGCAGCCCGCGCACCCAGGAGCGGACGCTCCGCTGGCTGCAGGCGCACGACTTCTACAACCGTGCGGGTGTCGATCCCGGCCATGTGCGCTTCTGCCGGGAGCGGGCGGAGAAACGGGGCCACTGCGCGGAACTCGACCTCACGCATTTCGTGGACGACCGTCTCGAGGTGCACGCGGCGATCCACGGCGTGGTCGACCACCAGTACCTCTTCGGCCCGCAGCCCGGCCCGGTGCCGGAGTACACCATCCACGTGCTCACCTGGCCGCAGGCGCGCGCCCACATCGAGGCGACGCTGAACGGCTGAGGGTGGGCTCCTGACGCTGGGCCACCCACGACCAACCGGCGCCGGGCCGTCACGCTGGCGCCGCGGAGCGAAAGGCGCGGCGATAGGCGCTCGGCGAGGTTCGCATCAGCCGGGTGAAGTGGTGACGGAACGTGGCGGCGGTGGCGAACCCGACCGCCGAGGCGATCGCCTCGATCGACGCATCGCTGGTCTCCAGCAGCGCCAGGCTGGCCTGCACCCGGTGCTCGATGAGCCACCGGATCGGGCTGGTGCCGCTGCACCGTTGGAAGTGCCGTAGGTACGACCGCGTCGACATGTGGGCCCGCCGGGCCAGGTCGGCCACGGTGATCTCCTGGTCCAGATGGGACAGTGCCCACTGCATCGTGGCGGCCACCCGGTCGTCCTCCGGCGTCGGGGCGACGGGCGCCTCGATGAACTGGGCCTGCCCTCCCGATCGATGGGGCTGGATCACCAGACGCCGGGCCACGGCGTTGGCGATCGCGGCTCCGTAGTCCTTGCGCACGATGTGCAGGCACAGGTCCAGCCCGGCGGCACTGCCGGCGCTGGTGAGCACGTCGCCATCGTCCACATAGAGCACACTGGCGTCGACCGTGACCGCGGGATACCGCCGGGCCAGCAGCTCGGCGTACCGCCAGTGCGTCGCGGCCCGCCGGCCGTCGAGCAGCCCGGCCGCCGCGAGCGCGAAGGCGCCCGAACAGATCGACACGATGCGCGCTCCCCGCCGGTGTGCCCGGCGCAGGGCCGCCACCAGCTCCGGCGGCACCTCGGCGTGCACGTCGCTGACCCCCGGCACGATCAGCGTGTCCGCGCGCGCGAAGGTGTCCAGACCGTAGGGCGTGCGCAGCGTGGCCCGCCCGAGCATCGGCAGGTCGTTCGGCGAGATCGCGCAGATCGTCAGGTCGTACCACTCGACCTCGAGCTCGGGCCGGGGCAGCCCGAAGACCTCGGTCACGATGCCGAGCTCGAATCCCGACATCCCGGCGTAGGCGAGCACGCTCACCCGAGGCCCGCTCCGGCGCCGCGGGCGTACGACCACTGGGTGGGCCGGCGCGCGCTGGGACATGGCGGGATATTAGCGAACCACGTCGTTCCCGCCAGTCGCCGGCCACGGCCGGTCGAGCGAGGATGACCGTGCCACGGAGCAGTGGACCTGCCAGAGACAGAGCTCCACCAGAAAGGAACGCATTAATGGACAGCGGTGCCGTGGGAACGGTGCGGTCGCTCCGCGAGTGGGCAAGCGAGGCGGTGGCGCACTTCGAGCGCCGGCTGCGGTTCGAGACCGACGTGAGCGATGTACACGCCGGGATGGAGTCCGGCGCGCCGGGCTTCATCCTGGTCGACGCGCGCAGCCAAGCCGCCTGGGACCAGGGACACCTGCCCGGTGCCCTGCACCTGCCGACGGCCCTGATCGCGGACCGGGCGGCGCAGCTCATTCCGGCCGGCACACCGGTGGTGACCTACTGCTGGGGCCCGGGGTGCAACGGAGCGACCACGGCGGCGCTGGCGTTCGCGCGGCAGGGCTACGAGGTGCGGGAGATGCTGGGCGGATACGAGTACTGGGTGCGCGAGGGCTTCCCCGTCGAGACCTCAACGGGTCGGGTGAGGCGGCCGGCCGACCCGCTCACCGCACCGGCGAGCGGACCGACCTGCGAGTGCTGACGCGCTGACCCGCACCGGTCGGCGTCCTGGCGCGGGTCACCGTAATGGCACGGGTCGGCGTACTGGCGACCGGTCGGCGTTGTACCGACCAGTCGGCTTGGTGGCACCGGCTCGACGTACCGGACGGTCCGGCCGGCCGTCGGGCGACCTGACGACCCGACGGCCGCGGTCGGGCCGTCAGGTCGTGCCGAGGGCAGCTTTGATCTTGCTGATGGCTTCCTGTTCGTTGGGGCTGGCGCCCCCACCCGCGGCGCTGGCGACCTCGTCGACCGCCTGGGTGACCGCGGTACGGAACTCCTCGAGCTGCTCCTGCCCCTTCGACTGCAGGATCTGCTGCGACTCGGACAGCGCGGTGATGACGTCCCGCTCGATCTCCGGCCGCGACCCCATCGGCATCTTCGGCATCCCGCCGCTGCGCAGCACGTCCCGCAACTCGGGCGCCTTGGCGAACGCCCTCGAGCCGGCGAAGCTCTCCTTGACCATGTCGAGGAAGCCGGGCTCGGCGCTGGACACCAGATACACGGCCCCGAACGCCGCGGTCCGCAGGGTCTGCCGTTCCTGCTCGGTGTAGGTGGTGGTCATACCACCATCCTTGTCGATCTCCGCGCCGAGCGTCGGCCATTCGGCGAACGCCGCCGACACCACCGGTCCCTGGCGCCCCAGGAACCCGCCTGGGCCCGGACGACTTCGCCCAGGGGCAGCAGAACGCCGTTCCCGGGCGCCAGGGTCACGCGGACGTCGCTCCGGACACCGCCGCCCCTCCCCGTTCCCGGGCCACGAGCTCCCGGACGGCGGGCACGACCTCGGCCGCGAACCGCTCGGTCATGGTGTGGTCGTCGCCGCCGATGAGGACCGCGGAGACGCCGTGGGTGAGCGCCAGGTCCGCCAGCTGCTCCACCCACTGCTGTGGTGGGCCGTTGAGCACACCGCGATTGGCGGTCGAGAACTGCACATTCATGATGTTCAGCAGCCGCCGGATCGCGGTCGGGGACCGGCCGGCCGCGGCCGCGGCCTCGTCGATGCGGGCGTTGAGCTCGGGCAGCGAGTCGACGCCGCGCGGCAGGTACTCGAGCGAGGGCAGCCAGCCGTCGGCCACCGCACCGGTCAGCTCCAGCATCTTCGGCTTGTAGGAACCGACCCAGATGCTGATGTCGTGCGCCGGCCGAGGTCCCCGCTTGGTCCCGACCGCCGTGTAGTAGCGACCCTCGTGGCGCACGATGCCCGTGGCCTCGGTGTCCCACAGGTCACGGATGATCGCGATCGCCTCACGCAGGGCCACCACCGCCTGGCCCGGCGTGAGCCGGCGCCCGCCCATCGACGCGATGCCGTCCCAGAAGGCCCCGGCCCCGATCCCGAGCTCGAACCGGCCCCCGCTGAGGATGTCCAGCGAGGCCGTGGCGCGGGCGAGGACCGCCGGCGGACGCAACGGAAGGCTGAGGACGTTGCCGGCCACCCGGATCCGTTCGGTACGGGCGGCGACGAAGGACAGCAGCGTCCACGTGTCGAGCAGCCCCGGATGGTAGGGGTGGTCCTGGAACGTGACCAGGTCCAGTCCGGCCCGGTCGGCGGTGACCGCCAGATCGATGACGTTTCCGGCGTCCTGGACCCGGGGCGTCACGAAGGTCCCGAACAGCAGGTCGTGCCCGTAGTCGCTCATGTCGATGTCTCCTTCTGGGCGGCGGCCAGGTCGGCCGTGAGGTCCAGGTGCGGGTCGATGGCGAAGTTGTCCCGGAACAGATTGTCCGGGTCGTACCGCCGCTTGAGCTCGACCAGCCGGGCCAGCACGGGCGGCGGGAAGGCGTCGCGCAGCCGTTGCGGACGCAGGTCGGTGTCGAAGCTGAGGTAGAGGCCGTCGAAGTGCGGGGCGAGCGGGTCCCAGGCCGCGTTGAGCGCCTCCTGGTCCGCGCCCATCGCGGTGATCTGGAACGCCGGGGTCCGGTGGGCGAAGGCGGTCTCGTCGGCCGGCACGTCGGCGATCGCCCCACCCATGGCCCGCAGCTGGAAGAAGTACACCCGGCCGCTGCGCAGCAGGCGCGCGGCGTCGCGGGCGAACTCAGCGGTGATCGCCGGCAGGAAGGCGGACCGGGAGGCGGGTTCACCGACGCCGTGGTGGCCGTCGGAGCCGACGTCGGCGGCCTGGTCCATGACGTCGGTATACCGCGCGCGGACGACCTGCTGCTGGGCGAGCAGGCCGAGTTCGGTGAACGGGGTGAGCCGCTGCACGATCACCTCGGGGTCCGGCGAGGCCACCACTCCATATAGCTGGATTATTGACTGTCCCTGGCGCGGGCGGCCGGTCACGAGGAACACCGTGGTGTCCCGGGGAGCCGTGCTGGCGAGCCGACCGTAGCGGCGCAGCGCGTCCTCGATGTCCGGGCTGACGAGGACGAGCTGGGCGAAACCGACCTCACGCACCTCGTCCACCTCGAACTCGAACGCGGTCACGACGCCGAAGTTCGCCCCGGCGCCCCGGACCGCCCAGAACAGGTCGGGGTTCTCGTCCCGGCTCGCCCGCACGATCCGACCGTCGGCGAGCACCAGCTCGACGGCGCGAAGATGGTCGATGGTCAGGCCGTACTGGCGGGACAGGAGGCCGATGCCACCCGCGGTGGCCAGGCCGCCGACCCCCACGCCGCCGTAGTCGCCCGAGCCGAGCGCCCAGCCGTACGGGTCCAGCGCCGCGGCGACCCGCTTCCACGTGGCCCCCGGGCCGATGCGCACGAGCCGCCGCTCCGGATCGAGGACCTCGATGGTATCGATCCCGCCGACATCGATGACGATGCCACCGTGGTTGGTCGATCGACCGCTGATCCCGTGGCCGCCGCTGCGCAGGCCCAGCGGCAGGTGCCGGTGGCGACGAGCGAAGGCCAGCGCGTCGGCCACCTGCTCGGGGGTGCGGGGCCGCAGGACCAGGCCGGGCGAGCCGCCCCGAAGGTAGGTCGAGGCCACGCTGCGGTACTGCGGATCACCGGGCTCGATCGCGGTCTCGGCCAACGACTCCGGCACGCCGTCGTAGTCGATGCCCGGGCGGCGGCGAGCCCGCGCCGCCGCGGAGCGCCGGGGCGGGCCCGTACGGTCCGATTCCCCGACGAGGGCGACCAGGCGGTCAATGTCCGACGTGGACCGTACGGGCACCACCACCGGGGTACCGCCCTGCGCCCGGGCCCGCAGCTCGTCCGCGCCCGCGTCCGGTGGGGCGACGACCCAGGCCGACTCGGTGGTGATCAGCCGCGGGCCGGCCAGGATCTCCAGGCTCTGGTGGGCCTTGTCGACCACGGTCGGATACGGCGCCCCGGGATCGGTCGGGTCCGCCGCGACCGGTGGCGCCGCCGCGACGCCGATTCCGATGCGCCGGGTGCGACCGGCGATCCAGACGGCCACCGTCCACGGGTCCAGCGTCCCGGGCTCCGGCGCGCGGTCGCCGGGCCGCAGCACGACGAGGCTCAGCCCGCCCGCCTCGGCCCGCTGGGCGAGCGCCGCGACGTCGCCTGGCGCCAGCCCGCACAGGTCCAGCGCGATCCCCACCTCGATGGTCACCGGTTCCTCCGCAATTCGTCTGCATGACAGATCGTATGTTGTGCAGACGATCTGTCAAGCCACACGCGTCGGGTAGCATGGCGGTTGTGAGTGGGGCGACAGTCAGATCGGAGCCACGGCCGGCGAAGCGGGCCGGCACGGCGCGACGGCCGGCCCAGCCGACGGGTACGGGCACCCGCCCTCCGGAGCCGGCGGGCACTGAGCTACGGCCTCCGGAGCCGGCGGGCTCGGAACCACGGCCTCCGGAGCCGGCCGGCTCGCAAGACCATGACCTGGGCTGGGCCCTGGGTGTCCTGCTGCGCTCCCACCGTGACCTCGTCTCCCGGGTGCTGGGCGACTTCCCGCACGGCCCGCGCGGCTACCAGACCCTGGCCGAGGTGATCCGGGGCCAGCAGCCCAGCCAACTGGCCCTGGCCAACCGACTGGGCATCGACCGCACGGTGATGACGTACCTCATCGACGACCTGGTGGCCGCCGGGCTCGTGGAACGCCGCCCCAACCCGGCCGACCGGCGCCAACGCCAGATCGTCGCCACGGCCAAGGGAGAGCAGGCCCTGGCCTCGCTGTGCGACCAGGTCACCGAGGCCGAGAACGCGATGCTGGGTGCCCTGGACGACACCGAGCGCGCGCTGCTTCGCCGCCTGCTCGTCAAGGCGGCCCGCGGCGTCGGACCGGGCGACCACTCCGGCGACACCTGCGAGATCATCGACGCCGCCCTTCGCGAGTAGAATCCCACCCGTGCCGTTGATCTAGGGCATAGAGTGGCTTAATGATCTCCAACAACCACTCTATGCCCTAGATCAACAGGGATAGAGGAGGGCGACCGGGCTCAGGCGCGGCGGTCGATGAGCGTGACGAGGGCGTCGAGGAACTCGGCCGGGCGCTCGATGTGGGGCGAGTGGCCGCAGCCGTCGAGCATCACCTCGGTGAACGAGCCGCCGTTGGCGGCGTAGCGCTCCAGCACGGCCCGGATCTGCGCGATCATCGGCTGAGGCGGGCACTCCTCCTCCCCCGGCCACCCCGGCACCAGCCCGAGCTTGCCGAGCTGGGCGAAGTCGAACAGGGTGGCGTCGCCCACGATCGCGTCGCGGTTGCCGTGCACCCACACCACCGGCGGCTTGACCGGTAGGGCGACCAGATCGTCGGCGACGTTGAAGTACTTGGGCGACATGGCGTTGAGCACCCCGCGGGTGCCCGGCGCCATTCCGGGCCAGCTCGGGGACGTCGTCGAGTCACCCGGGTAGTTGTCCTCACCGACCACAGTGGACAGAACGCTGTCGAGCAGCGCCTCCTCGTCGTCGCCCAGCGAGGCGGGGTCGGCCACGTACGTCGTGCGCAGCACCTGGCGCGGGCTCGTCGGATCCTCGTCGGTGCGGTCCTTGGCGCCGAGCCGGGCCACGAACGTCGGGTTCGCCGTGCCGGCGCCGGTGCCGGCGAAGTCCGGCGTGGTCGGCGTGCCGTTCACGTCCCGGGTGCCGCCGAACCCGTACGGGGAGACCGTCGACTCCAGCAGCAGCCCGGCGACGCGGGACGGGTGCTCGATCGTCAGGTGCATCGCCACTCCCCCGCCCATCGAGTGCCCGGCCACCACCGGCCGCGCGTCGGCCCCGAAGACGACGTTGACCAGCGCCGCGACGTCGTCGGCGAAGTCGCGCAGCCCGCGGGTGGCGTCAACCGGGGCCGCCTGGCTGTGGCCGTACCCCCGCAGGTCCGGCGCCACGATCCGCAGGTCGGGGCGGGCGGCGACCAGACGGCGCACGAAGGGCTCCCAGTACGCCCCCGAGGAGCAGTTGCCGTGGATCAGCAGCACCGGGATGCCGTCTGCCGGGCCCCACTCGAGGTACGCCTGGTCGATGCCGTTGGCGTGCACGGTACGCGTCATGGCCAGTCCTTTCTCGGGTCAGGAAGGGCTCCTTCCTGGGCACGACCGTCACGAGGGCGTCCTTCCCGACGCGCCACCGGACGCACCCCCTGACCCACCACCAGCTACCCGGGCCGGCAGCAGCCGCTGCAGCGGACCGAGGCGGTGGGCCAGGCCGGCGAGCCCGCCCGGGAAGAAGTACACGGCGAGGATGAAGACCGTGCCGAGGATGAACAGCGGCTCCGACAGCGGGCCGGAGAGCACGCTCGGCAGGCGCTCCACTGCCTCGGAGGCGCCGACGGCCGTGAGCCGGTGGTCGAGGTAGGCGAAGACCACGCCCCCGGCGAGCGGTCCCCACCGGGTGCCGGGTCCGCCGAGCACCACCATCACCAGCAGGGACAGGGTCAGGTCGGAGGCGGTCAGCCCCGGGTTGGCCCCGCCGATGAGCAGCACGTAGACCACGCCGCCGATCGACGCCAGCGCCCCGGCGATGACGAAGGCCAGCAGCCGGTACCGGTACGGCGACAGCCCGAGCACGTCGACCCGCCGGTCGTCGTCGCGGACCGCGGCGAGCACGCGCCCGGCCGGGGCGTCGTCGATGCGGTGCACGACGAACGCCACGAGCGCCACGAACGCCAGCGCGAGCCAGTACAGGTTGACCGTGTTGACCACGCCGACCAGGGCCTCGGGCAACCGGCGGCCGTCCAGGGACAGGCCCTCCTCGCCGCCGGTCAGCCGACCCGGGTTGCGCGAGGCCGCGATCGCCCCGATCTGGGCGAACGCCAGCGTCACCATGGCGAAGGCGATGCCCTTGGTGCGCAGCGCGATCGAGCCCAGCAGCGCGGCGAGCACCGTGGCCCCGACGACCGCCACCAGCGCGACCGTCCACAGTGGCCATGTCGTCTGGGCGAGCAGGATCGCCGTGCCGTACCCGCCCGCGGCGAAGTAGAGCGCGTGCCCGAAGGAGAGCATGCCGGTTCGGCCGAACATGAGGTCGTAGCTGAGCGCGAGACCGCCGAAGACCAGACAGATCGCGATCAGGTGCAGGGTGCCCGGCGCGTTGAGCGGACGGTCGAAGAGCACCGGGATGTGCAGGTTCGTGTACGGCAGCGCGGCCAGCAGCACCAGCACCCCGACCGGAAGGAACCGCCGGACCACCGACCACCCGGGCGCCCCGCCCGCGCCTGGCGGGGCGCCCGCCGGCGCCGCTTCGCCGGACCGTCCCGCCCCGGTGGGCTGCTCGACGACGGACTTCGCCGCGACGTCGGGCTGGTCGCCGACGGGCGGCGCCGCCGCGCCCGGTGACACGGCCGGGTCGGGACGCTCCGGGGCGCCGGTGAGGTCTCGGGCGACCGGCTCGGTACTCATGCGTGCGCACCTCCCGCCACGCCGGCCAGTCCCTGCGGCCGGACCAGCAGCACCACCGCGAGCAGGGCGACCACGCAGATGTCGCCGAGCCCGGGGGCGTAGTAGTTGACGAACTGCTGCAGCAGGCCGACCGCCGCCGCGGCCCACGCCGTCCCGGTGACCGACCCCATGCCACCGATCACCACGACGATGAAGCCGAAGATGAGCAGCGAGGTGCCCTGCCCCGGCGAGACGACGCTGAACTGCACCCCGGCCAGGATGCCGGCCAGCGCGGCCGCCGCCCCGCCGATGGCGAAGACGAGCGTGAACGCCTTACGGACGTCGATGCCGAGCGCGGTCACCATGGCCCGGTCCTCCACCCCGGCCCGGATCACCAGACCGACCCGGGTGAACCGCAGGAACGCGAGCAGCCCGGCCAGCACGACCGCGGCCGAGGCCGCCAGCAGCAGCGACGAGTTCGGCACCGCGGCCCCGCCGATCATCGTGACCTTAGACGCCCAGGCCGGGCGCGGGAACGGCCGCGGGTCGGCTCCCCAGATCGCCTGCAGCAGCGCGACGCCGGCCAACGACAACCCCACGGTCACCAGCACCTGCGCGATCGTGCGCCGGTAGAGCGGCCGGATCAGCACGAGCTCCACAATGGACGCGATCACGGCGCCGGCCACCACCCCGAACGCCACGGCGAGGACGAAGCCGAATCCCTCGCTCCCCGCCCCGGGCAGGCTGGTGGCGGCCCACCAGGTCGCGTAGGCGCCGACGGACAGGAACAGCCCGTGCGCGAAGTTCAGCACGTCGGCCAGGCCGAAGACCAACGACAGGCCGGAGGCGACCAGGTAGTACAGGCCGGCCAGGCCGAGCCCGGTGAGCAACAGCAGGATGAACGTACTCATGACTGCGCCGTTCCTTGTCCGTTCGCCGCCTCCGGCCGCACACCCCCACCGCCGTCGCCGGTGACCGGCGCGGCCGTCCGGGCGTCGACGGCGGCCCGAGCATCGCCGGTGTCCCGAACCGCTCGGCCGCGGCCGTGCGAGCCGACCCCGAGCAGGGCCCGGGTGAGCTGCTCGTCGTCCAGCAGCGGCCCGATGGGCCCGCGGTAGGCGACCGTGCCGGCCGCCAGCACCACGGCGTCCCGGCCGACCCGCCGCACCAGGCCGAGGTTCTGCTCGACCAGCACGATCGGCACGGTCTCGGCGATGCGGGCCACCACGTCGGCCACCTCGGTGACCAGGCGCGGGGCCAGGCCCTTGGTCGGCTCGTCCACCAGCAGCAGCCGGTTGGGGTTGAGCAGCACCCGGGCGAGGGCGAGCATCTGCTGCTGCCCGCCGGAGAGCGTGCCGGCCCGCTGCCGGCTGCGCTGCTTGAGCTCCGGGAACAGGCCGTACGCCGTGTCGTAGTCCGGGTCGGGCACCCGCTCGGCCAGCTTGAGGTTCTCGGCAACCGTGAGCCCGGCGAAGATGCCGCGGTCCTCCGGCACGTAGCCCAGGCCCCGCCGGACGAGCTGGTGGGTCGGCTCGCGCAGCAGCGGGGCTCCGTCGAAGAGCACCTCGCCGGTGACCTGCGACCCGGCCGGGGTCAGCCCGAGGATGGCCTTGAGCGTCGTGCTCTTGCCGACCCCGTTGCGACCGAGCAGCACGGTCACCCCGGTGGCCGGCGCGTCGAAGCTGACGCCCTGCAGGATCTGCGAGCCGGCGATGCGGACGCGAAGGTCCCGGACCGACAACAGGGGCGCGGCGGCCGACACTACAGCTCCTCTCCGAGGTAGGCGTCCTGCACGGTCTGGTTCGCCATGACGACATCGGGGGTGTCGCAGACCAGCAGCGCGCCGTGGTGCATCACCGCGACCCGGTCGGCCAGGTCGAGCACCACCTCCATGTGGTGCTCGACCATCAGCACGCTCCGGCCGTCCCGGGTGAGGCCCCGGATCACGTCCACCAGGGCCGGTACCTCCTCGGCGCTCATGCCGGCCATCGGCTCGTCGAGCAGCATCACCTTCGGCTGCGCCGCCAGCAGGAGGGCGATCTCGAGCTTGCGCTTCTCGCCGTGCGACAGCGCGCCGGCGGGTACGTCGTCCCGGCCGGCCAGGTTCACCTGCTCGAGCACCTCCGCCGCCTGCTCGGCCACGATGCGCTCGTCGCGGGCCGAGCGCCACAGGCGCATGCTGCCGCCGCGCCGCGCCTGCACCGCCAGCCGTACGTTCTCGGCCACCGAGAGCGACCCGAACACGGCCGAGGTCTGGAACGTGCGCCCCAGCCCCAGCCGGGCCCGCTGGTGCGGGGTGAGCCGCGTGACGTCCCGTCCGTACACGCTGACCGTGCCGGCGGTGGGGCGGCGCAGCCCGCTGATCAGGTTGAACAACGACGTCTTGCCGGCGCCGTTGGGTCCGATGACGGCGAGGAACTCACCTGGCGCCAGGTCGAGGTCCACATTGTCCACAATGGAGACCCCACCCACGCGCCAGGTGAGTCCACGCAGGGCCAGTGCGGTCACCGCGCCGCCTTGCCGAACAGCTGGGTCCGCACGGCTAGTCCTCGAACGGGGTCGGCGGCGGCGCGACGTCCTCCGGCGCGAGCGCCTTGACCAGCTCGGCCTCAAGGTCGTCTCCGCTGCCGGTCAGTCGGGTCTGGAACATCGGCTGCAGCAGCGCGTGGTCGGAGGCCCGCACCTCGTACGTGCCCTTGACGCTCTCGAAGGTCCAGCCTTCGAGCGCCGCGATCATCGCCTCCACGTCGTCGCCACCCTGCTCGAGCGCGCGCACGACCATCTGGGCGGCGGTGAAGCCGTCGGGGTGGAACAGGTCGATCGGCCCGTCCAGGGCGTCGGCCAGGGCCCGCGACGCCGGGGTGTCGGAGGCGCCGTCGAAGTAGTGGGCCAGGAAGTCGATGTTCGTCCCGGCCGCGCCGAACGTCGGCCACGTGACGCGGATGTCCAGGCCGGTCACCACGGTGGTGGCGGCCAGCACGCCCTGCTGGTCGAGCGCCTGCCACATGGCCGGCGCCGTGGTCCCGGCCCAGGCCACGAAGATCAGGTCGGCGTTGGCGGCCAGCGCCTGGGCGGCGAAGGTGGTGAACTCCTGCACGTCGGCCGGAACGAGCAGCGACTCCACCTGGGCCCCCTGGCCGCCGATGACCGCGCTGACCGCGGCCGCGTTGGCCTGGCCGAAGGCGGTGTCCTGGGCGAAGACCAGGACCTTCTTGCCGGACGGGTCGCCCATGAAGGAGCTCGCGGTCAGCACGTCCTGCCAGGTCTGCCGACCCGAGCGGAACGTGTACCGGTTGGCGCCGGTGATGCCGTCGGTGGCGGCCGGGCCGGAGATGAACAGCACCTTGTTCTGCTCGGCGATGGGGGCGACCTGCAGGGCCACCCCGGAGGCGGTGGACCCAGCGATGATCTTGTATCCCTCACCGATCAGGTCCCGCGCCGCGGAGACCGCCTTCTCCGGGTCGCCGGCGTCATCGACCTCGGTCACCTCGATGGGGTGGTTGCCGACCTTGCGGGTGCCGTTGGTCGCGTAGTCGAGGCCGGCCCAGAAGCCCTCGATGTACTGGGCGCCGTACGAGGCGAGCGCCCCGGACTGGGAGTAGATGAGGCCGACCTTGTAGGGCGTGTCGTCGCCGGTCGGGCCGTTCGCCGCCTCCTGCGGGCTGCTGCACCCGGCGATGGCCAGGGCGGCCGCGCTCGCCAGGGCGACGGCGGGGATGAGTCGTGGGAACGCGGGGGCTCGGTCGGTCCGGCGCGCGAAGCGGGCCGGGATGGTCAAACGCATACCAAGTTCTCCTTGGGGACAGGGCGCAGTCACAAGTCTCTATCCGGTGCCGTACGGCTGACCCGCGGCCGGAACACACCGGCAATCGGGCCGTCATGGTCTTGTGGGTGAAGGCTAGGGGCGGCCCGTGACGTACGACATGTGTCCGCCGCCCACACTTGTCGGGCGAGCTATGTGGGCGGCGTCCGTCAGGCCGTGCGCAGCCGGTGCAGCCGGAGCGCGAGCTGGATCTCCAGGGCCCGGTCGGGGCGTTGCCACTGGTCGCCGAGCAGCGTGGCGATCCGCTCCAGGCGCTGGGTCACGGTGTTGACGTGCACGTGCAGCAGCTCGGCCGCCCGGGCCGGGCTCGCGCCGGCGGCGAAGTACGACTCGAGGGTCTGGCGGAGCGCGGTGCCGCGGCGGCGGTCATAGTCGATCACCGGGCCGATGGTGGCGGTGACGAAGGCGTCGATGTCCTCCGTGCCGCCGCCGAGCAAGAGCCCGGCGAAGCCGAGGTCGGCCGGCGCGGCGCTGCCCCCGACGCGGCCGAGCGCGACCAGGGCGTCGGCGCAGCGCTGGGCGGTGGTGTAGGCCGTCGCGATCTGGTCCGGGGCCAGCGCCGGGCCGCCCGCGCCGACGGTGACGCCGGGGCCCGCCGCCGATCCGAGGACCGCCTTGACCTCCCGACCCACCCGGCGGGCCAGCGCGCCCGGGTCGTCGCCGGGGAGCAGCAGCACGGTGGCGCCGTCCCGGTCGGCGGCCAGCCCGCGGTGCTCGGCGGCCTGCCCGGCGGCCCAGGTCGCCACCCGGTGCCGCGCCCCGGCGGGCGGCCGCAGCACGAGCACGGTGTTCGGTTGGGTGAGGTCCACGCCCAGCCGCCGGGCCCGCTCGTGCACCAGGTCGAGGTCGGCCGCGTCCCGCCCGATCCGCCCGGAGATCAGGTCGTCGAGCAGCTCCCCGCGGACCCGGTCCTCGGCCGCCGCGGCGGCGCGCCGGGAGAGCAGCAGCAGCGCGGTGACCACGGCCGCCCGCTCGAAGATGCGCACCTCGGCGTCGGAGGGCGGGCTGGTCGGCGCGAAGACCAGGCAGCACTGGGTCGCCTCGGCCGGGCCGACCGCGGTGGCCCACAGCTCCCCCCGCTGCACCGTGCGGCCCAGCGCCCGCGCGGCGGCCGCCGCCTCCTCCACGGCCGGGGTGGACTCCGTCCGCACGGTGGCCAGGCAGCGGCCCTCGGCGTCGAAGACCACCAGCCCGCCCCCGAGCAGGTCGGCCACGCTCGTCGCGAGGTCGCGGACGTCGCCCCCGCGCAGCACCAGCTCGGCCATGCGGTCGTGCGCCTCGGCCGCCCGCTCGACCGCCTCGGCGTGCTCCCGGCTGATCTTGTTCGCCGCCGACAGCTCGGCCAGCGCGGCCCGGGTCTCCTCCAGCAGCCGCGCGTTGTCGATCGCCACCGCGGCGTGGGCGGCCAGCGAGGAGAGCAGGGCGACGTCCTCGCGGGCGAACGGCCGCGCGCTGCGGTTGGCCGCGAAGAGCACGCCGACGATGCGCGAGCCGAGCCGCATGGGCACGCCGAGGATGGCGATGAGGCCCTCCTCGGCCACGGCCGAGTCGATCTCGGAGGCGTGCTGGAAGCGGGAGTCGGCCGGGTAGTTGTCCGAGGCGTACGGCGTACCGGTCTGGGCGACGAGCCCGCCCAGCCCGGTGCCCATGGCCAGCCGGACCTGCTGGAACTTCGCCGACACCGAGCCGTCGGTGACCCGCATGTAGCTGTCGCCGCGCTCCTCGTCGACCAGCGTCATGTAGGCCACGTCGGCGTCGAGCAGCTTGCGGGCCCGCCGGACGATCGCCTCGAGCACGCTGTCGAGGTCGTGCAGCTGGGCCAGGTCGGAGGCGGTGTCAAACAGCGCGCTCAGCTCGGCCTCGCGGCGCCGGCGCCGCTCCAGCAACGCGCGGACCCGCAGGGCGGTGGCCCGGGCCCGCTCGAGCTCCTCGATCACCTCGGGCGGCGCCCCGGCCGTCCGGGCCTCCAGGACCGGCGCCTCGAACTCGACCGGCGACGCCTCCCGGGCCAGCAGCTCCAGGAACGCGATGACTGCCGATCCGCTCATGCCGGGCCTACCGCAGCGTCGTGGCCGCGGCCCGCGTCCGCGCCGCGATCAAGCCGGCGGCCCGCGTCCGCGCCGCCCGGTGCCCCGGCATCGTCGCCCTCACTAGTGCGCGCTCCACCCGCCGTCGATCATGAACGAGGCGCCCGTGATGAACGACGCCTCCGGCGAGCAAAGATACGCCACCAGCTCGGCGACCTCGGCCGGTTCGATCAGCCGCTTGATCGCCGCCGGCTCCAGCATGATCCGGCTCACCACCTCGTCGGGCGGGATGCCGTGGGTGCGGGCCTGCGCCTCGATCTGCTTCTCCACCAGCGCCGTGCGCACGTAGGCGGGATTGATGCAGTTCGACGTCACGCCCCGGCCGGCCGCCTCCAGCGCGATCGTCTTGGACAGGCCCTCCAGCCCGTGCTTGGCGCTGACGTAGGCCGACTTGTACGGCGAGGCTCGCACCCCGTGCACCGAGGAGATGTTGATGATGCGGCCCCACCCGTTGGCGTACATCCGCGGCAGGCAGATCCGGGCCAGCCGGAACGGCACCACCAGCATCACCGTGATGATGTCGGTGAACGTCTGCGGGGGGAACTCCTCCACCGGAGCGACGTACTGGAATCCGGCGTTGTTGACGAGGATGTCCGCGGCGAGGTCGAGCGATTCGAGCGCATCGACGTCGAGCAGGTCGGCGACCACGCCGCGGCCGCCGATCTCCGCCGCCACCTGCCGCACGCCCTCCTCGTCGCGGTCCACGATCGTGACCGCCGCGCCCGCTCGGGCCAACCGCTGCGCGCAGGCCCGGCCGATGCCCGCCGCACCGCCGGTCACCAGCGCGGTCCGTCCGTGCAGCGTCAATCCCCCGGTCATCGAACCTCCGCCTCTGCCGTGTCGGGACCGAAAGCGTATGCCCCCGATCAGGACCGGACCATGTGTGCGGCGAACACACCCTGACCGGACCCGGTGTACGGCGACGCCACCCGACGGTGCGAAAAAGCCGGTAGGCGTGGGGGCCGGGGTCGTGGTTTGCTCCCCGTCATGACCTAACCCCTGGCCGGCCCGATCGGCGCCGACGACCTCCACCGACTGGGATCGCTGCCGTCCATCTCGGCCCATCCGGACGACGAGACGTTCCTGGCCGGTGGCCTCATGGCGACGGCGGTCGACCTGGGCTTCCGGGTCACCTGCGTCAGCGCCACCGCCGGCGAGCTCGGCACCAGCGACCCGGTGGCCTGGCCGCCCGAGCGCCTCGGCCGGGTCCGCCGCTGGGAGGCGGCCGCGGCCATGGCCATCCTCGGCGTCACCGACCACCGGTTCCTCGACCTGCCCGACGGTGGGCTCGCCGACCTGGACCCCGCCGGGCCGGTGGCGCGCATCGTCGACCTCATCGAGGAGGTCCAGCCCGACACGATCCTGACCTTCGGCCCGGAGGGCGCCACCTTCCACCCTGACCACCGGGCGATCTCGGCCTGGGTCACCGAGGCGTGGCGACGGGCCGGCCGCCCCGCCCGCCTGCTCCACCAGGCCGAGTCCGAACCCCACCGGCGGCGCTGGGCGGCCGAGTACGAGCGCTGGGGCATCTACATGTCTGACGAGCGCCCGGTCGGGGTGCCGGAGGACGAGCTGGCCGTACGGCTCGTGGCCCAGGGCCCGCTCGCCGACCGCAAGCACGCCGCGCTCTGCGCCATGCACACCCAGATCGCCCCGTCCCTGGCCACGCTCGGCGAGGAGATGTTCCGCGCGATGAACGCCGAGGAGACCTTCGTCGAGGTCCGGGCCTGAGCCACCGCGTCGGGCTGGTCGCCGGCGTCAGGAAGGCGTCCTTCCTGACGCCCGCGCGGGGGTCAGGCACCCGGACGCCGAGGCCCCGAAGCCGGGCCGCGCCCGCCGAGCGTGGCGGCGTGCCGGGCCGCGACCGAACTCGGCGGGACGACCCTGGCGGGGATCGAGCAATAGACCCGTCGGTGAGCGCCGATCCCACCCGCAGGTCGAGTGGTCGCCGTGTCGTCGACGACCCGCCTCAGCCACCGGGGCCGACGAACGCCATGATCCCCTCGCGGACGACGATGACGTCGCCGTAGCGGGCCCGCAACGGCCCGGCCGCCGCATCCGGCCGCGGCGTCATCACCTGGACGACACCGTTGACGAAATCCGGCCCGGCACCATGTATCTCGATACCCTGCGAGCGCCAGTAGCCGGCATCGTCCAGGACCTGTCGCGTGATCGACTGCAGCTCCCGTTCACTGCGCGCGGCGTCGCGCAGCACGAACGGCGTCGGGCCAAGCTCCTGACCGACCGCCCGGTCGAACTCGGGCGCCGGCGGCACGCGGTAGACCGCGACGACGCCGCCCGCCTCGACGGCGATTCCCGCGAAGACACCAGGGAAGTGTTCCCGGGCGTACCTCTCGACGGCCGAAAGGTCGATGTCACTGCTTCGAGACGATGGCGGGGCGGGTGCCGACCTCTCCGGTCCCGGCCCGACGGGCAGGGACCCCTGCCCGGCACACCCCGTCAGCAGAGCCAGGACCGTCGCGGCGGCGCCCACCCCAGCGGCGAGTCGTCGCGTCACCACGGGTACGTCACCCCACCTGGTCGTGCGTACGACTTCGGCCGAGCCGCAGCCGAAGCCATCGATCAGGGCGTATGACCGTAATCTAGCGCGTCGCCGCCGGCCCACGGGCTCAGGAAGGACGCCCTCCGACACCCGGCCTCAGCCGAGGGCGGCGCGGGCCACCGGGAAGTCGAAGTACTGGCCCGGATACGGGGGATTCGCCAGGTCGTAGTGCCACCACTCGGCCCAGTAGTTGACGAACCCCTCGGCCTCCATGAGGCGCCGCAGGCGCAGTCGGTTCTCCCGGGCCTCGCCGGTGATCCGCGGGTCGAGCGTGTGCGACAGGCTGTCGAAGCAGTCGTACCCCGTGCCCATGTCGACCGAGTTGTCGGGGAACCGCTCCCCGACCGGGGCGGTGCAGGCGACCAGCGGCTCGCCGGGAACGTACGCGCGCTGCGGGGCGGCCGGCAGCTTCACCAGGGTCAGGTCGACCGCGCTCCCGCTGCTGTGGGAGGTGGCCGCCCCGCCCACGAAGCCGAGGCGGAACAGGTCGGCCTTCGACAACGACGGATAGAACTCGGCCTTGGTCGCCTGATCCGGTGTGTCCCGCCAGGCCACGAAGTCGGCCCCGGCCCGCGCCGGGCGGTAGCAGTCGTACATTTTCAGGGAGTACCCCTCGGCCCGCGCGGCGACCTGCACCCGGTGCAGGGCCTGCGCGGTCGGCTCGGGCAGGATGCACCGCGGCTCGAGATACCCGGCCACCGGCCGGCCCAGGAAGTTGTGCGACCCGTGGTACCGGATGTCGAGCAGGATCGTCGGGTCCACAGCGGACAGATCCACCCACCCGGGCGGGGCGTAACTGTCCACGCTCACCGAGGGGGTCGGCGTCGCGGTCGGCTCGGGCGTCGGCGGCGCCGTGGTCGTCGCGGGGGTCGCCGACGGGGTCGGCGGGGCTGCGGGCTCGCCGCACCCCACCACGGTCACCGCGACCGCCAGGAGCACAGCCGCGCGCACCGCCGACCGGACCATGCCGCCTGTCTACCAGACCGTCGCCCGCTTGCCGGGCGATCCATGCCAACCAGCCGGGTAATGACAAGCCGGGTGAAACGAGCTGCGACAGCAAGCTGGGTAATACGGACGGGCTATGTACCGGCGTGCCCGCAGGCGGGACACTCGGGGAATGCAGCCAACCGGTCCTGACGTGTCAGCCCTGGTCGACCGCTGGGTCGCCAACGGGATCATCACCGCCGAGCAGGCCGAGCGGATCCGGGCCGACCTCGCGGCGTCCGGCGCCGGGGCGGCCGCCGGGCCGGCGCGGCCGGTCTCCCTGGTCGCGGAGGGTCTGGGCTACCTCGGCGGGGTCATCGTCGTCGTCGGCCTCCTCCTTGTGCTCGGGATGTCGTGGGACACGCTCTCAGCCGGGGGCAGGGTCGCGGTCGCCGCAGCCGTGATGGCGGCGCTCGCTGCGGCCGGCTTCCTCGTGCCGGCGGCCCGCCTCGGCTCGACCGGGGCCCGGCTGCGCGGCGTGCTCTGGCTCAGCGCGGCGATCGCCCTCGCCGCGACGCTCGGCCTGACAGCCGACGAGCTGCTGGGCTGGGAGAGCGACGACGCTATCGTGGCCGTCGCCAGCAGCGGCGCCGCCGTGGCGTCGGCCGCGGCCTGGTGGGTCAGCCGGCACGTGCTGCAGCATCTGGGCACCGTGGCCGCGCTGCTGTTCGTGGTGAACAGCTGCACCCGGCTGGCCACGGACTCGGCCATCTGGTCCAGCCTCGCGGTGTGGGGCTTGGGCGTGGTCTGGTTCGTGCTCGCCCTGCCGGGCATCCTGCCCCGGCGCAGCGGCGCCGTGCTCGGGGCCCTCACCGCCACGATCGGCGGCTGGTTCCTGGTCGACGAGCGGGGCTGGGGCACGCTCTTCTCGCTCGGCACGGCCGTCGCGCTCGTGGCCGTCGCCGTGCTACGCCGCGAGCTGGCCGTGCTCGGCATCGGCAGCGTGGGCACGCTCATCGCGCTGCCGTTCGCGGTCGAGAAGTACTTCCCCGGTGTCCTGCCGGCCGCCCTCTCCCTCGTGGTCGGCGGCCTGGCGCTCGTGGTGATCGCGATCCTCACCGCCCGCCGGCGCCGCGACACCCCCGCCGCCTGACCGGGACCGCCGACCGGCCGGACGGCTCAGGCCGCCGACGTCACCCGGTTCAGGTCTGGGCGCGGCGGAGGATCGCCTCGGCGTGGCGCAGGATCGGCTCGTCGACCATGCGCCCCTGGTACTGCACGACCCCGCCGCCCGCCGCCGCGACCGCGTCCAGCACGCCGCGCGCCCACGCCACCTCGTCGTCGCTGGGCCGGTAGGCGGCGCGGATCACCGGAACCTGCGACGGGTGGATGCAGGCGGTCGCGGCGAAGCCGAGCGCGGCGGCGTCGGCGGCCTCCTCGGCCAACCCCGCATGGTCGTTGATGTCGAGGTGCACCGCGTCGATCATCGCCACCCCGCGCGCCGCGGCGGCGAGGGCCACCGTGGCGCGGGCGTGCGCGACCACGCTCCGGTAGCGACCGTCGGGCCCGCGGCTGGACGTGCCGCCCATCGAGACGACCAGGTCCTCCGCGCCGAACATGAGGGCCACGACCGGCGGGGCGGCCGCGACCTCGGCCGCCGCCACCACCCCGGCCGCGGTCTCGCACAGGGCCACGACCGCGTAGCCGTGGAGCGCGGAGTAGTCCACAGTGGAGTCCGCCTTGGGCAGCATCACGTAGCGGTAGGCGGTCTGGCGCAGCATCGCCAGGTCGGCGGCGAACTCCTCGGTGCCGTACCCGTTGATCCGCACGATGGTCCGGTCCGGGTCCAGCGGGTGGGCCAGCACCGCCTCCCGCGCCTCGGCCTTGCGGGTCGGGGCCACCGCGTCCTCGAGGTCGAGGATCACGGCGTCGGCCCGCTCCGCCGCCTTCGCGTAGCGGTCCGGGCGGTCGGCCGGGCAGAACAGCAGGGCCGGGCCGAGCGGGAACGACGTCATGCCCCGGACCCTCCGGCCGGCGGCGCCCCGGGCTCGGCCGTCGACGGCGCCCCGGAGACGCCGGTCGGCGCCGTGCCGGACACGTCCGCCGGGGCGTGGTCCTTCAGCCACATGAGCACCGACCGGACCGCCCGGCCGACGACGACCCCGTCCTGGTTGCGCCCGATGTGCTCCAGCGTGACGATGCCCTGCCCCGGCCGGGACTTGGAGAGTCGCTTGCTGAGGACCACGGTCTCGCAGTAGAGCGTGTCCCCGTGGTAGAGCGGGTGCGGGAAGCTGACCTCGGTCAGCCCCAGGTTCGCCACGATCGTGCCCTGGGTCAGCTGGGCCACCGACATGCCGACCATCGTGGCGAGCGTGAACATCGAGTTCACCAGCCGCTGGCCGAACGGTTGCCGCGCCGACCAGGCCGCGTCCAGGTGCAGCGCCTGCGGGTTCATGGTCAGCGTCGAGAAGAGCACGTTGTCGGTCTCGGTGACCGTCCGACCGGGACGGTGCAGGTACCGCGTGCCCTCGACGAACTCGTCGTACCACAGCCCGCGCTGCTCGACTGTCTGCGTGGGCTCAGCCCGGTCACTCGGCGTCGTCACTGTCCCTCCCCGGAGGCGTGGTCGGGCGGTCGCGGTCACGGTCGCGGTCCCGGTCGCGGCCGGTAGGCCGCGGACTGGGCACCGCACCCGGCGGCATGGTGTTGCCGACGTAGTTGGGTGGATTGAACTTGGTGTTGACCTTGGGCTCGTTCATCGCGGCCGTGGCGTCGGTCATGAACTGACGCCAGATCGTGGCCGGCAGGCCCGAGCCCCACACCTTCTCGCCCCTGGCGTTGCGCAGCGGCTGCTCCGCGTCCCGGTTGCCGACCCAGACGGCGGCGGCGATGCGACGGGAGAACCCGACCATCCACGCATGCGCGTTTTCGCTGGTGTTGTTGTACTCCCACGTGCCGGTCTTGCCGGCGGTGTCCCAGCCGATGTTCACGTCGGCCGAGTCCACCTGGGACAGTGCGTAGGTGAGGTCGTTCGCCTGCTGCGGCGTCAGGATTCGCGGCCGGTCGGGATCGAGCTTCTCGCCGTAGATGATCGCGTCGCCCTTGGTCACCCGCTCCACGAAGTGGACGGTGGCCGGCAACCCGGCCGCGGCCATGGTGGCCATGCCGTTGGCGTGGTCGAGCACGGTGACCGGGTACTGACCGATGCCGAGGTGCGGCCCGAACTGCGACGGCACGACCGCGCCCATGTCCGGCTGCGCCGTGAGGTCGAACGGCTCCCGGTCGTCGTTCCACATCCACCGGATGCCCGCGTCCCGGGCCAGGGCCAGCACGTTGCCCGCGCCGACGGACAGCGTGATCTGGTAGAAGGGCACGTTCAGCGACGAGACCGTCGACTGCAGCAGGCTGCACGGGCGCTCGTCGCCGGCGGGCAGGTTGCCGCAGGTGCTCGCGTTGCGGATGTCGTCGCGCCCGTCCGGCATGGTGTACGGGTTCCAGCGCCAGTAGGAGCGCAGCGAGAAGTTCGCCTTCAGCGCGGCGGCGAGCGTGTAGACCTTGAACGACGATCCGGGCGGGTGGTAACCGGAGCCCATCAGGTCGCCGTTCTCGTCCAGGTAGACCCCGGCGTAGTCGGTGCCGACACCGGAGTCGCCGCCGTAGTAGGCGAGCACCCGCCCGGTGCCGGGCTGGACCGCCACCAGGGCGGCCTGCAGGTTCTCCGGCTCGCCGGCCATGATCGAGCCGCTGCGGCTGGCCGCGTTCACCGCCGCCGCCTGCGCGCCGGGATGGATCGTCGTGTAGATCTGGTAGCCGCCCTCGGAGATGAACGTCCAGTCCTTCGCCCCGTAGAACGGCGAGTCGGGCGTGTGCGTGAGCTCGCTCAGCACCTGGTTGACGATGTGGCCGCCCGGCCCCTCCAACCCGTTGCCCTGGGGCTCGTACGGCACCACCGTGTCGGGGAACGTGAGCTGGGCGGCCTCCTCGGCGCTCATCACCCCGGTCTTGACGAGCTGGTCGCGGATGTACTCGAACCGTTCCCGGGCGTTGTTCGCGGCCGCCTCCGAGTACGTCGGGTCGTAGCCCGGCGATCCCTCAGGGTCGGCCGGGTCCGGGTAGGGCTGCTTCACCATCGCCACGAGCACCATCGCCTCGGCCATGGTGAGCTGCTGCTCCGGCGGGGCGGTGTTGTCCGCGGTCTTGTTGAAGAACGCCCGCGCGGCCGCCTCCACGCCGTAGGCCGACCGGCCGAAGGGCACCGCGTTGAGGTACGCCTCGAGGATCTGCTCCTTCGTCATGGCGTCGTTCATCTTCCAGGCAAGAATCGCTTCCTTGATCTTGCGCTGGTAGGTGACGCCCTTCAGCTCGTACGCCAGCCGCGCGTACTGCTGGGTGATCGTCGATCCACCCTGGAGCGAGCCGCCGGTGAGGTTGTTCCACGCCGCCCGCAGCACGCCGCCGATGTCGACCCCCTCGTTGGTCCAGAACGTCTGGTCCTCGGCGGCCACGATCGCGTCCTTGACCGGCTGGATGATCCGGTCGTACGGCAGCTCGTACCGGGTGGTCTCCCCCAGCCGGGCCAGCACGGTCCCGTCCGAGTAGAGGACCTGGGTGGTCTCGGGAAAGTCCAGCTGGGTCGTCAGCTGCACGCTGTCGAAGTACATCGAGGCGCCGACGACCCCGGAGCCGCCCAGCACCAGCGCGAGGGCGAACGCGATGGACAGCAGTCGCCGGCCCAGGGTGCCGCCGGACCGGCCGCGACCCGCCGGCCGACCGACCGCTGGTCCGGCCGCGCTCGAAGGTCCGACCCGGGCCACCCCGGTCGCCGGAACCGGTGGCCGGCCCGGCCGGACGCTGGCCCGGCCGATCGTGGACGGCCGCCGCGGCCCGTCCGTCCGGTCGGCGGGCACCGGCGCCCGACCGCGGGGGTACTGGACCGGCGGTGCGGAGGTGGGTTCCGGTGCCGGCACCCGGCCCGGGGGAACCTGGGCCTGCCCCCGCGGGGGCCGGGCGGGGGTGCCGTCGGACCAGTCTCGGGATGGGGTCGGACCGCCAGGGTGGTCGGAGGTGGGACCCATGGCTCGTTCCTCCCTGACTGCTGCGCCTCGGCCCTGCTCGGACGTTCGCCGGACCCTTCGGCTCGTACGTTCGCCCCGGCGGGACGTCCGTTTGGGCGACGCCCGTCTGGCTGAACGCCTCGCCGTCGGCTGTGCGCGATCCTACCGACGGACCGGCGTCACGCCCGGAAATCGTGCGGGGGTGGCGCATCGTGACGCGACCGGACACCGGGGCCGGACGGTCGGGAAGGTGACGTACGGTAACGGTGGGTAGCGCGCGGTGACGAACGGCCAGCATGATGACGGGCATGCCAGCCGCTGCGACGACTCATCGCCGGTCAGCTCCGCTGGGCCATCCGCCGGTCAGGTCGACCAAGCTGTCGGCGGTCCGTTCCGGTGGGTCCGCCGGTGCCGGCACGGGTTCGTCGCGACAGATCCGTCGCGAAAGCGCGGTGGGCCATGAGTGACTTCGGGCACGCGATCGGGCTGCCGTCGGCCGGCGATCCGACCCCGCCGCCGGGTTCGGGCCCCGGACAGCCGTCGCCGCACCGGCCCGAGACCCCGCCCGACCTCGACCTCGCCGCCGCCCAGGCCCAGGCGCGGGCGCGGGCCGAGGCGGGCGACCTCACGGGCGCACGCACGATGATCGAGGAGACGCTCGCGGCGGCCGAGCTTCGGCTGGGGCGCGACGCCCCGGCCCTGGTGCCGCTCATGGTCGACCTCGCCTCGCTGGCGCGGCGGCTGGGCAACCTCACCGAGGCGAGCAACCAGCTCCGGCGGGCGTACGGCATCGTGATCGCCACCGACGGGCCGCAGCATCCGACCGCCCTCGCCATCGAGGGGCGGCTGGCCGCGGTGCTCTACCGCATGGGCGAGTCGACGGAGGCGTACGACCTGCACCTCGCCGAGGCCGGCCGACGCGTGCTCGGCGAGGAGCATCCCGCGGTCCGGGGCGCCCGGCAACGCCTCGCCGCGCTGGCCCAGGCGGCCGGCCCGCCGGCCACGGTCCCGCCACCACCGGCGGCCCCACCGCCGGCCGCCCCGCCCCCGAGCGCACCGCAACCCGCCGCGCCCCCGGGTGCGCCCCAACCCGCCGCGCCCCCGGGTGCGCCCCAACCCGCCGCGCCCCCGGGTGCGCCCCAACCCGCCGCTCCCTCGGGCGGGCCACCGGTCGCGCCGCCGAGCGCACCCGCCGCCTGGGCACCCGCGGACGCACCACCCGGGGCGCCACCGGCCGGCGCACCCTCGATCGGGACGCCCGCGGGTCCGGTGCCCCCAGGTCCGGTATCCACCGGCCCCGCCGCGCCGGTGTTCCCGCCACCGCCGGCCCACGACCATGCGGGGCCCGCCGCACCCATCGGTCAGGCGCTCACGCCGTACACACCCCCGCAATCCCCGTTGACCTACCAGGCACCCCAGCCGCCCGTGCCCTACGCGACGCCTCAGTCCCCGTACGCGGGCGCGCCGGCGGGGTCGCCCCTCGGCGAGCCGCCTGGGCCGCTGGAGGGCGACATCTGGGAGTCCGAGGAAGTCACGGTGCGCACCCGCCCGGGCCACGGCGGCGGGGTGGTGATCGTCGCCTCGGTGTGCGCCATGGTCGTCGTCATCGCCGTCGTCGTCGCCCTGGCGCTGCTCCGGCCCACCCCCGAGGCCCCGACCGCCCAGGGCACCGACTCGCCCTCGCCCACCGCCACGGTCGACCCGACCCCGACGCCTCCCCCCGCACCGACCGGCCTGCGGATCGTCCGGGACGACGGCGGCGCGGCGACGCTCACCTGGACGGATCCGAGCGACGGCCAGGTGCCGTTCGTGATCTCGGCCGGGCGACAGGGGGATGCGCTCATGGCGGTCTCGACCGTGGCCGCCGGCGAGACGACGGCGACGATCTACGGCCTCAACATCAATTACGACTACTGCTTCACCGTCGCCGCGGTCTGGTCGAGCGAGCAGCTGTCGGAGAGCGAACGGACGTGCACCCGTCGCACCACCGTCACTCCGCCCCCGGCGTGAGCCGATCATCCCCGGCATGAGCAGGTCATTCGCGGTGTGAGCGGGCCATCCCCGGCGCGAGGTCAGGCCGACCTGACCAGGTCCCGGTGTGACCGGTCGTCCCCGACTCGGCCGGCCCTGGCTCGACCATCTCCGTTTGGCCATCTGTGGGTTTGGCAATACGTGGTTTCGCGGGCGTAAACCACAGTGTCATCAATGCGACGACGTTGGCGTCCGAGCCGCGACAACGCGAACCCATGCCGATGGGCCGCGCACACCATGGGTCGCGTCGACCTCGATTGACGGCCTAAGATGAGCCGCGCTGGGCCGCCCCGCCCAGGGACGGTGATCGCGGGGGCGGCGGGCTGTGGCAAGCGTAGGGCGAGGGGCGGGGTCACGCGATGGCCGACATGAAGCTGGACGAACCGCAGTTCGTCGATGCGGAAACGGTCGATCCGCCCGGGGGTACCCAGTCCGGCAGCCGGGGCACGATCGTCACGTTGACGGTGGTCATCGTGTTGCTCGTCGCCACCGCGCTGACCGTGCTGGGGCTGGGCGCGGCCGACAGCGCGGTGACCAACGTGGACGCGACCTCGTGGCTGTGGAGCTCGGCCAAGGGCGAGGTCGACCGGGTGAACGGGGTGACCGCCCGGGTCGACACCAGAGCGAAGGTCACCGATGCTCAGAACCACGAGATCCAGATCACGCAGAACGACCGCTACCTGATCCTGCGCGACCTGGAGACGGGGCAGATCACCGCCCTCGATCTCACCACGCTGCAGATCAGCGCCGTGCTCCCCACGACGGCCGGGCGAGGAGTGAGCGTCGAGCTCCACGGCGACGCGGCGTTCGTGGTCGACGGGGTGGAAGGGGTCGTGCGTCAGATCGACCCCCGTACGCTCACGCCGACCGGCGAGCCGCTGGCCCTGCGCCCCGGCATCATCTCCGGCGGCTTCGACACGGCCGGCACGCTCTGGATCGGGATCCCGAGCGAGGGCACCGTGGTCGGGGTCCAGCCCGCTCCGGATGGCGCGGGTCCCCAGGTGACCCGGACCGTCACCGTGACCGACCCGGGGCACGATCTCGTCCTCTCGTCGCTCGACGTCGGCGTCGCCGTGCTGGACAACACCATGCAGCGCCTGGCGACGGTCGTCGAGGACGTCACCGTCGTCGATCTTCCGCTCCGTCGGCCCGGCACGCTGCCGGACCACACCTCGGGCTGGCCGGTCGCGGTGACCGTGCCGGACGACCGGCTCGTCGTGCTCGTCGACGGGGATGCGGTGACCACGCTCTCGGTGCCCGGCGCCGGGCCGATCGGACCCGCCGTGGCCTACGCGGGACACGTGTACGTGCCCGACCCCGGCGCGCGCGTCGTGTACCGGCTGACCCAGAGCGGCGAGGTGGCCGACACGATCGCCGTCCCGAGCCCGACCGGAAAGGTGGAGCTCGAGGTCCGCGAGAACTACCTGTTCATCAACTCGCCGGATGGCCCGGATGCCCGGGTGGTGGACGGCGAGCACACGGTCCGCGAGGTGAACAAGTACCAGGACGGGATCCTGGGCGGTGACCCGCCGCCCCCGCCGCCCCCGCCACCGGTTCCCCCGCCGCCGCCCCCGCCGCCGGTCGACCCGCCCGGGGCGCCGCAGGCCGTGATCGCGTCCGCGGGCGACGAGTCGGCGACCCTGACCTGGCGGCCGGCGAGCGAGAACGGCGCCCCCATCCTCCGCTACGTCGTGGAGGGGGACGGTATCGACGAACCGATCGAGGTCGGTGCGTCGCAGTTCCAGGTGGAGATCACCGGGCTGACCAATGGCGAGACGTACGTCTTCACGGTCTACGCCGTGAACTCCGAGGGCGAGGGTCCGCGCGCCAGCTCCAACCCGGTCGTCCCGACCCGGGACATTCCCGACCCGCCGACCGACGTCGAGGCCGTCGCCAACCCCGACGGGTCGGTGGACATCACGTGGACCGAGGCGAACGGGCAGGGGCACGAGATCACGCAGTACCGCGTGACCTCGGTCAGCGGCTCGGGCACGACCAGCTCGCTCGGCGCGGTCACCGACACGTCCATGCACATCGAGCCCGGTGTGCTCGAGTACGGCACCCAGTACCGATTCACTGTCATCGCAATTAACGACATCAACGCGGCCAGCGAGGAGTCAAAGCCGAGCAACAAGGTGATCCCCTTCACTGTGCCCGGCGCCCCTCTCGACCTCGTCGCCGCCACCGATCCCGCGCGGCGCGGCGCGATCCGGGTGAGCTGGAAGGCCCCGGCCAGCAACGGCCGTCCAATCACCGAGTACGAGATCGAGCTGCCCGACGGGACGGTCGAGACGGTCACCGGTACCTCCACGACGGTCACCGGCCTGCCCGACGACACCTCCGTCCGGGTCAAGGTGCGCGCCGTCAACGAGGCGGGCGCTGGACCCGAGGCGACCGCCTCGGCCCGCACGATCGGCAAGCCGACCCTCACGGTCACCGGCACACGGCGCGACTACCGATCGATCGGCGTCACCGTGACGCCCAACGCCAAGGGCGGCGAGGCGACCTGCCGGCTCGAGGTGGCCGGCGCCGGCTCGGTCGAGAAGGAATGTGACACGTCGGCGCTCACGCTCACCGTCGGCGGGTTGTGGCCGAACAACACCTACACCTACACAGTGACCATCACCAATCCGGCCGGCTCCGCCTCGAAGAGCGGGTCGCTGGCGACCAACACCCTGCGGGCGACCGTGGTCTGTGACGACCAGAGCTACTGCGGCACGGGCATCTACATCTACAACGAGCCGAGCCAGGCGAACCCGGGCAACGCCGTCGGCCGATTCCGGGGTGGCAACACGTTCACTCCGGAGTGCCGGACCAGCGGCAGCAACGTCAACGCCACGCCGTGGGGCGGCAAGAACACCTCGGCCTGGCTGCGCCTGACCTACCAGGGCAAGACCGCGTACTTCCCACACGCGTGGGCCGTCCTCGACGGAGGTGACAACCTCAGCAACATTCCCAACTGCTGAACACCCAGCCGCTGAGCGTCCCACGGCAAAACGCGGTGGTCCCTCGCCGAGCTGACACGGCGCCGCCTCACCGGCGGCGCCGTGTCGTTCCCGGGCACTCCGCGGCGTGTCGGTGCTCGATTCCCCGGCGTCGCGCCCACACACTCGGGCAGGGTGGCGCGACGCGCCGCCGAACCCGGACAGCGCCGCGAGGCGTCCGTGGAACGCGACGAGGGGGAACAGCGACGATGATGGGACCGTCCCACGCCCTGTCCGGCGCGGCCGTGTGGCTCGGCGGCTCGTGGGCCCTGGACTACTTCGCCGACTACCACCAGTCGCCGCTGGAACTCGCGGTCGGCACGGCGGTCTGCGCCGGGGCGGCGCTCCTGCCCGATATCGATCACTCGGGCCGGGTCATCTCCGGCCAGGGCGGGGCCACCATCGCGCGGACCTTCGGCCGGGTGAGCCTCTTCGTCGCCGAGGTGGTGGAGAAGGCATCGCTCGCGGTCTACACGCTGACCCGGCTGCGCGACGACCCCGACCGCGACAACGGGCACCGGACGCTCACCCACACGCTCCCGTTCGCCGCCGCGATGGGGGTGCTCACCACGTGGGCCTGCACGGCCGGCGGGCGGTGGGCGGTCATCGGGGTGCTGTTCCTGATGCTCGGGCTGGCGCTGCGCGGCCTGTTCCACACGGTCGCCCAGAAGCTGGGCTGGATTCCGATCACGCTGATCTCGGCCGCGGCCGCCTACGGCACGTGGCTCTACCTGCCCGCCGACCGCGGCTACCCGCTGCTGGGTATCGCCGTGGGCGTGGGCTGTGTCGTGCACCTGCTGGGCGACATCATCACGCACGCCGGGGTGCCCATCCTCTGGCCGCTGCCGACCGGCCGACGCCTGTGGCGCATGATCGGCCTGCCGGACGCGGTCGCGCTCAAGACCGGCGGGCCGGTGGAGACGCGGCTGCTGCGCGGCGCGTTCACCGTCATCAGTCTCGCCGCCATCGCCGGCCTCGCCGCCCCGACGGTCGTCGAATGGCTCAACTCCGTACGCTGACGCCTCAACTCCGTACGCCGACGCGGCGACCGTGGGTCCGACGTCCTCCCGTCCGACGTCCACGAGCACGCGTAACGGGGCCTACGGCCACCGGCCGTAGGCCCCGTTCGTCTCTCCGGTCGCGACTGTCCTTCCTAGAAGGCCACCAACCAGACGATGAGCCCGACCAGGGCCACGCCGACGATGGCCAGCACGGGCGCCGCCTTGCGCATCATCCCCTTGGCGCCGGTGACGGCGAGCAGGTCGAGGGGCTCCGCCTCCACGGGTGGCCGACGCAGGCCCGTGCCGGCGGGTGGAGCCGCCGCGACCGGCGCCGCCTCGGTCGACGCTGGCTCGGAGGGCGCCGGCTCGGTCGACGCCGTCTCGGTGGTCGCAGTCGACGCTGGCCCAGCAGGCGCCGCCTCAGTGACCGCAGTCGACGCTGGCCCAGCAGGCGCCGCCTCAGTGACCGCAGTCGACGCTGGCCCAGCAGGCG
>Ga0310834_100578_pt1 | contig 37795 bp, 28 predicted proteins | sample SM_ome_2_FD_201314 | JGI IMG/M metagenome (GOLD analysis project Ga0310834, IMG submission 201314) | Sorghum-adapted microbial communities enriched on stacked mutant (SM) sorghum from Joint BioEnergy Institute, Emeryville, California... ...
CAACCAGGACCGCGCCAACGCCCTACCCGACTGGCTCCACATCTACAATCACCACCGCACCCACACCGCCCTCGGCGGCCGCCCCCCGATCAGCCGCGTCAACAACGGTCCTGGTCCCTACAGCTAGAGCCTGACCCAAACGGTGGCCGTGACGTGGGGTAACATGCGTCTCCTGATTGCGCCCCCTGGGGACGCCCCCGAATTGTCGAGCTCGGAGATCAGGGAGCTGAGGCGATGGCGAGCGACCGCGAGGACGGTCAGGCCCGGACGGTCGTACAGCCGAAGGAGGGACCAGCCCAGGCCGCGGACGGATCGGCCAGCGCGAATGACGGCGGTAGCTCAGTGGCGCACCGGTCCGGATCGCCGCGTGACGCCGGCCGGCTGCGCGGGGCGAGGTCCACGGTGTGGCGGCGAGTGCCGCCGGGGCTGCGCCTGCCGCTGGTGGTCTACCTGATCACCCAGGTCATCTACCTCTTCTGGTGGATCGCCTTCTTCCCGGGATTGGCCAGCTATGACACCGTGGCGTACGTCTGGCAGGCCACCACCGACAACTGGATCACCAACCACTCGGTGCTCTACACCGCGCTCGTCTGGCTCTCCCTGCAGATCTCGGGCGGCATCTGGCTGCTGAGCCTGGCACAGACGGTCGCCATGGCCGCGGGCCTCGCGTACGCGGTGGCCGGCCTGCGGAAGCTCGGCGTCTCCGGCCGTGCGCTCGCCATCGCCGGGATCGCCGTCGCGGTGCTGCCGCCGGCCGCGAGCTTCGTGATCTTCGTCTGGAAGGACGTGGCGTTCGTCACCGTCCAGGTGTTCCTGCTTGGCACGTTGGCCCGGATCGTCGTGGCGAAGCGACGCGTGCCAGCTGGGCGCTGGATCCGAGACCGGCAGATGCGCAACTTGCTTCTGCTGGTCTTCGTCGAGTTCCTGCTGCTGGCCCTGTTCCGGCAGAACGGCCAGCTCATGGTGCTCGTGTCGGCCGCGGTCGCCACGCTGGTCATCGCCGGCATCCGGCTCTGGATGGCCACGGCGGGGATCGTCGCCGCGCTGATCAGCGTGGTGATGAATCTCTGGATCTATCCGGCGATGGGTGTGACACCTGCCAAGTCCGAGCTCTTGCTCGCAGAGGCGTACGGCGACATCGCGGTCGCCTACCACGAACGGCCGAGCCAGTTCACCCCGGCGGACCTGGCTGTCATGACCCGCGTCGCGCCGCTGTCGGTCTGGTCGGACTCGGCGAACTGCTACACCTCGGACACCACCTTCACGGCCAAGGGCTTCAGCCGTGCGGCCGCGAACGACAACGCCGGCGAGCTGTTTGCGCTCTGGCTGCGGCTGGTCAAGCGGATGCCCGACGAGATCATCGATGCTCGGATGTGTCGTGGTTCGATTGCCTGGCGCATCACCGCCGGTCCCGACCGGATCGGCACGGTACTCACCCCGCTGGAGGGCAGCCGACAGCTGTTCGGCTTCGGCTCGCGGATGGATGGCAACCCGTACCGCTCGGCGATCTACTCGGACCCGCTGAGCGATTCCGCCCACAAGGTCGCCGTGTTCGTGCGCAAGGCCACCGACGCCGACTCGTTCAAGTGGATCCTGTGGCGCGGTGCGACCTGGTGCTATATCGGATACGCCGCGGTCGTGCTGTTCGTGGTCAAGCGGCGGGAGCCGGCTGTGCTCGCCCTGGTCGCGGTCGCGCTGGCCAACCAGCTGGTGGTGATGGTGAATAACCCGGCGCAGCTGGTCCGCTACATGATGGGCCCGATATTCCTGGGCATCCTGGTGCTGCCGCTGATGTTCGCCGGCCGTACGGTCAGGCTCGGTGCCGCGCCCGCGGGCGAGGCGCCGCGCACGGAGGGTGCTCCGTCTGTCGACGGTGCTCCGCGTGTGGACGGTCGCGAGCGTACTGGAGCCGACCCTGCGCCCGCCCGGTCGGCGATGCCGGCGCCCACACCTGCGCCCGATGACACCCGCCCGGCCACGCGACCGATCAAGGTCTAGCGGGTCGCGGAGGGCGCCACCAGCATCCGTCGCCGCCGTGGGCTGGCCAGCCCGCGGTCCTCTGCAGCATCGGGTGGCCGGTCCCGGTTGACGGGCATCCGTACCTCAGTCCGCTCCTCCCGCCGTGGCTCGGCGGAGCATGCACCCGATCCCACCAGCACTCCTCGCTCGTAACACCCGCGCCAGCTCGTAACACCTCGCGTCAGACGGCAGACCGAGCGTAGGTAGCCGGACGCCCGGTGGACGAGTGCGGCAGAGCGGCCTAACCAGGTCTTCGAGGTTTCTTAAGTCTGGCCAAAGAAGTTACCGGTCCTCAGGCCCCTGGAAGGGCATAACTGTCATTTGTGGTCAGTGCCACCAGCCCGTCGGCGATCAGGCCGGCCAACGCCCGGTCGCGCTGTGCGGCATCCGGCCAGACCTGGTCCAGCCGGGCGCGCGCGACCGGTGCCGCCGCCTCGCGCAGCACCGCGAGCAGCAGGCCGCGCACCTGGCGGTCGGTGCCCGCGTACTGCTGCCGTCGGCGGCTCGGGCCAGGCGCGGCCGGTTGCCCGGCCAGCCGCCAGGCGCAAACCCGCCATAGTGGACAGTCGGTGCATCGGGGTGCCCGGGCCGAGCAGAGCAGGGCGCCCAGCTCCATGAACGCCACACTCGCCCGGGCTGCCATCGCTGGTTCCTCCGGCAGTAGCCGGGTTACCGCCGCCAGGTCAGCCTTGGTGGTGGCCGGGCCGGCGTCGGGCTCGCCAGCCACCGCGCGGGCCACCAGCCGGCGTACGTTGGTGTCCACCACCGGGTGCCGCTGGCCGTACGCGAACGCGGCGACCGCGCGGGCGGTGTACGCTCCGATGCCGGGCAACGCCAGTAGATCGTCGATGTTCGCGGGCACCTCGCCGCCGTGTCTGTCCACAAGCACCCTGGCGCACTCGTGCAGCCGCAGCGCCCGCCGCGGGTAGCCGAGCCGGCCCCACATCCGGATGGCCTCTCCCGGCGGCTCGGCGGCGAGCGCGGCCGGCGTAGGCCAGCGGGCCAGCCACTCCCGCCAGGCCGGCAACACCCGGGCCACCGGGGTCTGCTGGAGCATCACCTCGCTGACCAGCACCGGCCAGGCGCCGACGCCCGGCTCGCGCCACGGCAGGTCGCGCGCGTTCCGGTCGTACCACCGGATGGCGGCCTCGGCCAAAAGGGATGGCTCGGAGGCCAGGAGGGATGGCTCGGGCATCGCCGGGTGATCCTAGACTGCCCGGGTGCGCGAGCTTGCCATCACTGTCATCGGCCGTGACCGCCCCGGCATCGTCGCCGACGTAGCGGCGGCCCTCTCCGGCCTGGGAGCCAATCTCACCGACTCCACAATGACGCGGTTGCGCGGGCACTTCGCGATGACGCTCATCTGCACCAGCCCGGCCGCCCCGGCCGAGGTCGAGGCCGCGTTGGCGTCGCTGGCCGACAATGGGCTGCTGGCGATGGTACGGCCGGTGCAGCCGGACGACATCACCGCGCCCACCGGCGAGCCGTACCTGCTGACCGTCCACGGAGCGGACCGGCTCGGCATCGTGGCCGCGGTGACCCGGGTGCTCGCCGACGCTGGCGGCAACATAACCGACCTGTCCACTCGGCTCTCCGGTGATCTCTACCTGCTGGTCGCCGAGGTGGATCTGGCGCCGGAGGCGGTGGATGCGGTGACCGCCCGGCTGGCCGAGGTCGGGACCGCCCTGGGGGTGGGCGTGACGCTGCGGCCGAACGAGGCGGACCTGCTGTGACCACCCACGGCAGGGTGCGCCCGGTGGTGCGCGCGCCCCACCCGGTGCTGAGCCGCCCCGCACCCGAGGTGGACCCGACCGACCCGGAGGTCGTGCAGCTCGCGGCCGACCTGCTCGCGACGATGCGGGCCTCACCGGGCTGCGTCGGGCTCGCCGCCCCGCAGCTCGGCGTCCCCGGGCAGCTCTTCGTAGTGGACGTGACCGGACACCCGAAGGCGACCACCGTCCACGGTGTGATCACGCTGTGCAACGCACGGATCGTGACCGCGACCCGATGGCGTCCCGGCCGGGAGGGCTGCATGTCGGTGCCGGACCTGACCGGCGACGTGAAGCGGGCCGGCCGGGTGGTGGTGGAGGGGGTGGCGCCGGGCACCGGCGAGCCGGTCAGCCTGGCCACCGAGGCGTTCGAAGCCCGCGCGCTGCAGCACGAGATAGACCACTGTGCCGGGCTGCTGTTCCTGGACCGGGTGGCGGGTGCCCACGCCATCCACCCCCGGAAGGTGTACCTGTAGCGGCGAGTCGCCGTGGCGGCGTCCCGGGTCACCGATACGGTGAGTGCATCATGCGACTGACGGTTGGCCCGCTGCCCCCCGCCGTCTATTGGCGGCGCCGTGCCCTCGTGCTCGGCGGCCTGCTCGTCGTGATCATCCTGCTGGTCTACACGTGCAGCGACCCCGAGTCCGACGCGAAGTCCAGCGGCGCCAGCGCGACCAGGACCGCTGGCGCCACGACCGGGGCGCCACCGGGCGCCGGCGGGGCAGCGGCCGCTCACCGCTCCCTCTCCCCGTCCGCATCGGCCAGTCCGTCGTCGCCGGCGCCGGCCACCACACCGCCGGACCGCAGCTTCTGCACCGACGACGAGCTGCGGGTCACGCCGGTGCCGGCCGCCCGTCGGCTGGCCCGTGGCACGCAAATCAAGATCACCCTCAAGATCAAGAATATCTCCAGCCGTACCTGCAAGCGGGATGTCGGCCCCGACCAGCAGGAGCTGTACATCGTGGAGCAGGGCGGGGCGCAGAAGGTCTGGTCCTCGGACGACTGCGGCGGCCCGCGCGGCACGAGCGTGGAGCCGTTCTCGCCCGGCTTCGAGCGGGCGTACACGGCGACCTGGAACGGCCGCGAGAGCGCCAACTGCAAGGACAAGCCACTGCCGCCCGCCGGCACCTACCAGCTCTACGGCCGGCTCGGCACCAAGCGCAGCGACCCGGTCACCCTGACACTCAGGTGACCCGGGCGGGGTTCAGACGTAGCGCTCGAGGATGGAGGCCTCGGCGAGGCGGGACAGGCCCTCCCGTACGCTGCGGGCGCGCGCGTCGCCCACCCCCTCGACCGCCTGCAGGTCCTCCACCGTGGCTCCGAGCAGCCGCTGCAGCGTGCCGAAGTGGTCCACCAGCCGGTCCACGATCTGGCCGGGCAGCCGCGGCACCTTGGCCAGCAGCCGGAAGCCGCGCGGGCTGACCGCGGCGTCCAAGGCGTCCGCCGTGGGCGGGTAGCCCAACGCCTTGGCCACCGCCACCAGGTCGATCAGCTCACTGGCGGTGAGCAGGTCGAGCTCGACCAGCGCGTCCTCGAGCGAGCGGGGCTTGCGCCCGGCCGGCAGGTAGTCCCGGATGACCAGGGTCCGGTCGCTGTCCACCCCGGCCATCAGCTCGTCCAGCTGCAGGGCGAGCAGCCGGCCGTCGGTGCCGAGCTCGACCACGTACCCGGCGATCTCGTCGGCGATGCGCCGCACCATCTCCAGGCGCTGCACCACCGCGACCGCGTCCCGCACGGTCACCAGGTCTTCGATCTCCAGCGCGGAGAGCGTGCCCGACACCTCGTCCAGGCGTAGCTTGTACCGCTCCAGAGTGGCCAGAGCCTGGTTGGCGCGGGACAGGATGGCGGCCGAGTCGTCCAGGACGTGCCGCTGCCCGTTGGCGTAGAGCCCGATGATCCGCATCGACTGGCTCACCGAGATGACCGGGTAGCCGGTCTGCTTGGCCACCCGCTCAGCGGTCCGGTGCCGGGTGCCGGACTCCTCGGACGGGATCGAGGGATCCGGCATCAGGTGCACCGCCGCCCGGACGATGCGGGTGCAGTCGTTGGAAAGCACCACCGCTCCGTCCATCTTGCACAGTTCGCGCAGCCGGGTCGCGGAGAACTCGACGTCCAGCGGGAACCCGCCGGTGCAGATCTCCTCCACGACCTTGTCGTAGCCGAGCACGATGAGCGCTCCGGTCCGGCCACGAAGGATCCGTTCCAGCCCGTCGCGCAGCGCGGTGCCCGGCGCCATCAGGGCCAGGGTCGCACGCAGCGGATCCCCGGTGGCGCCGGGGATCGGCCCTGGCCCGGGGAAGCTGTTGCCAGTGTGCTCCGCCGGCCGCAACCGGGCCGCGCCGGTACCGACGGCACGGCTGGCGGGGCCCATCACCTGGGCCCGGTTCGAATCGCGGTCGATTGGCACTCGAACAGTCTACGGACCGTCATCCAGCCGGTGCGGTTGTGGTAGGCACCCAGCGGTAGACCACCGTGCATGCCGGGCACGCCGGGCGGGGGGAGGATGCCTGGCCGGGGCGCCGGCATCGCTCAGCGATCGGCCGAGAATGTGGCCGCGCACCGGAACGCTTCGTCCAGATCGGCCACTTCGACCACCTTCATACCGCTTGGTGCGCTATCGGCGGGCGGAGCGCAGCCGGGCGGAACCAGTGCGTAGCGGAAGCCGAGCCGGGACGCTTCGGCCAGTCGCCGCGGCGCGGCGCTGATCCGCCGTACCTCGCCGGTGAGCCCCACCTCACCCAGGGCCACCAGGTCGGGCGCCATGGCCAGGTTGTGCGCGCCGGACGCGACGGCGAGCGCCAGCGCGAGGTCGGCGGCCGGCTCCACCACCCGGATCCCGCCGACGGTCGCCGCGAAAACCTCCCGCTCGTGCAGCTTCTTGTCGTTCTTCAGCCGCTCGTTGCGCCGCTGCAGCACGGCGAGCACCATCGCCAGCCGGGCGGAGTCCAACCCGGAGACGGTGCGCCGGGGAGAGCCCGCCTGGTGCGCCCCCACCAGCGCCTGCACCTCGGTGACCAGTGCCCGCCGGCCCTCCATGGCGACCGTCACGCAGGTCCCCGGCACGGGCTGGCCGTACCGGGTGAGGAAGAGCCCGGACGGGTCGGCCAGGCTGCTGATCCCGCTCTCGTGCATCTCGAAGCAGCCGACCTCGTCGGATGCCCCGAACCGGTTCTTCATGCCCCGCACCAGGCGCAGCGACGAGTGCCGGTCGCCCTCGAAGTGCAGCACCACGTCGACCAGGTGCTCCACGACTCGCGGCCCGGCGACCTGGCCGTCCTTGGTCACGTGCCCGACCAGTACGGTCGCGATGCCGCGCTCCTTGGCGACCGCGACAAGGGCGGAGGTGACCGCACGTACCTGGGTGACCCCGCCGGGCACGCCGTCGATGCCGGGCGCGGAGACGGTCTGCACCGAGTCGAGGACGAGCAGCCCGGGCTTGACCGCGTCGAGATGGCCGAGCACCGCGCCGAGGTCGGTCTCGGCCGCCAGGTAGAGCCGATCGTGCAGGGCGCCTATCCGCTCCGCGCGCAGCCGCACCTGGCTGACCGACTCCTCGCCGCTGACCACCAGCGCCGTGCCGCCGCCGGCCGCCCAGCGCTGCGCCACGTCGAGCAGGAGGGTGGACTTGCCCACGCCCGGCTCCCCGGCGAGCAGCACCACGGCGCCGGGGACCAGACCGCCGCCGAGCACGCGGTCCAGCTCGCCGACCCCGGTCGGCCGCGCCCGGGCCGGTGCCGCGCTGATCGTGGCGATCGGCCGGGCCGGCTCGAGCGGCGCCCGGGCGGCGACCACCCGGGCCGCGCCCAACGGCGGGCTGGGCGTGCACTCCACCACCGAACCCCACTCGCCGCACTCCGGGCAGCGGCCGACCCACTTCGGCGGCTGGTGGCCGCAGACATCACACTCGAACGCCGGGCGGGAGGCGGAGCGGGCCCCGCCGGCGCGGACGGCCGCACGGGCCGGGCGGGGCGGATGCGACGTACGCGAGGTCACGCCGGGACAGTAGCCGACCGGTACGACAGGCCTGACTACTCGCCGCCGACGTGTTGCCCGCCGGGCGCGCCTTCACCGCCGCGCACGCCGGGCACCACCGAGCCGGCCGGCGCGGGGGCCGACGGCAGGCCGACCGGCACATCAAACGTGTACCGCGCGCCGTTGTCGAAGACGAACGTCATGGTCACCGCCTCGCCGGGGCGGATGGCCCGGCTCAGCTGCTCCAGCCGCAGCGTCGCCCCGGCGGCGGAGGAGAGTGCCACGTAGCTGTTGGGGGGCACGGTGACGCTGACCGGGCCGCCGCCCGCCGTCGCCGGGGACCCGGCTCCGGACGGAGCCGTCGGCGCCGACTCGGACGGCGTCGGCGAGGAGGTCTCCTCGGGCGATTCGGATGCCGGCGCGGACGGGGTCTTGGACGGAGACGCTTCCGGTATGCCGGTGGTCTGCACGGGCGGATTGTGCGGCTGGGCGGCGGTCGCACCCGGCGACGGGGCCGCGGTGCCGGCGACGATCGGCCCGCCCTGCAGGGTGACCGCGGCCGCCGCGTCGGTCTCCACCCGGACCAGCGTGACCGCGGCCCGGCCGGTGTTGAAGATGCTCAGCTGGAGGGGAGCGTTCTCGCCCTGCCGGTACCCGTCGACGCCGGGGTACTCGATCAGGACGTTCCGCAGCTGGATCGAGCCGTCCGCGCTGGGGCCGACGGTGGAGTTCGCGCCCGGGACCGCCGGCTGCATGTCGGCGGTCTGCGAGATCTGGCCCGCGCCGCAGCCGGAGACCAGCGCCGCGGCACCGAGCGCCGCCGCGGAGAGCAGGGCCACCCGCACACGAGTCACGTCGATCCTCCTCGACAGGACAAGACCCGAAACCGCGGTCCAGCGTAATGGCCGGTGACCGGCGGTCTGCCGCCGGCCCGCCCGTCACACCACCCGGCCGCTGGCGAGCAGCAGGACCACGTCGATCAGCGCGACCACCATGACCGCCCGGAACGCGGCCACCGGCCGGCCGCCGCGGGCGACCGCCAGCCGGGACCGGTAGTACCCGGCCAGGAGTACCACCAGGGCCAGAACGAGTGCGGCCAAGCTGGTGGGCGACGGCGGGCCGGGCGGGCCGACGGTGAGGGTGGCCGTCGCGCCGAGCAGCAGCAGCCCGGCGGCGGCCCGGGACCAGGCCGGGCCGAGCCGGTGTGGCAACCCGCGCACCCCGGTGCGCGCGTCGTCGGCGAGGTCGGGCAGCACGTTGGCGAAGTGGGCGCCGGCGCCGAGCAGGCCGCCGGTGACCAGCAGCCAGGCCGGCGGAGTGGGCGTGCCGGGCAGGGCGAGCACCACGAACGCCGGCATCGCGGCGAATGAGACCAGGTAGGGCAGGACGGAGAACGCGGTGAACTTCAGCGGCCAGTCGTAGAGCAGCGCCGAGGCCAGGGCGAGCAGGATGACGCCCCCCGGGCGAGGGCCGGTCAGCAGGGCCAGCGGGACCGCGGCGGCCGTCGCGGTGAGCGCGGCCACCCCGACCGTGCGGCGGCCGATCATGCCCGCGGGGACCGGCTTGTCGGTACGCCCGACCGCGGCGTCCCGGCCGGCGTCGAGCCAGTCGTTGGCCCAGCCGACGGACAACTGGGTGGCGAAGACGGCCGCGGCCACCGCCACCACGCCGCCCGCCGAATGGCCGACCGCGACGGCGAGCAGGGCGGCCACCGTGGTCACCGCGAGCGCGGGCTCCGGGTGGCTGGCCTTGACCAGTCCCAGCCCGGCCCCCGTGGAGGTGAAAGCCACAGGGGCAGTCTGGCCGCTGCGGCCGGTTCGTGTCACGCTCTTGGTGTGCGCCCGTCGATCCGGCCCGCAAACGATCTTCGGTGCTACGACGACCTGGCGGGCGAGTGGTGGCGGCCGGATGGGGCGTTCGCGGTGCTGCACTGGCTGGCCGCGGCCCGGGGCCGCCTGGTGCCGCCAGCGGGCCGGCCGAACGCCGTCCTGGTCGACGTGGGCTGCGGCGCCGGCCTGCTCGCGCCGCACGTGCAGGGCAAGGGGTACCTGCACGTGGGCGTGGATCTGGTCACCTCCGCGCTGGAGCAGGCGGCCGCGCACGGCGTCGTCCCGGTGCGCGGCGACGCCACCGCGCTGCCCCTGCCGGATGGCTGCGCCGACGTGGTGAGCGCTGGTGAGCTGCTCGAGCATGTGTACGACCTGCCGGGCGCGGTCCGCGAGGTGTGCCGGGTGCTGCGCCCCGGCGGGCTGCTCGTGGTGGACACCCTCAACGCGACCCGGATGAGCCGGCTGCTCGCGGTCTCGGTGGGAGAACGCCTCCCCGGCGTACCCCGGGGCATCCATGACCCGGAGCTGTTCGTCCCGCCGTGGCGGCTGGTGGCCGAGTGCGGGCGGCACGGCGTAAAGCTTGAGATCCGGGGTATCCGTCCTACCGTGCCGAGCCTGCTGCGGTGGCTGGCCAGCCGGGCGCGGCCAGGAGGCCAGGCCGGGAAAGGCGGGGAAAGCGGGCGGGGGGCCCGTATCGTGCCGACTTTCTCCACGGCCGTGCTCTATCAGGGCCGGGGGACGAAGACTGGGGGAGCTGCTGCATGACCGGGGACGCGATCGCCACCGCCCAGCGGCTGGCCCCGCGGTTCGCCGCTCGGGCCGCCGAGCACGACCGGGACGGCTCGTTCCCCGTGGCGGACTTCGCCGACCTGCGTTCGGCTGGCCTGTTCGGCCTGATGGTGCCGACCCGGCTGGGCGGCGCCGGCGCGGGCTTCGCCGAGTACGCCGCGGTCGCGTACGAGCTGGCCCGGGGGAACGGGGCGACGGCGCTGGTGTTCAACATGCACGCCTCGGTGACCGGGGCGCTCGGCGCGGTCACCGAGGAGGTGGCCGAGACGCTCGGCGTGCCGGACGAGGCGCTCGCCGCCCGCGACCGGATGCTCGCGGCGGCGGCCGAGGGCTCGTGGTACGCGGTGGCGATGAGCGAGCGTGGCGTGGGCGCCCGCCTGTCCCAGCTGTCCACTGTGTACGAGCCAGTTGCCGGCGGGTACCACATCAAAGGGGTCAAGACGTTCGTCTCCGGCGCCGGGAACAGCGACGGCTACCTGGTGGCCGCACGCAGCGTCGCCGACCAGTCGGTGGTCTCCCAGTTCCTGGTCCCGGCCGACCTGGACGGGCTGCGGGTCGAGCCCACCTGGGACTCGCTGGGCATGCGCGCTACCAGCTCGCATGACCTGCACCTCGACGTGACCGTGCCGGCCGACGCACTGCTCGGCGGGGTGGAAGGGCTGGCGCTGGTGGTCGCGCAGCTCATGCCGCACTGGCTGGTGGCCAGCTACGCCGCGGTCTACGTGGGGGTGGCACAGGCGGCGATCGACGCCGCGGTCGAGCACGTGGCCGCGCGCAACCTGGCCGGCCTGGCCAGTGTCCGGTCCCGGATCGGCCGGGCGGACGCGGCCGTGGCCGCGGCCCGGTTGACGGTGCAGGAGGCGGCCCGTCGGGTGGACGCCGCGCCCGGGGATCCGGAGACGCGGCGCTGGGTGTGGCGGGCCAAGCTGCTGGCCGGTACGACCGCCGCCGAGGTGGCGGCGTCCATGGTGGAGGCTGCCGGCACGTCCGCGACCCGGCGGGGCCACCCGCTGGAGCGCCTCTACCGGGACGCCCGCTGCGGTTCGTTGCATCCGGCCACCTCCGACGTGTGTGCGGACTGGCTCGGGGTGGCCGCGCTCGGTGGCGACCCGGACAACGACGGATCGGCTCCACGTTGGTGACCGCGAGCCCGGCAACCGCGACCGGAAGGCAGCCAGCGTGAGCGCCGCCAGGGGAAGCGGGCCCGACGAGCTGCGCGGCGGGAGTGTGATCGCGGGCATCGGCGTCGCCCACCCCGGTGCCGTCAGCCAGGACGAGGTGTGGTCCGGCTTCTTCGCCGGCCACTACTCGGGCGCGGCCAATGCGCTGGCGAAGCGCATTTTCGGCAACGCCGGTGTGGTACGCCGGCACGCCGCGGTCAACCCGCTGCTGGAGGACGCCACCGGCTGGTCCACCGAGCGCCGGATGCGCCGTTACCTGGCCGAGGCGATGCCGCTGGGCAAGGAGGCGGTGGGCCGGGCGCTGGCCGACGCCGGGGTCGCCCCGGCCGAGGTCGGGCTCTTCGCGGTCTGCTCCTGCACCGGCTACGTGACACCGGGCCTGGACATCCTGCTCGCCCGCGACCTGGGCATGTCGCCGGAGACGCGCCGGCTGTTCATCGGCCACATGGGCTGCTACGCCGCGCTGCCCGGCTTGGGCGTGGCGGCGGACTTCGTGGCGCAGCACGGCCGCCCGGCGGTGCTGCTCTGCGTCGAGCTCACCAGCCTGCACGTGCAACCATCCACCATCGACGTCGAGCAGATCGTGGCCCACGCACTGTTCTCGGACGCCGCGGCCGCCGTCGTGCTGCTGCCCAGTGGCTCGCCCGGGTACGAGGTGCGCGACGCCCGGTCGGTCACCGACACCACCTCGGCCGACCACATGACCTGGGACGTCACCGACCTCGGCTTCCGGATGGGCCTGTCCAGCCGGGTTCCGGAGGTACTTTCCCGGTACGTCGGCCCACTCACCCGGCAGCTGCTGGACCCGCACGGACTAGATCTGACCGATGTGGACGGTTGGGCGGTGCACCCCGGTGGGCCGCGCATCCTCAGCGTGGTGGAGCAGGAGCTGAAGCTGCCGGCGAACGCGCTGGCCGCCTCCCGGGCCACCCTCGCCGAGCACGGCAACTGCTCCTCGCCGACCGTCCTGCTCATCCTCGCGGCGCTGCGCGGCGAGGCCGCGCCCGCGCGCAATGTCGTGGCGCTCGCGTTCGGCCCCGGCCTGACGCTCTATGGCGTCCTGCTGCGGCGGGCCGCAGCTCCGTGAGCTGGGCCGGTCCTGCTCCGTGAGCTGGGGGCCAGCTCCGCTACGTGAGCTGGGCCAGCTCTGCTACGTGAGCTGGGCCAGCTCTGCTACGTGAGCTGGGCCAGCTCGGCGCGGAAGCTGTCCACTGACGTCACGCCGGGCAGCTTATGGACGACGTGGCCGCCGCGCGCCACCAGCACCACGGCCGCGAGCCCACCGGGCGTCCCGAGCTGTAGCCGCTCGCGCAGGCGCTGCTGGGGGTCCTTCAGGCGGCGCAGCTTGCCCAGCGACGGGTCGAGCGTCGGCGTGGCCTGGCCGACCACCACGACGGTGACCGGGTCGGGCGCGGCGGCCACGGTGGCGGAGACCAGGTCGTCGCAGGCCGTGCAGCTGTCGACCAGCAGCAGCGCCGCCGGTGCGATGTCGGCCACGCGCACCGCTGAGCCCCCTGGGTCGGCGAGCACGAGGTCCGCCAGTTCCGGGGCGAGGGTGCCGGCCGGGGCACCCCGGGACGCCTGCGGTCCGCGCAGCTGGTTGCTGGTGCGCCCTGGCCAGGCCACGGCGAACAGGCTGGTCAAGGTGGCGATCACGGCGATCGACATGATCAGCAGGGGCAGCCCGAGCGAGGGTTGTCCGTCCTGGCCGGCGGCCCGCGCGGGCAGCCGCAGCCGGCGGCGCCACGCGTCGCGGCGGGCCTGCCGACGGAGTTCCCGGCGGACCTGCGCCGCTTCGTCGGCGAGTTCGGCCGGGTCGTCCGGGATGACCACGCTGCCCCATTCCGGTGGCAGGCCAGGCAGGCCGTCCGACTGGCCACCGCCCTCGGGCGGCCAGCCGTCGCCGTTGCCTCCGCCCAGCGTGCTCATGGGGTGTCTCCTTGGCGCGTGGGACGTGCGCCTTACTTCACTGTCGCGCAACTGCCGGCTCAGCGCCAGAGGTACAGATGTGTGATCCAAGTCCGACGCATCGACCGCTTCCGCTTCTTACGGTTCCCGCGACCGGATGACGGCAATCATCCGACATCCCAACTCGCCGCTCGCCAGCGTCATGAGTCGGTTACTTTAGGTGGTGATGCGCGTGAGATATCGCCCTGTCAAGCCCCAGAAGTACCACTCACACATGCTCTGACCTGCGGTAACTCTTCAGGCGGGGGCGGGACATCAGTGGCTCGCCGTGTTACCCTAGACACAGCGAAAGGGGTTTCGAACCTATGGTTTTCAGTGTCGGCGAGACCGTTGTCTACCCCCACCACGGGGCCGCACTCATCGAGGCAATCGAGACCCGGGTCGTCAAGGGCGAGGAGAAGCAGTACCTCGTCCTCAGGGTCGCTCAGGGTGACCTGACGGTGCGGGTACCCGCTGAAAACGCCGAGATCGTCGGTGTCCGCGAGGTGGTCGGCGAAGAGGGCCTGACCAAGGTCTTCGATGTGCTGCGCGCCCCGCACACCGAGGAGCCGACCAACTGGTCACGGCGTTACAAGGCGAACCTGGAGAAGCTGGCTTCCGGTAACCCGCTCAAGGTGGCCGAGGTCGTGCGCGACCTCTGGCGTCGGGAGCGGGAGCGAGGGCTGTCCGCGGGCGAGAAGCGCATGCTCGCCAAGGCCCGGGACATCCTGGTCGGCGAGGTTGCGCTCGCCGAGAAGAGCACCAAGGACGAGGCGGAGACGCTGCTCGACAAGGTGCTCACCGAGGCGTGAGCCGGAACGATCGGCTCGACATCTCCCCCAGGACCGCGACTTGACCGAGCAGCACGAAGGTCACGAATCGCACAGCCGCGCTACGTGGTCATACCTGCTCCGGCCGTAGGACGGAACAGGTATGACCACGCAGTTCGACCGGCGGGCTGACGTCGCGGTCATCGTTCCCGCAGCCGGTGCCGGAGTCCGCCTCGGGCCCGGAGCACCCAAGGCTCTGCGGCCGCTTTGCGGCGAGCCGTTGCTCGTCCACGCGGTACGCCGCGTGGCGGAGTGCCCGGCGGTCGGCGCGATCGTGGTGGCGGCGCCCCCCGATCAGGTGGCCACGGTGCGCGAGCTGCTCGCCCCGGTGGCTCCGGTGACCGTGGTGCCGGGCGGCACGACCCGGCAACGGTCGGTCGCGGCGGCGCTGGACGCGGTGGCCGATGAATTCGACATCGTGCTCGTCCACGACGCGGCCCGGGCGCTCGCCCCGCCGGCGCTGGTGATGGCCGTGGCGGACGCGGTACGCGCGGGCCACGACGCGGTCATTCCGGTGCTGCCGGTGGTCGACACGATCAAGGAGGTCTCCGCGACGGCGGAGGTGCTCGGCACGGTCGACCGGACCGTGCTGCGCGCAGTGCAGACGCCGCAGGGCTTCCGGCGGGCCGTGCTGGTGGCGGCGCACGCCGCGGCCGCCGCCGATGACGCCAGCGACGACGCGGGCCTGGTGGAGAAGCTGGGCGTACGGGTCAGGTGCGTGCCGGGCTCGGAGCACGCCATGAAGATCACCCGGCCGTTCGACCTCGCGGTGGCCGAGCTCCTGCTCTCGTCCGGGTGACGCCCTCCGGGGCCAGGATCTGGTACGTGTCACATGTCCTTGATCAACGAGGTGGGTGGCGTGAGGGTCGGTATCGGCACGGACGTGCACGCCTTTGCCGCGGGCCGGCCGTGCTGGGTGGCCGGGCTGCACTGGCCCGGCCAGGATGGGCTGGCCGGCCACTCCGACGGTGACGTGGCCGCGCACGCCGCCTGCGACGCGCTGCTGTCCGCCGCCGGCCTCGGCGACCTCGGGGCCAACTTCGGCACCGACCGCCCGGAGTGGGCCGGGGCGGCCGGAACCACCCTGCTCGCCGAGACCGCCCGCCGGGTGCGCGCGGCCGGGTTCGCCATCGGCAATGTCTCGATCCAGGTCGTCGGCGTACGCCCGAAGCTGGGCCCGCGCCGCGAGGAGGCCCAGCGGGTCCTCTCCGAGGCGGTCGGCGCACCGGTGACGGTGTCCGGGACGACCACCGACGGGCTCGGCCTGACCGGCCGGGGCGAAGGGCTGGCCGGCATCGCGGTCGCCCTGCTGTTCGCGCCCGGACACTAGGCTCCGGCGAGAGCACCGGGGAGGAGGGTGGGGTGTCCGCTTCAGCGCAGGCGGGTGGGCCGGCCGACCGGCCGGGCGCCGACCAGCTCCTCCAACGCGCCGGCCTGCTCGCGGACCTGGGGCGGTACGAGGACGCTGCCGCCGAGCTCGCCGAGCTGATCGCCGCCGAGCCTGGTCACGCCCCGGCGCTGACCATGCTGGCCCGGGTCCGCCTCGCCGCCGGCCAGCCGGCCCAGGCGATCGCGGCCGCCGACGCCGCGGTCGCCGCCGCACCGCGGGACCTCGGCGCGCTGGTCACCCGCGGCATGGTCCTCGCCGACCTGGGGCGGCTCTCCGACGCGGCCAGCGCCGCCGAGCAGATCCTCCAGCTCGGTGCCGACAGCGGGTACGCACAGACGAGTGCCGCCGCGATCCTGGCCGAGGTCCGCAACGGGCAACAGGCGCTGGACGCGGCCTGGCGGGGTGTCCAGCTCGCCCCGGAGGATGCCACCCCCCATCTGGTGCTCGCCCTGGTGGCGGCGCGGATGGGGTTGTTCGATCTGGCCGAGCGCGCGTACCGGGAGTCGCTGCGGCTGGACCCCCAGCTCGACGCCGTCCGCGACGACGTCGGCATCGCCCGCTTGGAGCAGCGCCGCTACGCGCGGGCGCTCGAGGAGTTCGTCGCACGACTGGAGGTGCACCCCCTCACCGCCGACCCTGCTGGCACGCCCAGCGGTCCCGCCGATCCGGCGAGCGGGGGTGACCCGGCGGAGGGCTTTCCCACCGGCCACGCCGCGGGCTGGCAGCAGGCGCGCGGCGGGCCACCCGCCGGCACCAGGGCGGCGAGCGGGTGGGCCGGCGCGAACTTCGGACTGGACGCGCTGCTGCGCGCCGGGGTCGGCTACGCCCTGATCGCCCCACTCGTCGCGGCATGTGTCGGCACCGATGCCCGGTTCTGGCGGGGGGTAGCGCTCCTGCTGGCGGTGTGCGGCTTCATCGGGCTGGGACTGTTCCGAGCACAGGCGCCCCCGCAGGTGGGAGAGCTCGTGCGGGCAGAGCCCCGGCTGGCCACGGCTGCCGCGGCGGTCGTCGCCGCGCCCTGCCTGATCCTGCTCTACGCGCTGGTCGGCTCGCCCTGGCCGTTGGTCGCTGCGATCGCCGCCGGCGCGGTGGTCCTCCTCGCCGGTATCGCGCTGCAGGTCAGGTGAGGGCGGGCCGAACCGGACCGCCGGGCGGGCGGGTGGACTAGATTGCGGGCGTGCCAACCGACTCGGTGCCGCAGCTGTTCGCGCGGCTGGTGGACGACACCGCCTGCTCGGCGGGTGGTGCTCCGCTGGCCGAGACACTGGCCGCGCACCGGACGCACCGGGCCGCCTGGTACGGCAGCCTGGTCGGATCGCTGGTCCTGCCGTCCTCGGCAGCCGCCGCCCTGCCGAGGCTGCGCGGCGACCGCGCCGACCCGACGATCGCGCTGGTCAGCGATGGTGGGGCGGATGTATTCGCCCGGTCGGTCCGGGCAGCCGCCGAGCGGGTGCGGATCGCGCATGTCGAGGCCGCGGTGGCCAAGCGGGGCGAGGACCCCCAGCCCGGCCTGCGGGACCTGCTCGCCGTCCTCCGCGGGCTACCGTCCATTCCTGGGTACGCCGAGATCCCACTGACCTGGGGGCTGCTGTCCGCGCTGGACACGCTCGCCGAGGCGCGTGCCGCCGGGCTGCCGGTCGCCGCCAAGTTCCGCATCGGCGGGCTCGCCGCCGAGCTGTTCCCCACGCCGGTCCAGCTGGCCGCGGTGGTCTGTGCCTGCCGGGACCGGCAGCTGCGGTTCAAGTTGACGCCCGGGCTGCACTACGCGGTGCGCCGTACCGACCCGGAGACCGGCTTCGTCCACCACGGGTTCCTCAACGTGCTGGTCGCGACCCTGGCGGCGGCCCGCGGTGCGGAGGTCGCCGAGGTGGCCGAGATCCTCGCCGCCACCGACCCGGCGCCGCTGGTCGAGCCGGTGCGCGCGCTGCGCCACGAGGATCGCCCGCTGTGGGATGGGTTCGGCTCCTCCGACCTGGCCGGTCCGCTGACCGACCTGCGCCAGCTGGGTCTGCTCGCCGCGTAGCCGCAAGCTACAGCGCCGCGTAGCCGCGAGCTACAGCTCGCCGCTGGCGTACGCCGCGGCGAGGAAGGCGTCGTTCTCGGCCGGGGTGCCGACCGTGACCCGTACGCCGTCGCCCTGGAACGGCCGCACGATCACCCCGCGGGCCTCGCACGCAGCGGCGAACGGGGCGGACCGGTCGCCCAGCGGCAGCCAGATGAAGTTCGCCTGGCTCTCCGGGACCTCCGGTACCTGCTTGCGGACCGCCTCGGTGAGCCGGTCCCGCTCGGCGATCACCAGCTCGCAGCGGCGCCGCACCTCCGCTGAGGCGTCCAGCGCGGCGAGCGCCGCGGCCTGCGCCACCGCGCTGGTGGAGAACGGGGTGACCACCTTCCGCACGGCCGCCGCCACGTCCGGCTGCGCAACCAGGTAACCGACGCGCAGCCCGGCCAGGCCCCACGCCTTGGACAGGGTGCGCAGCACCGCCACGTTGGGCCGGTCGCCGTACGCGGCGATACCGTCGGGCACGTCGGGGTCGGTCACGAACTCCCGGTACGCCTCGTCGATCACGACCAGCACCGTCTCCGGCACCGCCGCGAGGAACTCGTCCAGCTCGGCCCGGCGGACCGCGGTCCCGGTGGGGTTGTTCGGGTTGCAGACCAGCACCACCCGGGTCCGCTCGGTCACCGCCGCCGCCATCTTCGCCAGGTCGTGGCCGTGCGCTTCGGTGTTGGGCACCCGGATGCTGGTCACCGCGGCGGTCGCCGCGATGATGGGGTACGCCTCGAAGGAGCGCCACGAGTAGACCACCTCGTCGCCGGGCAGGCAGGTGGCCCGGATGAGGTGCTCGCAGAGCGCCACTGAGCCGCATCCGGTGGCGATCCGGTCGGCGGAGACCCCGACGTGCTGGGCCAGCTTCTCGCGCAGCGCCACCACGCCCATGTCCGGGTACCGGTGGACGCCCGCCGCCGCCTCGGCGACCGCCTCGACGACGCCCGGCAGCGGACCGTACGGTACCTCGTTGCTGGCGAGCTTGATGGCTTCCGGCAGGCCGACCTCGCGGGCCAGGTCGGCCGGGTTGCGACCGGGCACGTAGGCGGGCAGGGCGTCCAGGTCGGCTCGGGTCAGCCGGGACGTGCGCGGCTGGCCCGCAGGGCCGGAGGGCGGGAGCGTCATGGCGTACCTCCAGGTGGGTTCTCGGCCTGATCCGCGCCGCCCGGCGCGCCTGATGCGGGTGGCCGGACGTGGACGACCACGGTGAGCGCGGACTTGTCGTGCAGGGCCTGGTGCAGCGGCCGGTCGAACGGGACGAACAGCGCGTCGATGAGCTGGAGCACGAAGCCTATGCCGCAGCACCACAACAGGGTCGGCAGCCCCATGGTGTTCCAGCGGCGGAACGACCGACCGAAGCCGAGTCGCTGCGGGTTGTCCAGCCGGATCACCCGGATGCCGAGCAGCCGCTTGCCGATCGTCTGGCCGGTGTTCGCCACCGCCGGCACCTCATAGGCGAACCACAGCGCGGCGGCGAGGAGCACGATGACGATCTGCAGGTTCGCCGCCCGTTCGGTGACCTCGGGCACCGCGGAGCCGTCGCCCTGCATCACCCGGCGCGACCACTCGCGGTACGCCGGCGCCACCTCCTGGACGTACTCGTAGATGAACCAGCCGTTGACCAGCACGTTGAGGATCAGCACGACGAAGATGTCGATCAGCCGGGCGGCCAGCCGCGCGCCGCTGGCGGCCAGCGGCATCCCGTACGGGCGGGGTGCGGGCATCGACGCCGGGTACGGGTACTGCCACCCGGGCGGCGGCACGCTTCCGGGCGGCCCCCAGGCGCCCGGCGGCGGCCAGCCTCCGGGCGGAGGCGGACCTCCCGGCGCAGGCGTGCCTCCCGGCGCCGGCTGCCCCGGTGCTCCCCAGCCCGCGCCCGGCCAGCCGCCCGGCGCCGGCGCCGGCATCGCCGGCCCGCCCTGCGGGCCCCAGGTCCCCGGTGGCGCCGTCCCCGGCCCGCCCTGCGGGCTCGGGCCTCCCGGTGGCGCCGTGCCCGCGTCCGCCTGGTCCGGCGCACCCGGTGCCGCCGCCGGCGGCGCCCCGCTCGACTGGGCCGGCGCCGGAGGGCTGGCCGGGGCGGGCGGGCCGGGCGGCGGCTGCGCGTCGATCGGCAACGGGTCGCCGATCCAGCCCTCGCCGTCCCAGTACCGCTGGGTGGTCGGTTCCGCCGGGTCCTTGTACCACCCGGGCTCGATGCGACTCACAGCGCCTCCCGCCGCTGCCGCCGGCGGGAGCCGGCCATCCCGTCCCGCCGGTCCGCTCGGCAAGCCTCGCTCACGGGATAAACCTTCGCACAGTCGCCGCCGGCCCGGAACGCGGGAGGTCACAGGTTGCCGCGCCGCTCCTGCTCCCGCTCGATCGCCTCGAACAGGGCCTTGAAGTTGCCCTTGCCGAAGCCGAGCGAGCCGTGCCGCTCGATCAGCTCGAAGAAGAACGTCGGCCGGTCCTGTACCGGCTTGGTGAAGATCTGCAGCAGGTAGCCGTCCTCGTCCCGGTCGACCAGGATGCCCCGCTTCTGCAGCTCCTCGATCGGCACCCGGACCTTGCCGATACGGGCGCGCAGCTGCGGATCTTCGTAGTAGGAGTCCGGGGTGCTGAGGAACTCCACCCCGGCGGCGCGCATGGCGTCCACCGAGCGGAGGATGTCGCCGGTGGCCAGGGCGATGTGCTGGGCGCCCGGCCCGCCGTAGAACTCCAGGAACTCGTCGATCTGCGACTTGCGCTTGCCCACCGCCGGCTCGTTGAGCGGGAACTTCACCTTCCGCGTGCCGTTGGCGACCACTTTGGACATGAGCGCGGAGTACTCGGTGGCGATGTCGTCGCCGATGAACTCGGCCATGTTCGTGAAGCCCATGACGCGCCGGTAGAAGTCGACCCACTCGTCCATCCGGCCCAGCTCCACGTTGCCCACGACATGGTCCACCGCTTGGAAGAGGCGCTGTGCCTTCCCGGCCCCCGCCGCGTTGCCCGCGACGGCGGTGGAGCGGTCCACAATGGGTGGACGGGCGACGAAGCCGGGCAGGAACGGCCCGTCGTACCGGGAGCGGTCGACCAGGGTGTGCCGGGTGTCGCCGTACGTGGCGATGGCCGCCATCCGGACCGTGCCGTGCTCGTCGGTGATGTCCTGCGGCTCGGCCAGCCCGGTCGCGCCCTGGCCGGTCGCGTAGGCGTACGCCTTGTCCACGTCCGGCACCTCCAGCGCGATGTCGGCGATCCCGTCGCCGTGCCGCGCGTGGCGGGCTGCGGCGTCGGCGGCCGCGTGCACCGCGCCGCAGAACACGAACCGCACCGAGCCGGAGGTGAGCACGTACTCGGCGTGGTCCCGGTAGCCCTGCTCGGGCCCGCGATAGGCGACGCAGGTCATGCCGAACGCGGTGGAGTAGTAGTGGGCGGCCTGCTTGGCGTTGCCCACCGCGAAGGTGATGTGGTCGATCCCCGAGACCGGGAACGGGTCACGGGAGATGTCGTGGGGCACGGCTCCGACGAGCTGGTCGAGGGTGCTCTCGTCGGCCGGCCGGTCGATCGCCTGAGTCATCGTCGCTGCTCCCCTCGAGTCGGCTATCCGAGGAGGATCGCGTCCGGTCGCGACCTGGGCAACTGTCGCCCGATCAACTGGCCACGTTGCACAATCCGCCAGCCAATATCGGCTGATCACTAGGCAGATTGACTACACTTGGCCGGTGAGCCTCGACGGGTTGGACGCGCGGCTGATCAAGCTGCTCGCCGAGGAGCCGCGCATCGGCGTCCTGGAGGCTTCCCGGCGGCTGCGGGTGGCCCGCGGCACCGTGCAGGCCCGGCTGGACAAGCTGCAGGCGCGCGGGGTGATCCGCGGGTTCGGGCCGGAGATCTCGCCGGCCGCCATCGGGTTCGGGGTCACCGCTTTCGTGACCCTGGAGATCAGGCAGAGCCGCGGCCACGACCCGGTCGCCACGCACCTGGCGACCATCCCCGAGGTGCTGGAGGCGCACACCATCACCGGCTCCGGCGACCTGCTGTGCCGCATCGTCGCCCGGTCCAACGCCGACCTGCAGCGGGTGATCGACCAGGTCGTCTCGTACGAGGGCATCGTCCGGGCGGCGACCATCATCGCGCTCGCCGAACAGATCCCGTACCGGGTGATCCCGCTCGTCGAAGCGGCGGTGGAAACCCGTGCAAAACCCACCGACACGGGCGGACCATGATTGATCACCTCTAGCCGCCCGTCATTCGCGGGCATCGCTAGGGTTTAGGAGTGGCGACCAGGGGAAAAGGCTACGGCGGGTGGGTTGTGGCCGGCATCCTGGTCATGATCTTTTTGGTCAGCACCAACACCTGGAACCCGTTCCCGGACATCTGGGATTGGGTCAACGCCAGCCGGGGCCTCAGCGACCCGCCGCCCCGCTGGCAGGAACGGGTGGGCGGCCGCCCGGACTCGGTCGCGCGGGCCGGCGACACCCTCGTCGTCGAGCTGGACACCTCGGTGAAGGGCAGGCGCGTCTCGGACGGCAGCGAGATCTGGTCGCGCAAGGCGGACTGGTCGGCCGTCGCCGGTGAGGGTGCCGGTGCCGTCGTCGTGGTGGGCAAGCTGCTGGTCAAGGGGTACGACGTGATCGACCCCAGGAACGGATCCGTGCTGCGGCACGAGAACGACGCCGTCGGCGTGTGGACCTACCGGGACGCCATCGTCGACGCGCGCTGCTACGGCCCGAAGGACTGCACGCTGACCGCCTCGTCACCCCGGGACGGGGATCAACTGTGGCAGGTGGACATTCCCGGGGTCGAGTCCAGCCTCTTCGCCGACAACCCGAAGCTGCAGGCCATGCGCCCACTCACCGCGCACCGGGTGGCCGACCAGCCGGACGGCCCACTCCCGATGCCCCGGCTGCTCGGCTTCCCGGTCGGGCGGCACGTCTACCCGGTGGACACCGTTGCCGGGCGGATGCTGCCCTCGGTCGAGCAGGGCAGCCGGGAGCAGGTGGTGGTGGCCGGCGGCCGGCTGCTGCGGGTGACGGCGACCCCCGGCGACGGGGCCTGCTACTTCACGGTGGACGCCCGTGACCCGGTGACCGGGGGGCAGGTGTGGAAGGAGGCGGGCGTCAACCTGCGCACCACCTCGGGCAGCGGATGCCAGCAGCGCCGCACGCCGTCCGGCGCGGGCAACGTGGTGGTCGGGGTCGCGTCGGACGGCCGGGAGGCGGTGCTGGACGTCAACGACGGGCGGGTGCTGTGGGTGGGCGCGGCCGGGGAGAAGCTGCTCGCCGTGAACAACCGGTACGCCCTGGTGCGCGCGGCGGACGGCGAGGCAGTGATGGGCCTGCGGCTGGGCCGGAAGAAGCCACTGTGGACACGGGCCGTCCACCCGGGCGCCGAGGCGGCGCTGACTCAGTACGCGGCGCTGGTCGTGGACACGAAGCCGGACCGGATCATCGCGCTGGACCCGGCGAGCGGCGCGGAGAAGTTGAACGTGCGCAGCGATGCGAAGGTGGTTGTCTGCGGCCCGGACGGGATCGTGCTGGCCAGCGTACGCGAGGTCGGCTACCTGCCCTATTCGTCGCAAGCCGCGGCGACCCGGGCGCCAGCCGGAGGCGCGGCGGGCGGGTCGGACGGCGGCGGATCGGACGGCGGCACCTCGGGCGGTGGGGCGGACGGCGGCGGACCGGCCAAGGGCCGGTCCGAAGGGGGCGGCCTGGGCAAGGACGGCTGACGTCCCCGGCTACCCACCCGCCTCCCACCAAGCCGCCATACCACTTGTACCCTGCGGACATGGCCACCCCCGATTTCGCGTACGCACCATTGCTCCCGCTAGGTGAGGATTCGGCCGAGTACCGGCTGCTGACCAAGGACGGCGTGGACGTGGTGGACGGCCCGGGCGGGCGGCGCTTCCTCACCGTGGACCCGGAGGCGCTGCGGCTGCTCACCGCCGAGGCGATGCACGACATCGCGCACTACCTCCGCCCGGCTCACCTGGCCCAGCTGCGCGCCATCGTCGACGACCCCGCGGCCTCGCCGAACGACCGCTTCGTCGCGCTCGACCTGCTGCGCAACGCCAACATCGCGGCCGGCGGGGTGCTGCCGATGTGCCAGGACACCGGCACCGCGATCGTGATGGGCAAGCGGGGGCGGTACGTGCTGACCGACGGCCGCGACGAGGAGTCGATCGCGCGTGGCGTGTACGACGCGTACACCAGGCTGAACCTGCGCTACTCGCAGCTCGCCCCGCTGACCATGTGGGAGGAGCGCAACACCGGCACCAACCTGCCCGCGCAGATCGAGCTGTACGCCGAGGATCCGGGCGGGCGTCCGGACGCGTACAAGTTCCTGTTCATGGCCAAGGGCGGCGGCTCGGCCAACAAGTCGTACCTGTACCAGGAGACCAAGGCGCTGCTGAACCCGAAGTCGATGATGCGCTTCCTGGAGGAGAAGCTGCGGCTGATCGGCACCGCCGCCTGCCCGCCGTACCACCTGGCCATCGTGATCGGCGGCACCTCCGCCGAGTACGCGCTGAAGACCGCCAAGTACGCCTCGGCGAAGTACCTCGACTCGCTGCCCACCAGCGGTTCCATGGCCGGGCACGGCTTCCGCGACCTGGATCTGGAGGCCGAGGTGCTGGAGATGACCCGGCAGTTCGGCATCGGCGCGCAGTTCGGCGGCCGGTACTTCTGCCACGACGTACGAGTGGTCCGGCTGCCCCGGCACGGCGCGTCCTGCCCGGTGGCGATCGCGGTCTCCTGCTCCGCCGACCGGCAGGCGCTGGCGAAGATCACCCCCTCCGGTGTCTACCTGGAACAGCTGGAGACCGATCCGGCCCGGTTCCTGCCGGACATCACCGACGCGCAGCTCGGCGGCGACGAAGTCGTCCACATTGACCTGAACCGGCCGATGGACGAGATCAGGGCCGAGCTGTCCAAGTACCCGGTGAAGACCCGGCTCTCGCTCACCGGCCCACTGGTGGTGGCCCGGGACATCGCGCACGCGAAGATCGCCGAGCGGCTGGACGCGGGCGAGCCGATGCCGGCGTACCTGCGCGAGCACCCGGTCTACTACGCCGGCCCGGCGAAGACCCCGTCCGGGTACGCGTCCGGAAGCTTCGGCCCGACCACGGCCGGCCGGATGGACGCGTACGTGGCGAAGTTCCAGGCGGCCGGCGGCTCGCTGGTGATGCTGGCCAAGGGCAACCGCTCGGCGCAGGTGACCAAGGCGTGCCAGCAGTACGGCGGCTTCTACCTGGGCTCCATCGGTGGCCCGGCGGCCCGGCTGGCGCAGGACTGCATCCGCAAGGTCGAGGTCCTGGAGTACCCGGAGCTGGGCATGGAGGCGGTCTGGCGGATCGAGGTGGTCGACTTCCCGGCCTTCATCGTGGTGGATGACAAGGGCAACGACTTCTTCGCCGAGACGGCCAAGCCCGTGCTCACCATCGGACGGGCGTGACGGCTTCGCCACAGGTAACTACGATTCTGGCCGATAGCCGCGCCGGTTCACACGAATCGAGGGATCCGCACGTGCCTGAGGACGCGACCGCTGCCGCCGGTCAGCAGTCCATCCTGGTCGAGCCCGGCGTCGTGTCGGTCACGTGCCGGCGGCCGGACGCTGGCACGCCGGCCGACGGGAACCAGTTCTGCGGAGTAGGACGGAAGCCCTGACGACGATGAGCACGCCTCACCTGGACGGGACCTCCGCCGGCGGACCAACGGTGCGCCGGATGCAGGTCGGCGCCCGGCTGCGCCGGCTGCGGGAGGCCAAGGGGGTCAGCCGTGAGGACGCCGGCTGGGTGATCCGCGCCTCGGAATCGAAGATCAGCCGGATGGAGCTGGGCCGGGTCAGCTTCAAGGACCGCGACATCGCCGATCTGCTCACCCTGTACGGGGTCGACAAGGAAGAGGAGCGGGCCGAGCTGATGGCGCTGGCCCGCGAGGCCAACGCGCCCAGCTGGTGGCGACCCTACGGCGACCTGCTCGCCCCCTGGTTCCAGAACTACCTGGATCTGGAGGCCGCGGCGACCCTCATCCGGGCGTACGAGGTCCAGTTCGTCCCCGGCCTGCTGCAGACCGAGGCGTACGCCCGCGCGGTCGTCCAAATCGGATACGGCAACGCGGACGACGAAGAGATCAACCGCCGGGTGAAGTTGCGGATGACCCGCAAGGAGCTGCTCACCCGCCCGGACGGTCCCCGGCTGTGGGCGGTGATCGACGAGGCGGTGCTGCGGCGGCCCATCGGCGGCGTCGACGTGCTGCGCGAACAGATCGAGGCGCTGATCGAGTTGAGCGCCACGCCCAGTGTCCGGCTGCAGGTCATCCCGTTCGGCGCCGGCGGGCACGCCGCCGCGGGCGGTGCGTTCAGCATCCTGCGGTTCGCTGATCCGGACATGCCGGACGTGGTCTACATCGAGCACCTCACCAGCGCGCTGTACCTCGAGAAGCGCGAGGACGTGGAGGCCTACGTGGCCGCGGTGGGACGCCTGTTCATCGAGGCGGAGCCCCCGGCGCGCACACCGGAGATTCTCCGCGCCGCGCTCGCGCAGTTGTAGCGGTCTGGGCCGTTCTGCGCAGATTGGCGGCGCTCGCCTCGGCGTGACGCCATCCACAGGCAGCGCAGTAGGAGCGCGTAAGGCCGCTTCATACACTTGTTCGCATGCAACCAATCGTCAACGATGTCAGGAACCTGGCGTCAGCGACGCTGGATCGGCTGCATCCCGTACTGATTCGGCTCCTCGCGGCGCTGGACCAGATAAACATTACGATCAACCGCACGCATCCGGCCCGCCTGCGCGCTCTGGCGCTGGCTGCGCTGGTTGTCTGCCTCGGCGCGGCGCCGGTGAGCCTCGCGACGGCCGGTGAACAGCAGGCGCCGGGGGCCGCTGTGACGAGCGCCAGCGACCGCGGCGGTAGCACGGCGACGGTGGCCCACCGCAGTGGTGGCACGACGGCGGTGGCCGGGCTGAGCCCCACCCAGCTGGAGCATGCCCGGACCATCGTCCAGGTGGGCGAGCAGATGGACCTGCCGAAGCGGGCCTACGTGGTCGCGGTAGCCACCTCGATGCAGGAGACCAACCTGCGCAACCTGGCCAACACCGGCGTGCCGGCATCGCTGAATGAGCCGAACGACGGCGTCGGCTACGACCACGACTCGGTCGGCCTGTTCCAGCAGCGGCCGGCCTCCGGTTGGGGCTCGCCGGACGAGCTGATGGATCCGGCCACCTCGGCCCGCAAGTTCTACCAGGCGCTGGAGAACGTGCCGGACTGGCAGGACATGCCGGTGACCGTGGCCGCGCAGACGGTGCAGGGCTCGGCGTTCCCGGACGCGTACGCCAAGCACCAGGACAACGCGGAGGCCGTGGTCGACGCCCTGACCAAGTAAGCACCGGACGCCCGCAGGCGGTGGCCTGCGGGCTTCCGTCTTTGGAGGTCCGGCATCTGTGGCGCACCCCTAGGCCGGGCTATCATATCGTAGCTACGACGTGATTAACCGTCGTACACGTGTCCTAAAGTGCTGTGTATGCCCGACCCTTGCCTCGTGTCAGAACTGTCGCTCGCCCGCCCTAGATCGCGGCTGTGTGGGCTCAGCAGCAGGATGTCGGCCGTGTTGAGGCGGCGGCCGGAGCAGGGGACTGATCCGGGTGTCTTCGCGGAGATCGAGCAAGAGATGAGGGACTCTCTGAAGCTCGCCGCCGGGCAAGCGACGTACTCCTCAGAGATGATCGATAATCCCGTCATCGACGGCGGGGTTACTACGTGAGCGACTCCGTCATCAGCCTGCTGGCCAACGATGAGCGTAAGTACCACGACGAGAGGCGGCCGGTCGTGGTCATCAGCGGCCCGAACACCAATGGCGCGAAGGGGTGGCGAACGGTCCTCGTAGCCCCGATCTCGACATCGACATCGCTCAAGACGGGCTACTGCGTAAAGCTTTCAGCTGGTGAGGGTGGAGTCCCGAAGAAGTGCTGGGTCCATTTAATGATCGGCGATGCCGTCCGCACCCTGGCGCCGACGCCCGGCACAAAAGGGAGCGCAGACGCACATCCGAGCATCGGCGGGCCGCCGGGGCGTGCCGCTTGTCGGATACCGGACAGTTGCACCAGCAGAACCTCGACCATCGTGGGCGTCGCCCCACATACCTGGGCGGAGGCACCTACCCGCAATTCCGGCTCAGTGATTGAATCGACGGGCTGTCAGGAAGGTTCTCCGGGGAGTAGTGATGGATGTCTTCGGTGTGAGAGACAGGCTCATCGAGGACTACCGGGAGTTCACGTCCAGTTTCGTCGAACCTCGTGACCCGCGGATCCGGGAGCATGTCGAACGGATGACCGCGCTGGGCTACCAGTGGCCGCCGCCCTACCTGTCTCTCAACCCCAACTTCGCCTCCGGTGGAACAATCGACGAACTGGTGGCCGAGGGCCTGCTGCACCCCGACAACGAGCGGATCTTCCGGATCAAGCACGGCGAGGACGATGCCGGAAGCCAGCCGCTTCGCCTTCATAAGCACCAACGGGATGCCATCGTCGCGGCGCGCGGCGGCCACAGTTACGTCCTGACCACGGGCACCGGTTCCGGCAAGAGCCTGTCGTACATCGTGCCGATCGTCGACCGCGTGCTGCGGGCCAGGGCCGACGGCAGCTACCGGCCAGGTGTCAAGGCGATCATCGTGTACCCGATGAATGCCCTGGCCAACAGCCAGCTCCACGAGTTGGAGAAGTTCCTGTACTGGGGCTTTCCCAAGAACGAGCCGCTCGTGCGGTTCGACCGCTACACGGGCCAGGAGGATGCCGATGCCCGCCGGCGGATCCTCGCCGAACCGCCGGATATCCTCCTCACCAACTACGTCATGCTCGAGCTCGTCCTGACCCGTCGCCGGGAACGGGACCGGCTCATCCGGGCCGCCCGTGGCCTGTGGTTTCTCGTCCTCGACGAGCTGCACACCTATCGGGGCCGGCAGGGCGCGGACGTGGCGTTCCTGGTGCGCCGGACACGCGACGCGTGCGAGGCGCCGAACCTGCAATGCATCGGCACCTCGGCGACCATGACGACCGCCGGCTCGGCCATGAGCCAGCGGGAGGCGGTGGCAAGCGTCGCCAGCCGTCTCTTCGGTACGCCGGTCGCGCCGGGCAACGTGATCGGGGAGTCGTTGCGGCGGGCCACGACGGCACCGGAAGGCGGCACCGGACGAGAACGCCTGGCGGCTGCCGTTCGCCGCTGGATTCTGCCTGAGCGCCCGGCGACCGATCTGGCCACGTTTCGCTCCGATCCCCTCGCCCACTGGGTGGAGAGCGCCTTTGGCGTGCAGGAGGGCGAGGATGATGGCCGCCTGGTCCGCCGCACTCCGCGGACTCTGCCCAAGGTGGCGGAGGACCTGGCGGAGCTGACCGGAGAATCCGCTGAAACGTGCCAGGTCGCGATCCAGGCGGTGCTTCAAGCGGGCGCTCAGGTCACGGATCCGGAGACGGATCGGCCCGTCTTCGCGTTCCGGCTGCACCAGTTCCTCTCCAAGGGCGACAACGTCTACGTCACCATCGAGTCGCCAGCTGTCCGGCACGTCACCAGGCGGTACCAGGCGGTTTCCCCAGAGAGCAGCAACACAGAGCGGAAGATTCTCGTCCCGCTCGCCTTCTGCCGGGAGTGCGGCCAGGAGTACCTGATTGTGCGCCGGTCGGTGAACGGGTTCGAGGCCGGCGACGACTCCGACATCGGCGACGGCGATGCGGGCTATCTCTACATCAGCGACGACCAGCCCTGGCCGGGAGATCTGCAGGCCGTGTTGCAGAACGCGCGGCTGCCGTACTCCTGGACGACACTGGCCGACGATGGCAGCACCATCGTCGCCCCCGGCAAGGAGCGCTTCCTGCCGGAAGTGGTGCATGTAGACCCGAGCGGCGCCGAGGTCCAGCCGGGTCAGGGAGTACCAGCCGCCTGGATCACTACGCCATTCCGCTTCTGCCTGCGCTGCCAGGTCTCCTACGAGCGCCAGCGGGGTAAGGACTTCGCCCAGCTGGCCAAGCTCTCCGTCGAGGGGCGCAGCTCGGCGTTGTCGGTGGTGAGCGCCAGCATCGTACGTGCCTTGCGCGCCGCGCCGGGCCTGGACAAGCAGGCAAAGAAGCTGCTGGCGTTCGTGGACAACCGGCAGGATGCGTCACTGCAAGCCGGGCACTTCAACGACTTCGTCCAGGTGGTGCAACTGCGTGGCGCGCTGTATCGGGCGGTGGCGGCCGAACCCGATGGTCTGACCCACGAGCGCGTCGCGCAGCGCGTCACCGAGATGCTTCAGCTGGAGCTGCCGCAGTTCGCCCGCCGTCCCGACGTGCGGTACGGCAGGGAGGAGATCTGGCGGGCGCTGCGCGAGGTGGTCAACTACCGGCTCTACCTTGACCTGGAGCGCGGGTGGCGGGTCACCATGCCCAACCTGGAGCAGACCGGTCTGCTGCGGATCGGCTACCGGTACCTGGACCAGGTGGCGGCCGACGAACAGCTCTGGGCCTCCAGCCACCACCTGCTCCGGGACGACAAGGCCGAGCGGCGGTACGAGGTCGCGGCCACGTTGCTCGACGAGCTGCGCCGCAATCTCGCGATCGACGTGCGGTGCCTGACGGAGGAGGGCTTCGACGAGATCCGCCGCCTGTCGCTGCAGCACCTTGCCGAGCCGTGGAAGCTCGGCGACCGGGAGCGCGCGACGGTGGCCGCTATCGCGTTTCCCAAGCCGAGCAGCAAAGGCAGGCCTCGCAACCACTTGCACCTGTCCGGACGCGGCGCGTTCGGCAAGTACCTGATACGGCAGTACGGCACGGCCTGCAGGGTCGCGGACGCCCAGGAGATGATCCGTGATCTACTGTCGGTCCTGACCGAGGCGGGCCTGGTCATCCAGGCCGTTCCCGGTGACGGCGACGACCTGATCGGTGGCTACCGGCTGAAGTCGGACGCGTTGATCTGGCAGGCCGGGGATGGCAAGGTCGGCGCCGAGGACCGGGTCCGCAAGGTGCTCTCCGGCGAGGCCGGGGCCCGCGTCAACACCTTCTTCCGCGACCTCTACCGGGAAACCTCACACCTGCTGGCCGGACTACAGGCAAAAGAGCACACCGCCCAGGTGGACCCGGCGCAACGCCAGGAACGGGAGGAGGAGTTCCGCGAGGGAGACCTGCCCCTGCTCTTCTGCTCGCCGACCATGGAGCTGGGCGTCGACATCAACGCACTCAACGCGGTGGCCCTGCGCAACGTGCCGCCCACCCCGGCCAACTACGCCCAGCGGGCCGGCCGGGCCGGCCGCTCCGGACAGCCGGCACTCGTCGTCACCTACTGCTCGACCGGAAGCGCGCACGACCAGTACTACTTCCGCCGCCCATCGCTGATGGTCGGCGGTTCGGTGCAGCCGCCTCGACTCGACCTCGCCAACGAGGACCTGATCCGGTCGCACCTGCAGGCGATCTGGCTGGCGGAGACCGGTGAAGAGCTGCCCAGCTCGCTGGTTGATCTGATGGAGACCGGCGGGGAGCAGCCCACGCTGGAGCTGAAGCCGGCGATAGCCAAGGCGTTGGCCGAACCGGATGCCCGCCATCGGGCGGTCGCCCGTGCCCAGGCGGTGCTCGCCGGCGACATCGAGCGGGAGCTTCGCGAGGCGCCCTGGTGGCGGCCTCAGTGGATCACCGAGACGATCGACCGCGCCTATGCCGAGTTCGAGAACGCGCTCGAACGCTGGCGCACGCTGTACCGGGCGGCGCGTAGGGAGTACGACGTCCAGAGCAAGCGGGCGGTGGACACCAACGTAGCGGCGAAAGCGCGGGAAGAGGCCAAGCGCCGGGCCGAGGACGCCCGGATCCAACTCAACCTGCTGGCCAATGAGGACTCCGACGAACCACAGACGGACTTCTACACCTATCGCTACCTGGCCTCGGAGGGATACCTGCCGGGCTACTCGTTCCCGCGCCTGCCGCTGGCGGCCTACGTGCCGGGTCTGCATGGGCAGCGGCAGGGTGACTACATCCACCGTCCCCGGTTCATCGGGATCAGCGAGTTCGGTCCGGGTGCCCTGATCTACCACGAGGGTGCCCGGTACCTGGTCCGCGGCGTGCAGCTCCAGCAGGCCGCGACGCCGGGGCAGGAGGGTCTGCTGACCACCTCCTCCCGCAGGTGTGTCGCATGCGGACATCTGCACGAGGACGCAGTGGGCGTGGACGTCTGCGAGAGCTGCGGTGCGCCGCTGGGCAGCGCCGACACCAACCTGTTGCGCCTGTTCACCGTGCGGACGCAGCGCCGGGAGCGGATCTCGTCGGACGAGGAGGAGCGGCGGCGGTCGGGATTCCAGATCGAGACGTCGTACCAGTTCCATCACCACGGCAACCGTCCGGGCAAGCTGGTCGCGACGGCCACCTCGGCCAGCGGATCCGCGCTGGCGACCCTGCTGTACGGCGACGCGGCGACGGTGCGCCGGGCCAACCTCGGGCTGACCAGGCGCAAGGACGAGCGGATCCGCGGCTTCTGGCTGGACACCACCAGCGGGGAGTGGCTGTCGGAGAAGAAGGCGGCCGAGCTGACCAGCGATGAGGAGGACGCGCGGGCGGCCGACGAGGTCAAGCTCAAGCAGCGGGTGATCCCGTACGTCGAGGACCGTCGCAACATCCTCGTGCTCCGGCTGACGGAAAAGGTCTCCAAGGAAACCGCCCTGTCGTTGCTCTTCGCGCTGGAGCGCGGCATAGAGGCGACCTTCCAGCTGGAGGACTCGGAGCTGACCGGGGAGCTGTTACCCGACCCGGACGAGCGCGGGCGGATGCTGTTCATCGAGAGCGCCGAGGGCGGTGCCGGTGTGCTCCGGCGACTGGTCGATGAGGACGACGCGCTGCGCCGGGCCGCCAGTAAGGCGCTGGAGATCGCCCACTTCGACCCCGAGACGGGGGACGACACCGACACCGGCGCGGACGGCGACGAAGACCGCTGCGTGCTGGGCTGCTATGACTGCCTGCTGTCGTACACCAACCAGCCGTACCACAAGCTGATCAACCGGCACCTCATCGTCGACCTGCTGCTTGACCTCGCCGGTGCCACGGTCGCCCGGGACGGTGCTCCGGCCGCGCCGGTCGCCACCGGCACGCCAACCGGTCCGGCGGGCGAGTTCGTCGCCTGGCTAGCCCAGGCCGCGTACCGGCCTCCGGACCCGGCCGGCGGGCGGATCGCCGGTGCCGCGCCCGACCTGGTATACCGGGACGCGCGGGCCGCCGTCTTCGTCGACGTGCCGGGCGAACCCTACGGCGAAGGTCGCGATATCGAGGCCGAGGAGAGCCTGCTGGACGCCGGGTGGACGCCGATCCGGGTGACCGCCGGCGACTGGCAGGCGGTGGTTGACCGGTACCCGAGCGTGTTCGGCCAGCATCGTGGAGGGGCGTCATGACAGTCACGGCAGAGCGTTTCGAGCCGGGCACGCTGGTCCGCGCGCGGGGGCGGGAATGGGTGGTGCTGCCCGAGTCCGAACCCGACCTGCTCGTGCTGCGTCCCCTCGGCGGGTCGGATGACGAGCGCGCGGCGGTCCTACCTGAGCTGGAGGAGGTGGCTCCCGCCACCTTCGCCCTGCCTGACCCGGCGGATGCCGGCAACGCCAGCCGAGCCGGGCTGCTGCGCACCGCCCTGCGGATCGGCTTCCGCTCCAGCGGCGGGCCGTTCCGCTCGCTCGGCGGCATCGCAGTGGAGCCGCGCCCATACCAGCTGGTGCCGCTCCTGATGGCCCTGCGGCAGGACACCGTGCGGCTGCTCGTCGCCGACGACGTGGGCATCGGCAAGACCGTCGAGAGTGGACTGATTGCCGCGGAGCTGATGGCACAGGGCGACGCCGACGGCCTGGCCGTGCTGTGCAGTCCGGCCCTGGCCGAACAGTGGCAGCGGGAGCTGGCGGAGAAGTTCGGCATAGCAGCCGAGCTGGTGCTGCCGGGCACGGTGCGCCGGCTGGAGCGGGATCTGGTCGGAGCGGAGTCCATCTTCGACAGGTACCGCCAGGTGGTCGTCTCCACCGACTACATCAAGCGGCCGGAGCTGCGCGACCAGTTCCTGCGCGGCTGCCCCAACCTGGTCATCGTCGACGAGGCGCACACCTGCGTTCTCGATGACGAGGCCCGCGCTGGCCGCGCCCGCATGCTGCGCTACGAACTGGTACGCCGGCTGGCCGCCCGGACCGACCGGCATCTGATCCTGGTCACGGCCACCCCGCACAGCGGCAAGGACGCCAGCTTCCGTAACCTGGTCGGCCTGCTGAACCCCGCCCTGCACACCGTCGACCTCGACCGCCAGGACGGGCGCGAGCTGCTGGCCCGGCACTTCGTGCAGCGCCGCCGGGCCGACATCCGCAAGTTCCTGGAGGACACGCCGTTCCCGGAGGACCGGGAGACCGCCGAGCGGGCGTACCGGCTGACCGGCGAGTACAAGAGCCTCTTCGACGACGTGGTGGCCTACGCCCGGCAGGTGGTGCGCGACCCGATCGGCGGGCGGGTACGCCAGCGCGTCCGCTACTGGTCGGCGCTGGCCCTGCTGCGGGCGATGGCGTCCTCGCCCCGGGCCGCCGCCGCCACGTTGCGCACCCGGGCCGCGAACGCGGACGCCACGGACGCGGACGAGGCCGACGCGCTGGGCCGAGCGGCGGTGCTCGACCTACCTGACGACGAGACCCAGGAGTCGGTCGACCTGGTGCCGGGCGCCGAGACGGAGGCCGACAGCGGCAGCCCGGAGCGGCGCCGCCTGCTCGCCTTCGCCCGCCGCGCCGAGGCGCTGGCCGGCGAGGGCGACGCCAAGCTCGCCGTCCTGGTCAGGGAGGTCAAGTCGCTGCTCGGCGACGGCTTCAACCCGGTGGTCTTTTGCCGCTACATCGACACCGCGGAGTATGTCGCCGCCCGGCTGGAGGCCGTGCTGGGCAAGAACTTCGCGGTCGGCAGCGTGACCGGTGCGCTGCCGCCGGAGGAGCGCACCGAGCGGATCGCCGAGCTGACCGCCGACCCCGCACGGCGTCCGGTGCTGGTCGCCACCGACTGCCTGTCCGAGGGCGTCAACCTGCAGGAGCACTTCCAGGCCGTGGTCCACTACGACCTGGCCTGGAACCCGACCCGGCACGAGCAGCGCGAGGGCCGCGTCGACCGGTTCGGCCAGGTGGCGCCCAAGGTCCGCGCGGTCATGATCTACGGTACGGACAATCGGATCGACGAGATCGTGCTGAAGGTGCTGCTGCGCAAGCACGAGCAGATCCGCAAGGCGCTTGGAGTGTCCGTACCGGTCCCGGACCGCAGCGACGACGTGCTGGAGACCATCGCGCATGAGCTGCTGATCGCCCCTGAAGACCCGGAGCAGCTCACGCTCGACGGGCTCGGCGCCGGCCCGCGCGAGGAGCTGCACCGCGAATGGGAGAGTGCGGCGGCGAAGGAGAGCCAGTCCCGGGCCAGGTACGCCCAGCGGGCCATCCAGTCGCAGCTCGACGAGGTGCGCCGGGAGCTGGCGGAGGTCCGGGCCAGTCTCGGCACACCCGACGAGGTGGCTTCCTTCGCCGAGTCGGCGCTGGCCGCGCTCGGCGCCGACGTCATGGACCGGCTGTACGGCTTCGACGCCACCACGGCCCCGCTGCCGCTCGCCCTGCGGGACGCCTTCCCGGCCGGGTTCCCGGCCACCCTGCCGCTGCACCGGGACCTACCCACGCCCCCGCGCGCCGCGCATCTGGACCGCACCGATCCGTACGTCTCGGCGCTGGCCCGGTACGTGTTGGAGAGCGCCCTCGATCCGACCGTGCGGGCCGACCAGCGCCCGGCCCGGCGGGCCGGGGTGATGCGTACGTCCGCGGTCGACAAACGCACGACGCTTCTGCTGGCCCGGTTCCGGCTGCACCTGACCCTGCCCACCCGCGCGGCCGATGCTGAGCCCCGCCGGATCGTCGCCGAGGAGGCCCGGCTGCTGGCGTTCCGGGGCGCGCCGCACGCTGCCGAATGGCTCGGCGACGACGACGTGGCCCGGCTGCTGTCGGCCGTTCCGAGCGGCAACGTGCTTCCAGAGGCGGCGACACCGTTGCTGGAGCGGGTGATCGGTGGCCTCGGCGCGGTTACCGACCACCTCGACGCCACCGCGGACGCGCTCGCCGAGCGGCTGCGTGCCTCCCATATCCGGGTACGCGAGGCGGCCGGCCAGCGGGTCCGGCGGCAGATCGCGGTCCGTGCCCAGAAACCCGCCGACATACTCGGCGTCTACGTGTACCTCCCGGAGGGTTCCTGATGAGCGCCGTCGTCTACCCCGCGGTACGGGTCGAGGGCGGGCTGCTGCCGAGCGGGCTGCTCCAGCGCATCGGCGACGGTGAGCCTGAGCTGCCCGGCTCGGACGCCGCCTCCTACGGCCTGCAGTCCGGCGAGTCGGTGCGCCGCTACGCCAACCGGTCCTTCGCCTACCTCCAGGACGTGTGGCGGGAGTTCGCCAAGCACCGCGACCGTGCTGGCGACGCCGCCTCGGCGCGGCTGACCCGGGAACGCTGGCTGCTCATCCTGCTACGCGAGCTGGGCTACGACCCGATCGAGGCGCTGCCCGGCGGGATCAGCGTGGACGACAAGCCGTTCCCGGTCAGCCACCGCTTCGACGCCGTACCCGTGCACCTGCTCGGCTGGGGCGTCGAGCTGGACCGGCGGACGGCCAAGGTGCGCGGGGCAGCCGGGGCCGCCCCGCATTCGATGCTCCAGCAGCTGCTCAACCGCGCCGACGGTTACCTGTGGGGTGTGCTGTCCAACGGGCAAAAGCTGCGCGTGCTGCGCGACTCGACCAGCCTGGTCGGCTCCGCCTACGTCGAGTTCGACCTGGAGGCGATCTTCGACGGCGACCTGTTCCCCGACTTCGTCCTGCTCTACCGGCTCGCGCACGCCAGCCGGGTCCAGGTCCGCGACGCGGCCGCCGGGCCGTCGTCCTGCCTGCTTGAGCAGTGGCGGTCGTACGGGGCGAAGCAGGGCGAGCGGGCGCTGGAGCAGCTGCGCGACGGCGTCGAGGCGGCGCTGGAGGTGCTGGGCACCGGCTTCCTCGACCACCCGGACAACGCCGCGCTGCGCGCCGCCATCGAGGTGTCACTCTCCCTTGAGGACTACAAGCGCTCGCTGCTGCGGCTGGTGTACCGGCTGCTGTTCTGGTTCGTCGCCGAGGACCGCGACGTGCTGCTCGACCCGGACGCTGAGCCGTCGGCGAAGGAGCGCTACGACTCCTACTTCTCCGCCCGGCGGCTGCGCGACCTGGCGCTGCGGCGGCGGTACTCCCGCCACAGCGACCTGTGGGAGAGCGTCCGGCTCGTCTTCGACATCCTCGGCCGGGAGGGCGGTCACCCGCGGTTGGCACTGCCAGGCATCGGCGGTCTGTTCGAGCCTGGTCCGCTGGACCGTCCGCTCGCCGGCGCCCGAATCACCAATGAGGTGCTGCTGCGCGCGGTCGAGGCGCTGGCCGTGCTGCCCGACCGGCGCGGTGGTGGCCGGCAGCGGGTCGACTTCCGCCACCTGGGCGCGGAAGAGCTGGGCAGCGTCTACGAGTCGCTGCTGGAGCTGCGCCCGCGCTGGGACCCGGCCGAGCGCCGTTTCCACACCGAGCGGCTGGCCGGCAACGAGCGCAAGACCACCGGCTCGTACTACACCCCATCGTCGCTTGTGGAGTGTCTGCTCGACTCGGCGCTGGATCCGTTGCTCGACGAGGCGTGTGCACTGCCGTCACGGGAGGAACGGGTCGCGGCGCTGCTCAACCTGACCGTCTGCGACCCGGCCTGTGGGTCCGGGCACTTCCTCATCGCGGCGGCCCGGCGGATCGCCAAGCGGCTGGCCGCCGAGGAGACCGAGGAGCTGGAGCCGACGCCGGCCGCGGTACGTACCGCGATGCGGCGCGTGGTCGGCCGGTGCATCTACGGTGTCGACGTCAACGAGATGGCCGCCGAGCTGGCGAAGGTGTCGCTGTGGCTGGAGGCGATGGAGCCCGGCCGGCCGCTCGGCTACCTGGACGCGAACATCCGGGTCGGCAACTCGCTGCTCGGCGTGACGCCTCGACTGCTGCGGGACGGTATCCCGGACGCGGCCTTTGTTGCATTGAC
>Ga0310834_100582_pt1 | contig 37556 bp, 32 predicted proteins | sample SM_ome_2_FD_201314 | JGI IMG/M metagenome (GOLD analysis project Ga0310834, IMG submission 201314) | Sorghum-adapted microbial communities enriched on stacked mutant (SM) sorghum from Joint BioEnergy Institute, Emeryville, California... ...
AACCGCGAACACCGCGAATTCGTCGAAGCCATCGCCCGCCGCGACACCCACACCGCCACCGAAATCATGCGCACCCACCTGCAACGCACCGCAGACCGCGTCGCCCGCGCCACCTGACCACGACGGCTCACTGCGGTGGCATGTCGGCGAGTGAGGTGGCCCGCGGCCGGCAGTACACCATCTCCGACCCGTCTCGCCCGCGCCGTCGCAGCGTCAGCCATGGACACCTCGTGCATGTGCGCACCTCGACCCGGCCGTGGAGCGGGCAGGTGACCGTACCGTCCGTGACCGGGCGCCGACTGGAGAAGAACCGGGCAAGGATGTTCATGCCGGCAGGTTAGGCGAGCCGCGCACGGCCACGTAGGGTCCTTGGTCCCACCGTCAAAGGTCCAAAGGACTATTTATTATCGCCTGGGCACGCGCTCGCCGTGGCCACCAGTCCCGGCGCGCGATCCACCGACCGAAGGCCGCGGGGAGGACGTGACGGTCCGTCCATGCGCAGACCGACGTCGAGGCGACCAGCCGGGTCGAGGGTGACGGGCTGGGGTGGACGTCCTATCGGCTGGGGCGCTGCCGCCGCTGGGCGCTGCGCAGGTCTTCCTCGAGGAGCCGGGCGGTGTCGAGCAAGGGGGTGAGCAGCTCCTTGCACACCGTCGCGGGGGTGCCGCGGCTGGCATGGGTGGAGATGTTCATGGCGGCGATCACCATGCCGTTCGCGTCGCGCAGGGGCACGGCGATCGAGCGCAGGCCTTCTTCCAGTTCTTGATCAACGAAGGCGAACCCCTGCGACCGGACCCGGGCGAGGACCGCGCGCAACCGGGCCGGATCGGTGATGGTCCGCCTGGTGAATGGCTTCAGTTCGGTCCGCGCGAGGTAGTCGCCGAGCCAGTCCTCGGGCTGCGCGGCGAGCAGCACCCGGCCCATCGACGTCGCGTACGCTGGGAACCGCGTGCCCACGTTGATGGCCACCGTCATGATCCGATGCACGGGCATGCGGGCGATGTAAACGATCTCGTCGCCGTCGAGCACGGACACCGAGCAGGATTCGTGCACCTGCGCGGCCAGCGCCTCCAGGTGTGGTCGGGCGATCTCGGGCAGGGACAGGCTGGACAGGTAGGCGTAGCCGAGTTCGAGAACGCGCGGCCGCAGCGAGAACAGCCGTCCGTCGGTGCGTACGTATCCAAGCTCGACGAGGGTGAGCAGGAACCGGCGGGCCGCGGCTCGGGGCAGCCCGGTCGCACGGGCAACCTCGCTGAGGGTCAACTGGGGGCGCTCCGCCCCGAACGCCTTGATGACCGCGAGCCCGCGCTCCAGCGACTGTACGTAGTCCGTCCGCGAGGGCTCGTCGGTCACTCGTCCTCCTGCTTGAGGGCGTGTCGCGCAACCTTGAACGCCCGGTTGGCAGCCGGCACACCAGCATAGACGCCCACGTGCAGCAGCACCTCGCTGATCTCCTCGCGGCTCAGCCCGTTGCGCAGCGCGGCGCGCACGTGCATGGCCAGCTCCTCGTCATGGTGCAGCGCGGCGAGGATGGCCAGCGTGATGCAACTGCGTGTGCGCCTGTCCAGCCCTGGCCGCGTCCAGATCTCACCCCACGCGTAGCGGGTGATGAAGTCCTGGAAGTCCCGGGTGAACTCGTCGGTCCCCGCGATCGCCCGGTCGACATGTGCGTCGCCGAGTACCTCCCGGCGTACCACCATCCCGGTTTCGTGCCGCCGTCGCTCGTCCATCGGGCTCTCCTCACCGTCGCCGAAGCGGTCACGTTCCTGCCCGCCGCTCGATCGAGGCGGCAGGCAAGGCGTCACGATCGCTCCTTCATCCGGTACGCGGTCAGCGCCCGGTCGACGAACTCGCCCGCCGAGCCCAACCAGCCGCGCGGATCGAGCACCTCATCCACCTCGCGCTCGCTGAGTTGGGCCCGCACGTCCGGGTCGGCCAGCAGCGCGTCACGGAACGACGGTTGCCGAGCCGCGCGCGCGACGGCGTCGTGGGCGGCGCTGCGCCCGAGTGCGGGCGCCAGCCGGGCGGCGACCGCCTCGGCCAGCACCCGGCCGCCGGTGGCGGCGAGGTTGGTACGCATCCGCTCGGGGTCGACCCGTAGCCCGGTGAGCATCCGGGCAGTCCGGCCGGCGGCACCGCCGGCCAGGTGCAGCAGGTCGAGCAGCGGTTCCCACTCGGCGTGCCACGCGCCGGCGGCCCGCTCGTGCTCGTGCACGGCCGCGGCGAACAGGGTGGCGAGCAGGCCGGGTGCGCGGCGGGCCGCGGCCGTGACCAACACGGAGTCGACGGGATTGTGCTTATGCGGCATCGCCGACGAACCGCCCCGATCGGTCCCGCCCTCCGTGACCTCGCCCACGTCGGTCTGCGCGAGTAGCCCGATGTCGAGGGCGATCTTGCCGGTAGCCGCCAGGAGGCCGCCGAGCGCGGTCGCGAGATCGAGCAGAGGCTGGCGGCGGGTGTGCCAGGGCAGCGGAGCCGCGGCGAGGCCCAGGCGGGCAGCGTACCGATCGGCCACGGCCGGTCCGGCCGGCCCCAGCGCGGCCAGGGTACCGACCGCGCCTGCCAGCTGCGCGGGCAGCGCAGCGCGGGCCTGGCGCAGCCGGGCGCGGGCCTCGGTCAGCCCGACCAGCCATCCGGCGGCCTTGAGCCCGAACGTCGTGGGCGCGGCGTGCTGACCGAGCGTCCGAGCGACCATCAGAGTGTCACGGTGGGCATCGGCGAGGCGGGCGGCGGCCGCGGCAGCGGCGTCGCAGTGGCCGAGCACCGGTCCGACCGCGCGTACGGCGACCAGGACGAGCGCGGTGTCGAGGATGTCTTGGCTGGTGGCGCCGAGGTGCACCCAGGCTCGGGCGTCGGGGGGAACGGCCTCGGTCAGCGCCCGCACCAACGGGACGACCGGATTGCCGGCGGCGTCGGCGGCACGTGCGAGCCCGGCGGGGTCGTACAGGTCGGCGCGGCACTGAGCGGCTATGGCCTCCGCCGCCGCCCGCGGCGCCAGGTCACAATCGGCGGCGGCGGCGGCCAGCGCTGCTTCGGCGTCGAGCATCGCCTGAAGCAGCGCACGGTCGGTGAGTTCGGCGTCGACGTCCGGATCACCGGAGAAGCCGCCGAGCAATCCGTCAGACCGCGAAGAAGACGGTTTCATGCTCGCCCTGCAGGTGGATGTCGAAGCGCAGGCCGTCTGGCGCCGCGGTTGCCAGCAGGGTACGGCGGCGCTCGGGGTCCAGGCTGCGCAGCACGGGATCCGCCTCGTTGGCCGCCGGCTCGTCGGGGAAGTACAGCCGGGTGACCAACCGGTGCAGCAGGCCGCGGGCGAAGACGGACAGGTTGATGTGCGGGGCCTCGACGCCGCCGTTCGGTTCAGGCAGCGCTCCCGGCTTGACGGTCAGGATCCCGTACCGTCCCTCTCCGTCGGTTGCACAGCGCCCGAAGCCCCGGAAGCCGGGCACGGACGGCTCCCGCGCGCCGCGCGGGTCGTCCGGGTGGTTGAACCGGCCCTCCGGATCCGCCTGCCACGTCTCGACCATCCCGTCCACCACCGGGTTGCCGGCGCCGTCGAAGACCTGCCCGCGGATCCAGAACGCGCCAGGCGTCCCCTCGGGCACCACGTAAGGGCCGTCCGGCCAGTCCAGGCCGATGTGCAGGAACGGCCCGACGGTCTGGGAAGGGGTCACGGCGAGTCGTTCACGCATCGTCGTCCTCGTCCTCGAAGGGGGTGCTCTCCCGACCCCGCAGCACGATGTCGAACTCGTAGGCCAGCGCCCACTCTGGCTGGCTCGCCGCGTGGTCGTAGCGGGCGATCAGGCGCTCTCGAGCCTTAGGGTCCCGAATCGAGTTGAAGATCGGGTCCTGGAAGAAGAGCGGATCACCGGGGAAGTACATCTGTGTCACCAGCCGCTGGGTGAAGGCGCGGCCGAAGAGCGAGAAATGAATGTGTGCGGGGCGCCAGGCGTTGTCGTGGTTTCTCCAGGGGTAGGCGCCGGGCTTGATGGTGATGAAACGATAGCGCCCCTGGCTGTCGGTCAGTGCCCGCCCCACTCCGGTGAAGTTGGGGTCGAGCGGCGCGGGCCAGTTGTCCACCACGTGCCGGTACCGGCCGGCGGCGTTGGCCTGCCAGATCTCCACGAGAGTGTTCGGCACGGGGCGGCCGTCGCCGTCGAGGACCCGGCCGTGCACGATGATGCGCTGACCGAGCGGCTCGCCGGCGTGCTGGCGGGTCAGGTCGTGGTCCAGCGGGCCGAGCCGCCCTTCGCCGAGCAGTGGCCCGGTGACCTCGGTCAACCGCTGAGGCAGATATGTCAGCGGCTGGCGCGGCGAACGGAGCACTGTCGACTTGTAGTCAGGACTGAGCAGGGGCGGGTGGACGTCGACGTCGTCGCGTCGGTACTGCGGCAGCACCAGGCCGCTCTCGGTGCGGTGCACGGTGTCATGGGTCATCGTTCTCTCCCTCGGGCTTGCCTCACGACGGCCAGCCCTTCTTCTTCGTCGCCTCCAACGCGCGCAGGATCCGCAGCTCCTGCTCGGTCGGTGGCTCTACGGTCGTCAACCGCTCGGCGACCGCGAGGTCCCAGCCGGTGGCGGCCCGGACCTGATCGACGGTCACTCCGGGATACAGCCGGGTCAGGGTCAGCTCGCAGGTCTCTGGATTGGGCTCCAGGACGCCGAGATCGGTGATCACCGTGCGGGGGCCGCCGCCGCGCAGGCCGAGCCGCTCCCGGTCGCCCGGCCCGCCGCCGTAACCGACGGAGGTAACGAAGTCGACCCGATGGACGAAGGTGCGCAGGTTCTGCCGGAGAACGACGATCACCTCGCCACAGGACGCGGCGATCTCCGGAGCGCCACCCGCACCCGGCAGCCGGACCTGCGGAGCGGCGTAATCACCACCGATCACCGTGGTGTTGATGTTGCCGTACCTGTCGAGCTGGGCGGCACCGAGGAGGCCGACATCGATCCGACCGGGCTGGAGCCAGTAGTTGAAAACCTCGGGCACGGAGACCACCGCGTCGGCGGTGTCGGACAGGACGCCGTCGCCGATGGAGAGCGGGAGCCGGTCCGGCTTCGCGCCGATACAGCCCGACTCGTAGATGAGCACGAGGTTCGGCGCGTGTGTGGCGCGCGCCAAATTGGCCGCCGTGCTCGGCAGGCCGATGCCGACGAAGCACGCGACGCCGTCCCGCAACTGCCGGGCGGCGGTCACCGTCATCATCTCGTCCGACGTGTAATCGACGCTGAGGTCGCTCACGCCTGCACCTGCGCCTTCAGCACGTGCTGCTCCATCCAACCGCGGAAGGTGTCCCGATTCCGACTGATCACGTCCCAGCGGACGTAGAAGTCGTTGTCACGCACCGAGTAGCCCTGGGCGTACGACGGGTGGGCACCACCAGGCACCTCCGCCACCGCTGTGACCACCCAGGACGGTAGGACGAGCTGACCCGGTACCGGTTCGAGCTCGTCGACGATCTCCTCGACGGTGACCAGCGAGCGCCGGGCGGCGAGAACCGCCTCCTTCTGCACCCCGGTGATGCCCCACATCTGCACGTTGCCGGCCCGGTCAGCCCGCTGGGCGTGCACAACGGTGACATCGGGTCGCAGCGAGGGGACGGCGGTGAGCACCTCCCCGGAGAAAGGGCAGGTGATCGTCTTGATGTTGGCGGTGTGTCTCCACAGGTCGGTGCCGGCGTAGCCGCGCAGCACCGCGAAGGGCAGACCCGAGGCCCCGGCCACATACCGGTTAGCCATCCCCGCGTGGCTGTGCTCCTCCAACTCCAGGGGCGCCGGCCACCCGTTCTCGACGGCATCACGGAAGCGGTGCAGCGACCCAACCCCGGGGTTGCCACCCCAGGAGAAGACCAAGCGTCGGGCACACCCCATGCCGATCATCTGGTCGTAGATGACATCGGGCGTCATGCGCACCAAGGTCAAATCCCGCCGGCCCTGCCGGATGATCTCGTGGCCGGCGGCGAACGGGATGAGGTGTGTGAATCCTTCCAGGGCCACCACGTCACCGTCCCGCACCAACTCGGCGATCCCCTCGGCCAACGAGACGATCTCCGCCATCCGCCTACCGCCTTCCGGAATCTCATCACCGACGGTGTTCGCAATGCGGACTCACGTACTTAATGCGAACATACGGCGTGCCGGTCCGATCCGTCAATCAATGAGCGGGATCGACGGCGGCAGCGCAGCACTGGCCGGGTGTTACGCGTCGAGTACGACGCATGCGAGTCGCAAGGACCTGCGCGAACAGGCTCGACTACCCGCCACCGGCACAGGAGCCGTGCCTCGCCGGGCGGGTCCTTGAGCGGCTGCGCGCGCTTCACCGCGCAGTCGCGTATCCGCAGATCTGGCGGGCGGCCGGGCTGGACCACGCGGCGCTGCTGGGACGTGCTGATCACAGGCGCCCTCGGCCGCGATTGCGCCGGTTGGCGGTGTTCTGGTTGACTCGGCGCCGTGTCCGCGATCGACCACCTGCTGCACGCCAACGCGGCCTATGCGTCGACGTTCCCCGGCCCGCGGCCGTTGCGCCCGAAACTGCGGCTGGCTGTCATCGCGTGCATGGACTCCCGGCTAGACCTCTTCGGCGCCCTCGACCTGGCCATCGGCGACGCGCACCTGATCCGCAACGCGGGTGGCCTGCCCACCGACGACGTGCTGCGTTCGCTCGCGGTGAGCCAGCGGTATCTCGGCACCCGCGAGGTGGTGCTGATCCACCACACCGATTGCGGCATGCAGGGCTTCGACGACGCGGCATTCCGCGCTCAACTCGCCGCCGAGACGGGCGACGAGCCGCGGTGGGATGTGCCCGGCTTCACCGACATCCAGGCCAGGATGCGCGAGTCCATCGCCACCGTTCGGCAGTGCCGCTGGATCCCCCACCGCGAGGACGTCCGGGGCTTCATCTTCGACATCACCACAGGTCGGCTGCACGAGGTCCACTGAAGGTCCTCGGATCACCGCTCCGGCACGGCGACCGCGGTGACGACCAGTCCTCGGTCCATCAGCCACCGGCCCGATAAGAAACTTATCGGGCCGTGGCGCGTGCCCGGGCGGGCCTGGTAGCCGGCCGGCACTCGGGCGCGGAAGCGGCCGTGCCGGCGCTCGCCGGCACGGCCGCCGGACCCCGCCGACACGGTGCGCATTGACACGTCGATGCGCACGGACACGTCGTGGAAATCGAGCCACCGGCGGGTCAGCGGGTACCACGCCTTGTAGACCGACTCCTTGGCGCAAAACAGCACCCGGTCCCACGGCACCGACGGGTCGGCTCGCCGCAGCGCCGCCACCGAGGCCAACTCGTCGCCGAGCGCGACCGTCTCCAGCACCCCGGCCGGCAGCCGGGTGCTCGGCTCGGCGTCCACACCGAGCGCCACCAGCCCCGACCTGCCGGCGAGCGCGACGGCGGCGGCCCGGTATCCGGGGCAGTGGGTGATGCTGCCCACCACCCCGGCGGGCCAGGTCGGCGCCCCCCGCTCGCCGGGCAGCACAGGCACCGGCGGATAGCCCAGGCGGGCCAGCGCGGCGCGCGCGCACCACCGCACGGTCGCGAACTCGCGCCGCCGCGCCGCCACGGCCCGCCCGATCACCGCCTCCTCCTCGGCGAACAGCGGGCAGTCCGGGATGTCGCCGAACGTCTCGACCGACTTCACGCCGCTGGGCAGCAGCTCCGCCAGCACCGCGAAACCGTCCTATGTGGGCGGTGCGGGCGGTTGAATGCGCAGCGTGCTCTCGATCAGGTCGTAGCCGAGGTCGAAGCGGACGCCCTCGGGGTTGGTCAGCCCGGCGCTGTCGTACCACGACTGGTCCGCCTCGGGGTGCGGCCCGACGAGGCCGACCCGGCCGGCGCCGTACGTGGTGATGACGGCGGCCGGCGCCCCGGTGTCGTAGGTGGCGAGCACCGCCGCGGGCGCGCCCGGGGAGAGGTGGAAGATGGGCCCGTCCTGGAAGTACATCGTCCGCTGTTGTCCACGCCAGCGCACCGACACGAGCGCGTCGTCCGTGTCGCGCACGCTCGCCCCGCGCGTGGCGATGTACTGCTCGACCGTTCCGGCCAGCAGACCGAAGCCGGGGTTGGCCGCGGCGAGGTACGCGCCGAGGCAGAACCCCAGGTATGTCCCTCCATTGTGTACGAATTCGCGGATGTCGTCGGCATGGTCGCGCAGGCGGCGCCACGCCGAGTGCACGCTGCCGCCGCCGGGTTGGGCGTAGACGGCGGCCTCGGCGAGCGTCTCGCGCGACAGCGGCAGCTCCTCGCCGGGCCCGCAGTACTCGGTGCGGAACCCGGTCGGCGAGCCGGCCAGCAGCGCGGCGACCGCCTCGGCGCAGCCGTCGCAGGCGGCGGAGCCACGGTACACCAGGGCCAACGGCCGCTCCTCCGAGAGCAGCGCGAAGCCGGCCCCACCCAGCGCGGCCAGGACTCCGGCCGCGCCCGCGCCGATCAGCACGTGTCGTCGATTCACCATTGCGTCACACCTGTTCCGTGAGGTAGCCGGGCCGCCGGCGGTGCGAGCCGGCGCTCGCGACGCGCCGGGCGAAGCCGGCCAGCGCCGACACGAGCGCCTCCAAGGGACCGCGGCCCCCGGTCGCCCGCCAGGCGATCCCGATCAGCAACGCCACCCCGATCTGCACGAGGAAACCGCCGACCGGGTCGAACGTGTCGTACTGCGAGTTCACGAAGAGGACGTGCCCGGTGTAGAAGGTCAGCGTCATCGAACCGAGCACGGCCAGCGGGGTACGCGCCAGGCCGACCAGCCCGCGCAGGAGCGGGCCACTCGCGTGCCCGACGAGCAGCAGCAGGCCGAGCACCGCGAGCGCCGTGCCGGTGGTGCTGAGCAGGTTGAACGGGGTGCTCGTGTGCGGGGCGTCGACCGCGAGCCACCACCACGTGAAGACGGGCGGCGTGCCGTCCCCGCCGAACGCGAGCAGGTTCCTGGTCTCCTCCACGGTCCACCCGCTGGCCGGTTGCGCGGCCCAGATGCGCGCCAGGCCCTGGAAGCGGATCAGCAGGACCGACGATGCGGCCGACGCAGCCGCGGCGAGCACAGCCCCGGTGGCGACGAGTCCGAGCGCCACCCGCGCGCTGGTCAGGGTCAGCCGGCCGACGACCAGGCCCGCGCACACGTACGCGAGCCACGGCAGCGCCGGATACAACCCGGTGACCACGAGCTCGACGAGCAGCCCGAGCGGGTTGTCGACGAGGTACCCGAAGGTGGGGTTCACCAGCGCCGGCTCCGGCAGGTGCGGGTGCAGGTAGAAGCTGAACGCGGGCGCCAGGCCGGCCACGCCGACCCCCACGAGGGCAATCTGCCAGGTCGGGCGGAACACCAGCGGGATCGCCAGCAGCAGCGCCATCCCGACGTAGGTGAGCACCACCGCCTGCAGCACGGTGTCGATCTGGCCCAGCACCAGCCCGAGCACGCCGATGAGCAGCGCCCGGACCGCCAGCCCGGCCACCGTGGCCCGCCTGGCGGACAGGGGAACCTGGCGACGGCCGGTCAGGAAGGCGAGGCCGACCCCGGCCAACACCGCGAACGCCGCAGCCGCCCGCCCGCTGGCGACCGTGTACCAGAGCGTGGGCTCGCCCGCCGCGTCCGCCTCCGGCAGCGAATGGACAGCGATCATGCCGAGCAGCGCCGCGCCGCGGGCGGCGTCCACCCCGACCAGCCGTGCCCGTACCCTGCCGGCCTTCTCGGCGCCCACCAGGGAGGCGCTGCCGAGCAGCGCGTCGACCATCCGTGGCGCCGAGTTCATGACCGCATCACCGTGTCCACCAGATCCAGGCCGAGGTCGGTGCCGAGCCGGTCCACGGACAGCCCGGCATCGGCGTACCAGTCCTCGGTCGCCTCGGGGTGCGGCCCGACGACGCCGACCCGGCCGGACCCGAACCCGGCGACCAGCGCCGCGATCGTGCCGTTGGGGTAGGTGGCCAGGACGGTCACGTCGGCGTCCGCACGCACGTCGAAGTACGGGCCGTCCTGGAAGAACAGCGTGCGCTTGCTGCCCCGCCAGGCGACGTCCACCAGCGTGTCCTCCTCGTCGGCGACGGTCGCCGCCGGGGAGGCGATGTACTGGTCGGTGTCGCCGGGCAGCAGGGCGAATCCGGGCGTGGCGCCGGCCAGGTAGCCGCCGAGGCAGAAGCCCAGGTACCTCCCTCCGGAGTGGACGAAGCGCCGGATCGCCCTGCGGTGGCGGCGCAGGCGGCGGTAGGCGTCCTCGAGGCTGTCCCCGCCCGGCTGGGCGTACAGCACCGCGCCGCGCAGCGCGCGCGCGGACAGCGGCACCTCACCGTCCGGTCCGACGTAGTGGACCTCGAAGCCCCACCGGCTCGCCTTCAGCAGCCGCGCCACCGCCTCCGGGCAGCCGGGCAACGACGCCGGCCCCCGGTACACGAGCGCGACCGGCGGCCCGGCACGCCGGGTCGGAGCACGGAGTCTCATGACCGCCGCTCCGGCAGCGTCGACCCCGTCGGCGCGCGCCGGGTGACTCCGGTTGCGTGATGGTGGGCCTCGCGGCTCTTCGCCCACTGGCCGCCTACGGGGTTGTCGAGGGTCAGCGCCGTGCAGCGCACCCCGCCGCCGCCCTTGGCGAGCTCCGTCGTGTCGAGCTCGACCACCCGCAGGCCCCGGGCGCGCAACGCCGCGGCCAGCCGCGGGGCCTGCCGGGTCATGGTCACGGTGACCCCGTCGCTGATGAGGTTGAGCGCGAAGCGGGACGCCTCCTCGACGGACACCTCGATGAGGTCCAGCCCCAGCCCCTCCAGCCGTCGGCGGCTGGGCGCGTCGAGGGCCTGGGGGCAGTACGCGAGGGCCCGGCCGCTCTCCACCACCCCCACGGCCAGGTCGAGGTCGTACCAGCGCGGGCTGACCGTGCGCAGCGGCACGACCTCGTAACCGAGGACCCGGGCGAGCACGTCGTGCATCCGCCGGTCGGTGCGCTGCCCGTACCCGGCCAGCAGCACCTCGCCGCACGCCAGCGCGTCGCCCTGCCCGCTGAACGGGTAGGGCGCCTCGATCACGTCGAACCCGCGCTTGACCAGCCACTCGTGGAAGTACGGAAGCTCCGCCTTGCGCTCGGGCGGCGGCCAGCCGAGCACCGCCCGGTCCCCGCGCACCACCGCCGCGTTGGCGGTGAACACCATGTCCGGGCACTCGGGCGCGGAGGGGATGTACTCCACACGTCGGCCCGCCGCCAGGTGCGCGGCCACGATCGCCTCGTGTTCGGCGATCGCCGCCGCCCGGTCGGGCTGCACGCCCGTGTCCATGTACGGGTTGATCTCGTAGTCCACCCGGAAGTGGGCCGCGTCGCTCACCAGCAGTTCGGTGTTCACCGCGCCGACCTCCCGTGCGACGGTCGGGCGGACGGAACCGGGGCAAAGCGGACGGGTGGACGCGTGCCGCGACGGGCACGAGCAGGCATGGGCATCAGACAGCCATCTCCTCGATCATGGGTTGGGTGCTCACGCCGATCGCGGGGATGCCCCGCCACCGGCTACCCGCGGTGAGGTGCTCGCCCTTCATGAGCAGGGACAGCGAACCCAGGCAGACGTCGTCGCCGACGACGGAGTCGTACAGGACGATCGACCGGGTTCCGATGGTGGCGCTGGGCTTGATGGTGACGACCGACATCTTCATCACCCGGTCCTCGAACAGGTGGGTCTGCAGTGACGCCTCCAGGCCCACCGTGGCGTCGTCACCGATCTCGACGAGATCGAACTCGGTGATGTACGTGGTGCCGATCCACGTGCGCTTGCCGACCCGCACGCCGAACCAGCGCAGCACCGGCGGCAAGAACGGGGTGCCGACGAGCAGGCCGACCCCGGCGGGCACCGCGGCCGCCTCGTACAGGCCGGTGACGAACTCGGTGCGCCGCACAAACGGGCTCCACAGCGGCTCCACCCGCGGCCGGTACCTGCCGATCACGTTGCGCTTCGTCCCCGCGCAGAACCCGATCACCGCGAGGGCGACCGCCACGGTGACGAACGGCGAGGCGAGCGCCGGCACGGCCAGGTCCCGCCCGTTGGCGAGTTCGGAGAGCACGAGCAGGTACAGGTACGCGCTGGCACCGAGCAGCGACGCGGGCAGGGTGGCCCGCCAGAACTCGACGAACAGCCGGTGCGCCACCAGGCGCCGCGGCGGGCGGAACGTCTCGGCCTCGGAGAACGAGCCGCTGCTCTGCCGTACGGGCAGGTGCATCGCCGGCGAGCCCAGCCAGGACGTGCCCTCGGGCACCCGCCCGTCCGGCGGCAGGGTGCCGACGCCGACCAGGGAGTTCGCGCCGAGCTCGGCGCCGGCGGGCACGAACGCCGCGTTGCCGACGAAGGCCCGGCTGCCCACGGTCGTGGGCAGGAACGTCACCCGGCCGTTGGCGAACGCGGCCGCCCCCACGCTCGCCATGTCGGCCACGAAGCTCTCCGACCCGAGCTCGAGCAGGTCCGGGTCGAGGTGCGCGGCGGTGGAGACCTCCGCGCCGCGACCGACGCGCGCGCCGAGCATCCGCAGCAGCGGGACCGTGTACAGGGTCGCGTAGAGCGAGTTGGTGAAGACGAGGCTGAACTCCAGCAGCTTGTCCGCGATCCACTTGCGCACCCCGAGCCCGCTGCGCACCGGATGGATGCCGACCGGGACGTGCCCCAGCACGAGCCGCTTGCCGGCGGCCACCACGGCGCACACGGTCACCACGTACAGCGGCCCGGCGGGCAGGGTGGCGACCAGTCCGGCGAGCTCACCCCACGTCAGCAGGGCCCACCAGACCAGAGCCACACTCGGCAGGATCATCGCGATCACGCTGAGCTCGAGGACGGCCAGACCGAGCCCGGCGGCGAGGACGTGGCGCCGTCGCCAGTCGGGGACGGGCTGCGCGCGCAGCATCTCCTCGACGCTGGCGGCGAGCCGGTCCGTGGGCGCCGGCGGCGAGCCCGACCACCGCTGGCCGGGCGGCACGTGCTCGTCCTGACCGAGCAGCGACTGCTCACCGAGCCCGGCGTTCGCGCCGACGGACGCCCCGGGCTCGAGGACGGCGTTCGCGCCGACGAACGCGCCCGGCCCCACGACGATCGGGGCGACGGTCAGCCAGCCGTCGGACACCTGCCACGGTCGCAGTGAGACGCCGTACCCGACGGAGGCGTCGTCGCCGATCTCGATCAGCGTGGGCAGGCTGATCGAGCTCGTGGCGATCGTGGTGCGGCGGCCGACGCGCGCGCCGATCAGGCGCAGGTACGCCGCCATCAGCGGGGAGCCGCTGAGCACCTGCAGCGGCCCGATGGCCAGCAGCAGGTTCAGGGCCCAGACCCGCACGTACGTCAGGCCCCACAGCGGGTAGCGCCCGGGCCGGATGCCGGCGGCGAGCGGCCGGGCGAGCAGGACCGGCACCACCCACCGCACGGTGAGGTAGCTGAGCAGGACCGCGATCATCAGCTGCACGAGCACCTGCACCGAGACGTGCCCGTCGTGTCGGGTGTAGACGTACGACACGGGCAGCGTGATGATCAGCAGCAGCAGGTAGATGACGAGCGCCTGACCGGCTCCGGCGAGCGCGATGCGCTCGGTGGTGTGGCGCAGCGGCCGCGGTCGGGGCGCGATGGCCGGGGCGTCCGGGCGGGCCCCGCCGAGGCGAGCGGCCATGTCGCGGATCGTCGGGTGGTCGTAGAGGTCGCGCAGCGCCGGGTTGGCGCCGACGCCGCGGGCGCGCAGCAGCGAGACCACCTTCGCCGCGAGCAACGAGTGCCCGCCGAGGTCGGTGAAGAAGTTCGCCTCGACCGACAGCGTCTCCGGCTGTACGCCGAACGCCTCGGCCCAGGCCGCGCGGATCTGCTCCTCGAGTTCGCCCTCGGCGGCCACGACCGGACCGGTGGCGCGCACGAGCCGCCGTACCGGCGTGGGAAGCTGCCTGCGGTCGACCTTGCCGCTCGGCATCATCGGCAGCGCGGCGACGATGTCCAGGAACGACGGCACCATGTAGCCGGGCAGCCGGGTCTGCAACTGCTCGCACAGCCGCCGGATCAACTCGTCGTCGCGGTCGCCGCCGCTGTCGTGCTCGCCCGCCCCGGCGCGGGCGGCGGGCACCACGTAGGCGGCCAGCTCGCGGGGCGCGTCCGGGGCGTCGGAGACCGGCACGAGCGCGGCGACCGCCTCCGCCACGTCCGGGTCCTCCAGCAGCACGTTCTCGATCTCGCCAAGGTCCACCCGGTGGCCGCGGATCTTCACCTCGGCATCCGCCCGCCCCAGGTACTCGATCTCGCCGTTCTCGGTGAGCCGGCCCAGGTCGCCGGTGCGGTAGAGCCGGCTGCCGGGCGGGGCGAGCGGGTGCTCGATGAACCGGTCCGCGGTCAGCTCGGGGCGCCCGACGTACCCCCGTGCCACGCCGGGCCCACCGATGCAGATCTCGCCGACCTCGCCGTCGGGGACCAGGTTGCGCTGCTCGTCGAGGAGCACGACGGAGTACGTCGGCAGGGGCCGGCCGATGGTGACCGTGCGGCCGGGCCGCAGCTCGCACCAGGTCGCGGTGACGGTCGCCTCGGTCGGACCGTACGTGTTGAGGATCCGCCGGCCCGGGCGGCTCCACCGCTCGACGAGCTGCCCCGGGCACGCCTCCCCGCCGACGAGCAGGGTGCGCACCAGGGGCAGGTCGCGGGGGATCGTCGCGAGCAGCGTCGGCACGCAGTAGAAGACGGTGATGCGCATCTCCTCGAGGAAGTCCGCGAGCTCCGCGCCGAGGCGGCGGGAGTCGTTGGGGCCGGCGACGAGCGTCGCCCCCACCGACCACGTCGGCCAGATCTCCTCGATGGAGAAGTCGAAGGCGATCGTCATGCCCTGGTAGACCCGGTCGTCCGGGCGCACGTCGTACACCGGGGGCACGACGTCGAGGAAGTTGCAGATGCTCGACTGCGCCACCTCCACGCCCTTCGGGCGGCCGCTCGATCCGGAGGTGTAGATGACGTAGGCGGCCGGGTCCGCGCCCGGCGCTTCCTCGGCGCGCAGGTCCGGCCGGTCGGTCGCGGCGGCGGCGAGCGCGGCGCCGCACTCGTCGAGCCGCAGCACCCGCCGACCGAGCCCGGCCGTCGCCTCGGCGAACTCCGACGACGTGAGCAGCAGGTCGACGTCGGAGTCCTCGGCGATGTACGCGACCCGGTCCGGCGGGGACTCGGGGTCGATCGGCACGAAGGCGGCCCCGGCCTTGCCGACGCCGAGCAGCGACACGTACGTGTTGACCGAGCGTCGCAGCAGGATGGCGACCCGTGCGCCGGTGCCCACGCCGAGGTCGCGCAGGCAGTGGGCCAGACGGTTGGCGCGCTCGTCCAACTCCCGGTAGGTCAGCCGCTCACCGTCGCACTCGAGCGCGACGGCCGCGGGGTTTCGGTCGCAGGCGGCCTCGAACACGTGGTGCATGCGCCGGAGGCGGGACCGCCCGCCGCCGGAGTGCTCGTCTCGTTGCCGACCCGCCGCGTCGGCTTCGACGGCGGCGGTGCGGCCGCCGACGTCGGGGCCGGCCGGATGTGGGTGCTCAGGCAGTGATGACGCCGTTGTCCTGGTGGTGGATGCCTGGCTCACGAACCTTTTCCTCGTTACTCGCCGCTGATGCCTTCCGGTGTGCGCGGTTCGGGCGGCGGGGGGTGCGAGTGCGGTGGCCCGGACAGTGGATCTCCGTCGTCTCGGAGCCGGTCGGCTCGGCTGGCGATCGTCATGCTGACTCCACGTCACGGCACGGCGGACTGCCGCATGGTGCGGCACCGCCAATCGGTAGAAACGTAAGAAAAGGTACTTTCAGTGCGAGTGGTAAAACACTATGCAGATGCTAGCAAGACGGGCGGTGCCGGGGGGCCAAATGCCGAGAAGGTGCGACTCAGGGGAAGACAGTGGCGAGGAGTCCCGCGTCTGGGCTCGATCGGCGGTCAGCGGCGGCGCCGGCGGGACGAGGTCCAGTGTGGATTGATACGGCCACCGGCCTGCGGGCACGCCCGGCCGTCACCGCACCGGGCGCAGGGTGTCGACGCGCGCGACGGACTCGTCGATCCGCGCCTCGGTGATGCGCCCCTGCCGCACCAGGTTGACCACGTGGTCGAGCGTCCCGTCGACGACCCGCTCGTCGTACACCTGCTGGTTGGCGAAGACCAGCAGGTCCACGCCGGCCTCCAGCGCCAGCGTCACCGCCTCGTCGCGGCCGTGCCGCGCGGTGATCGCGGCGGCCTGCATGTCGTCGCTGACGACCGGGCCCCGGTAGCCGAGCCTGCCGCGCAGCAGGTCGGTGACGACAGCTGGGGACAGCGAGGTCGGGCGGTCCGGGTCGAGCTTGCGGTTGATCACGTGGGCGGCCATGACGGAGTCGGCCAGGCCGTCGGCGATGAGCCGCTGGAACGGCTCCAGCTCGCGCTCCTGCCAGGTGTCGGTGACGTCCACGACGTCGAAGTCGGTGTTCCCCGTCGAGCTGCCGATCCCTGGGAAGTGCTTGAGCGTGGTCTTGACGCTCCCGGCCCGGTGGACCCGGATCTCCTCCGCCGCGTTCGCCACCACCACGTTCGGATCGGCGGAGAAGCTGCGCTGCAGCCCTCCGATCGCCGGGCTGGTCGGGTTGACGTTCAGGTCGACCACCGGGGCGTAGTTCAGGTTCACCCCGATCGAGCGCAGGCTGTCCACCATGCCCTGCGCCCACGCGCGCGTCGCCTCGGGCGAGTTCTCGGCGCCGATCTCGGCCTCCGATTTCGTCGCCGGAAACCCGTTGCCGGGGTTCAACCGCGAGGTCGGGCCGCCCTCCTGGTCGATGGAGACGATCAGCCGTCCGGGCGAGGCCTCCCGCAGGGTCCGCACGAGCTCGGTGACCTGCTGCGGCGAGGTGATGTTGCGCCGCGCGTTCGTCTGCAGATCGCGGTTGAACAGGATCACCCCGCCGAGCCCGTCCCGGACCGCCCTCATGATCCAGTCGTTGGAGTCGAGCCGCTCGCCCCGGAATCCGACGACGAGCAGGCTCGCGATCTTGCGCCGCAGCGCGGCCTCGTCGAGCGCGGAGGGCGTGGCCGGGGATCCCGGCCCGGGCGGACCCGGCTCGGGAGAGGCCCGACCACACCCGGACAGGGCTCCCGCCACCGCCACGCCGAGACCCGACAGCAGCCGGCGTCGGGTCAGGTGCGCACCGCTCACCCGATCCACGCTACGGCCGGAAACGCCGCCGCGAGGGCCTATCGCCCCGAGACCCCGCTCAGGGCTCGATGAGGCCCGCGCGGATCGCGTAGCGGGTCAGCTGCAGCCGATCCCGCAGCCCGAGCTTCTGCAGCAGGTTGGCCCGGTGCCGCTCCACCGTCTTGACGCTGATGTGCAGCATGCCGGCGATCTCCTTGGCCGAGTGGCCCTCCGCGATGAGCTTGAGGACCTCCTCCTCGCGGTCGGTGATCGGCCGCTCCGGGGGAGACTCGCCCCGGCCGGCGCGCTCGAGGTAGTCGCGGATGAGCGCCCGGATCGCGCCGGGGTACAGGAACGGCTCGTCGCGCATCGCGGCCCGGCAGGCCTCGACGAGATCCCGGTCCGCGACCGACTTGAGCACGTACCCGTTCGCGCCGGCCCGCAACGCCTCGAAGAAGTACTGCTCGTTGTCGTACATCGTCAGGATGAGGATGCGCAGGTCCGGTTGCAGCCGGGACAGCTCACGGGCAGCCTGCAACCCGGTGAGGCGCGGCATGGCGATGTCGAGGATCGCCAGATCGGGCCGTCGCTCGCGGGCCAGCTCGATCGCCTCAGCACCGTCGCCGGCCTCTCCGACGACGGCGAGGTCGGGTTCGCTGTCAAGGATGAGCCGTACGCCACGCCGCACGAGAGCGTGGTCGTCGGCGAGCAGGATCCGGGTCTTGCCGGTCATCGGTGTCGTGTCGCTCATGGCTGGTCACCTCCGCCGCGGACCGGCGCGCTCAGCCGCACCTCGGTGCCGCCGCCCGGCGGCGAGGTGATGGCGAGGTGCGCGCCGATGAGCAGGGCCCTCTCCCGCATGCCCCGGATGCCGGCTCCCTCGGCGGCGTCGCCGATCCCGCGGCCGTCGTCGCGGATGCGCAGCACGATCCGGCCGTCCGACCGCTCCAACGAGACGTCGACCCTCGTGGCGCGCGCGTGGCGCACGACGTTCGTGAGGCTCTCCTGCGCCACGCGGTAGATCACCAGTTCGGTCTCGCTGTCCAGCGGGGGCACATCGTGGCTGAGCCGATGGTTGACGGTCAGGTTCGTGTGCTCGGTGACCTCGGCGGTCAGCGACCGGAGCGCGCTGAGGAGCCCGAGTTCCTCCAGTACACCAGGGCGTAGCCGGCGGGCGATGCGGCGGATCTCGTCGAGGCTCTCCCGGGTCGTCTCCTGCACCTGCTGAAGCTGGACCCGCACCGGCTCGGGCGCGTTGCGCGCCACCTGCTTGAGTTCGAGCAGGACCGCAGTGAGCGTCTGGCCGATCTCGTCGTGCAGCTCCTGCGCGATGCGCCGGCGCTCGGCCTCCTGGGCGGACAGGGCACGAGCGGCGCTCGCGGCCCGCTCGGCCTCGAGCCGTTCGATCATGGCATTGAAGGCGTGGATCAGGTCGGCGATGCCCGCCTGCCCGCCGCCCTGGACCGGTGGCTCGGGCTGCAGCAGGTCGACGGTGGTCATGGCCCGGGTCAGCCGCCGCAACGGCGCGAGGCCGATCCGCAGGAGGACCGCGTTGGCGATCAGCATGGCCACGAGGCCCCCGGCCAGAATGACCGCCTCGGTGAGCAGGACGGGGGTGGACACGGTCACCGGCCCCAGCAGCAGCGTCGTGGTGGCCGCGACCAGGACGGCGGCATTGAGCAGGAAGATCCGCCAGAACAGCGACAAACAAATCCTCCTTCCCCGTCCGTCAATGACGTCATTTCCCTGAGACGACGAGAGCCGACGTCATCAAGTATTGCCGGGCCGACAACGGCACAGCGAATTTGGTGAGAATGCCATTCCACCTCCTGGCGTCGCAGGTCTAGGCTCAGACTGTCGGCCGGGGCATCGGCTGTAAATGAGTGCCGGCCCCGATTGCGTATCTGCATGTCGCCCCCACCCGAATTTGGGTGTCAAACCCCATGGGCACTCTCCGCGTGCGAAGCGACGATTGAGGTGCCGGCCCGGCGCACATATCCGTTCCGCCACGTCTTCTCGAACACGCTGGCGGCTGCACGCCCGGAGCGCCGGCCCATGCACCCCTATCGCCTTCAAGGAGCCAGGCATGAACCGCAGCACAGCGGCGGCGACACTGTGGCCACCGCGATACGAGCACGTCCATGACCAGACACCACGCACGCCAACCGAGACCGGACCACCGGGTAGGCGCCCGTGAGCGGATGGTCCCCCTTCATCGCGATCGCGATTTTCGCGGTCGCGTTCGTGTTGATCGCCACGGAAAAGGTCAACCGGGTCGCGGTCGTGCTGTCCGCGGCCGGGCTGATGACCCTGCTCGGCCTGGTGCCCGGTTCCCAGGTCTTCTATTCGCCGAACGCCGGCATCGACTGGGACGTCATCTTCCTGCTGCTCGGGATGATGATCATCGTTGGCATCCTGAAACAGACGGGCGTCTTCGAGTACCTGGGGATCTGGGCGGCGCAACGCTCGCGCGGTCGGCCGTACCGGCTGATGGTGCTGCTCATGGTGATCACCGCGATCGCGTCACCGGTGCTGGACAACGTCACGACGGTCCTGCTGGTGGCGCCGATCACCATCTCGGTGTGCCGGCAGTTGGGCATCTCCCCGGCCCCCTACCTCATCGCCGAGGTGCTCGCCTCCAACATCGGCGGCGCGGCGACGCTCATCGGTGATCCGCCGAACATCATCATCGGCAGCCGGGCGAACCTGACGTTCAACGACTTTCTCGTCCACATGACGCCGATCACGGTGGTGATGTTCGTCGCGTTCGTACTTCTGGCCGGGGTCATGTTCCGCCGCTCCTTCGCCTACCACCCGGAACGGTTCGAGGCGGTGCGGCGTCTCGACGCCCGTGCCCAGATCACCGATCCGCGCATGCTCGTCCGGTGTCTGCTGGTGCTCGCCCTCGTGGTCGTCGGGTTCACCCTGCACACGGTGATCCACACCGAGCCGGCGATCATCGCTCTGCTCGGCGCAGGGCTGATGATTCTCGTGTCCGGAGTGGAGGCATCGCGCTTCCTGTCCGAGGTCGAGTGGCCGACACTGGTCTTCTTCATGGGGCTGTTCGTCATGGTGGGCGGCCTGGTGAGAACCGGGGTGATCGACCAGATCGGGCAGTGGTCCGCCGATGCCGTCGGCGACAACTACTTCGCGGCGGCCACCGGCCTCATCTTCGGGTCCGCGGTCCTCGGGGCGTTCGTCGACAACATCCCGTACGTGGCCACCATGGCCACGATCGTGGAGAACGTGGCGGCCCAGGTCCCCGACCCCCCGACCGCACAGGCGCTGTGGTGGTCGTTCGCGCTCGGGGCCGACCTGGGCGGCAACGGCACGGCGGTGGCGGCGAGCGCGAACATCGTCGTGCTCGGCTTGGCCGCCCGCTCCGGGGAGCCCATCAGCTTCTGGCAGTTCACCAGGTACGGCATCGTCACCACGCTTGTTACGACCTTGATCGCATGGGGCTACGTGTGGCTGCGCTACTTCGCGCTCGCGTGACGCGAGCCGGTCCGGCACGCCGTCGCGTCGGACGAACGGGAAGGAGGGGTGGAGGTGGTCAGAGCCAGCGACCGGCACGCGGCGGACCGCGTGCCCCACCAGCGCCGGCGTGGATGGGGGTGGTTGCTGCTCGCCGCCGCCCTGGCGGCGCTCGCCGCCGGCGCGTTCCTCGGCAAGGGCCTGCCGCTCGCCATCGGCCTGGTCACCGCGGTCATCGCGGTGTGGCTCCTGGATGGCGACATCGGCGGGTCGCGGCCGTAAGGCACGACCGATCGACGAAAGGAGCACGACGTGCGGATTGAACGTACACACCTGCCGGGGGTCGGGGTGCGCTACATCCTCACCACGAGCCGGGGTGAGCACCTCGGCGTGATCTGCCGGCCAGCCGGAGGGCGAGAGCTCGTCATCTACCGTGCGGACGAACCCGAGCGCGCCGAGCGCAGCATCGCGCTGACCGGGGACGAGGCGCACCACCTCGCGGAGCTCCTGCACCACACCGTCACGGTCGACGAACACCGACCGGAGGACGACGGCGGCGTGGGCGTCGCCGTTCTCCGCGTGACCGCGGACTCCCCGTACGGCGGGCGGCCCATCGGCGACGTCCAGACCGACAGCCGTGGACAGGCCGGTGTCATCGCGGTCATCCACGACCGTCGCGTCATCACCGCGCCGGACCCGTCGTACATGCTCGAGCACGGCGACAGCGTCGTCGTCGCCGGGCGCCCCGACGACATCGCGGCCCTGGCGGACACCATCGGGGCTGAGGGCGGCGCGGCGTAGATCGGCGCGCCCACCCGACGCGCGTAGGAGGGCCGTCGGCGCCACCCGATCCGCCGCCGCCGGCCTGCGCGTTGCCCTCCGGCTGCGCAGCGGCGCACCAGGAATGTCGGGGCCCGGGTCTAGGGTTGCGGAATGGCGATCGATGACGTGACGACCTGGCTGCTCGACTCGGACCCCGCGCTGCGCTGGCAGGTGGAGCGGGATCTCGTGCGCGCGCCCGAGGATGTCTGGCGGGCTACGCGGGCCCGCGTCGCGACCGAGGGCTTCGGCGCGCGGCTGCTCGCCCTGCAGGATCCCGACGGACAGTGGGCGGGCGGGGCCTACTTCCCCGCGGACTTCGACTTCGAGGGCCCCGAAGCCGCGGAGGGCACGGGCCAGCCGTGGACGGCGACGACCTGGGTGCTGAACACGCTCCGCGAGTGGGGGCTGGACGCGGCGGTCCTGGGCGACACCGCCGAGCGCCTCGCCGCGAACTCGCGCTGGGAGTACGACAAGCTGCCGTACTGGGGCGGCGAGGTGGACTGCTGCATCAACGCGTACACCCTTGCCAACGGCGCATGGCTCGGTGTCGACGTCTCCGGGATCGCGGCCTGGTTCCTCGAGCACCGTATGACGGACGGCGGGTGGAACTGCGACTGGGTCGAGGGTTCGAAAGTGTCGTCGTTCCACTCCACGCTCAACGTGCTCAAGGGCCTGCTCTACTACGAGTCGGTCACCGGCGGCACCGACGCCCTCCGCGCGGCCCGGCACGCCGGCGAGGAGTACCTGCTGCGACGGCACCTGTACAAGCGCTTGTCGACCGGTGAGCCGGTCGCGCCCTGGGTGTCGCATTTCGCCTACCCGTTCCGCTGGTTCTACAGCGTGCTGAACGCGGCCGAATACTTCCGCGAGGCCTCACTTCTGGACGGTCGGTCACCGGACCCGCGGATGGCGGAGGCGATCGAGCAGATCCGCGCCGCCCGGCAGCCGGACGGCACCTGGATCCAGGAACGACGGCACCCCGGCCGTGTGTGGTTCGAGGTCGACGTGGATGCCGGTGAGCCCTCGAAGTGGCTCACGTTCTTCGCGACCCGGGTGCTCGAGTGGTGGGACGCCTCGGACGCCCGCCGCTGACCACCCCTGGCTGTACCGAGGCGGGTTGAGGGCTGCCGGCCGCCACGGAGCCGGGGGTGTACGTCGCCGACTGGACCCGTGGGGAACGGGCGTGCGCGATGGGAACTCTCTTGACTCCGGCTACTACGGACTGCGATGCTACGTAAAACGTAGTAGGTGAGGGCGCGCGTGTCCGGACTCTCCGATCTCGGCAGGTTCTCCCAATCCGCCATGCTCATCCTGATCAGCCTCGCAGCCGGCCCGAAGCACGGGTACGCGATGCAGAACGACATCGCCGAGCTGACCGGAGAACGCCCCGGCCCGGGCACGCTGTACGGGGCGATCCGGCGCCTGGAGGAGCACGGCTACATCGAAGCGCTGCCCGAGCGGGACCGGCGCAAGCCGTACCGGCTCACCGACGCAGGGCGGGCGGCGCTCACCCTGGAACTTCAGCGGATGCGCTCGCTCGCCCGTACCGGCCTGCGCCGGCTGGCGGTGGCGTGATGCGCCAATGGCTGGTCGGCGTCGTGGGGCTGTACCCGCGCACGATCCGCGAACTCTACGGGGAAGAAACCAGCGACCTGCTCGTCAACTCTCCCACGCCCGTACGTGATCTGGCCGATGTGGCTTGGTGCGCGCTCCGCGACCGGATCAGCCAGCAAACGGAGCCGATGACGATGCTTCGAGCCCGCGCAGGTGCGCTCACTCTGGCCAAACTGCTACTGATACCCCTCGGCTTCGCGATCACGCTGGTGGCGCTGACACCCGTGCTCGGCCCCATGCAGTTCACGCTGGAAGGCCTCGGTATCAGCCTCGGGCAGCCCGAGTCTCCGGGGTACGGCATCCTCGGGGTGCTGCCGGTCGGACTGCTCGCCTGGTGGCTCGGCCGGCGGCTGGGTCAGGCGGGCACGATCGCCGCCGGGTGGGCGCTGGTGCCCGCGGCGCTCGCCCTGAGCATGATCGCCATGGCCGGCGTGCCGGGCCCCGGCATGATCCTCGGCGAGACCGGCAGCTCCTCCATGCTGGCCACGCTGTGCTGGGGCGTCGGACTCGCCGCGCTCGGCCTGCTCGTGCGTAACCTCATGCACCGTAACCGGGTCGCTGCTGGCTGGACCGCCGGGATCGGCGGCGGTCTCCTCGTGCTCACCCTGAGCACCGCGACCTACGTATTCAGCGGCGGCGCGATAAGCCTGGCCCTACCGCCGGACTTCTCCGCCGTCCCCGTCGTGTCACGAGAGCACGCGCCGTACTGGTACCTGGGCCTCATCTCCGGCATCTACCCGGATGACGCCGGTGTGTCCGGAGATTTCATAATGCTGTCCGATGCGGTCAAGGCGCTGCCGGCGGTACACACCCTCTGCACAATCTTCACTCTCGCGCTCATCGCCGCGGCGACCGGAAGCATCTGCCGGACGCCTCGCGAGAGTCACTGAAGGACGGCTCTCGACACTGCCGGTGGCTCAGGTCGTTGGCGGCGCGGTGTGGGAACGCCGGCTCAGTCCATCAACGACCCGTGGCGGCGCGCCAAGGTCCAGCGTCTCGACGACGGGTGGATCGGACGCTGGACCTTGGCGCGCTCACCCGCGACCGTCAGTCGGTCAGCGGCGTGAGCCGGATCCGGACGACGCCCGGCATGGGGAGGTCGACGTCGAACGTGAGCTCGTCGTCGACGCGGGCCACCCGTGCGTCGCTGAGGCGTGATTCGTCGAGCGTGTTGACCGCGCGCAGCCGTTCCCAGGTGGCCTCGTCGGGCCACACCAGGTCCTCGCCGACGTGCTTGGCGATACTCGAGTGGTCATTGTCTATCCGTGCCAGGTGCACCGCGTACCGGCCGGCGGCCAGTCCGCTGACCACCACGGACACCGGGCGCTCGAGCTCCGGCACGCCGCGGAACAGCGACGCGTCCGGAGTGGCGTTCCACACCAGCACGTCGACACGCCCGTCGTCGGCCCGTGCGGCCCAGGAATCCACCAGGCCTCCCGCCCCGTCACCGCCGACCGTGGAAGCGAGGATCTCATCACCGAGGCCTTCGGCCATGGTCACCGCCCACCACCGCGGCTTGCGCAGGTTGCCGACCGTCAGCAGGCCGAACCCGCCGTGCAGCAGGCGGGGTGGGCGGCCCAGCTCCTCGAAGTGGTCGCTGATCACCCAGTACGCCAGCGCGTCGACCCGCCCCTGCGCCGACTTGTACCCCCGCAGGATGAACGGCGCTCCGTAGGCGGTGTCGTGGATCGGGTGGAAGTGCGTGTGCCCGACCCCCCACTCGGTCCACCACACCTGAACGTCGTCGAAGCCGTGCCGCCGCAGGCTCGGCCACACGGACACGGGTGCGTTGCCGTAGGTGTGCGTCGAAACGAAGTCCAGCGGCGTGCCGGTCTGCGCGCAGAACGCGCACAGGTCCTCGATCCACTCGCTCGCCGCCGTGGCCGGGCCGCCGACCAGCAACCGCTCGTCGACGGACTTGACCGCACGCGCCGCCTCCGCGTACAGCCGCATGTAGTCCGCCTTCGTACCGGCCCAGAACACCTCGAGGTTGGGCTCGTTCCACACCTCGAAGCCCCAGCCCGCGACCTCGTCGATGCCGTAGCGCTCGACGAGGTGCGCCGCCAACCGGCGGTTGAGGTCGGCCCACACCGACCAGTCCTTGGGCGGTGACACGTAGCCGCGGTACTGGAAGGTGGTCTTCGTGTGGTCGGCGGCGAGGTCGTGCGGCATGAAGCTCAGCTCCAGCACCGGCCGGACGCCCACCGCCACCAGTTCGTCCACGATCCGGTCGACGCCGCTGAAGTCGTACTCCGGCTCCTGGCCCGGCGCCCACCGGAACACGCCAACGTCGTCGTGGTAGATCGCGTGGGCGCGGACCCGCCGCACACCGATCTCCTTGCTCGCCAGAGCGAGGGCCTCGCGGAACTCCTGGCCCACCGGGTTACCCGCCTCGTCACGCTCGAGCCACAACTGGGACAGCCGCTCGGAGCCGACCATCTCCCAGACCCGCCTGAGCCGGCCGGTCACACGGGCCGCGTCCACCCGTACCCGGATCGGCTCGGTCAGTTCCGTGGCTGCGGCCGCGCTGACCGTCACGCTGTGCGGTCCGGCCGGAAGGTCGGCCGCGGGCACGGCCTGAACCCGGTAGTAGTATGTCGTGCCCGGCTCGATCCGAGCGTCGGCGTACACGGGGTCCGGCACCGCCCGGACATCGCTGTTGCCGTGCTCGAGCACCGTCCACGGCCCGTCCGGCGAAATGGCGCGAGAGATGAGGTAGCCGGCGGCACCAGGCACCGGCGACCAGCGCAGGTTCACCAGGCCGCGGCCCGGGGTGGCGGTGAGCCCTTCGGGCGCTGGCAGTGCGATGCGCGCGTCGTCGGCGGCATCGGTGCGACGGTAGATTCGCCGTTCCCAGTCCTCGCGGGCTTGGGCCGCTAGCGAGTCGCTCACAGGTCTTCTCCCCATATCGGTCGTGACGGTGACGCCCTGTCGGTCACCGGAAGCCTCGTCGGTCACCGGAAGGTTAGGTCGAGTTGACCGGGAGTCGCGGCGCGTACGGCGACGACGGTCAGCCCATCCCGGTGGTGGACGTCCGCGGGCAGCGAGGCCTCCACCTGCCGGTCCGTCACCAGGGCGATGACCTCCTCCCGCTGCACGAGGTCGAAGGAGATCGTCTGATCGGTGGTTCCACAGATCTCCGCGGTGCTCCAGTGCACGGTGGCCCGGGGCAGCCGGAGCCCGAGCGGGAGCATTCGGCCGGTGCGCGGCGGCAGCCCGAGTTCGCGGCCGTCGAACAGCGGCGCGTCGTCGAGCCACAGCCGAACCCGGTTGGGGTAGCCGGACACGTTGAGCAGGTGGAGCAGCCGGCTTCCCTCGTCGTCGACGGTGGTCGTCGCGAAGAGGCCGGGAACGGCGGCGTCGTGCGTCAGCCCTGGACGCGCGCCGAGGTGTTCGACGGCCGTCCGGAACAGCCGTGGGCTGGCGGGCACCTCCGCGGTGAGCACCACCGCTCGACCCGCTCCACAATCGACGGCCACGCCGCACGCCTGGCCGCTCACCGCCGCCCGGAGAAGGACGTCACCGCTCGTGGCGTGCAGTTCCTGCCACGAGCCGACGGGAACCTCCGCCATGGGCGCTGCCCACGACGACGCGGTGACCGCCGGACGGTACTCCCGCTCGAGGCGGCGCACGGGGCCGGCCGTCAACCCGAGCGCCTCGGCGAGCAGGGCGCACGGCCGCCCCTCCAGGTCGGCGGTCGGCAGCCGGCCCAGCAGCAGGAGCCCACCCCCGCCGGTGACGTGCTCGACGAGGCGGCGCTGGACCGGCGCGTCGAGGTGCGTGCCGGTCGCCAACGCGATCACCCTACGCATCCGGCCGGGATCGTCGCGCTGCAGGTCGACCGCGCCGAACCGGTAGCCGGCCAGCAGCAGGGAACGGGTCAGCGCCTGACGGGCGCCACCGCCACGGTGGGCGATGAGGTCCTCGCGCACGTCTCTCATGACCTGGCTGGCTGGGTAGTGGTACTCGGTCATGTAGGCGTCCGGCACGAAACCCAGCACCAGATCGTCGTGCTCCTGGTGCATGCGAGCCAGCCACGGCTCCTGGGCGCGTACGGCCGCGATGGCCCGTGCCGTCGGGGCGTAGGTCAGCCCGCGCTGCCCCTCCGGTCCGATGGGCGCGCCGATGCCGTGCCGCTCGCCGGTGATGGCGATCCGGTCGTTGCCGTCGCCGACCGGCTCGTCCAGCGGTCCGTTGATGCCCCCGGCGAAGAGGTAGTAGTTGATGAGCCGGTTGCCCTGGGCGACGAACAGACGGGTCTTGAGGTCGATGGCCGAGGGATCGTACTGCCGGTCGTGGCCGCCGTTGTAGTCGCCGCTGCCGGCCTCGAACTCCACCGACGTGAGCGGTTGATCCTCGTCGTGGGCGGCGTCGCAGAAGGCATTGAGCGTGTGCAGGCCGACCGTCGACGGGATGGTCAACTCGCCGACGTAGTGGTCGGAGCCCGAGATCATGCCGGGCACGCCGGAGTACGTCTGGATGAGCTGGCTGATGCCGACCGGGAACGTGTCCGCGTGTCCGCCCTCGGTGCCGTGGATGTTGACGATGAACGGGACATCACGCACGCCGGCCGCCTCGGCGAAGCCGCGCAGAGCGGCCACGTATCGGGCGAAACGATCACGCATGAAGGTGCCGAGGTCGACCCGCAGGGCCGCCGCCCACGCCTCCTCGGGTGAGCGGACCGCGCGTGCCCAGGCCGCCGGGTCACCGAGATCCACCGGATAGCGCGACGCCAGGGCGCTCCCACACCGCTCCCGAAGCCACCGCAGGAAGTCGGCGAGGAGGTGGTCGGTGAGCTGGGGGGCGTTCGCCACCCAGGCGAGCATGCCGACCTCGTTGTCCAACTGCGCCGCGATGATGTTCCCGCCGCGTGGCTGCAGCCGGTCCGCCAGCACCGGCATCACGGCGTCGTACCACCGGCGCACCTCCGCGAGGTACGCCGGTGCCAGGTAGTCCACGTCCCGGGTCGGCACCGGCGCGCCGTCCCAGGTCACCGGCACGATCTCCGGGTGCTCGGCGTAGAGCCGGAACGGCAGCCCTTCGTTCTTCAGCTCGGCCATCACGAACGGCCCTGGCCGCGCGATGAACCACAGCCCGTGTTCGGCACAGAGGTCGATGAACGCGCCGATGTCGCGCTCGGGCCTCGACTTCCCCGTGACGTCGATGGTGCCGTCCGGCAACTGGTGCCACAGCCACGGCAGGTACGAGGCGACGGCCGTGCACCCGGCCTCCTTGGCCAGTCGAAGCCGGTCCGCCCACGCGTGCCGAGGCACCCGGAAGTAGTGGATCTCACCAGCGAGCACGATGCGTGGAACGCCGTCGATGAGGAGTTGGCGACGCCGAGTCTCGATCATCTCGGTCCCGTCTCGAGGTATTGCACGGACACTGGGCCGCGGTTACATTCCTGTAAACGTTTTCTGTAAACGTTTCCAACACCCTACAGAGGGCGGTCGGCATTGGGCAAGAAGCCAGTCAGTCTCCACGAGGTGGCCGCGCACGCCGGAGTCTCCATCGCGACCGTCTCCCGGGTGGCGCGCGGCGTCGGCCAGGTCGCCCCCGCGACGCGCCGGCGTGTCGAGGAGGCCATCGCCGAGCTGGGCTTTCGCCCCAGCCACTTCGGACGGGCGCTGGTCGAGCGCCGGCACAAGGCGCTCGGCGTCGTCTTCCCAGGCTTGTCCGGCCCCTACCACTCCGAGGTCATCGCCGGCTTCGAGGAGCAGGCTGTCGCGGCCCACCTGTCCGTGCTCATCCTCGGCACGCACCTGCTCAAGGAATCCGGCGACCTCGTTCTCACCATGGCCGACCGGGTCGACGGCATCGCGGTCCTCGGAGGCAGCGTGCCCGACGACATCGTCGACACGCTGCGCGCGCGAGGCTGCCCGGTGGTGGTGCTGGCGGGCGAGCCGCGGGAGGACATCCCCACGATCCGCACCGAGAGCTTCGAATCCACCCGGCGGCTGACCCGGCACCTGATCGACGACCACGGTTACCGACGACTGCGCTTCGTCGGTCACCCGGCTGGATCTCCGGACGCGACCGCCCGCTGGCAGGGCTTCCGGGAGGCGCACCGGCAGGCCGGTCTCCCCGTCCCCCGCTCGCCGCTGCTGGCCGGACACGATCAACCCGCCGGCATGATCGCGGCGCAGCAGCTCCTCGACGCCCGCGAATTGCCGGACGCGATCGTGTGCGTCAACGACGAATGCGCCCTCGGCATCCTGGTCGGGCTGCTGGGGCGGGGCGTACGGGTGCCCGAGGATGTCGCCATCACGGGATTCGACGACGTCCCGGCCGCCGCGCTCACCGCGCCCGGACTGACCACCGTCCGCCAGAGCATGCGGGCACTCGGTGCCCGCACCGCCCAGGTGCTGTGCGCGGCCATCAACGGCGAGGACGTACCGCGGGACGAGGTCCTGCCGAGCGACATCGTGATCCGATCCAGCTGTGGGTGCCCGCCCCCCCGACCCGGCGCCCGAGCCGGTCATCCCGGCGGACGGGCGCCTGAGCCCTCCACCCCAAACACGCTCTGCACCCCACGCAGACAGGCGGGCTACCCGAGCCCGCGCCTCACACGCCATCCGATCGAGGAGGTGACCTGATGTCACGGCGCCAACGGGCAGCTGCCGTCCTAGCCTCGTTGACACTCGTGGCCGCGATGACGGCCTGCGGCTCCGACGACGCAGCGGAGTCCACCGGGTCTGACGGGATGATCGAACAACTCGTCTTCCCCGCCGAGGGCCAGGCCAGCCAGGGTGGCCTGGCGAACTACAACGTGTTCGCGCCCAACCCCACGCTGTGGAACGGCCTGTTCGAGCCGCTCATGATCCGCAACAGCCTGACCTGCGAGATCATTCCGTGGCTCGCCACGGAGTACGAGTGGGAGGGCGGCGACAAACTCACCTTCACCATCCGCGACGGCGTCACCTGGAGCGATGGCACGCCGTTCACCGCCAAGGACGTCGCGTTCACGTTCAATGTGGGCAAGCAGTACCCGGCTGCGGACAGGGCCGGTCTCTGGAACGACAGCTTCGGCGCTCCGGCCTCGTCGGTGACGGCCGAGGGCAACAAGGTGGTCATCACGTTCACCGGCAACGCGGTGCCCAAGTTCGAGGGCATCATCGGAGTGCAGATCCTGCCCGAGCACATCTACGGTTCCGTCGGCGACCCGACCAAGTACGTCGACGAGAAGGGCATCGGCACCGGACCGTTCAAGGTCGCCAGCTACAACGGCCGCCGCCTGGTGCTGGAGCGCCGGAACGACTACTGGCAGGCCGACAAGATCAAGGTCAAGAAGATCGTCCACGAGGGACAGTACGACGCGGCCCAGGCCTCACTGAAGCTGCGCAGTGGCGAGCTCGACGCGTACACCGGTGAGATCCCCAACCCGCAGCGCTCCTTCGTCGACGCGGATCCGGAGAAGAACCACTTCTTCTACGCGCCAGCCGGCATGACCGTCCTGACGCCGAACCTCACCAAGGCGCCGTTCAACGACGTGAAGTTCCGCGAGGCCATCGCCTACGTGATGAACAAGCAGGAGATGTCCGAGAAGGCGACGTACGGCATCATGAAGCCGGCCAGCCAGTCCGGGCTGAAGCTTCCGTACGCCGCGAAGTTCCTGCCCGACACGTACACGCAGGAGGCCACCATCCTGCCGTACGACGTCGCCAAGGCTGAGGCGCTGCTCGACGCCGCCGGCTACCGGAAGGGGCCCGACGGTAAGCGGACCATGCCGGACGGCAGCCCGCTCGCGATCACCTTCAGCGTCCAGGCCGGGTGGATCGACTACCAGGCCATCGCGGACGTCGCCGTCCGGGGCCTCAACGAGGTCGGGATCAACACGAGGCTCGTGCCCTCCGCGCCCGAGTCCGTCGACGCGCAGAAGAAGTCCGGCGACTTCGACCTCCTGCTGGAGTACCTGCACGGCGGGTGCGACATGGCCCGCAACCTCGGGTCCAAGCTGCACAGCGGCCAGTTCCCCACGCAGACCGAGGTGAGGTCGAACGTCGAGCGCTGGAACGACCCGGCGACGGACGCCACTGTGGACAAGCTCGCGGCGTCGACCGACGAAGCGGAGCAGAAGGCCCTGATCGGCGAACTGGTCGACACGATGATGACGAAGTTCCCGGTGATCTCGCTGCTCTACGCTCCGGAGCGCCTGATCTACCGCACCGACAAGGCGGTCGGCTGGCCGAGCGAGGAGAACCCCTACGTCAACCCGGGTGCGCGGTTGGTCATCCTGACCCACCTCACCGCCCCGTCGAAGAGCTGATGGTCCGGCTGCCCACAACCAGGCGGTAAGGAGGTCGCATGCGCTACTTCGCGAGAAGGATCGGATTCTTCATCGCCACGTTGTGGGCAGCCATCACCCTCAACTTCGTGATCCCCCGGCTTCAGCCGGGGGATCCGGCGGAGATCATGGTCCGGAAGCTGGCGAGCCGCGGCACCGGCGACGCGGAGCTGGACCCGGCCAAGGTCAGGGCGATGCGGGCCATGCTCGGCACACCGGAGGGCAGCCTCTGGGAGCAGTACGTGGAGTACCTGCGGAACCTGGCGCGCGGCGAGTTCGGCATCTCGTTCACGTACTACCCGTTCACGGTCTCCGAGGTCATCGGCCAGGCTCTGCCGTGGACGCTCGTCCTGGCCGGGGTCACGCAGGTCCTGTCGTTCCTCGTCGGCGTGACCCTCGGAGCGTTCGCCGCCTGGCGGCGCAACTCCAGATTCGACTCGATCGTCACGCTGGGCTCGACGTTCCTCGGGACGCTGCCGCAGTTCTGGGTCGCGCTGCTGTTCCTCTTCCTCTTCGGCTACACCCTCGGGTGGTTCCCGACCGCCGGCGGCTACAGCGAGGCGATGCCCGGGTGGAACCTCGAGTTCATCGCGGAGGCGATCCACCACTCGATCCTTCCCGCCGCGGTCCTCATGCTCACCGTGCCGACCGGGTGGATCCTGGGCATGCGCAACACGATGGTGATGAACCTGGGCGAGGACTACATCCGACTCGCCAAGGCCAAGGGGCTGCCGGACCGGCTGATAGCCCTGAGGTACGCCGCGCGCAACGCGCTGCTGCCGAGCATCACGGGACTCGCGCTCTCCCTCGGCGGCATCTTCGGCGGCCTCATCCTCATCGAGCAGGCCTTCGACTACCCCGGTATGGGTCGACTGATGGCGGAGGCGGTCAGCAACCGGGACTTTCCGCTGCTGCAGACCCTGATGCTGTTCAGCGTCGTCGGTGTGCTCGTCGCGAACCTCATCGCCGACATGCTGTACGGCGTGCTGGACCCACGCGCGCGCAAGGCGCAGGCGTGAGCGGGAGGTGACCCATGACCACAGGCACCACTGCGACGCGCGGCGACGGAGACACGGCCACCGTCGAGGGCGTCGAACCCGTGGAGAGCCCGCGCTGGTACGCGATCGTATGGCGCAGCGGCAAGGCTCGGGTCGGGATCGTCATCCTCGCCGTGTACGTGCTGGTGGCGGTCTTCGCTCCGCTGATCGCGCCGTACGACCCGACCCGGTCGGACTTCGACCAGCTGCTCGAACCGAGCGCGGACCACTGGTTGGGCACCAACACCACGGGCAACGACATCTTCTCCCAACTGATCTACGGCACCCGGGTGTCGCTGCTGGTCGGGCTCCTCGGTGGGTTGCTCTCCACCGCCATCGCCCTCGTGGTCGGCCTGATCGCCGGGTACACCGAGGGCACACTGATCGACGAGGTCCTGTCGTTCGTCACCAACCTCGCGATCGTCGTGCCGGCCCTCCCGCTGATGATCGTCCTCGTCAGCTACTCGGAGGTCCGCGGCCTTCCGCTCATCGTGTTCGTCATCGGCATCATCTCCTGGGCTGGCCACGCCCGGGCGAAACGCTCGCAGATCATCACCTTGCGCAACCGTGACTTCGTCACCGCGGCGAAGTTCGCCGGCGACAGCATGTGGCGCATCGTCTTCCGGGAGATCATGCCCAACATGATCTCCCTGGTCGCCGCCGGATTCGTCGGCGCCGCCACCGGCGCGATCGGTGCGGAGGCGGGACTGTCGTTCCTCGGTCTCGGTGATCCCGGCAGCGTGTCGTGGGGCACGATGCTCTACCAGGCTCAACTGCAGGGCGCGGAGGCGCAGGGGCTGTGGCTGTGGCTGCTGGCCCCGGGTCTGGCGCTCTCCATTCTGATCACCGCCCTGGTGTTCATCAACTTCGGCATCGACTTGGTGGGCAACCCCCACCTGAGGGATGACTGACGATGGCGCTGCTCGAGGTCCAGGATCTCTGGGTCCGGTACGAACCGAAGATGCACCGGCCCCTGGCGGCGGTGCAGGGCGTGTCCTTCACCATCGACGAAGGCCAGTTCGTCGGGCTGATCGGCGAGTCCGGCAGCGGCAAGACGAGCCTGGGCATGGCGGTGCTGCGCCTGCTGGAGAAGCCGGGACGGATCAGCGGCGGCAGCATCCGGTTCGACGGCACGGACATCACTCACCTCACCGAGGACGAGCTGCGGGCCTTCCGGTGGCGGGACATCGCGACGGTGTTCCAGAGCAGCATGAACGCGCTCAACCCGGTGGCGAACATCGAGGCGCAGTTCCGCGATGCGCTGGAGGAACACACCGACCTGCGGGGACGGGCCGTCACCGAGCGGGTACGCGAGCTCTTCGACATGGTCATGATCGACCACAAGTTCATCAGGGCGTACCCGCACGAGCTGTCGGGCGGCATGAAGCAACGGGTCAGCCTGGCTCTGGCCCTCGCCGCACGCCCCCGGCTTGTGCTGCTCGACGAGCCGACGACCGGCCTGGACGTGATGGTGCAGCGGTCGATCCTGGACAACCTCCGCCGCCTGCAGCGGGAGCAGAGGTTCGGCGTGCTGCTCGTCAGCCACGACATCGGCACCGTGCTGGAGCTCTCCGACAAGATCCTCGTGATGTACGCCGGGAAGATCGTGGAGGAGCACACCGCGGAGAGCCTGCTGGACAGCCCGCTCCACCCGTACACCAAGGGCCTGCTCGGCTCCTACGCCGACCCCCGGGCCGAGGCCGTACGCATCACCTACATCCCCGGCCGGCCGCCGGACCTCAGCCGCCCGATCCGAGGCTGTAGCTTCGCCCCACGCTGCCCGGAGCGGATCGACCGGTGCCTCACCGACGACCCGCCGCTCGTCTCCATCGACCAGGCCCGGGTCGCCTGCCACGTCGCGGTCCTGCAGCGGCTCGGCGGCGAGGACGCGCACGCCGTACCGCCACCGACCACGACCTTCGCCGGGCCGCAGTTCGTCAAGACCGCCGAGGATGCGAGCACTCGCCGGGGCAGCGACACGCTCATCGAGGTCCGGAACGTCAGCAAGCGGTTCCGCCGCCGCCGGGGCCTGCGGGTGACGACGGTCGACGCGGTGATCGACGTGAGCTTGACGTTGCGCAAGCGCGCGGTCACGGCTCTGGTCGGCCAGAGCGGCAGCGGCAAGACCACCATCGCCCGCATGATCACCGGCATCGAGAGGCCGACCTCAGGAAAGATCATCTTTCACGGCCCGGCCGGAGAGCGGGACATCGCGCGCTATCGGGGACGGTCTCTGCGCGGCTACCGCAGGCATGCGCAGTACGTGTTCCAGGACCCGTACGCCTCGCTCAACCCGACGAAGACCGTTGACTACATCCTCTCCAGGCCGTGCCGCAACTACCACGGCATGTCCGGGCGGCAGGCGCGCGCGAAGGCGGCCGAGCTCCTGGAGACGGTCGCGCTCACCCCACCCGAGCGGTTCCTGAACCGCTACCCGCACGAGCTGTCCGGCGGCCAGCGCCAGCGCGTCGTCATCGCTCGCGCGCTGGCCGCGGAACCCGACCTCATCGTCGCCGACGAGCCCGTCTCCAGCCTGGACGTGTCGATCCGTGCCGAGATCCTGGAGCTGCTCAACAAGCTCGTGCACGACCGGGACGTGGGCATCCTGTACATCACGCACGACCTATTGAGCGCACGGATGCTCGCGGACGAGATCATCGTGCTCAACGGCGGCAGGATCGTCGAACACGGCCCGGCGCTCGACGTCATCCGCAACCCCACGGACGCGTACACCCGGCAGCTGCTCGACGCGATGCCCAACCCCTTCACGGCGGCACGGGGCGGTCACACGCGGTAGATGGCGTAGCCAAAGCGGCCCAGCTCCAGCAGTCCGGAGGCGTACCGGACGCCTCGGCCGAGCACCAACTCGGCGGGCTCGGGTACGTCGGCGGAGACCCGCGCGGCGCTCGGGTTCACCGCCACCAGGAACTGGCCGCCGCGCCGGTAGACGAACGGATAACCGGCGTGCAGGACCTCGACATCACCGGCGCTGCCCAGCGCCGGATTGGCGCGGCGCAGGGCGATGAGATCCCGTACCAGGCACAACAGGGAATCGGGGTCCCGTTGCTGATCGGCGACGTTCGGCCGCTCGGGCGACGGATCGGGCGGGAGGTAGGTGATCTCCGGGTCGGCCGCGTCCCACTGCATCGGGGTCCGCGACCCGGCCCGGTTGTAGCGGGGCCCGAGCCTGCTGCCCTCCACGTCCGGGAGATCGGGCACGTACCGCATGCCGATCTCGTCGCCGTAGTAGATGGTGGGCAGGGTGGGCCAGGTCAGCAGGAAGACGAACGCGGTGCGCAGCTGCTCCGCCGTGCGCGGCCCGGAGGCCAGCCTGGCGAAGTCGTGGTTGGAGGTGGGCAGTGCGATGTACCCGCGTGATCCCACCGCGCTCACCGCGGCGGACCACTCGTCGAGGAACACCTTGGGTGAGCCGTTTCCGGCCGGATCGAAGTAGGGCGACGCAGCCTCCCACGAGCTGTCCGTGGTCGCTCCATTGTGGAACAGCGATCGGAACGCCCGGCCGGCGAAGTGCAGGAAGAAGTCGACGTGGAAGCCGCCCAGCACGCTGACCTGTGGCTCACCCCACTCGCTGAGCAGCACCGCATCCGGGTAGGCGCGCTCGAGCCAGGCGCGCATCTCCAGCCACAGCTTCGCCGTCTCCGCCTGGCCCGGGTCGTCCTTGACCAGCGAGCCGGCCATGTCGACCCGGAAGCCGGCGACACCCGTATCCAGCCAGTACGCCATGATGTCGCGCAGCGCCGCGCGGTTCTCCTGCGGGCCGGGCGCGTCGACCGGCTGGCGCCACGGCTCGTCCTCGGCACGGCGGGCGTACCCGAAGTTGAGCGCTGGCTGGAACGGGAAGAAGTTCGGCAGGTAGAACCCGGGCCGCGTGCCGGGCGACGGCTGAAAGCCGGCGGCCTGGCGGTCGGCCCAGATGTAGCGGTGGTCATCGGGATCGTTGGCCGAGGCGATGAACCACGGGTGTCGATCGGACGTGTGCCCGGCGACCAGGTCCAGCAACACCCGGATGCCCCGCCGCCCGGCGGCGTCGACCAGGCTGGCCAGATCGTCACGGCTGCCATAGCGGGGATCGATGGCGTAGTAGTCGCTGACGTCGTAGCCGGCGTCGCGCATGGGCGAGACGAAGCAGGGATTCAGCCAGATGGCGGTCACCCCGAGCCACGACAGGTAGTCGAGCCGCGACTCGATGCCGCGCAGATCCCCGATGCCGTCGCCGTTGCTGTCCGCGAAACTCTGCGGATAGATCTGATAGAGGATCGTGTCAGCGAGCCAACCGGGAAGCCGTGCGTCTGCCACGCCCTGAGAATAGCCCCGTCGGGCGATCCGAGCCGACGCCGCCGAGCGGCGGGCATGCCGGGACGGGGTGCCTGGCGACCGGGCCGGCTGCCTCGGAGTCTCCCTGTGCGCCAGGGCGTTCACCTCGGCGGGTCAACGCCCTGGCGGTTGAGGATGCTCGCCGTCGTCCCGGCCGCCCTACCCCATCGGCGTGCTCACAAGCGGTCGCCGCTCGCGGTCGGGCCTGCGCTGGCGCGCAGACCCGGGATCAGCACCGCACCGACGGAGATGTGCATGAGCGCGAGGCACACCCGGGTCGCGGTCGGTGCCTCGGCGGTCGGCAGCGGAACGAGGGAGATCAGCAGCACCGCCACCGCAAGCGCGGTCCAGATCTGGCGGGCGCGGCTGGTCCGCCGCTCGAGCAGGGCGAGAGCGCCCCAACCGGCGAGCGATGCGAAGAGCGCGGCGGCCACCACCAACGGCAGGCTGACGGTCATCGGCGGCCCCACGGCGGCCACCTCAAAATCCACCCCGGTGGCCGCGGCGACGATCCACAGCAGGACCGCGGCCGCGGTCGCACCAGCGACGGTGAGCGCTCTGCGCCGTCCCACGGCGCTGCTGGTCACGGGTCGCACCCTGATCGCTTCCTTCCTTCAGTCACTCTGGCGCAATCTGGCGTGCGGCGCGTCGACCGTGATCGGCATCGATCAGAGTCGACGCTTCGCCGCATCGGGGGCGTGAGCCGCACCACCTCGCGGCGATTAAGGGCCCGGACGACGCGATCGCAGGCTGGAAAAGCGGATCTACTGCCGTTCTCGTGGGTCGGATTTCATGTTCGTCTGGGGAGGGGTGGGCATAATCCTCCGCGTTTGAGCATGGTCATGGCGATGAGCGCGTTGGCTGACCGGTAGCCGTAGCCTTGGC